>Ga0315901_10009426_pt1 | contig 11235 bp, 9 predicted proteins | sample LakEriMetagenome_10_FD_203761 | JGI IMG/M metagenome (GOLD analysis project Ga0315901, IMG submission 203761) | Freshwater fungal communities from buoy surface, Lake Erie, Ohio, United States - Buoy 2 MA116 | ecosystem: Environmental > Aquatic > Freshwater > Lake | place: USA: Lake Erie, Ohio...
CCTGAATCTGACTTGCTTGGTCAATTGAAATTATCCACTTCAGGTTGGTTTACTTGGTATAGCAAAGCCGATCAATACTCAAAACAAAAACTAGCGGGTGACATTGAAGCGTTGCGTTCGTTTTATTTGAATCGTGGCTATCTGGAAATGCAGGTTGATTCAACGCAGGTATCGATTACACCGGATAAGAAAGACATCTTCGTCACAATTAATATCAGTGAAGGTCAGAAATTTACGATCACTGATATTAAACTTGAAGGAGAAATGCTCGGTCGTGAAGCTGAATTAGCTAGTCTTCTGCAGTTGAAAAAAGGCGATGCTTATTCTGGCGAAAAAATGACCCAGAGTACTAAGAAAATTTCTGAACGTATGGGTGTCTTTGGTTATGCCTTTGCGAATGTGAATGCAGCGCCAGAAATTAATCGTGAAAAAGGTGAGGTCAGCTTCACCATCTTTGTTGATCCAGGTAAGCGCGTTTATGTGAGACGCATCAATGTTGGTGGTAACGATCGTACTCGTGATGAAGTTATTCGTCGTGAATTTAGACAATTTGAGAGCTCATGGTACGACGGCGATAAAATTAAACTCTCTAAAGACCGTTTAGGTCGTCTGGGCTTTTTTACTGATACAAAGATAGATACCGTTGATGTACCTGGTACCAATGATCAAGTAGATTTAAATGTGGATGTGACTGAAAAACCAACTGGTAACATTATGTTGGGTGCGGGTTTTTCCAGTAGTGAGAGATTAACGTTGACAGGTTCGGTGAATCAGGCAAATGCTTTTGGTACGGGTAATAACATTGGTATTAGCGTCAACACTAGTAAAATATTTCGCACCATATCGATATCGCATACCAATCCGTATTTTACGGAAGATGGTGTTAGCCGTACTTATGAAGTGTTCTTACGTACTGCGCGTCCACCTTATTATCTGTTGAGCAGAACAGACTATAAAATTGAAACCAAAGGCGCGAATGTTAACTTTGGTGTGCCGGTTTCAGAATATGACCGTATCTTCTTTGGTGCAGGTATTGAAGATACAACGGTAGATACAAAATCTAATAGCCCTCAGCGTTATATTGATTATGTTGACTCTTTTGGTACCGCAGGTGGCATTGGAACCGCTCACACCACGTCTTTCCCACTCACAGTTGCATGGCAGCGTGATAGACGGGATAGTGCTTTGATTCCGACTGAAGGTCGCTTCCAACGTGCTAACTTTGAAGTATCACCAGCAGGTACGGTTAAGTATTACCGCTCTGGTTATCAGGATCAATACTTCTGGCCTGTGACGAAATCCATCACTTTGGCATTGAATGGTGAAGTGAATTACGGCTCGGGTATTGGTAACGACTATCCTATCTTTAAAAATTATTATGCTGGTGGTATAGGTTCAGTGCGTGGATATTTCGCCGGTTCCTTATCTACTGCAGCTGCTCAATCGACGACGACAGGTTTATTCTTACCTATCGGTGGTCAAGCTCGTGTGCTGATGAATGCAGAATTACAGATGCCTTTCCCTGGCACGGGTGTAGACCGTAGCCTGCGTTGGTTTACCTTCTTCGATGCGGGTCAGGTATTTAATCCTCAAGACGGTGACAGAATTAGTTTCCAAGACCTGCGCTACAGTACAGGTTTAGGTATCAGTTGGATTTCACCAGTAGGCCCACTCAAGTTGTCACTGGCTCGTCCTATGAATCCAGCTAGCTTTGATAGAACACAGGCCTTCCAATTTCAGTTGGGTACTGGCTTTTAATAGACCAATGGCATAATCAACATTTACGTTGCGGAGATTGAATTGAATTCTGTAATCAAAAAAGCAATATGCTTGAGCCTGACAGCCGCTTTATCCATGGGCGTCATGTCGTCTGCCCTTGCGCAGGAAACCAAAATAGGCTTTGTTAGCACCGAGCGCATTTTCCGTGAAGCTGCGCCTTCCAAAGCTGCGACTGCCAAGTTAGAGCAAGAATTTTCTAAACGCGAAAAAGAATTGCAGGAAGCAGCTGCGCGCTTGAAAGCAGCTGCAGAGCGTTTAGACAAAGAAGCGCCAGTCTTATCTGACTCGGACCGAAATAAGCGTCAGCGTGAATTAGCGGAAATGGATAAAGATTTTCAGCGTAAACAACGTGAATTCCGTGAAGACTTAAATCAACGCCGTAATGAAGAACTCGCAGTAGTGTTAGAGCGTGCTAATAAAGTGATTAAGCAAATTGCCGAAGCTGAAAAATATGACATTATTTTTCAAGAAGCGGTGTATGCAAGTCCTCGCATTGATATCACTGAAAAAGTGATTAAGGCACTCAATAAATAAGCCGGAGTTAGCCGCCATGAGCACTCGACTCGGGCAATTAGTCGAAAGCTTAGGCGGTCGGTTGATAGGTAGTCCGGATTACCTCGTCACAGGAATGGCTGCGCTGGAAACAGCGAATGCGCAGCACATCACCTTTCTGTCCAATTCAAAGTTGCGCGCACTAGCCGAAAAATCAGCGGCGGGAGCACTCATACTTTCAGAGTCTGATCATCTTCTTGTCTCGAGCTCGTATCAGGGAGCGCGCATTATCACTGCTAACCCTTATGCGTACTTTGCTCGAGCGGCACAGTATTTTGTCAAACTCAATACGCCTGTCATCACACCTGGTATTCATGCTAGCGCTATCGTGGATAGCAGCGCTCGCATTGCTGCAACAGCTACCATCGCAGCGAATGTGACGGTAGAAGCAGAAGTTGAAATTGGTGAGCATTGTGTGATTGGAGCAGGATCATTTGTGGGACGTGGCGCTCGAATCGGATCAGGTACGGTATTTCATCCACAAGTAACTTTTCTTGCAGATTGTCACATCGGTGAACGTGGTGTGATTCAATCAGGTGCTGTGATTGGTAGTGATGGATTTGGATTTGCAAATGATCAGGGTGAGTGGATAAGAATTCCACAAACTGGCGGTGTACGTATCGGTCATGATGTGGATATAGGTGCTAACACCACCATAGATCGCGGTGCATTAGATAACACCGTAATTGAAGATGGCGTTAAGTTAGACAATCAAATTCAAATCGCACATAACTGTGTGATTGGTGCACATACGGCAATGGCGGGCTGTGTCGGAGTCGCAGGCAGTGCCAAGATTGGAAAACATTGCACCTTTGGTGGAGCAGCAATGGTATTAGGCCATTTGACCATCGCTGACCATGTACATGTATCTTCCGGTAGTTTAGTATCACGTTCGATTCATGAAGCAGGACAGTACACAGGTTTTTATCCACTTGCGAAAAACGCAGACTGGGAAAAAACGGCTGCGATCGTAAGAAATTTAGAAGACATGCGCAATCGTTTACGTGAACTAGAAAAAAATATTAAACCATTGTTGCAAGCAGATCAAAAATAATCATCATCTTAGAAAGCTGCTCCCTCTCAAAATGAAAACCTTAGACTGTAATCAGATTAAAGAATATCTACCGCATCGCTATCCTTTATTGTTAGTCGATCGTGTCTTGGATTGGGAATCTGGAAAAACCATACGTGCCATTAAAAATGTGACGATTAATGAAGAATTTTTTAATGGTCATTTCCCGAATAAGCCGGTAATGCCAGGTGTACTGATGATTGAAGCCCTAGCGCAAACATCGGCTTTATTAGCATTTCTCACTATGGGTCAAAAGCCTGATGAAAATGCGGTGGTATATTTTTTGGGTATTGATAATGCGCGTTTCAAACGTCCTGTTGTGCCTGGTGATCAGTTACTTATGCATGTGGAAATTTTGCGTCATTCACGTGGCATTTGGAAATTCAAAGCACAAGCAAGTGTGGATGGCCAACTCGCTGTAGAAGGTGAGTTGATGTGTACTATGCGTAGCATTGTAGAATCTGCATCTGCGGAATAAATAGCAATGGCGAAGATACATCCTACCGCACTGGTTGATCTACAAGCTACGCTAGATTCAAGTGTAGAGATTGGTGCATATAGCATTATCGGTCCACAAGTGTCGATCGCTGCCGGTACACGTGTTGGACCGCATGTTGTCATTGAAGGTCACACCACTATCGGTAAAGACAATACCTTCTTTCAATTTTCTTCTATCGGCGCTGCTCCTCAAGATAAAAAATATCGAGGTGAAGAGACACGCTTAGAAATTGGTGATCGCAATACCATACGTGAGTTTTGTACGTTTAATCGCGGAACGGCACAAGATGTGGGCGTAACTCGTTTAGGTAACGATAACTGGATCATGGCTTATGTGCATCTTGCGCATGATTGTCAGATCGGGAACCACACGATATTTGCAAACAATGCACAACTTGCAGGACATGTGCATGTAGAAGATTGGGTCATATTAGGTGGCTTTGCGAACGTCCATCAGTTTTGTAAAATTGGCGCACATGCCATGGTAGGAATGAGCACAAGTTTGACGCAGGATGTACCACCGTTTGTGATTTTGTCTGGCAATCCTGCAGCAGCGCATGGTATTAATAGTGAAGGTTTAAAGCGCAGAGGTTTTTCGCCGGAAGAGATAGCAGCGATACGCCGTTGTTATAAATTGATTTACAAATCAGGCTTGACTCTTGAAGAAGCAAAAACAGCGCTGCGTAAAGAAGAGCAAGACTCACCTTTATATGCTCAGCATGTCAAACAAATGCGTGAATTCATAGAGCACACCACACGTGGTATCGTCCGCTAATCAAATCGTCGCGATGGTGGCTGGTGAGCCATCCGGCGATATACTTGCTGCACGCATGCTGTCAGGCTTGCGTTCAATGCTGCCTGATGCACACCTGCATGGCATTGGTGGATCTGCAATGGCTGAACACGGTTTTGTTGCTGACTATCCTATGGAGAAGTTGGCAGTACGTGGCTTGTTTGAAGTATTGTCACACTACCGTGAAATCAAAGGCATACGCGATGCACTACGTGCACAACTCTTAGAAGAACGTCCTGGTGTGTTTGTGGGCGTTGATGCACCTGACTTTAATCTTGATTTAGAAATCGCACTTAAAGAAGCTGGCATACCAACAGCACATTTCATCAGCCCATCTATTTGGGCATGGCGACGTAATCGCATTAAAAAAATTGCGCGTGCAGTGTCGCATATGTTGGTGATTTTTCCGTTTGAAGAAGAGATCTATAAAAAAGCAGGGATTCCAGCGACTTACGTTGGTCATCCCTTAGCAGAACTGATTCCTATGGATGCGGATCAGAATACAGCTCGCAATAAACTCGCTTTGGAACAGAATGCGCGTGTGATTGCCATCATGCCAGGCAGTCGTTTATCAGAAATTAAATATAACAGCGATGCTTTTATTGGAGCAGCAGAAATGCTACTCAAACGTGATAAGCACATACGTTTTATCGTGCCTATGGCAGGTCCAACACAGCGTGCTTATTTTGAAAAAATTATAGGTGAAGAACGTATTAAAAAATGTGAGCTCACAATTATTGAAGGTGATTCACATACCGCTCTTGCAGCGAGTGATGCCGTCTTAGTTGCGAGTGGAACAGCGACCTTAGAAGTCGCTTTGTTTAAAAAGCCTATGGTGATTTCTTACCGCATGAATCCGGCTAGTTGGCAGTTGTTGCGACTCATGGCCTATCAACCATGGGTGGGTTTGCCGAATATTATGGCGCGTGAATTTCTTGTGCCTGAATTACTACAAGGTCGTGCAACCCCACAAACCTTAGCCAGTTCATTGTGGGTGCAGTTATCGAGCGATCAGAATCGACAACGCTTGCGTCGACGTTTCATAGACATGCATCACGACTTAATGCGCAATACCGCTTCTGAGAGTGCACATGTGGTGATGCAACTCTTAAACAATCATCGTTAGTCGTGTTGACTAAGTACTTTTATGTCACACACTGAGCTCGCAGCCTCTTTATTCGAAGGTGAAGGTGAAATTATTTGTGGTGTGGATGAGGCAGGTCGTGGACCTTTAGCAGGCCCCGTATTTGCAGCAGCAGTCATACTCAATCCTGACAAACCGATTTCAGGTTTGCGTGATTCTAAAAAACTCACAGCAGCAAAACGGGAAGCTTTAGCAGAGCTCATCAAACGTGATGCACTCGCTTGGTCGATTGCGCAATGTTCAGAAGCAGAAATTGATAAGCTGAATATTTTACAAGCCACCATGCTCGCTATGCGCAGAGCAATAGAATCTTTATCAACTACACCAAGCTTAGCGCTGATAGATGGTAATCGTTGTCCTGTTTGTCAAGTGCGAACAGAAGCGATTGTGAAAGGTGATGATAAGGTGTCAGAAATTTCAGCTGCTTCTATACTCGCTAAAACCGCACGTGATGCAGCACTGATGGTCATGCATAATCAATATCCGCAGTATGCTTTTGATCAGCATAAAGGCTATCCTACTGCGCTGCATTTAGAGCGTTTGCGTCTGCATGGTGTGACACCATTGCATAGAAAATCGTATGCGCCAGTGCGTGCATTGCTCGATGCTGCTGCGATGAAGACAGGTGCATAGCATGTCTATCAAACTCATACAATCGCGCGATAATCCGCTTTATAAACAGATTCGACAACTCGCGACTTCTGCGCAAGCGCGTAAAAAAGCAGGGCAGACTTTGTTGGATGGCGTGCACTTATGTCAGGCTTGGTTGTCGCAACATGTACCACCTTCATATTGCATTGTGAGTGACACTGCTACAGTACATCACGAAGTCTTAGCTATTCTAAATGTATGCTTGGAACGACAAGTAAACTGTATACAACTACCAGATGCATTATTTTCAGCGCTGAGCCAAGTTGATAACGGTGTTGAAGTTTTATTCGTTGTAGATGTTCCGATTCCAACGCATGTTGATTCCTTAAATGAGAACGCAATCCTATTAGATCAGTTACAAGATCCGGGTAATGTGGGTTCTATCTTGCGTAGCGCAGCAGCAGCGGGTGTTAAGAAAATATTTTGTTCGCATAGTACTGTCGCTGCATGGTCACCTAAAGTTTTACGAGCGGGTATGGGTGCACATTTTGTAGTGGATATTTATGAGAGCAGTGATCTACCTGCTTTGGTACGCAATGCCAGCATACCGGTAATTGCAACCAGCTCACATGTAAAGCAAACGATTTTTGAATATGACTTAAGCAAACAAGTTGCTTGGTTGTTTGGTCATGAGGGACAGGGCGTATCTGCTGAGTTATTAGCTTGTGCGAGTGTGCAACTCGCTATTCCTCATGATCCTGCCATGGAATCATTAAATGTTGCAGCGAGTGCTGCAGTGTGTTTGTTTGAGCAGTTAAGACAAATCAATTTTACAAAATAATATTTGTAATATTTAGTTGCGTAGGTACGATTAGCGTAGCGTAATCGTACGTAAAATAATCAATTTGATTTTTTGACATTCGTAGGTAAAAATATTTCAAAAGTATGAATTGATATCCATGCGGCGCAATACATTGCGCCCTACAACGACTACAAAATTTGTAGTTACGATTAGCGTATCGTAATCGTACGAATCATCCCTACGATTTTTAAATTTTAATGTCAGTTAATAATACGCTCGCTTCTCTGAGCGTATCTCTTGCAAAATCATGGTAGCGATTTCTTCAATAGATTTGAGGGTGGAAGACATCCATCGTATGCCTTCTCTATGCATCATTTTTTCTGCTTCATTGACTTCATAGCGACAATTTTCTAAAGCTGCATATTTGCTACCAGGTCGTCGTTCATTGCGGACTTCTGTTAAACGTTCTGGTGCAATGGAGAGACCAAATATTTTTGCTTTGTAGGGCATTAAGCCACTTGGTAATTTACCCCGTTCAAAATCTTCAGGGATTAAAGGATAGTTGGCTGCTTTAATGCCGTATTGCATAGCAAGGTAAAGGCTAGTCGGTGTTTTACCTGAACGTGACACGCCAACTAAAATCACATCTGCATTTTCTAAATTTTTGTGAGATTGACCATCATCATGAGCGAGTGAAAAATTAATCGCTTCAATGCGGTTTTTATAATCTTCTGAATCTGCAATATTATGACTGCGACCAATCGTGTGGGTAGACTTGATACCAAACTCTTGTTCTAGAGGTTCGACAAAGGTTTGTATCAAATCCATATGCATACCTCTAGACTGACGCACGATGTTCGATAACTCTGCTTTCACTAAAGTGGAAAATACGATAGGTCGTTTACCATCCACTTCGCAACTTTCATTGATCTTACGCACTGCCTCATGCGCTTTTTCAGCAGAATCAATAAAAGGTAGCCTTATCTCTCTAAAACGCAGGTCAAACTGGGTTAAAACAGAGTGACCAAAGGTTTCAGCAGTGATGCCGGTGCCGTCTGAGACAAAGAAAACCAGTCGTTCAGATTCAGTAGGCGCTGATTTATATGATTGTGCGGGCATAAGTTATTAAAAAAATAAGATAAAAAGTATGCTAGTTTGCTTATAAAAACTCACTTCGAGCTGTAAAATGCCGATTGTTTGGCTTCTCATGAAGCCGTATTACAGAATAACAAATGCCGACAGCATTGCGGCATGCTAAATCGATTTAGTAGTAAATAAAACTGAGAGTAAAAGTCCTATGATTTCTTGCCGTGTCCCCGTCTTGAAGCTAACGCGCAAACCGCTTTGCGCCAGCTCGACCATTGACCGCACACTAGAGCTCATTCTCTCCACACAGATTTCCCACCATCAAAGAGGTAGTTATGTCCAACGCAGCAAAACCGGGGGTGACGCAGGCCCTTGAATCAGGGGCGCCTTTCGTCGTTGCCTTTGAAAATCTGCGCATGACGGATGTTGAGTCCGTCGGCGGTAAAAATGCATCGCTAGGCGAGATGATTAGCCAGCTTGCAGGAGTTGGTGTTCGAGTGCCTGGCGGTTTCGCCACCACGGCACAAGCATTTCGTGATTTTCTCACTCACACCCAATCGGGTGGTAAGCCGCTAGCTGATCGCATTGCTGATCGTCTGATTGATCTTGATATTGATGATGTTCGTGCTTTAGCTAAAGCGGGCGCTGAAATTCGTCAATGGATTATTGAGACGCCATTTCAACCTCGTCTGCAACAAGAAATCACCGATTTTTATCATCAGCTAGTTAAAGACTCCTCTGCTGAAGTGTCTTTCGCTGTGCGTTCGTCTGCTACTGCAGAAGACTTACCTGATGCATCCTTCGCAGGTCAGCAAGAAAGCTTCTTGAATGTAGTTGGTATTGAGAATGTACTCGATGCGATGAAGCATGTCTTTGCTTCTCTGTATAACGATCGCGCGATTTCATATCGTGTGCACAAAGGTTTCACGCATGCTGAAGTTGCTTTGTCAGCAGGTGTACAGCGTATGGTGCGTTCGGATCTGGGATCATCTGGTGTGATGTTTACCATCGATACAGAATCAGGTTTTGCTGATGTGGTATTCATTACATCAAGCTATGGCTTGGGTGAAACAGTGGTGCAGGGCGCTGTGAATCCTGATGAATTTTATGTGCATAAACCTATGCTCGCGCAAGGTAAGTTGCCTATCATTCGTCGCAACATCGGATCCAAACTCATCAAGATGGAATTTACAGGTGAGAAGAAAGCGGGTCATTCAGTACGCACAGTTGATGTGCCGATTGAACAGCGCAATCGTTATTCATTAGATGATGCAGAAATTGCTGAATTAGCGACTTATGCTGTCACGATTGAAAAACATTATGGTCGCCCTATGGATATCGAGTGGGGTAAAGACGGACGTGATGGCAAGCTTTATATTTTGCAAGCGCGTCCTGAGACAGTGAAGTCGCAACAAAAACATGGCGACGTTCAACAACGTTTCAAACTCAAAGGTTCAGGTGTGGTGTTAACACATGGTCGCGCGATTGGTCAGAAAATCGGTGCGGGTCCAGTCAGAGTGATTTGTGATCCTGAAGAGATGGAACGTGTTCAACCTGGTGATGTTTTAGTTGCCGACATGACTGATCCTAACTGGGAACCCGTCATGAAACGTGCTTCAGCGATTGTCACCAATCGTGGTGGTCGTACTTGTCACGCAGCGATTATTGCGCGTGAGTTAGGTGTGCCTGCTGTGGTGGGTTGTGGTGATGCGACTGAGGTGTTAAAAGATGGCACACTCGTTACCGTTTCATGTGCTGAAGGTGATGAAGGCAAAATCTATGATGGTTTGATAGAGACCGAAATTACCGAGGTCGCACAAGGTAGCTTACCTAAGCTGCCATTGAAGATCATGATGAATGTTGGTAATCCTCAGCTTGCATTTGATTTTCAAGCGATACCAAATGACGGCGTAGGTTTAGCGCGTTTGGAATTCATCATCAACAACAACATCGGTGTTCATCCTAAAGCGATTTTAGATTATCCGAATGTGGATGCAGATCTGAAAAAAGCCGTTGAGTCCGTCGCTCGTGGTCATGCTTCTCCTAAAGCGTTTTATGTAGATAAACTCGCTGAAGGTATCGCAACGATTGCGGCTGCATTCTGGCCTAAACCTGTCATCGTTCGTCTGTCCGACTTCAAATCCAATGAATATAAAAAACTCATAGGCGGTTCACGCTATGAACCGGATGAAGAAAATCCAATGTTGGGTTTCCGTGGTGCTGCTCGTTATCTGTCTGCCGATTTCGCTGAATCGTTTGAGATGGAATGTCTGGCCATGAAACGGGTTCGTAACGACATGGGTCTCACCAATGTAGAAATCATGGTGCCATTCGTTCGTACCTTAGGTCAGGCTGAGAAGGTCGTGAATTTGCTCGGCAAATATGGCCTGAAGCGCGGCGAAAATGGCCTGCGCCTCATCATGATGTGTGAAGTGCCATCTAACGCTATCTTGGCTGAACAATTCCTCGAGCATTTTGATGGCTTCTCAATCGGCTCTAACGACTTAACGCAGCTCACCTTAGGACTGGATCGTGATTCGGGTATGGAGTTGCTAGCAGCGGATTTTGATGAACGTGATCCGGCTGTGGGTGTGTTGCTGTCTCAAGCCATTGCAGCTTGCCTAAAACAGGGTAAGTACATAGGCATTTGTGGACAAGGGCCATCTGACCACCCTGATTTTGCAGATTGGCTGATGAAAGAGGGCATTGCCTCGATTTCACTCAACCCAGATTCAGTCGTGGATACTTGGCAAAAACTGGCTACGAAAATTTAATTTTTTATCTTGAAATTGTTGACTTGAGGAAATTATTCTATACACTACGGTTAACGGCTTGAGATAACAAGCAACAATAAGTAGTAAAGAAGTATTCAACCCCCGCAGCTGCGAAGCTTAGGGGGTTTTTGTTTTTTGGTGAGG
>Ga0315901_10009443_pt1 | contig 11221 bp, 15 predicted proteins | sample LakEriMetagenome_10_FD_203761 | JGI IMG/M metagenome (GOLD analysis project Ga0315901, IMG submission 203761) | Freshwater fungal communities from buoy surface, Lake Erie, Ohio, United States - Buoy 2 MA116 | ecosystem: Environmental > Aquatic > Freshwater > Lake | place: USA: Lake Erie, Ohio...
GCACATAGGCTTTTGGGTAGGCTTCGATTAGCTTCTTGTAGGTTTCCGCTATGCTTAGGTGCGCTTCGTCTATAACGATGAAGTCTGGGCGTTTGATGCGTCCGCCGGATCTGTTCCACTTTTGTATACTTGTGCAAATTTCGGGCGGTGCGCCTACGTTAGCGAGTGAGCCGCGCGCTTGGTCAAGTAGTTCGTTTCGGTGAGCCACCCACATAAGGGTGCGTCCTTTTTCGGCTGCTGCCTTAACCATTGTGGCGGCGGTATAAGTTTTGCCGCTTCCGGTTGGCATGGTGAGTATAACGCGGCGGTGATTTAAAAAGGCGGCGCGGGTGTCGGCCACGGCGGTGGTTTGGTATGGGAATAGCATAGCTACGCGTTCCTCTGATAAACCTCAATCTCTGGCATTTTCACCGCGTGCTGGCATACGCCCGCCAACTTGCAACCTTTGCAGTTCGACCATGTAGGTGTCGGCTCAAAGGTTTCGTTTTCCAACGCGGTGCGCACGGCCTTAAACCTCGATTTCATTTCGGCTATGTCATCGGTGGTTAAGACTATTTTAATAAGCCGCATCCAAGTTTTGCCGACTACCAAGTAATAAAATGGCAGGTATTTCCCCCAAATGTGCATTCCAAGTTCCACGTAGGTGGCAGGTTGGAGCAGGTCTAACTTGTCAAGGTCTGCCCAACCAAACCACTTATCGTTTTCCTTTGTTTCGGTGAATTTAACGTCCATGATTGCGGGCTGGCCGCTCACCTCTACCCTTGCGTCAAGGTGGCCTGTCATGCCTTCGGCTTTTAGTGCAATGCCCGTTTCTTTTACAACGATGTTGTGATGTGCCAGCACCGCGCGCACCGCTTCCACGCGCTCGTCAAGCATACGCTCGTCCGCTCCTGCACCGCCGTTTTTTAGTTTGGGCAGTTCGGGTGTTACCCCGTGCAGCGTTTTTTGGCCTGTTAGCTTGTATTCAAACACCTGCCCAAGCAGTTGTGCATCGCTGGGCGGCGTTTCGTGGCCGTCGATGTAAATTAACTTAAAGTAGTGCTTGCATTTGGGCGTGTCGTAGAAGTTAAGGCCAGCAGGTGTAGTGCTGGTAATCGCCTCCCACGTCTTAACTGCGCTTTGGCTTAACGTTTTCATGGTTTTACGGTGTTATAGGTTTCGTTAATGGCCTCGATTGCAAGTTCTACTTCTTGCTCTTGTTGCAGGTAATATTCGCTAGTGTGCAGGACAACCCTCTTGTTAATGGGCACAAATTCGCCAAACTTTTCGATTACCTTTTTACGCCAAAGTTCGCGGGTTTCTTTGCGAACAATTCCATCGCGGGTGAACGCCCATAGCTTCTCCCAAGGATGTACCTTATGGTTATTAAGCAGGTCAAGAATACTCACCCAGCCTTTTAGGTCGTCTTCCAAGTTGTAGTAGTAATCGGTATCTCGGAAGTCGTGCCATGTAAGGCGTGGAAGCCGTGGCTTAGGTAGCACGGCGCGGGCTTCGTTGTATTTGCCTTGGGATACTAAATACCAAAAATCGAATCCTTCTTTATTATCTAGGCTCGTCCAGTTAATGCCTGTTGAAATAGCATAATGCAGGACATCCTCTTTATACTCCCATGTTTTGCTTTTGTACCTGCACGCCCGCTTGCGGATGTCTTCGGGCAGCGTGTCTACCCATTCTTTAATCGTTTTCATGTTCACTCGTTAATAGGTTTATTTAAAATTTCTTTAATGCCTTTTTCCGCGGCGTGGCCGTGTTTAAACTCGCGGTTTAGGTTTCGCCCAAAGATATTGCCTAAAGACTTGACGGCATTTTTGAACGCCTCGGTTTTTGCCTTTGGGATAATCTTTTCTATGCCTTTAGCGTTGATTTGCGTAAAGTCTATCGGGGATGCGCCTTTAGCAACCTCAAAAGCCGACGCGCCTATTCCTGCACGGGTAAGCCAAACATTGGCAATAGGGTGGTAAACGCTTAGTTTAATACTTACGGTGTAGCCGTTTGCGGCAACCCCTTCGTGGGTGATTTCGGTAGACCATAGACCCCTAAATATTTGGTCAAGTTTTGCTTCGATGTAACCGATTGGCAGGTATTCCGCTTGGTTGGCAAATGGGTTTTTCTTAATAAACCGCTTGTCGGGTTGGTTTCCCAGCAGGGTGAGAAGTTCGTCTAGCTGCTCCATAGCGGCTAAGGCGTCTTGCTGTTTAATGGTGCTTGGTGTGTTCATGGTTTAAGTTTATAAGGTTGGCGTTTCCTCTACGATTTCGCGGATAAGCCTGCCATCAATAAAATCTAACAGGTCGGGTATCTTGCAGTCGTATCTGTTGGCCGCCGCCATTAAAAAAGTGTAAGAATAAGCAGGGTTCATGTAGTTATTAGAATTAACCCAATTGTACAACGTGCGCCGCGAAATGTCAAACTTGTGGGTAAAGTGCTTGTAGTCGTGCAAGATTTGGCTTTTGACCTTCGGCTTTAGCATCATCGCGGTGTGCTTGTGGATTGTGTATTTCATTTGGCTGTGGTTTGTGTGTAATAAACTTTTTTAGGTTGTTGTAATTTCCATTCCTTTGCTCTCAACAAGCATCCGCCCATTACAGCATCAGCATAGGCATCTGCATCTTCTTCACTAAACGGATGCGTTTCTTGGTATTTATACCATTTTTCAAAAACCCTTCTTGCAGATGTTTCGGTGTTTTCCCAATTAAATCCATTTTGTTTAGCTAACATTTCAACCTCATCCACCACTTTCGGAATATCAATGTTTGGGTTGTTGGTGGCTATTGGCGTTTTATAATTTCCTTTATCCCAAAGTTTTTGAAACCATCCCTGAGGTTGATTAGATTTTACTATTTCTAGAGGCTCGTTAAATCCAACGTAAATCCAATAACCTTGATTATCTTTAGGTAATTCATTACTCACATAATAATCAAACCCATCAATTGTAACCTTATCACAAAGGGTTTGTTCTGCTGTTTGTTTGCTGATTAATAGATATTTCATTTGTTTGTAGTTTGCTGGTTAATAGTCTGCTCGGCCTGCGCCGTTTCATGGTCAAAATTAGACGCATAGGCGAAAGCCAAAAGCATAAGGATGGCTGCGATTAGTTTTTTCATGGCTCAGATAAAATAAGTGGTGTCAATGACTTCTCCGTGCATCCATGCGGTTGCAATGTCTGCTTCGCACCTGCAAGGAATGTCCGAAACAAAGGCGTCAATGGTGGTGTGCTTTTGTCCTTCCTTGACATTGTTAACGCGGGTAGTTTGCTTAAGCATACACATAGCGTCTGCAATGTGAAAAAAATAGCGGGTATAAATACCGCTGTCGTTTTGCCATTCGGTTAGTTTGTAGTAGGTTTTCATGGTTTTGTGGATAAAGGGCGGCGGTTAGGCCGCCCGTTGGTTTGTTAGTTATTCAAATGATATTAACACGCTTCCAACAAAAGTGCTGTTTATTGGCGCACAACTGCCGTGAGCCACCAGTACGTCATTAGAATTTTTGCACGAGTAAAGGTCGGCCTTTTGTTGCCCATCGGTGCTGCTAAAAGTAGCCGTGCAAACTACCGCGTTTAATTCGGAAACTATCCGATTTGAATATTGATTTGCCTTTGTTGATTTGTAGGTGCTCATGTCGTTTCGTTTTAAGTATAGAGCAAAGGTAAGCCCCATTGTAATATCTTACAATAGGGCCAATCCGCTTAATTCTTAAAAAGTGTTAAAATGCGCTGCGCTTACGGCATAATCGAATAAACTCCCCAGCTGTCAAAGGTTACACGCGTGTACCAAGATGAGCGAAAAGACGCTTTATTTACGCGTCCCGCGTTCCATTGTAAGGGTATGGCCTGCACATCGCCGGGCATAATAACCGAAATGTGTCCGCTTTGGCGTCTGTTTTTGTTTCTGGCCACAATGATAGCGAAGCCGCCTTTATTAACGATTTCTTGGGATTCGATTAAGTCCGTTCTGCCCCAATTAAACCGCCTGCCGTGCGAAATAAACCAATCATGAAGGGCGTTTGCGTTCATTTCCACGCAGTTTTTGCCGTAACTCGCTGCGGTGTCTTTGCGTGTCATGGCTTCGATTGTCCACCATACGCGGGGGATATAGTGCCCCGCTAAGGTAGCGAAGTCATGCGCGGCCACATTGCAAAATGTACTTGTGCGCGTAGGTGCATAACGCGGGTTTTTTTCCACGTCTAAAAATGCGGCGATTTGGGCGTGGCTTTGTTTAGCATCCGCAAAAGAGTGTGCGCGCTGCATGGATGTTGCCGCCGTGATTCGCGGGGATAAGTTGCATCGGTTCATATATATATATAATGTGTTGGTTACGGAATATAGGTAGCCGCCCTAACTGCTGGCCGACAAGCGAAACAAATGTCGTTTGGAAGCACAAGGTTTTGAAATACGCTGCCAACAGCTTCGTTATAAAGTTCGGCGTAAATATCTCGCTGGTCTGCTACGTCTTGCTTTTTAATGGTGGTCAGCGTGCTGTGTCGGTTGCTAAACAACGCCTCATTCAGCACCTCTACCAACGCGGCGTAAACCATAGCGCGTTTAAGCCTGTGGGCGTATTGGCAAAGCACCGCCTCGTAGTCGCAGGACAGCGCATATGTAGCCGAAACGCCGTTAATGTGTCCGAGGCTTGTAGCGGTGGCATCCGTGTAGGGCCCACCCGTTGTAAACGCGGTGGTTTGCGCGTAAACATTTTTTCCGGCAGCTTCCCATTTCGTGCCACACTCCCGACAACCGCCGTAAGTGATAGCACCATCGTAGCTGCCATTGTCGGCTGGTGCAAGTATAGCTATATCCATAGCCTGCCCCATGCTTCTTATAGCGAGATTCGCCTCAATGGTGGCATAGCCTCCAGCCACACTTGTAAATGGGTAGGTGGCCAAGATAGCCCCCTGTAATAAGTCCACCACAATGACCGAGGATGAAACGGCCACAGGCCAAAACACCTTAATCTGGTCAATGTTTAGCTGTGTGAATGCAGATCCATTGGCGGTTACACGAATGCCCGCGTGCTTTCCTGCGCTTGCTTGGCGTATGCGCTTTCCGTCTTGATACATACCAATGTTGCCCCTGCCAATAATGGAGGGTGCGCTAATCTTGGATGTAATCGCAGTTCGCCAGTCATCCTCCAAACGCATGGCAGCGCGAAGCGCGGCGGCGTTAAATACATCTGTGGTGTTTGGCTTTTCATCCGTTGTTAGGTATCCCAACAGCGAACTATTCCACCCGGGCATATCGTTAATGTACAGCTTGCCAGCTACCCGCGTGCCGCATTCGTCAAGTCCTATTAGTTCCGTCAGGCAGTTCATCTTCCGCAGGTGCTACATGGTTTGGCAGGGCGTGGCTTGGTAACTGTTGTAGGGGTGTAAGTTTTTTTCGTGGCCATGATTTCAGGATTACTTTGCTAAGGTACAAAAAAAATAGGGGCAGCCGAAGCCACCCCCATTTTAACCGAACACACACGATTTTAGATAACTTCAAACTCGAGTAAGCCGTTAACACCTTCCATGCGGTCACCCACTTGGAACATATCGTTAGGCAAGAAAGCGGTGTCGAAGTTGTAGGCCAAACCGAAATTCCATTGGCGGCTGCTACCGGAGCAAGCGTACTCCGCGTAGTAGTCGAACATTACAGGAAGTTCAGGGTGCATGATAACGCCTTGCTTTAAAGCGTTGTCGTCAATTACCCGTGGATTTCCGTCTGCGCCAGCGAATTCGTTGAAGGATAACAACTGAATTGCACCGGGCATCATGCCAAGGAAAAACTCCTTACCACCAAGGGCGGAAGCCATTTTGCGGGAATAGCCGTAGTTAATGCCAGCGTTTTGACGTAGGATTTCAGGTTGCACACCAAGGTCGTTATCGGTTGTGGAGGCTTGCAGCGCGTTGGCATACTTCCAAAGGTCTTCTCCACCCAAGGCAACGATAGGGCCGTTGTACTCATTGGCGGTAAACTCATACTTAACGACATTTGAAAGGTCGTAAGAGATAGTTCCGTTGGTGTTGAAAGCAGTACCTTGCTTCAATGGTGAAGTACCAGCAGGGTTACCAGCATCCACGTCCGAAGCGAAGAAACCAAGGTTAAGTGCGATTTGCGCAGCCACGTAGGTTTCGGCGCGCTCAAGAAGCACGTTCATGTTCTTGAGGATTTGACGGGCGATGTAATCTTGGTCGGCCTCACAACGCTCTTCCAAGGTCTGCATATCCACGCTCCACTTGATGTTGAAACCATCGGATGGGGCTACGTCATAAGTTTTGGAAAGTTCGCCGGAAGTGCTACCACCACCACAAACGATACGTCCACCGCTATCCACGATAGACTCCAAGAAGCGCTGCTCATAGATAACTTCTACGGCGCGGCGTTTGCCATTGTTAGACACGATGCGCTGAATGGTATCTCGGCGGTTGATTTCGGACAACAACACTTGCATAAGGGTTGTTTGGTCGGCCCTAAGGTTGTTATAGGCCCATGCGGATGCCAGTGATTCTTGCACTGCATTACACGCAATTAAAGTAGATGCGTATGACATTGATTTGGATTTAAAATTTTACGGATTGCGTACTTGGGTGCGGTCGCCACCGCCATGCGTGATTTGGGCGCGGTCGCCACCGCCGCTACAAATATAGTTAAAAAATGTTAAATGCAAATTTAGGTGCAAAAAAAAGCCTCCGGTTAGGGAGGCTTGGTAAAGGCAGCAGGTGGCAGGTTAAAAAACTGCAACTTCTTTGGTAGTGAAATATCCGTCAAAGCCAAGTGAGCGAAGTTCGTTAATTAGTTCAGTTTGTCTTTCGTAGTTGGACAAAAACTGAAATTGGTGCAGAACCAAGGTTTGGTGTAGGTCTTTTTCAAGATTTGCCAAAGATTGCTCAAAATATGTACGCTGCTTTTTACGTTTTTCCTCAGCAATTAATTTCAAAATCATTGGACGTTGCTCTTCCGCTTTTTCGGTGATATAGTTTTTATAGGTGGTTAGCTGGGCGGCGTTGGCCTCCATGTCAAAAAGTTTAATGCCCGAAACGTCTGCCGTTTCTAATTCGCACTCATAAATAACTTCACCAGCGCGGCTGTAGATGTACTTATATCCCTCTGCGTGCTCCAAAGATGTAGCATAAAACTTAACCATGTTTGGGTTTTTTTCACGCCCAGTTGTGTTGAAATGGCGGTCTTGTCTGTTTTTGCAATTGTATCTGTAAACTGTCATGGCTGCTGCGTTTTGATAAATCAAAGGTACAGCGATTGTAATATTTTACAATACTTCAAAGGTTAAAAAGTGTTAAAACAAAAAAGCCTCCCGAAGGAGGCTGTAAAATATGTCGGGGTTTACGCCTTAGGCTTCAACTTTTCCGCAAATGCCAGTCGCTCTGCTCGCTTCGCCGCGTGCTTGTCGGCTGGGTCAATGGTTACCCGTTGGCCTCCGGCAGCCTGCTGCACTTCCTTCCACAGCTTGGCAGCTTTCGCCTCCTGCTGGAAGATTTGGTCAGCGGTCGCGTGGGACGTGCCAATCTTTACGATGTTGCCGCCTTTGTCGTACGCCATTAGTTTTCCGCTTTCCTCCTTAAATTCGTACTTGGCGGAAATTTCAATGTACAGCCCTTTCTTGGCGTACTCGTTGGCTTGTTCGCTCCAATTGATCCGGTTATAGGTTTCGGTGATTTTTGCGTTTAGCCTTTCTTTTCCAAGTTCCTCTAACGCTTTTTCGCGCGCGGTGGCAGCTTCGGTCTTGTACGCTTCGGCGGCAGCGTTGGCCTGCTCCAATAGCCCTGCAAGGTCATCTGCTTTCTTTTGAAGTTTAGCGATTTCAGCCGTGCTTGCACCATCCTTTTTTGCGGCATCCACCAAGGCGGCCATGTCGGCAAATTTGGCGGCTAACTTTTCCGCCATTTGCTCACCTTTCAGCCCTTTGGCATCTTCGCCCAACAATGGTTTTAACTTGGTTTCCATTGTGCCCATAGCTTTCCCGAACGCGGCATCTACCTCTTTTTTGTGTAGGCTAACGTCTACGTATTTTTCGCCCAGCTTGGTGGTCAATAAATCCGCGCTTAGGGTTTCGCCCTCGGCTAATTCAATGCCAAGGGTTTTTAAGATTTCAATTGTTTCCATTATTCGGCTGTGTTGGTTTGGTCGTAGCCTTGCGGCTCAATTACTTCTTGCTGTGCTTTGGCTTTGCCTTTTTTTGTTTCGGCTGCTTCGGCAATTTTGCGCAGGCGTGCAATTTCGGCTTCCTTCTCCATAAGTTCGAGTTGGAGTTCAGCTTCGCGTGAAACGCCGCCACGTCTGCCGTCCTCAATGCTTTGAATAGTTGCAGGGTCAAAGCCATAGGGTGCATAATTGCCAGCCTCATAGTCGGCCTTAATCATGTATCCGTTTCGGCCAAAATCCGTCAGCCATTTGTTAAAGGGCTGCGAACCTACTTGTTTTAACTCCATGTGAGAGAAGGTTTTTTCGCTTCCGAAATCGCGGGGCCGAAGCCGCTCGGTTGGCCTTAAGGATTTCCGGTGGGCCACCCGTACCAAAATAACGCTTGGTGTGTTCATATGTGTGAATTAAAGGTTTAAATCTTTAACGCCCTCCACTACCGAGGCAGTAGCGTTTGGCGTTCCTAATTGCGCTCGGGCTTGTTCTTCGGTTAGGCCGAAGCGGTCCATTACCAAGGACACCGCTGCGTCAAGGTCATACAAGCCGGATGCCACCGCTTTAACTATTTCAATCATTCCAGTTAGCCCCCCAACGCTTCCGCGCAGCGCGCCAGTGCTATCACCTCCGGCAGCGGCCATTGCAGCCCCTCCGTCAATCGCTGCGGCAGCAGGGTTAATGATTAGGTTGTCGGCTTGTGCCAATGCCAATAGTACAGCGCGCTTGGCCGTGGTGTCCAATTCATCAAATCCCTCATCTTCTATGCGGGCTTGTTCTAAATACGTGGTAAAATTTTGGTGCAGCAATGCCTCCGGCGTGGATATGGTTACACCAAGCCCTGCGCGAACTTGTAGCGCGTCCATGTACCACAGCTTGTCTATTGCCATTTGCAATTCAATGTCGGACATGGTTACCTTGTCAGAACCAAACCGCGTTTCAACCGCCTCCAAGGTTAATGCCTTTTGGTAAGTGGCAGGCAGTCCCTCTTTTTTAGCCGTGGCAATTTCGGCGGTAATGCTTTCCGGTGTACGGAAGTTAAAGGTTTTGGGATATGATATTTCTACTTCTGCGAAATTTGCACCAAACCTCATAAAGCCAATGGCTTCAATTGCAAAACCTAACAATCCAAACAACTCACGCGCAAAGCCTGACATAAATGTCTGCCACTCTTCTTTTTCCAGTTGTTTGCCCGTGGCCGTTTCGGATGTAGCCTTATCCGTATCGAAAAACATCGAAAACGCTTTGTTCCGGTGTTTTTCAATACGCTGGTCAAGGTATTCCAAAATCGTTGGGTCAGGTGCTACGAATTTCAGCGGGTCTGTTGGCAGTTCGGTTGGCCCTGCGCCGGGCCTTGGGTCGCGCGCCAGCACCTCAATGACGGATGTTGGCCCTAATGATTTTTTGCCGCTTCCTTTACAGGAGGGACAAGACACATTGTTCTTTTCAATTGGCGACCAAACACTACCACCGCTGCAAGCATTTCCCTGCCCGTCATTATAATCGCAAGGGTCTACCACCATAATCCTTACAGGAAAGGCTTGAGTGTGGATAGACACCTGCGCAGTAGAGTTAATGCGTATGACTTCGTTTAAATCCGGTATAGCGGATGCAAACGCAGATTCATAAACTACTTCGCCACCGATAATTTTAGACGGCCCTTTTAGCTTAGTGCATGGCATCCAGCCCCACCCGTGAACGTATGCGGGCAAAAATTCATAAACGGGGTTTTTCTTTTCATCTTCGCCCACTTGGACAATGTCCATAATGATAGTGGTGTCGAAATAGCGAAATCTTAACCCGTCATGCTTTTCGTTTTTTAGGGTGTCTTGGTAGTGTTCATCCATAGACACCAACACGAGTGCATGGCTGCGCTCTTTGAAGTAAATCGTTTGATATTCCTCGTAGATGCGGACAACTGGCGAAACGGCTTCGGTGTCGTCAATATACAACACGCTTCCAGTTTCAACATCCCGCAAATACGTAAGCCCCTCCGGCTCAACCACCATTAACTTGTTTGGATAGTTGATTTTTTCTTCACGGACAATATCCATGAAAAACGCCTCTACACTTTGGTAGATGGGGTAGTCCTCGTAAAAGTATTTTTTCTGGTCAGGATTCGACCACTTAATATTATAGTTCTGCTTGTTTCCTACGGCCTTGGTCTTATTCAAAGCCCGCCCCCAATCGCTGTTTGTAACACTTTCGTAAAGGTGCATTTGATATTCCCATTCCTTCTCGTCTTGGTTGGGTGCTTTGGATTTTAATATGCCATAGGGGAAATAGTCTGCCTCCGCGTGTGGTGCGACCTTTTCGTGCTCCAAAATTGCCGCCTTGTACCCTTCGGAAAAATCGGGCAAAGCTGCAATCCATTGACTGGTTTTGAACTTGGGGTCATACGTTTGCGGACGCGCCCAAGCCTTAGATGCTTTCCACTTTTTTATTTTGGAAGTGGCAGCTGCCACTAATGAAACGACATCCATGTTATGCTTTTTTGATTTCTTGAACTTGGCCAACGACTGACTTCACGCGCTTAATGATTAGCTTAAACCGCTCCCACAAAGATACGCCATAAACTGCCTCGAAATTTTCGTCTATTGACTTCGCTTCAATGCTGCAAAGTATAAGCCCCATTGCTTTGGTCAGGACATACGGCGTAGGAATGAAGCCTATAAGCACCTCATTAAACATAGCCTTGTCCAAAAGGAAAAAAACCAACACGCTGCCGCAATAAACGAGGTTTTTCGTGGCTACGCGTGCCAACTTTGCCGACTTAATCGACCGCCAGCCGTGTAGTTTTATGGATTTTAGTATGCCCGTTAGCGTGTCAAGGGCTATAAATCCCCCAACTGCAAGCAAAACGGGTGCAACAGGTGCGAAAAACGCTATTAAAAAAGCCGAAGCAGTGGCCATTGTCTTCATGTTTACAAAGTTAATAAATAATTTGACCCTCTTTAATCTCGAAATTAAAGACTTGGAAGGTTTTATCGGGGTTTACCTCAACTATTGCCGCGCCATGCTTCCATTTTGTGAAGGCGAAGGGGCGGTATTTTGGCGTCAGGTCGCATAAACAGCCCGTGGAATAGCAGCGGG
>Ga0315901_10009445_pt1 | contig 11221 bp, 7 predicted proteins | sample LakEriMetagenome_10_FD_203761 | JGI IMG/M metagenome (GOLD analysis project Ga0315901, IMG submission 203761) | Freshwater fungal communities from buoy surface, Lake Erie, Ohio, United States - Buoy 2 MA116 | ecosystem: Environmental > Aquatic > Freshwater > Lake | place: USA: Lake Erie, Ohio...
TGGCTCGACCTCACGATTCGCGGCCGCGTGGGCCGCGACGTCAACAGCCCGCGGCGGAGCGTGTACCTCGAGATCAAGCGGAGCGAGCCGATCGGCTTCCTCCAGGTGTTCGACCAGCCGGAGCCGGTCCAGTCGGTGGGCGCCCGCGGCGTCGCCACGGTGCCGACGCAGGCGCTGGCCATGCTGAACTCGCCGTTCGTCCGGGCGGCCGCCGAGGGCCTCGCGGCGCGGGCCCGCGCGGCGGTCGGCCCCGCGGCCGCGGCGGGTCCCGGGGCGATCGACTACTGCTTCACGACGGCGCTGTCGCGTCGTCCCGCCGCGGAGGAGCGGGCGACGTTCGCTGCGATTGTCGAGTCACGGCCCGGGGCCGGCGGCACCGCCGCGCTCGCCGACGTCTGCCACATCGTGTTCTGCCTGAACGAGTTCGTCTACATCGACTGACGGAGGCCGGCCATGAGCGGTGCCAGAATTGGAGACCTCGCGCTGCCGGCGCGGAGGGAATTCCTCCGCGACGCGGGGCTGGGGTTCGGCGCGGTGGCGCTCGCCGCGCTACTGGGCGAGGAGTCGCGTGGCGGAGCCGAGACGGCGGCGGCCGTGGCCGCGTCGCTGCCCCACCACGCCCCCAAGGCCAAGCGGGTGATCTGGCTGTTCATGACGGGCGCACCCTCGCACGTCGACACCTGGGACTACAAGCCCGAGCTCCAGGCCCGCAACGGCCAGTCGCTGCCGGGCGCCGACAGCCAGACCGGCTTCTTCCAGACCAGCGGCAAGTGTCTCGCGAGCCCGTTCACGTGGGCGCAGCACGGCAACTCCGGCACCTGGGTGAGCGGCATCTTCCCGCACCTCGCGAGGCACGTCGACGACATGTGCTTCATCCACTCCATGCACCTGCGGGCCAACAACCACGCGCCGGCGGCGATGGAGCTCATGTGCGGCCTCAACCGCCCCGGCATGCCGAGCATGGGCGCCTGGCTCGACTACGGCCTTGGGACCATGAACCGCGATCTGCCGAGCTTCGTCGTCATGCACGAGCGGAAGCCCCGCGGCGACGACCAGATCTGGTCGGCCGGGTTCCTGCCCAAGAGCCACCAGGCCCTGGCGATCGACGCCCGCCGGCCCGTCGCGATCGACAACCTCGCCCTGCGGCAGGGGCTCGCCCTGGAAAGCCAGCGGGCCGACCTCGACCTGCTCATGTCGCTCAACGCGGCCCATGCCCGGGCCCGGCCCACGCAGGCCGACCTTGCCGCCCGCATCTCGAGCTACGAGCTCGCCTACCGGATGCAGTCGGCCGCGCCCGAGGCGATCGACCTCGCGCGGGAGCCGAAGCACCTTCACGACCTCTACGGCACGGAGGATCCGAAGTGCCGCGTGTTCGCGCGGCAGTGCCTCACCGCCCGGCGGCTGCTCGAGCGCGGCGTGCGGTTCGTGCAGATCTTCGCGGGACGTGGCGCGGGGGGCGACGGCAGCGTCGACGACGTCCCCTGGGACGGCCACAACGACATCGAGACCAACCACCGCGAGTGCGGCCTGGCGACCGACCGGCCCGCGGCGGCCCTGCTCGCCGACCTGAAGGCCCGCGGCATGCTCGAGGACACGCTCGTGATCTGGGGGGGCGAGTTCGGCCGCACGAGCGACTCCCAGGGGGGCAAGGGCCGCGACCACAATCCCAACGGCTTCACGATCTGGATGGCCGGCGGCGGAGTGAAGCCCGGCTTCCACCACGGCGCCACCGACGCCTTCGGCTACAAGGCCGTGGAGAACAAGGTGCACGTCAACGATCTCCACGCCACGCTCCTGCACCTCCTGGGCATCGACCACGAGCGGCTCACCTACCGCCACAACGGCCGCAACTTCCGGCTCACGGACGTGGGCGGCTCGGTGATCCGGGACATCCTCGCGTAGCGCCGCGCGGACGGGGGCGCCCGGGGGAGCCGTCACGGGTCGAGCACGACGGCCACCGGCAGCGAGTTGCCGAAGGTCGTGAAGTCCGTGAAGGTCCAGGCGACCTTCTTCTCCGGCGTGACCTCGATGATCTGCGGGTTGTCGGGGCCGGCGTGGCAGTTCACGAACCGCGTGTTGCCGCTCGCGAGCCGCTCCACCTGCGTCACCCAGGCGAGCGTGATGCCCTCGAGATCGTGCTGGCCGACCTTCCACACGACGTTCTTCTCCGGCGTCACCTCGAGCACCGAGTGGCCGTTGCCCGTGCCGATGAGCGTGTTGCCGCTCTCGAGCCGGACGGCCGAGTAGACCTGGTCGCCGAGGGCCTCGGGCCCGTGGCCCCGCTTCCGCTCGCCCTCCACCGGCACATCGAACTCCCACACGACCGCCCCTCGCGCGTCGTACTCGCGGACGACGCCGTCCTTCTCGTGGGCCACGAGGTAGGTGCCGGCCGCGGTCTTCCGCGCGTTCCGCGTGTCGGAGTGGACCGACGGCGTGTCGACCTTCAGTTTCACCTCGCGGCGGACGTTTCCCTCGCGGTCGATCTCGATGATCCGCGCCGGACCCGACTCGACGACCATCGTCGTGCCGTCCGGGAAACGCTCGAAGGCGTGGACCTCGACCGAGCGGCCGGCGTTGCCGTTGTGCATGGCGTTGTAGTCCCAGACGGGCGTGCGGTTCGCGTCGAGCTCGACGATCCGCGTCCAGCCGTCCTGGTAGAGGATGTGGCCGTCGGGCAGGAGGTGCAGGTCGTGGATCTGTCCCACGGGCAGCCGCCACTCGACGCGGCCGTCCAGCCCCACGGCGGCGAGCGTCTTCTTCGAGTCGTCGGCGGCGATCACGCGGCGTGGCGTGCCGGTCTGCACCGCGGTGGGATCGGCGGCGCCGGCCGGGGCGGCCGCGAGGACGAGCAGCAGGATCGCGAACCGCCTCATGCGAGTAACTCCTGGATCGGATCGACGTGCTCGACGCCCACGAGCTTCTGGTCGAGGCCGCCGAAGAAGTAGGAGAGCCGGTTGGGGTCGAGGCCCAGGCAGTGCAGCACCGTGGCGTGGAGCCGCTTCACGTGGAAGCCCGGCTTCTCCCCCTCGACCGGCGCGATCGCCGCCGAGCCGAGTTCGTCGGTCTCCCCCACGCTCAGGCCCCCCTTGATGCCGCCGCCGGCCATCCACATCGTGAACCCCAGGGCGTTGTGATCGCGGCCGGTGCCCTCGGCGTATTCCGCGGTCGGCTGGCGGCCGAACTCGCCCCCCCAGATCACGAGCGTCGTGTCGAGGAGCCCCGACCGCTTCAGATCGGTGAGCAGCGCGGCCACGGGCTTGTCGGTGTTGCCGGCGTGGAACTCGTGGTTCTTCACGAGGTCGCCGTGGGCGTCCCAGTTGTCGTCGTTGTGGGCGCCGCCGGAGTAGAGCTGCACGAACCGCACGCCCCGCTCCACGAGCCGCCGCGCCAAGAGGCAACGACGGCCGAAGTCGGCCGTCCGTGGGTTTCCGAGGCCGTAGAGGCTCTTCGTCTCCTCGGTCTCGCTGGCGAGGTTCACGGCCTCGGGGGCGTGCTCCTGCATCTTCCAGGCCAGCTCGTACGACGCGATCCGCGCGGCGAGCTCGCTGTTGTCGCCCCGCGAGAGCAGATGGGCGGTGTTTTCCGCGCGAAGGGCGTCGAGCAGCGCCCGCTGGGCATCGAGCGGCATGTCGTCGGGGGGCGCAAGATCGAGGATCGGCGCCCCCTTGCTGCGCAGGATCGTGCCCTGATACGTCGCCGGCATGAACCCGCTGGCCCAGTTCTTGGCCCCCGAGATCGGGCCGCCGGTGGGATCGAGCATGACCACGAAGCCGGGCAGGTTCTCGTTCACGCTGCCCAGGCCGTAGTTGACCCATGATCCCAGGCAGGGAGCACCCGACTGGATCTTGCCGGAGTTCATCTGCAGCATCGCCGAGCCGTGGATCGGCGAGTCGGCCGTCATCGAGTGGACGAAGGCGATGTCGTCCACGTGCGTGGCGACGTGCGGAAACAGGTCGCTCACCCACTTGCCGCACTGCCCGTATTGCTTGAATTTCCACTTCGGCCCCACGACGCGGCTCTCGCTCCGCTCGCCGCCGCGGCCCTTGGTCTTCACCTTCACCGTCTTGCCGTCGAGCGGATAGAGCGCCGGCTTGTAGTCGAAGGTGTCGACGTGACTCGGACCGCCGTACATGAACAGGAAGATCACGCTCTTCGCCTTCGGCGCGAACATCGGCGGCTTGGCGGCGAGTGGATTCAGAAACGGCGTGCCGTCGGCGGCCTGCGCCTGCCGCGCGAAGAAGCCCTGATCGAGCAGGCCGGCCAGGGCCAGCCCCGTGAACGAGGCCCCCGCCTCCCAGAAGAACTCACGGCGGGTGCGGCGGCAGAACTGTCCGGCGGGGTGATCGGTCGGGTTCATGGCGCGGGCTCCGGGCGGATCAGTCGAGGTAGGCGAATTCGTTCGTGTTGAGAACCATGAGGCAGTAAAGCTCGAGCGCACGGCTGGGGCTCACGCCATCGACGTCCTCGAGTCGGTCCACGAGAGCCACGCCGCGGGCCACCTCGGCGTCGGTCGCGGCCCGCACGAGTGCGATCTCGAGCGCCCGGCGGACGATCTTCGCCGTGTCGGCGTCGGCCGGGCCCGGCTGCTCGGGGGTGGCCAGGGCCTCGCGGCGGGCCCGCACTGCAAAAGCCTTGGCCTGTGCCTGCAGGAACGAGCCGTTCATCATGCCGAGTGCCTGCGTGGGCTGGGTGGTCGTGAACCGCACGGGGCAGGGGGTGTCGGTGTCGGCGAGGTCGAGGTCGGCCAGCAGCGGCGTGAGCAGCGACCGCTTCACGTGGATGTAGACGCTGCGGCGGGCCTGTTCCTCCGGCGGCGAGGTGCCCCAGCCGTCGCCCGGCTTCGACTGCCCCGCCTTCACCTCCGCCGGGATGTCGGGGAACACGCCGGGACCGAACATCTTCGGGTTGAACGCGCCGCTGGCCACGTGGATCGAGTCGCGGAGCTCCTCGGCGGAAAGCCGCCGGGGGTCGAACCGCCAGAAGGCATCGTTGAGCGGATCCCGGGCGGCCGCCGCCTCGTCGCCGGCCGACGCCGCTCGATAGGTCTCCGACATGAGGATCAGCTTGTGGAGAGGCTTCAGCTTCCAGCCGCCCGCGACGAACTCGCTCGCCAGCCAGTCGAGGAGTTCCGGATGCGTCGGGGCGTCGCCCATGAGTCCGAAGTTGCTCGAACTCCGCACGATGCCGCGGCCGAAGTGGTACTGCCAGATGCGATTGACCATCACCCGCGCGGTGAGCGGGTTCTCCGGCGACGCGAGCCAGCGGGCCAAGGCCGTCCGCCGCCCAGTGGAATTCGCCGCGGGCACCGGCACGATCTCCGGGGCCGCCGCCTGGAGAATCTGCGGAAATCCCGGCTCGACCCGCTGGTCGGGCGTCTTCTCGGCGTGCGGATTGCCGCGGAAGAACACGAACGTCTCGGGAGCCTTCGTGCCGTGCTCCGTGACGACGAGGCCCCGGGGCAGGCTGCCGCTCTGGGCGTCGATGTCGGCCAACAGCCGCTTCCAGTTCGCGAGATCCTGTCGCGCGAGATCATCGAGCGCCTGCTCCCCGTGCTCCTTGATCCGCTGCTCGATGGCGGTGATGTTCGACCGGGCCTCCGCGCGGCGCCGGGCGAGCTCCTCCTCGTGGTCGCGCGCCGCGGCGACGCTCCCCCCCTCGGCGGGCAGCGGCCGCTCGATGAACGCGGGATTGATGTGCCGCTCGCCCATCGGCGTGACGTTCTCGAAGAAGGCGAGCAGCGCGTAGTAGTCGCGCTGGGGCAGCGGGTCGATCTTGTGGTCGTGGCAGCGGGCGCAGTTGAGCGTGAGCCCGAGGAAGGTCTGGCCCGCGGTTGACACGAGATCGTCGAGCCAGTCGTAGCGAGCCTGTAGCCGGTCGGCGGGCTCGTCGTCCCAGACCCCGAGGCGATACCAGCCGGTGGCCACGAGGGCGTCGGCCGACGGGGCGGGCAGCTCGTCGCCCGCGACCTGCTCGACGAGGAATCGGTCGTAGGGCTTGTCGTCGTTGAACGTGCGGATCACGTAGTCGCGGTACCGCCAGGCGTGGGGCTTGTTGCCGTCGCGCTCGAAGGAGTTCGTGTCGGCGTAGCGGACGAGGTCGAGCCAGTGGCGGGCCCAGTGCTCGCCGTAGTGGGGCGAGGCGAGCAGCCGATCGACGACCCGCTCCCAGGCACCGGGCGAGTCGTCAGCGAGGAAGTCGCCCATCTCCGCCTCGGTCGGCGGCAGGCCGGTCACCGAGTACGTGGCGCGGCGCAGGAGCGCGGCCTTGGGAGCGGGTTGCGGCTGCGGCAGGCCGCGGCGGGCGAGGCCGGCCGTGACGAAGGCGTCGATCGGGTTTTGGGTTTCCCCATGCCCCGCGTGCTCGACCGTCGGCACGGCAGGCCGCGTGACCGGTCGGAAGGCCCAGTGCTCCTTCCACTCCGCGCCTTCGTCGATCCACTGGCGGAGGATGGCCACCTGCGCGGCCGAGATGCGAGGCCCCTCGGGGGGCATCTGGAGATCGGGGTCGGTGGACGTGATCCGGGCGAGCAGTTCGCTCTCCGCTGCCGTGCCGGGCACGATGGCCCGCGAGCCGCTTTCAAGCACGCCGGTCGCCGCGGTTCGATCGTCGAGACGCAGGCCCGACTCCTGCGTGTCGGGCCCGTGGCAGGCCACGCACCGTTTGGCCAGCAGCGGCTGGATGTCCCGCGAAAAGTCGACCGGTTCAGGGGTGGCCGCGGTTGCGGCGGCCACCATGCCGAAGCTGCCACAAGCGATCGTGCGGCGGATCCACGCGGCGGCTGCGGCCAGGCGGCGCTGATTTGGACGGATGCGACGCACGGCAGTCCCTTCACAAAACGCAAGCACGCGTTATTCTAAACGACCTTAATAAAGTGTCAATCTTTCGCCGCGGGGCTGGAGCCATGACGGTGCTGGTGAATGATCGCTGCATGCGCTGGCTCGCCTGGACGAAGGTCGTCCTGATCTTCATCCGCCTGTCCGCCCCCACCGTCGCCTCTGCGAGCGATGCGCCACCGATGAACACGCCGTTTCGCGTTCCCGTCCAGCGGCCGTTCGGCACCCTGCCCGATGGCAGGCCGGTGTCGCTCTTCACGCTCGAGGTTCCTGGCGGCTGGCGGGCCGAGATCACCGACTACGGCACGATCCTCACGCGGTTCTGCGTGCCGGTCGGCGCGGGCTCCGACGCGGAGCCCGTCGATGTCGTGCTGGGATGCGACACGCTCGCCGACTACCTCGCCGGTCATCCCTATTTCGGGGCCACGTGCGGGCGGGTGGCGAATCGGATTGCCGGCGGAACATTCGAACTCGATGGAACGCGGTACACGCTCGCGAAGAACAACGGGGCCAACCACCTGCACGGCGGCCTCGTCGGCTTCGACAAGACGTTGTGGAAAGCGACGCCCCGGCTCTCGGAGCGCGGACCCGCGGTCGATTTCGAAGTCGTGTCGCCGGCCGGTGACGAGGGCTATCCGGGCGCGGTCACGGCGCGGGTCACCTACACGCTCACGCCCGACGGCGAATTGTGGGTCGAGATGGCGGCCACGACCGACGCGGCGACGATCGTCAACCTGGTGCATCATTCCTACTGGAACCTCGCCGGTCACGCTGCGGGCACGATCCGGGGCCATGCGCTCACGGTGGCCGCCGATGCGTATCTGCCGGTCGATACCGGCGGGATTCCCACGGGCACGCTGGCGCCGGTCGCCGGCACGCCCTTCGACCTCCGCCCCGAGCGGCGCCCCGCCGTCAGCCTGGGGTCGGCGATCGACGGCCTGCCCCGGAGTGCCGACGGGGCGAATCCCGGTGGGATCGATCACAACTTCGTGATCCGCGGCTGGCGGCCCGACGGCAGCCTGCGGTCGGTGGCCGTGCTCCGCGATCCGGCGAGCGGCCGCGCGCTCGAGATCCTCTCGGACCAGCCCGGCATCCAGGTCTACACGGGCAACTTTCTCGATGGCAGCGTGAAGGGCAAGGACGGCGTGGTCTACGCCAAGCAGGCCGCCATCTGCCTGGAGACACAGAAGTATCCAGATGCCGTCCATCATCCGGAGTGGCCGAGCACCAGGCTCGACCCCGGTCAGACCTATCGCCACACGATGGTCCATCGGTTCGGTGTGCGGTGAGCCATCCAGCCATGAGCAATCGAGACAATCGAGTCGAATCGACGCTCCTGCGGCGGATCAACGAGCGGCGGCTGCTCGAGGCCATTCAGCGGCATGGGCCCTCGTCGCGGGCCGCGCTCACGAGGGTGTCGGGGCTCACGGCACCGACCGTTTCGAAGGCGGTCGATTCGCTGCTCAAACGGGGCCTGGTCGAGGAGCTCGAACCGGTCGAGCAGGCGCTCGGCCGCCCCGGTCGGCTCGTGCGGATGGCAGCGGACTCGGCCGCCGTGCTCGGTGTGGTGATCGACGCGGACACCTGCTGCGTGGTGGCCACCGGCCTTGAAGGCACGGTCACCGAGGATCGAACCGTCCGGTTTCCCACGCCCGCCAGTTATGCCGCGTTGCTCGACGCGGTCGAGACGGCCTGCCGGACCTTGATCCAGGGGCAGGCCGCCGCCATCCACGGGGTCGGCGTGAGCGTGCCGGGGCTCGTGAACGAGCGGCTCCAGGAGATCGTCTTCTCGCCCAACTTACATCTGCTCGACAAGCACAATCCCGCGCGTGACCTGGAGCAGCGGCTCGGCCTGCGGTGCGTGATGGTGCAGGAGAGCGACGCCCTGGTGCTCGGCGAGCGGATGGTCGGTGATGCGCGGGATCTCGACGATTTCGCGGTGCTTGACGCGGCGATGGGCCTCGGCCTGGGCGTGATGAGCGGCGGCCGCCTCCTCGCGGGGCATAGCGGCATGGCGGGCGAGGTGGGGCACATCACGGTCGTGCCCGATGGCGTGCGGTGCGGCTGCGGCAATCGGGGCTGCCTCGAAACGCTCGCCACCGATGCCGCCCTCCTGCGGCTGCTTGCGGAGAAGCTGGGCCGGCCGGTGCCCATCGACGAGGCGGCGGCGCTGCTCGACGACCGGGCCGGTGATTTCCAGCACGAGATCCGCATGGTCACCGAATACCTGGCGATTGCAATCGCGGCGGTCATCAACATCTTCAACCCGACGACGCTCTTCGTGCACGGCCGGCTGCTGGCAGGCTCCCCCGAGCGGTTCGCCCGTGTGCTCGAGCGGGTCAAGCAGCGGACGCTCACTGCGTCGCTCGCAGACTGCACGATCGTGGCCACGAAGTCGAGCAAGCGGCAGGGGGCCATCGCCGGCATCGTTCACCACCTCACGAACTCGTGGGCCCCGTCGATCCGTTGAACCTTTGCCACTTCCGGAGCTTCCATGACGACCGCATCCTGCTGTTTCTCGCTCGCCGGCCGCACGGCGCTGGTCACCGGCTCGACGACCGGTCTCGGCCGGGCGACGGCCCGCTGTCTCGGCCTGGCCGGGGCGAAGGTCGCGGTCAACTATGCCAACTCACAGGCCCGCGCCGACGAGACGCTCGCCGCACTGCGTGCAGACGGGATCACGGCCGAGCTGTTTCGGGCCGACGCGACGAGCGAGGCCGAGATCGATCGCATGGTGACGGCGATCGAACAGAGCCTCGGGCCGGTGGACGTCGTTGTCTGCAACGCCACGCCCCCCCAGCCGCTCAAGCCCATCGAGGAGTACGACTGGTCCTTCCACCAGCAGATGCTCGATTTTTTCGTGAAGAGCCCCTATCTGCTGGCCCGGCGGACGCTGCCCGGCATGAAAGCCCGGCGGCACGGCCGGTTCATCAACATCACGAGCGAGGTCTTTCATCTCGGCGTGGCCCCCTTCTCGGCCTACGTCGCGGCGAAGGGAGGACAGACGGGCTGGTCACGGAGCATGTGCCATGAGCTCGCGCCCTTCGGGATCACGGTCAACATGATCGCTCCGGGCTGGATCCCAGTGGAGCGGCACGAGAACGACCCGCAGGCCGACAAGGACGCCTACCTCGCCACGATCCCCGTGGGCCGCTGGGGCACGCCCGACGAGGTGGGCTGGGCGGCCGTCTATCTCGCGAGCGACGAGTCCGCCTTTGTGACCGGCCAGACGATCGCCGTCAACGGCGGCCGCACCTGCTGGTAGCGCAGGCGTCACGCGTCGAAATACAGACAGAACTCGTAGGGATGCGGCCGGAGCCGCATCGGCTCGGTCTCCTTCTCGCGCTTCCACTTGAGCCAGGTCGCGATCACGTCGTCGGTGAAGACGTCGCCGCGGAGGAGGAAGTCGCCGTCGCGCTCGAGTGCATCGAGCGCCTCGTCGAGCGAGCCCGGGGCCTTCGGCACGTTCGCCAGCTCCTCCGGCGGCATGTCATAGATGTCGCGGTCGAGCGGCTCGCCGGGATGGATCTTGTTCTGGATGCCGTCGATCGCGGCCAGCAGGATCGCCGCGAACGTGAGGTAGGGATTGCAGGTGGGGTCGGGGCAGCGGAACTCCACCCGCTTCGTCTTCGGGCTCGCTGAATACATGGGGATCCGGCAGCTGGCGGAGCGGTTCCGCTGGGAGTAGGCGAGGTTCACTGGCGCCTCGTAGCCGGGCACGAGCCGCTTGTAGCTGTTGGTGGTGGGGTTTGAGATCGCGAGGAGCGCCGGGGCGTGGCGGAGGATGCCGCCGATCGCGTGGAGAGCCATGTCGGAGAGTCCGGCATAGCCCGTGCCGGCGAAGAGCGGGTGGCCGTCCTTCCAGAGTGAGATGTGGGTGTGCATCCCGGAGCCACTGTCTCCGTAGATGGGCTTCGGCATGAACGTGGCCGTCTTGCCGTGCCGCCGGGCCACGTTCCGCACGATGTACTTGTAGAGGCACATCTGGTCGGCCATGCGGACGAGCTCTTGGAACCGCATGTCGATCTCGCACTGGCCGGCCGTCGCCACCTCGTGGTGCTGGGCCTCCACGTCAATGCCGCACTGGATCATCGTGAGCATCATCTCGTTGCGGAGATCCATGAGCTGGTCGGAGGGCGCGCAGGGGAAGTAGCCCTCCTTGTGCCGCAGCTTGTAGCCGAGGTTCGGTCCCTCGGCCCGGCCGCGGTTCCACTCGGCCTCGATCGAGTCGAGGTGGAAGTAGCCCTCGTGGGCGTTCTGATCGAACCGCACGTCGTCGAACACGAAGAACTCGGCCTCGGGGCCGATGAAGCAGGTGTCGGCGATGCCGGTGCTCTTGAGGTAGTTCACCGCCTTGCGGGCGATGTTTCGAGGATCGCGAGAGTAGT
>Ga0315901_10009450_pt1 | contig 11218 bp, 19 predicted proteins | sample LakEriMetagenome_10_FD_203761 | JGI IMG/M metagenome (GOLD analysis project Ga0315901, IMG submission 203761) | Freshwater fungal communities from buoy surface, Lake Erie, Ohio, United States - Buoy 2 MA116 | ecosystem: Environmental > Aquatic > Freshwater > Lake | place: USA: Lake Erie, Ohio...
GGGCCAAGCCATGTGAGGGCCACGAGGCGGTGGACCCGGTAGAACTTGCGGTAGCCATCGACGACGAGGCGCGTGCAGAGGTAGCCGTTGTTGTCGTCGAAGACCCTTATGGGGGATGGCGGCTTGCCGTGGCGCACCTTCCTGATGCGGCCGTGCGTGCTGATCTCGTAGCGAGGCGCCAGTGGGAAGGGCTTCCACTCCTCCATGGACGGCCGGTTTACAGGGCCCGGTTGCATCTTTCGTCCTCCTCCGGGACGCCCCCCCGGAGAGGGGGCGGCACGGAGCTAGACAGGCATCTCCTCTGAGTCGGCTACGCCGTGGCGGACCTTGCACTCGAGGCACATGAACTTGTTGCGGGGGAGCTTCTTGATGGTCCGACAGGTCAGGCATCGTCGCTCCCAGAAGGCGGCACGGTGTCGTCGAGACGGGATGTACTTGGCGCCGCTGAACTCCATGAGCTCGTGGCGCATCAGGATTCGCTTGAGGGTGTCGAGGCAACACCCGACATGCGCGGCCATGCGGTCGAGCGGCATCTGCGAATCGACCGCATTCGCCAGCCACGCCACGGTCTCCTGGGTCACAGGGATCTTCCGAGGCATGAAGGCTCCTTGGATTTACGTTGCAGTCCAGTGGCTTGGAGACACCTAAAGTTTGCTCTTGACAGTCGTCCGACGTGCCCTTCTAATTAAATAGCTAGTAGCTTCTAGTAGAAGAAACGCTGCCCTCCGCCCCAAGGGCTACGGGCAGCTAGCTGCTACTCTCTAATTAGAAATAAGAGATAAGGGCGCGTCGGCGCAAACGAAAGTTGTGTCACGGCGCACCAATCCAGCCTCTGATCGAGCGGCGGGTTGCCGTCACGCCGGAGGCCGCCAGCTTCGCCTGGATGTTCTCGACGCTGTCCCCCTTCGAGGCCATGGCCTTGGCCGCCTGCCGGGGGCTGCGCTGCCAGACTATGTACTGCGTGCCGTCCTCTCGTTCGGCGAAGCCCATGGCCCGCACGATCATGTTCTCTGACTGATTGCGGCTCTTGCCCCAGCCAAGCTCGATGGTCGTGACCAGCCGGCTGTCTGGCTCCAGCTGCTTCTCCAGTTCAGCGATCACCTTCGGCTGGCACTTGCCCGCCCGCTGGCGGGCGACCTCTTCGTCTGCGAAGACCGGGACGATCCGAAGCTGAACCTCGAGAGCGGTGAGCTGGTTCGTGGAGCCAGCCTCCCGGCCAAGGCCGCTGTCGCTCGGCTTGTTGGCGTGGTGGACGGCAACCACCGTGCGCCCCTCAGCCCTCAGGTTCTGGACGATCCGGTTGAACCGCGCCCACTCGTGGGCGTCGTTCTCCTTCATGCCCTCGAACGCAGAGCGGATCGTGTCGATGACCACGAGCTCGGGGTCCATCGCCTCGACCATCCGGCGCATCGTGTCGACGCCTGCGTCGGTGAGCAGGTTCACCGGCCCGGTCTGCTGGGCCAGGGCACTCTGGCTCCAGATCTGGAGGTTCTCCCCCGGGTCCCCGTAGCTGGACAGCATCTGCCCCATGCGATCGGACAGCGTGTCGGTCGAGTTCTCGTAGTCGAGGTACAGGGTGCGGACGGGGCCGGGGATGTCGAACGGACCGAAGGTCTTGTCGGTGCGGGGGACGCCCATGTTCCAGCATGCGGCCAGAGTGAAGAGGCTCTTGCCGTGGCCGCTGTAGCCGACGACCTGCGAGATGCTGCCTGACCTCAGCCACGGGTCGCACAGCACGGGCCTTGCCGACGTCATCGCCGACAGGCGGCCGATGTCCCGTGAGGTGATGAGGGCGAACGGGCTTGCTACAGAAAGATCCGGTGCCTTTCCTTTCCTGAGACGGTCGCCCTCCGGGCCGTAGTCGCTCGGGTGGTTGCGCCTGTCCATCTGCTCCGCAGAGCGGAGGGTGGCAGCCAGCTCCTTGTCATCGAGGGGGTCCAGGAAGAAGTCGTCCATGAAGCGAGCGGCTTCCGCCTCGAGTTCCTTGCCGACCACGCCCTTCCTGACCTGCTCGCCGGCGAACTGGATCATCGCCTGGTTGCGGCCCTCGCCATCTCCGATCTTGCGGCCGAGCTCCTTGATCCTCGCCTCTATCCTCTCCCGCACCGATGCCGTGTTGCCGATCGACACGCCGGCCAGGTTGAGCTGAGAGAAGTCGAACGTCTCGGGGTCGGCATTGGTGACGTCAGCGAGGAGCGGGGCGCCACGCCACGTCGGCATGTCGTCCCAGTCGCACAGCATCTCCCATCGGTACTCGAAGTCTGCGCCATCCTTGCGGCTGATCGACGGTGGGATGACGACGTAGCCACCGTCCCCTTTGAAGTCGAGGTGCGGGCAGCCCATGAAGCCCTTGCCGGTCACGGCATTGTGGTGCTGCGAACCGAACCGCATCCCGTTGCGCGGGTGGCGCCAGTAGTAGTGCATGCCCTTGCGACTGCGGACACGGATGGGGCTGTCGAGTCCGTGCGTCTTGCAGAACTCGATTGCCTCCGGCGTGTCAGCGTCGACGACCACCACTCCTGAGACGGCTCCGGTGACGATCCCAACATTGAAGTTGGACATCGACCGGAACCATTCATCGACGTCGTCTTCGGTCGACTGCTCGACCTGGAACCGCTTCCACTCGATGCACGGGACCTTGTTGGTCAGGCCCACCGGGATGGGGCACAGCCCCATCTCGATGGCTCGGATCATTGCTGAGTAGACAGCTTCATCTCTTTCCTGCGGCGTCGCCACTCTCGCTCCCATGCCCTGCGCCGCTTCCTGCTGCGCTCCCTGGCCCGAAGCCTGGCTTGGTTGCGCGCCTTGCGCGCCCTCTCCTTGGACACTTCCCATGTCGGCATCTCCTCGAAGTAGTGGTTGAGATCAATGTCTGGCCATGCCGTCTTGATCCGGCACAGCGTTGGCAGGCTGACGGTTTCCTCCTTCAGCCAGCGGTAAGGGGCGGTCCGGCAGATGCCCAGCGTGTTGGCCACGACAGTCACCCCGCCGATGTCCTTTACCAGTCTTTTGATGTTGAGGCGGATCATCGTGCTCTCTTAACCTCCTGGCGTCCTGCAAGGCTTGTGCCGTGCAGTTTCTGCACGACCCCCTTGCGCCGGTGTCATAGATACGCTACATCGAAAGACGTGCAAGGGCAATCGAACGATGGGTTCGGCCCCAGACAGGAGGAAGAATGAGCGCATTCGATGACTTCGAGGCGGCGCCAAAAGCGGCGCTAGGGACACGGGAGGCGCGGCTCGCCGCAGCCGCCGCCCAGTATGTCGAGGCGGTGAAGGCTGCGAAGGAAGCGAAGCAGCTGGTCGACGAGATCTCAGAGAAGATCGCGGCCGAGTTCCCGGGTGATATCGGATCGTTCGCAGAGAGCTGCGGCGGCTACTCGATCAACGTCGAGCGCCGTGAGATCAGGCACTGGGACAGCGCAATGCTGGAGAGCCTCGTGGCTCCGTCGTCGCCGATGCCGCACTTCATCACCAAGAAGTGCAGCATCTCGAAGGACGACTGGGACGTCCTCAACGAGGAGGCCCGCGCCATGTACGGGCGGGCGCTCACTGTTCTCGAGGGCAGCCCGAGGATCAAGGTAAGGAGGGAGAGCTGATGTTCACACCACAGACCACGCGCTCGCTGCGCATCGACGGGCCGCAGAAGACGCTGCTCTACTCGCACGCCGGGTGGGGCAAGACGACCCAGGCCGCCAACTACAAGGCGCGCTACGGAAAGGGCCTCGTCATCAGCGGTGAGGCAGGGCTTCGTTCGTTGATGTTCGACGACATCGACTTCGTCCCGTTCTCCTCGTGGGATAAGGAGCATGACCAGGCGACTGGCGTGTACTCGTTCCGTGGGATCTGCCGTGACATGGCGTCGGCCGAGTTCAAGAAGCTCGGCTACAAGTGGATCATGGTCGACAGCTGGACCGAGGTGGCAGAGCGCTGCATCGAAGAGCTGGAGCCCAAGTATGCCGGGGCCAAGAACGGCTTCGCCATGTGGGGAGAGTACGGGGCCCTGATGCTTGGCGCCGCCAAGTGGGTGCGAGACCAGCCGATGCACGTTCTCGTCACGGCGCTCGCCAAGGAAGAGGCGGACGACAACGGCGGCACCGACTACTGGCCCAGCGTCAAGGGCGGGTCGGTGAGCAAGGCACTGCCGGGCATCTTCGACTTCGTGTTCGCTGGCGTGCGCATCACCGGGGGCGACAAGGCATCTCCTTCGGTGGAACGCTTCATCGTCACGGAAGAAGTCCGTGGGTGGCATGGCAAGGCGCGTGACCCGAGGCGTCGCCTCAAGGCGGTCGAGCGCTGTGCGGATGTGACCGAGCTGCTCGAGCGCGTCTCGATGAGCGACGACGATTTCGACAAGTACTCGAAGGCAACCAAGGCGGCACAGGCCGCGATTGCGGCGCAGGCCGCCAAGGAGAAGTGACATGAGTGGCAACTGGAGCTTCGATACCCTCGACCTGACCAAGGTCGAAGCGCAGAAGGGCGGCGCTACCCTCAAGCCGGGGCGCTACTCCTGCGACATCCAGGAAGTCGAGATCAGGAAGACGAGCGCTGGCGGCCGCCAGCTCGTGGTCCGTCTCGGCGACCAGAACGGCGGCGGCTACGTCACCGACTACATCACCCTGACGAACCCGAAGTCCGGCGCTGACCCGAAGGCGAAGATGGCTGTCGAGATCGGCATGTCTCGCCTCAAGAGCCTTCTGGTGTACGGCGCACACCCAACCCCGGATCGTCCGGGCGACGTCCGCAGCCTCGTGGGGCTGACCGTCGGTGTCGTCGTCGAGCAGGGCGATGACTGGGTCGACGACAAGGGGGTGACGCGCAAGGGCGGCGGCAAGCCGGCCCGCAACGGCGCTTACTTCTCGCCCGTCGGCGTCAGGGTGAACCCGACTCCTCCGCCCGCTCAGGGCGGCGTGGACGACGACATCCCCTTCTGAGCTTGGCCCGCCGTGGGGGGCCTTAGGGCCTAGCACGGACGCGCGTAAGTCGTGAGTGGCGCGCCATGAAACTAACCTCGACAGCCGGTGGGACACTCCTCCCTCCCCGTCCGCGACCGGCAACTTGATCCCATGGAACTTCCTGTAGAGATCCTGATCGACGAAGCATACGGCAGGGATGCCGATCAGTTCCCGTCGAGGACAATCTCGGCAGGAGCCATCGGCAACCCGTGCCTTGCGTTCCTCGAACTGAACCTGCGCTCGTTCCCCGACAGCGTCGTCTCCCCGAAGTCCCGGCGGATCTTCAGGGACGGCCACAGGATCGAGGCTGATGTTCTTGCCGACCTCAAGAAGGCCGGGCTGAACATCGTCGACAGGGACCCGATGACGGGGAAGCAGATCACCTATCTGGCGTATGGCGGGCATGTGAAGGCCAAGGCCGACGGCATCATCGAGTACAGCGACGGGACCACCCGGCTGCTCGAGATCAAGTCGATGAACGACGCCAACTGGACGAAGTTCAAGAAGCAGGGGCTGCGCGTCTCGCACCCGAAGTACGTCGCGCAGGTCATGCTTGAGATGGGCATGGGCGGCGTCGGCACTTCGCTCGTGGTCGGCTACAACAAGAACACGTCCGAGTACCACTCGGAGGTCATCGTCTTCGACGAGTTCGAGTACTTCGCCCTGATGGCCAAGGCCGAGCTCGTCCTCAGGGGCGAAGCAACCAGGATAGCCGACGACCAGTCCGACTGGCGTTGCCGTGGCTGCTTCAAGAAGTCGGCTTGCTGGGAAGGCAAGGCCGGAGATCCGAGCTGCCGCAACTGCAAGCACGCCGCGCCAGAAACGAGGGGCGGGTGGACGTGCAAGCTGACTCGGGCAGAAGCAACAGAGGTGTGCCCCAAATGGGAATTGTTCTCCGTCAGGGAAAAAGCCTGAGGCTGCTGTCGCCGCGCGTCAGGTACATGTCGCGCCTCAGCCCGGCGATGTTCAAGTGGTTGTCCATGTACGACCGCGAGACCGGCGTCCTGCCCACGCACATGATGACCGCCAAGGGGCCCGCGCGGGTCATGGAGTCGACCATCCACAACTGCAAGTCGCTCGACCTGGTCTACCAGAAGCCGAGCGGTCGCTACGTCATCAAGGCCAAGGGCATCAGGAGAGTGGAGAGAGGCGGATGAGCGCATTGCCAGACGACAACCCCAAGTCCAAGCTCGGCGCCCAGAAATCGCCGTTGCACCTGATCCCCCCGCCAGCCCTCATGGAGATGGGCTGGGCTATGCAGGATGGGGCGGACAAGTACGGGGCCTATAATTGGCGGGGCCATACAGTCTCTGCCTCCGTGTACCAGGCCGCCGCCATGCGCCACTTGCTGGCCTTCTACCAGGGGCAGGACCTCGACCCGTCCTCGGGAGCCCACCACCTGGCCCACGCCATGGCCTGCTGCGCCATCGTTATCGACGCCATCAGACACGGCAACCTGAACGACGACAGGCCGCCAGGACGATAGTCGGCGGGGCTGGGGGTATAACGCCGGGATGCCAGACACCCAGCTTTTCCAGGACGGCAACAAGAACGCGGTCCAGGCCCTGCGGCCTGGCGAGGCGCAGTCCGTCTCCTATTCCGGGACGTCCGTCCAGACGTCGGCCCTGCCAGCCGACGCCAGAATCGTCAGGGTAGTGACGACGACTGGCGCCTACATCTCCATCGGAGAGAACCCGACTGCGACCGCGCAGTCGACCTACATGCCGCCCTCGATCCCCGAGTACTTCGTACTCGATGGCCCCTCCCAGAAAAAGGTGGCCGTCATCCAGGCTGCGGCCGCCGGGACCCTCAACGTCACGGTGATGCGATGAAGATCTTTGGCATCGAGATCTTCGGGAAGAAGCAGGTCGCCCCGATTGCGGCCCGCAAGGCTGCTGCGGAGGCGCTCCCGGAGATCGAGAACGACATGCCGCACCCGTCCACCTGGCCGTCCGCAGACCCTCGGGAAGAGGCTCGGATCGGACGGCTGGTCGAGGCCATTCACCGCTACAAGGAACTCGGACAGGCCGATCGCGTGCTCGAGCTGCGGCTTGAGCTCGCTCGCAGGCTCGGAGTTGTCTGATGCCGGTCACCGTCTCGAAGTACAACTCGGTCCACCGGGACTGCGTCATCGGGACGATTGACCTGGACGACGCTGCCGCTGGTGCGTTCAAGCTCATGCTTCTCGGCGCCGGGTACACGTTCAGCGGGACCCACACGACCGTCTCGGACGTCGTGGCGAACGAGATCGCCAACGGCAACGGCTACACCGCTGGCGGCAAGGCCCTGACCAACATCACGCTGACCCTCGCCGGGGCGGTGGCCACGTTCGACGCAGACGACGTCGAGTGGACGGCTGCAGGCGGCTCTATCTCGGCCAGGTATGCGGTGCTGTTCTACGACGCAGGGGCGGCAGGGAACAGCCAGCGAGAGCTCATGGCCCTGGTCGATTTCGGCCAGGTCGAGACTGCTGCAGCGGGCGCCCCGTTCAAGATCATCTGGCCGGCGACCGGCATCCTAAGGGTGCAGTGAGGAATCATGGCAATCCAGCTCAGCACTTCTGTCCGAAACGCCAGGCTCGACGCGGTCGAGACGACCGCTGGCGCATCCGCAATCCTCAAGATCTTCAGCGGGTCTGCGCCTGCCAACTGTGCGGCAGCAGATAGTGGCACGGTCCTGGCGACGCTCAACCTCCCGAGCGACTGGATGAACAACGCCAGCGGTGGGAGCAAGACCAAGAACGGCACCTGGCAGGATCTATCCGCCGACAACACGGGGACGGCTGGGCACTTCCGCGTCTACGACAGCGGCGGCTCTACCTGCCACGTCCAGGGCACCGTGACGGCCAGCGGAGGTGGCGGCGACATGATCGTCAGCACCACCAGCTTCGTTTCTGGCGGCACCGTGACCATCAACACCTTCACTCTCACAGATGGGAACTCCTGATGTCCGATAACGTCGGATACACGCCAGGGTCTGGCGCAACCATCGCCGCCGACGACATCGGCGGTGTCCTGCATCAGCGCGTCAAGCTGAGCGTCGGAGCAGACGGAACGGCAGTCGATGTTTCAGCATCGAACCCTATGCCTGTGGCGGCTTACGGCGAGCTGATCGAAGCAGTCGAGTCGATGCGTTTCGCGGTCATGTCGCTGGTCAAGACGCTCGGGTATACGCTGCCAAACGCGCAGGGCTTTCCGATCATGGAAGCCCGGCAAGCGACTGCGTCGCTTCTTAACGCCACGGTGTCTGGATCGCTGACAACGCTGACAACGCTGTCGACGCTGACAAACCAGGCGCAGATCGGCGGCTTCAACGCCAACGAACAAATCCCTGCTCTCATGCATCTTCAGGCGGACAACCTCCGCCGCAACATTGCGGTGACCTAAATGGCGACGACCAACGGAAACCGGAAGATCCTCGACCTCAAGCGGTGGGAGGCTTGCGCTCTCGTGCCGACAACGACGCAGGCAGGCGCGTGTGTCGCCTCGTCGCGCCACAGCCGGCAGCAGCAGCTCTTCCTGCGCTCAGCCACCGAGGCGTACATCTACAACCCGTCGGAGGACGGCTGGATTCAGCTGGCGTCGCCGGCACTCGCCGGAACTTTCGGCGTTGGCGCGTCGGCGGTTGCCGGTGCGTGGTCCACGGGTAACGCGGTCGGCGCGTCGTCGCTGACGGCGACCGCGGGCACGACCTCGACCATCACGACCAACCAGACGCTCGCGCGCGACCTGCGCGGCTACAAGATCCACATCATCGGCGGCCCAAACGCTGGAGCCGTCCTCGACATCGTCAGCAACACGATTGGCGCGAATGCCGTCATAACCGTGGCGGCGCAGGCGAGCGCGTTCTCGGCCTCGACGATCTACCGCCTGCTGACGCCGCGTTGGTATTTGCTCGGCGCAGGCACGCTCGCGGCGGGCTCGTTCAAGGTTTACGACTACGCGACCAACAGCTACACCAACCTGTCGATCACCGGCCTTGCGGCGAGCCTTGGCACGGACGGCAAACTCGTCGCGACGCCGTCGATCGTCGACGGCGCGTTCAAGCAGTTCGCGACCGGAACGGCAACGAGCGCGACCGCTACGACGCTGACGCAGACCGGCAAGACCTGGACGGCGTCGCAATGGATCAACAGCCAGGTCCGCATCACCGGCGGGACCGGTGCGGGGCAGATCCGAACGATCACCGCAAACACCGCCGACACGCTTACGGTGGCGACCTGGACGACGACGCCCGACGCGACCTCGACCTACGCGATCGAGGGCAACGACAATTTCCTGTACTACATGGGCAACAACGCGGTCACGCTCTACCGCTACGACATCGGAGCCAACACCTGGTCGACGCTGACTCCGGGCGTTGCGCGCGGCGCCGGACCTGGCGCTGGCATGTCGGGCCACTGGGTCCACTCGGTGTCCGAGGCGGACTGGACGAACGAAAGCGCGATCCTCAACGGGCGCTACATCTACTCGTTCCGTGGCGCGGCTGGTGCGCTGCTCGACCGCTACGACATCGCGGCCAACACCTGGGCGGCGATCACCTACTCGCCCAACACCGAGGTTTTCGGCGCAGGCACCAAGTACGCGCTCCATAACGACCGCCTATACATCCAAAAAGACGCGACAGGTCGCTGGTTCGCCTACGACTTCGCGCGCAGCGAGATGTTTCCGTGGTCGACCATGCTCTACCCGCAAGGCGCGGCGGCGGCTGGCGACACCGCGTTCGATGTCGTCTACAAGGACGGCGCGACGGAAATCTTCTACGTCCACATTCTTCTCAACACCCTAAACATCCACCTGCGGCAGATGGTGATCTGACCATGACCGTCCCCGAGATCATCGTCATGTGCGAGCGACGGCTCGCCAGCCTCCAATCCGTTCGCGGCTCGGCCGTCGCGCTCGGCGACATCGCGCAGGTTGCGCGTCTCGACAACGAGATCAGCGAGACGCAGGCGACGCTCAACCAACTGCGGACGCTGCCGGAGTAAACCACCATGCTGCTGACTCTCCTCAGTCAGCAGGGTGGAGTTGCTGGCGTATCGGCGGACCTGTCCGCCACGCTTGGCCCGATCTCCGTAACGTCAGACGCTGACGTAACCCTGCCGCCGATAACGGCGGATGTAGGTGTCACTCTCGGCGCCCTTACGGTCAGCTCTGACGCCGACTTCATCGGGCAAGGGGCAGACGCAGACCTATCTGCCACGCTGGGGCAGCTGACACTCAGCTCTGATGTCGGGTTCGCAGCCACCGGGGTTACGGCAGATCTTTCGGCCACGCTTGGCGCGCTGACCCTCAGCTCGGTCTCCGGGCCAACGGTCGTCGCGTCCGCCCCGGTCAACCTAGAGCTTGTCTTCGGGGCCCCGGAGTTCGGAGGCGGCATCTCGATCATCGCTCCGGTGTCGACGATCACGCTCAATGCGATGGGCGCAGAGGTGAACACGATCCCGCCCCAGTACCTGGAGACGCCGGGGGCCAGGGTCGTGAACAAGATCGTCGGCAGGATGCTCTAAGGCTTCCAATCGCAGACGCTGGCGCCGTGCTTGTTGTGCGCCAGGAGCTGCGAGACAAGCTCGTCAGACATTGTTGCAACGTCCGACTGCGTCGGCCTGATCGGCTTCCACCCGTCGCAATGGGACCCGCCGGGCCTAACGCACCCAGCGAGAGAGATCGCGACGGCGCTCATCAGGAGCAGTGGCAGAGATCGCTTCATCGGTCTTGGCCCTAGATCTGACGTTCTCGAGAGTCCTTTCGTCATGCGCCCTGCGCTCGGACTTCTGACCCGATCGCCTCGCCATGAGGAGTGCAGAGGCGACGATCGTGATGGCTGCGGCGGCCCCTGCAGCCCAGGCCCACAGGCGCCCCACCAGCAGGGAGATCATATCTCGGCCCTCCGGCGCTTGAAGGCGTCCCACGCGAACCACCCGATGGCGACAGCTGCGGCAATCCCGAACGCCGCCATCAGCAGGTTGGGGCTGATCCCCATGCCGGAGAGCCCATCCCAGATCGTCGAGACCTGCCCGACAGCCTGCTGCGCGACGGTGAGCGCAGCGCCTGCGCCAGCCACGACTGCTGCCTTGGACTCAGAGCGCACCGGGCTATCAGGCTCTGCGCGCGTGGTCTGGCGCTCGTCGGCTACGGGCAGGAGGTACAGCGCGGCTTCGGCCGCCCGGCGACGAGTAAGGCCAGCCCTGACCTTGCCGCCGGCCTTGTTCCAGAGAGCGAATGCGGCCGCAGCTTCGGCGAACTTCTTCTCGTTGTGGAGCCT
>Ga0315901_10009459_pt1 | contig 11214 bp, 12 predicted proteins | sample LakEriMetagenome_10_FD_203761 | JGI IMG/M metagenome (GOLD analysis project Ga0315901, IMG submission 203761) | Freshwater fungal communities from buoy surface, Lake Erie, Ohio, United States - Buoy 2 MA116 | ecosystem: Environmental > Aquatic > Freshwater > Lake | place: USA: Lake Erie, Ohio...
CTCGCCCAGATGCACCGTGCCGCCCTTGTTGAAGCTGATGACCCGCGCCCCTGCCGTCGCCGCCCAGTGACTCATCAGGTCGTATTGGCCCACGATGACCGCCCCCGTCTCGGCCGCGATCGCCACAGCCTCGCCCGCATGGTCGCCGTGGCCGTGGGTGATGAGGATATGCGTGGCCCCCGCCAGCGCCTCGGCCCGGCGCGCGGCGGGGAACATCGGGTTGCCGTCCAGCCAGGGGTCGAGCAGCAGGACCTGCCCGCCGATCTCGATCCGGAAACTCGCATGTCCGAGCCAGATGATTTTCATCGCAGACCTCCTAGATCATGGCGCAGGACCTAGGCGGCGGGGGAGGCGTGGCCAGTGGACTGGCAGACCCGGATCGACGGCTATTGCGAAAGGCTCGACCCGACCTACTGGGCCGAGCCGGTGAATGCGGTGACGAACGCGGCCTTTCTGGTCGCCGCCGCCGTGATGTGGCGGAGGAGCGCGGGCCTGCCGCTGGCGCGGCTTCTGTGCGTCATCCTCGGGGCCATCGGGATCGGCAGCTATCTGTTTCACACCCATGCGACCGCCTGGGCCGCGATGGCGGACACGACCCCGATCGGGCTTTTCATCCTGACCTATCTTTTCGCGACCAACCTGCATGTCTGCCGCTGGCCGCTCTGGGCGGCGGTGCTCGGGACGTTCGCCTTCATTCCCTTTGCGGCGGCGCTGACGCCGCTTTTCGACCGGCTGCCCTTTTTCACCATCTCGGCCTTCTACTGGCCCGTGCCGCTCTTGATTGCGGGCTATGCCGTGGCGCTGCGCCGCCGGCAGCCGGCCACGGGGCGGGGGCTGGCGCTGGGCGCGGCGATCCTGGTGGTGTCGCTGACCTTCCGGTCGCTCGACGAACCGCTTTGTGCCGCGTTGCCGCTTGGCACACATTTCCTGTGGCATATCCTCAACGCGGTCATGCTGGGATGGATGATCGAGGTCTATCGCCGCCATCGCCTTGCAGCGCCCCCGGCCCGGGTCTAAAGCCGGGTCAGGGGACCAGAGACCGGAGATACCGATGTCCATCGACAGGGACACCGCCCGCCGTGTGGCAAAGCTCGCCCGGATCCGGGTCGAGGAGGAGCGGCTTGACGCGCTTGCGCGGGAGTTCTCCACCATTCTGGGCTTCATCGAACAGCTTTCGGAGGTGGACGTCACGGGCGTGGAGCCGATGACATCGGTCACGCCGATGCGCCTGAAGCGGCGGGCCGATGCCGTGACCGACGGCAACCGCCAGGCCGAGATCCTGCTGAACGCGCCCGATGCGCGGGAAGGGTTCTTCGCCGTGCCGAAGGTGGTCGAATGACCGAGCTCATGTCGCTGACCATCGCCGAGGCCCGCGACGGGCTGCGCGCAAAGGATTTCACCGCCGTTGAGCTGGCCGAGGCCGCCATCGCCGCCATGGAGGCGGGCGATGCGCTGGGCGCCTTTGTCCACAAGACGCCCGAGATCGCCCGGGCCCAGGCCGCGGCTGCCGACAACCGCCTTGCCCTTGGCATGGCGCCTGACCTGTGCGGCATCCCGCTTGGCATCAAGGACCTTTTCTGCACCCGCGGCGTCCCTTCGCAGGCGGCCTCGCGCATCCTGCAGGGCTTTCGCCCGCCCTATGACTCGACCGTGACGACCCGGCTTTTCCGCGACGGCGCGGTGATGCTTGGCAAGCTCAACATGGACGAATTCGCCATGGGGTCGAGCAACGAAACATCCTGCTATGGCCCGGCGGTCAACCCCTGGAAGGTCGACGGCCGCGCGCTCACGCCCGGCGGCTCCTCGGGCGGGTCGGCGGCCGCGGTCGCGGCCCGGCTGTGTCTTGGCGCGACGGGTACGGATACCGGCGGCTCGATCCGACAGCCCGCCGCCTTCACCGGCATCACCGGGATCAAGCCCACCTATGGCCGCGTCTCGCGCTGGGGCATCGTCGCCTTTGCCTCCTCGCTCGACCAGGCCGGCCCGATGACGCGCGACGTGCGCGACGCGGCCATCATGCTGCGCGCCATGTCCGGCCACGATCCGCTCGATTCCACCTCCGCCGACCTCCCCGTCCCCGATTTCGAGGCGATGCTGACCGGCGACATCCGCGGCCGCACCATCGGCATCCCCCGCGAATACCGCATGGAGGGCATGCCCGAAGAGATCGAACGCCTCTGGTCCGCCGGTGCGGCCATGCTGCGCGACGCAGGCGCCCGGATCGTCGACATCTCGCTGCCGCATACGAAATACGCGCTGCCCGCCTATTACGTCATCGCCCCGGCCGAGGCGTCGTCGAACCTTGCCCGCTATGATGGCGTGCGCTTTGGCCATCGCGCGCGGCTTGCCCAGGGCGACGGCATCACCGAGATGTACGAGAAGACCCGCGCCGAGGGTTTCGGCCCCGAGGTGCAGCGCCGCATCATGGTCGGGACCTATGTGCTGTCGGCGGGCTTTTACGATGCCTATTACAACCGCGCCCGCCGCGTCCGCGCGCTGATCAAGCGCGACTTCGACGAGACCTTTGCCGCGGGTGTCGATGCGATCCTCACGCCGGCGACGCCGTCGGCCGCCTTTGGCCTAGGCGAGAAGTCGGGGGCCGACCCGGTCGAGATGTATCTCAACGACGTGTTCACCGTGACCGTGAACCTTGCCGGTCTGCCCGCCATCGCGCTTCCGGCAGGGCTTGACCGGCAGGGCCTGCCGCTTGGCTTGCAGCTGATCGGGCGGCCGTGGGAGGAAGGCGATCTGCTCAATGTCGCACGTTCACTTGAAATTGCGGCGGGGTTCGTGGCCAAGCCTGCGAAATGGTGGTAACGGATGCGACGTGCGGTCCATAGAACCGGGAAAAGGCCTGTGATCCATCGTCCGCTTCTTGTGGCTGCCGGTCTTGCGGCACTGGCGGCATGTACGGCCCCGATCCCTGAAACCGGCGTCGGTTTCGGGGATTATGCGACCTATCAGGCCCGGCGCGAGGCCGAGCTGATCGGGGCGGCTCCGTTGCGCAATCCGCCGCCTGCCGGGGCCGTGCCGCTGGCCGTGCCGCAGAGCCAGGTGCCGGCAGGAGGCGCAGCGCTTCCCCCGGGGGGCATCCCGGCCACGGACCTTGCCGCGGCGGGGATCGGCGTGGCTGCGGCGCCGCTGGGTGCCCCGCTGTCGGCGACGGTGCCGGCGGGGGGCGTGGGGTACGACCCATACCGGACGGCGGGTGTGCAGGCGAGCCCGGCCAATGCCGCGCCTGTGGCCGTTTCCGGATCGCCGGGGATATCGGACGAACAGGACTTTGCGGCCGTGTCGGGCCGGCAGAGCATCGAATCCGATGCCGCCCGCCGGGCACAGCAGGCGGCGCAGTATCAGGTTGTCCAGCCCACCGCCCTGCCGACGCCGCCCGCCGATACCGGCCCGAACATCGTGGCCTATGCGCTTGCGGCGCCCAATCGGGTGGGTCAGCCCTGGTATTCGCGCTTTGTCTTTGCCGGTGCGCGGTACGAGCGCAGTTGCGGCCGGTTCCGGTCCGCGGACGAGGCGCAGCAGGAGTTCCTGGCCCGTGGTGGGCCGGAACGCGATCCTCTCGGGGTTGATCCTGACGGGGACGGGTTTGCCTGCGGCTGGGACCCTGCGCCCTTTCTGGCTGCCGTGGGCCGTTCCTGAGGGTGATCGACCGGCTGTCGCCCAATCACGGTCCCCGGCGCGACGGCGCCCGGCCTGACATTGTGGTGCTGCATTACACCGGGATGGCGACGGCAGAGGAGGCGCTGGCCCGGCTTTGCGACCCGGCGGCCGAGGTGTCGGCGCATTATCTTGTGACCGAGACCGGGGATGTTGTCCGCCTTGTTCCCGAGGACCTGCGCGCCTGGCATGCCGGGGCCGGACGCTGGGGCAGCGTGACCGACGTCAATTCCCGCTCGATCGGGATCGAGCTGGCCAATCGCGGAAGCCATCCGTTTCCCGCCCCGCAGATGGCGGCGCTTGAAGACCTGCTGGGCGGCATCCTTGGCCGTCATGGCATCGCCCCGGCGCGTGTCATTGCGCATTCCGACCTTGCCCCGGCGCGCAAGTCCGACCCCGGCCCGCGGTTCGACTGGCGCCGCCTTGCGCGGGCCGGGCTGTCGGTCTGGCCGCTTGCGGGTGCGGGTGCGGGTGCGGGTGTGCCGCTGGCCGGGAGCCTGACGGCCATCGGCTATGATCCCGGGATTGCGCCCGAGCTGAGGCTTGCGGCCTTCCGGCTGCGGTTCCGCCCCTGGGCGTCGGGCCCGGCGGATGCGGCGGATGCCGCGCTGGCCGCCGATCTGGCGCGGCGCTTTCCGGTTGACGCCCCGGGCCCCGGGGCGTAACCCCCGTCGTCGCGCGGAGGGCCGGATGACCGCGGGCCGCCACCCCGCAAGGGGCAGGGCGACCCGAGGAAAGTCCGGGCTCCACAGGGCAAGGTGCCGGGTAACGCCCGGCCGGGGCAACCCGAGGGAAAGCGCCACAGAGAACCAGACCACCCGCGGTCCGCCGCGGGAAAGGGTGAAACGGTGGGGTAAGAGCCCACCGCGGGACGGGCAACCGGACCGGCAAGGCAAGCCCCACCGGGAGCAATGCCGAATAGGGGCCTCGCGCGGGAATGATCGGGCAACCGAGATCGCCTGCAGGGTCGCCCGACCCCAGAGGCCCGGGTTGGCAGCTTGAGGCCCGCAGGCAACCGCGGGTCCAGAGGAATGGTCATCGCGGCGGCACAGCCGCCGCACAGAACCCGGCTTACAGGCCCTCCGCGTACCGTCTTGCCGCCCCCCCCCGGTCGGGGCGCGGGACGACCTGCCCCGGCGGCCCCCGAGGCGCGCGGGAGCGTTGCCCTGCCCGGGCAGCCGTGCGGCGCTGTCAGAGGTCCACGCCGTCGGGGTTGGCGGGGTCGGCCGTGTCGGGCAGGGGGACAAAGGGCGGCGCGTCGGGCTTGCGGCGGATGATGATGTCGCCGTTTTCCAGGAATTCCGGGGCCTGGTAATTGCCGAGGTCGTCGATCCGGGCGACGAGTGCCATGAAGGCAGGGCCAATCTCGGTCGAGAGGAACTCGAGCGCGGGTTCGAGCTGCCGGACCATCTCTTCGGTCATGCCCTCGAGTTCGCGCAGGCGCGGTTCCATCTGGTCGAGCAGGCCCTCGAAGAGCAGCCGCGCGCCTTCCTCCATCAGGTTGATGCCGTCGCGGCCGGTATCGGGGGCGGTGTCCTGCGCGGCGGCGGGAAGTGCGGCAAGAAGGAGGGCGAAGGCAGGCGCGGCGCCGGGAATGCGGGTCATGGGCGGGGTCCTTCCGGGTTTCTGCGGCTCAAGATGGTGATCTCAGGGCGCGAAGTCGAGGGTCACCGGAAAATGGTCCGACGCGGTCAGGAGCGCCCGGGCGAGCCCGGCATCGGCGCGGATCGCGGCATCGTGGAGCGGATGCCAGATGCGCCAGACGGGCCCGCGGGTGCGCAGGTCGGGCGAGACCATGATGAAGTCGATGAGCGCCTCGATATGGCCGCGCCCCCGGGGCCTGCGAAACCGGGCGGTCGTGGGCGGGCGCGCGGCATGGGCGTGAAAGCGCAGGTCGGCATGGGGGTCATACAGCGGCAGGTCCCGGGGATCGGCGCCGGCCGTGGCCTCGCCCTCGCCGTTGCCGAGCACGATTTCAACGCCCGAGCGGCGGAAGAGGCGTTCGTAGTCGTCAAGCCCCGGGCCGTCGTTGAAATCGCCCAGCACGATCAGGCTGTCGCCGGCGGCCAGATGTTCGCCGACCCGCGCCCGCAGCCAGAGACATTCGGCCAGCTGCTTGCGCCGGTTCGCGATCGAGATGCGGGTGATTTCGGCGGCGGAGCGCGCGCCATGGGGGGCCTTTGACTTGGCATGGACGCCGATCATCCGGAAGGGCGCGCCCGCCCGCGGCGTGACGGCGAGTTCGAGCGGCGGCTTGGACCAGGTCACCGTCTCGGCCCGCCCGTCGTGGTCGAGGTCGATCTGCGTCGCGTGGTCGAAGCGGGGCGCGCTGCCGGGGGCGATGCCGCCGGGATCGTGGCGGGCGGTGAGCATGGCGGGGTCGTGCAGGAGGGCGATTTCCTGCTGGGTACCGGTCGGAAAGCCGATCACCGCTTCCCCGGTGCGCAGGCCGAAGCGGCGGGCGAAGGTTTCGAGCGCGAGCGCCCCGTCACGGCGGCGGCTTGTGTCGGGCGCCTCGATCACCATGACCGCATCGGCGTCGAGCGCGCGCAGCACGGCTGCGATGGCGGCGGCCTGGTCGGCGCGGGTCACGTCGCGCCGGCCGGACCAGCCGTCATCCTCGATCAGGCGGCCCGCATCGTCGAAGAGGGTGTCGAACCATTCGACGTTCCAGGTGGCGATCCGCATCGCGGCCCTAGGGTCGGGCCTGGCCGGAGCGGGCCCCGGAGATCGTCTCCATCGCCCGGTTGACGGCAAGGAGGCGTTTTTCGGCCAGAGCCACGGCTTCGGGCGGCAGGCCGCGGGCGATGGCGCGGTCGGGGTGGCTGTCGCGCACGAGCCGGCGCCAGGCGGCGCGGATTTCGGTCAGCGGGGCCTCGGGGGCGACGCCGAGGATGGCATAGGGGTCCTGTTCGGCATCGGGCACGAAGCGGGCGCGCAAGCGGGCGAAGGTGGGCGCGTCGATCGCAAAAATCTCGGCCACGCGGGCGAGGAAATCGTTTTCGCCGGGATGATAGTCGCCATCGGCCATGGCGATGTGGAAGAGCCCTTCGAGGAGGTCCGAGAGCGGCGCGGGATCGCCGGCAAAGAGGCGGGCGATCTGGCGGGCATAGGCGTCGAAGCCTGCCACATCCTGCCGGGCGAGGTTGTAGACCTGGGCGGCATGGCTTTCCTCGCCCGGGGGGATGACGAAGACCGCGCGGAAGGCGCGCACCTCGTCGCGGGTGACCTGACCGTCGGCCTTGGCGAGCTTGGCGCCAAGCGCGATGACGGCGATGGTGAAGCCGATGCTGCGGTCGGGCGGGGTGCTGCGCAGGCGGTCGAAGACCGCGGCGAGGCCTTCGCCCGCGCGGAGCGCCGCGAGCGCCTCGGCAATGCGTGTCCAGATCGACATGGGCGCCAGACTAGCCCTGCGAAAGCGGGGGCGCGAGGCGTTTCTGCATCAGCACGAGGTCGAGCCAGCGGCCGTCCTTCCAGCCGACGGCGGGCAGGTGGCCTACGGTCGCAAAGCCCATCGCGGTATGGAAGGCGAGACCTGCGGCATTTTCGGCCGAGACGCCGGCGATCATCGCCCCGATGCCCCTCGTCGCGGCATCATCGAGGATCGCGGAGAGGAGCGCCCGGCCATGGCCGCGGCCGGTCGCGCCGGGGTCGAGCAGGATCGTGTGCTCGGCCGTGCGGGAATAGCCCTGGCCGGTGCGGAACTGGACATGGCGGGCAAAGCCCAGGATGCGGCCTGCCTCCTCGGCGACGAGGAAGGCATGGGGGGCGCGGGTGAGGGCTGCGACCTCCTCGGCGGATTTCGGGACGGGATTGAAGGTGACGGCGGTGTGCAGGATGTAGTGGTTCCAGATCGCCGCGATCGCGGTCGCGTCGGACGGCTCGGCCGGGCGGATCATCCGAGCCACCTTTCACCCGCCGGCGTGGCGAAGGCCGCGCGCAGGGCCGGTTCCGGCGCGGGACGGAAGACGAGGCGCGGGTCGGAGAGCGGGAGGGCGCGGGCCAGACCTTCGGCATCCGGGTGGCGGATTTCGAGCTGGGTGAGGCGCAGGCCGCTGTCGGGCAGGGTGGTGGAGGGGTGTGCGCCTGCCGTCCAGGCGATCAGCGTCGGCCAGCCGCCCTGCGCGGGCAGGCTGCCGTCGGGTGGGACGGAGATCGTCCAGGAGAGCGCGCCACGGGAGAGCGCGACCGGTTCGCCGGCGCCGGGCGGGGAGAGGGCGAGGGCGGCGGCGAGGTCGGGGACGCGGACGATCCAGTTCGAAAGGCGCGGGGCGCCGGCATGGTCGAGCGCGAACCAGCGGGGATGGGGCGGCGGCGGGGCTGCCGGGTCGGGGGCGATGACCTCGAGATAGAGGCCGGGGCCGAGGCCCAGCAGGCGGTTATGGGTGCCGTAGCTTGCATGCCGCCCGCCGGGCAGAAGCGGCTGGCCAAGACGCTCCGCGACCCGGTCCGCGCCGGCAGCGAGGTCGGCACAGGTGACGGCGAGATGGTCGAGTTCCCACATCTGTCGCTTCTCCCGGCAGCGCGCAGGCTCTGCCCCACGCCTGCCTGAGGCAGACCTGCGCCGGGATATGCGAGGATGATGCATCAGGGAAGGGGGCGCGGGGGCCTGATGGCGTCATCGTGTACCCATCAGGGATGAGCCACATCTGGCCTTTCGTGCGGGCGGGGGGGTGCGGGGGGGCGGAGCCCCCCCGCTGGTCCGCGTCCCGCGCGGCGTCAGCCGCGGCGGGGCGGGGAAAGCCCGGCCTCAGCCCCGCGCGCGGCGCGGATCAGCCCGAGGATCTCGGCCGCGGCCTCGGGGATGTTCGTGCCAGGTCCGAAGACGGCCCGGATCCCGGCCTCGCGCAGGAAGGCGTGGTCGGCCTCGGGAATGACCCCGCCGCAGATGACGATGATGTCGCCCGCCCCGCGCTCGTGCAGCGCGGCCACCAGCCGCGGGGCCAGCGTGCGGTGCCCGGCCGCCTGGCTCGAGATGCCGATGACATGGACATCGTTGTCGATGGCATCCTCGGCCGCTTCCTCGGGTGTCTGGAAGAGTGGGCCCATGTCGACGTCGAATCCGATATCGGCAAAGGCCGTGGCGATCACCTTGGCGCCGCGGTCATGCCCGTCCTGGCCGAGCTTCACGACCAGCATCCGTGGCCGGCGTCCCTCGGCTGCGGCGAAGTCCTCGACCTCGCGGGTGATGGCGGCAAAGTCCGCGTCGCCGTCATAGGCCGCGCCATAGACCCCGGCGAGCGTCCGGACCTCGGCGCGGTGGCGGCCGAAGACCTGTTCCATCGCGAGGCTGATCTCGCCCAGCGTCGCCCGCGCCCGCGCCGCCTCGACCGCCGCGGCCAGGAGGTTGCCACCCGCGCCTGCGCGGCGGGTGATCTCGGCCAGCGCCCGGTCGCAGGCGGCGCTGTCGCGGGTTGCACGGACCCGGGCCAGCCGCGCGACCTGGGCGTCGCGTACCGCGACATTGTCGATGGCGCGGAAATCGATCGGCTCCTCGCTCTTGGGGCGGTACTTGTTGACGCCGACGATCACTTCCTCGCCGCGGTCGATCATCGCCTGGCGGCGGGCTGCGCTCTCTTCGATGCGCAGCTTCGGCATCCCCGACATCACCGCCCTGGTCATGCCGCCCAGCGCCTCGACCTCCTCCATCAGGGTCCAGGCGGCCTCGGCCAGGTCATGGGTCAGCCGTTCGACATAGTAACTCCCGGCCAGCGGATCGACGACGCGGGTGATCCCGGTCTCCTCCTGCAGGACAAGCTGGGTGTTGCGCGCGATGCGCGCGGCAAATTCGGTGGGCAGCGCGATCGCCTCGTCCAGCGCATTGGTATGCAGCGACTGCGTGCCCCCCAGCACGGCGGCCAGCGCCTCGAGCGTCGTGCGCACCACGTTGGTATGGGGATCCTGGGCCTGCAGGCTCACGCCCGAGGTCTGGCAATGGGTGCGCAGCATCAGCGATTCGGGTGCCGTCGCGCCGAAGCCCTGCATGACGCGGTGCCACAGGAGCCGCGCGGCGCGCAGCTTGGCGACTTCCATGAAGAAGTTCATCCCGATGGCGAAGAAGAACGACAGCCGCGGCGCGAAGGCATCGACCGCCATGCCGCGGGCGAGCGCCGCGCGCACATATTCGCGCCCGTCGGCCAGCGTGAAGGCCAGTTCCTGCACCAGGTTCGCGCCCGCCTCCTGCATGTGATAGCCCGAGATCGAGATCGAGTTGAATTTCGGCATCTCGGCGGCGGCATATTCGATCACGTCGGCCACGATCCGCATCGAGGGTTCGGGCGGATAGATGTAGGTGTTGCGGACCATGAACTCCTTGAGGATGTCGTTCTGGATCGTGCCGGCCAGTTGCGCGCGCGTCACGCCCTGTTCCTCGGCCGCGACGATGAAGCAGGCCAGGACCGGGATCACCGCGCCGTTCATCGTCATCGAGATCGAGATGCGGTCGAGCGGGATGCCGTCGAAGAGGATCTTCATGTCCTCGACCGAATCGATGGCGACGCCGGCCTTGCCGACATCGCCTTCGACCCGGGGGTGGTCGCTGTCATAGCCGCGATGTGTGGCGAGGTCGAAGGCGACCGAGACCCCCTGCTGCCCGGCGGCGAGCGCCTGGCGGAAGAAGGCGTTCGAGTCCTCGGCGGTGGAAAAGCCCGCATATTGGCGGATCGTCCAGGGCCGGCCGGCATACATTGTCGCCCGGACCCCGCGGACAAAGGGCGGCTCGCCCGGCAGGCTGGAGAGATGGCTGAGCCCCTCCAGGTCGTCGGCGGTGTAGAGCGGCCTGACCGGGATGCCTTCGAGCGTCTGCCAGGTCAGGCTTTCGAGCGGGCGGGCCTTGAGTTCGGCCTGGGCGCGGGCGGCCCAGCGGTCCTTCTGTGCCATCATGTCCTCGCGGCTTGGCCTTTGGCTTTCGGGTCGGGGGCCCCTATATGCGGGGCATGAGACGGGGACTTCTGATTCTGGGACTGACGCTCGTGGCTGCGGGGGCTGCAATCGCGCAGGGCGACAGCGCGAGCGAGCCTGCCGGGGCGAGCGTGGTGGAGCGCTGGCAGGCGGACCACCGCATCATCTTCGAGGCCGCCGAGGTGACGCTGTCGGACCTTCTTTACGTCGCGCGACCGGTCATCGTCTTTGCCGACAGCCCCAACCAGCCCCAGTTCCGCCAACAGATGCGGCTGTTCGAGGCCGACATGAGCGCGTTCGACCTGCGCGACGTGATCGTGATGGTGGATACCGACCCGGCCGCGCGCAGCGCGATCCGGCAGGAGTTGCGGCCGCGGGGGTTCAACCTGATCCTGATCGACAAGGACGGGCGGGTGAACCTGCGCAAGCCCGAGCCCTGGGATGTGCGCGAGATTTCGCGCGCCATCGACAAGATGCCGCTGCGCCAGCAGGAAATCCGCGACGGGCGTTAGGGCCGGGGGGCGGGCTGCCGGCGGCAGGGCGGGGGCGCGGGGCGTCACGCGAATTCCATGATGATGTCGTCGACCTTCAGGCTTGCCCCGGGGGCAGCGTTGATCCGGACGACGGTGCCCTTGCGTTCGGCGC
>Ga0315901_10009461_pt1 | contig 11212 bp, 7 predicted proteins | sample LakEriMetagenome_10_FD_203761 | JGI IMG/M metagenome (GOLD analysis project Ga0315901, IMG submission 203761) | Freshwater fungal communities from buoy surface, Lake Erie, Ohio, United States - Buoy 2 MA116 | ecosystem: Environmental > Aquatic > Freshwater > Lake | place: USA: Lake Erie, Ohio...
CAGGCTCAGGTCCTCTTCGCGATGATTGGCGATGCTCCAGCGAGAATGCAATTCGGGGATAACGTATTGCGTTAGCCCCGTTTCGAAGAGTTTTTCCCAAGCCCAATGGCGGCTTGGGTGTTCCAGGATTTTTGTCAGCTCAACTCCGGTCCTCTCGCCACTCACCGCTTGGATCTGCTCCGCATTCCGCACGATGGCTTGTTGGGTGGTTGGATCGAGTGCGAAACCGAAGCGAGCTGCAAATCGGATCGCGCGAAGCATTCGCAGTTTATCCTCGCGGATCCTTGCCTCGGGGTTTCCGATGGCACGTAGGACTCTGCGTTCGAGATCTTCTCGGCCTCCGACGTAATCGATGATCCTTTCTTCGATAGGATCATAAAAGAGACCGTTGATCGTGAAATCGCGACGTTGGGCGTCATTCTCAGGAGAGGTGAAGACTACCCAGTCGGGACGCCGCCCATCCGAGTACGCCCCGTCGCTTCGGAAGGTAGCCACCTCGACTTGGCACTTTCGGCCGTGCGATTTACCGTGGACGAGAACCACTCCGAACGCTTCGCCGACAGCTCGTGTCTGGTTTGGTCCGAAGACCGACCGAACTTGATCGGTCGTCGCATTGGTCGCGACGTCGAAATCGTGGGGATCGTTTCCCAAAATCGCATCCCGAACACAACCTCCAGCGAAATAAGCGATATAACCACCTTCGACCAATCGACGCACAACGTCATGCGCAAATTGCTTGTCAGGGGTCGCTTTCGGATACAAATCTGGACGGTGCGTCATGCGCAATCAAGGACGTTGGCGGTCGAAGAAGGGGTGGGTTCTAATTCGAAGATCGGATCGATGAAATCTGAAGGATCGCTTACGATTGGATTGGCGCAGAGATCGATTTCAATGCGACAGGTACAATACTAAAGATACCATGTTCAGGTTCTCAAACGAAGGATATCGAGTAGACTCCCAGCGATCGAGATGGTTCGCGCGGATTGTGCTCAGGTAATGGTGCCTGGATATCAGCCGTTGAGGAATGGCGAGGAACAGCCACCGCGATGCCCCATCATCGGGGCAAATCGGAATTTCCAAGGTCTGAAACGCGTTGCGCTGTGAGTCATTGGCAGGAATTGGAATGAGCGAAACGCAGAAAGAGCGAAAAGCGTAGGTGCAAGGTGGGTACGGATAACACAGCGGGTACGGATAACACAGCGGGTACGGATAACACAGCGGGTACGGATAACACAGCGGGTACGGATAACACAGCGGGTACGGATAACACAGCGGGTACGGGTAACACGGCGGGTACGGATAACACAGCGGGAACGGGTAACACGGCGGGAACGGACTACGGGATTTCAGGAAACGGATATGATGCAGTCCATGACACATCTAGCAAACCGTCCTCCGAACCGGTTGAGCAAAGCCAGTCGCGAGATCAAGGTAGGCATGCGGTTGTGGGCATTCTTCATGAAAACGATCGATTCCTGGTCATTCGCCGTTCGCATCTGGTTCGTGCGCCCGGATTGATTTGCTTTCCTGGTGGTGGAATTGAACCCGGCGAGGACTTTGAGACTGCGGTACGTCGCGAGTTGATGGAGGAACTGCAATTGCAAGTCCACGTCCATGAGCATTTGTGGACCAGCGTCACACGCTGGGGAACACGGCTCGAATGGTTTTTTTGCTCGCGAGATCCGAACCATGATCCGATTGCTAACCCAGAAGAGGTTGCCGAAGTCCTTTGGCTGGGTACCGATGAGCTCAAGTTCCGAAATGATTTGCTCGGAAGTATGCCCGAGTTTTTAATGGCTTTCGAGACTGGTTCGATAATCCTTAGGAAGTAAACGCTTTTTGAGATGAGGTAAGACGACGCGACGATTGCAAGCGTTCTCGCCATCCATGACCTACTCACCAACAAGCTCGCTTATTGGCCCATTTGCCGGTCGGGTTACCGACGAAGAAATAGGACAAAACGATGAATACATTTCGTGTGATTGATTCCCATACGGCCGGTGAACCAACGCGGACGATTGTGTCCGGCGTCCCTGACGCATTGGGAAACTTCGGTACCGATGCAACTGCGACGGAGAAGAGTGGTCGATTCAGCGTCAAAGAGCGACTTGAGTTGATGAGAATGAAATTCGACCATTACCGGCGCGCGTTGGTCAATGAACCGCGAGGCTCGGAGGTGATGGTAGGAGCGTTGTTGGTGCCTCCTCAAGATCCCGCCAATCTAGCTGGCGTTATTTTCTTCAATAACGTCGGCTATCTTGGGATGTGCGGGCATGGCACGATCGGGGTCGTCGAGACCCTTCGCTACTTGGGTTGGATGCTACCCGGGCGGCAGACACTCGAGACCTGTGTAGGGCTGGTCCAAGTGCAGCTTCATGAGGACCATCGGGTCACCGTTGAAAATGTTCCCAGTTATCGGGCGATCAAGCGGATGCCGCTTTCGATTGAAGGGCTCCCCGAATTGCACGCAGACATCGCGTGGGGCGGCAACTGGTTCTGCTTGATCGAGTGCCCCGATCCGACGTGGTTGGAGAGGTCGGCAAATGATTTGGTCGAGTTGAGCCAACGCATTTTGGCCGTGGTTCGAGAAACCAATCCGGAAGTCGATCACGTCGAGCTATTTGGTCCTCCGAAGAGTCCGGGCTGCGATTCCAGATCCTTTGTGCTATGCCCAGGTGGAGCCTACGATCGCTCACCGTGCGGTACCGGAACCAGCGCAAAGCTCGCATGCTTGGCCGCCGACAAGAAACTCAAGCCCAAAACAGTCTGGCGTCAAGAAAGTTATATCGGAAGCAGCTTCGAAGCCGAATTCCAATGGCACGACGAACCTCACGGAGTGATTGCTCCGAGCATCACGTCCCGGGCGTTTGTCAACGCCGACCTACAGGTTCTATGCCATGACGAAGACCCCTTTGCATGGGGTATTTCAACAACACGTTAGTGGTGCAAAGGACTTGTTGAGCGACCGCTCGCGGATCATCTGCTGATCGTGGTTTGGGCACCTACCCCAACAGTCTTTGGGGGCGTTCGCCTGCTATCCATTCCGCTTGGATTCCTCGAGGTTCAGCATCGCTTCTTGCACGAGTTGCTGGTGCTCAATCGGATTTCGGCCATCAAATTTTGAAACGCCCACGCTCGCGGTAATCGCTAATTCCAGCTCCCCCCACACAAAGTGCCGTTTGCACGTCGCGCCGCGTACACGCTCAGACATGGCGATCGCTTGCTCTAAATGCGACGGCCGATAGATGATACAGAATCGGTTTTCGTCGAATCGAGCTATCAAGTCGCTGACGCTCAACTGTGCTTTTGCTCGCCGCGCGAACTCCGTCAGAAATGCATCGCCGATGATCGGTCCATACTGATTGACGATCGTTCCGAGATTGTTCATCTCGATGATCATCAAGCAAAATGTCTGACCGGTTTGGATGCTCGCCGCGATCTCTTTATCTAAGCAGTCGATGAGGAATCGTTTGTTGTACGTATGAGTCAACGCGTCTGTCGTCATGGTCTGAAATAGCACTTCGACATACTGAGCTTCGATGTTGTTCGGATGCAAATAGCAAAAGATGTGATTGCCGAGCCGTATGCGATCTCCCGCATTGAGCTTCGCCTTGTCTACCTTCTCATCGTTGATGAAGGTCCCATTCGTGCTAACAGTGTCCTGGATAGAGTGTCCATCCTCCTCACGCATGATCACCGCGTGGCAACGCGAGACCGAATCGTCGCTGATCACTACGTGGTTTGCTTGGTCTCGGCCGATATTTATGGTCGGCATATCAAGCGGGATCGGGGGAGCAAGGATCGGGCTAGGGTGGATTTGAACTAGCAAGCCAAACCTATTCAGGTCTGGAAAGGAAAGTTCAAATTGGCATGCAACCCGGTTCGCCCGCATGATTTTCGTTGTGTGCCATCTGCCTACCCGCTAGTACAGGAGATAATGGCTTACGAGTTTTGAAGGAGTTGATCACACCCAGAACCACTAGGACTAAAATCGATCGATTCGCGCCTTCGGGATTACGGAGTAGGATTTGGGCGATCAGGCGTTGCGGTTGGGAATCAGGCGTTTCCAAGGGAGAGTTTCCAAGTGAGAAACGCACTGTTCCGAAAGACCACAAACCCTAGGAAACTCTAGGCCACGCGATAAATATTCCACCGAATTCGGGGCTTAACTTTGCCAAACCACCTCGAAGGTGGGGGCCGGTTATCCCAGTTGAACCGGTAGTAACGCATCGCAGTCGGTCGGACTCTTTGGAATAACGTGATAGCGATCCTAGTACAATGCCCCATCGATCGAAGCGTTCGCCATGTTCACGGATCGGTTAGGATAGACGTACGTTATTGCGATTTCGCTAGCCGGTGGTTCGAAAACCAGTGATTCGAAGGGCATAGGGTTGCCGCAGGTGCCGGGCGGGCTGCGGAGCTCGAAGTGTTCCGAGAAACCGCATGGGTGAATTGTTGCATTCTCGATAGACAGGAGTTGGCGTGGCAAGTGTCGAGTTGTTGGTAGTTGCCTTCATGGTGTTTGTTAACGGATTGTTCGCATCCTACGAAATCGCTTTGGCATCGATCTCGCTATCCCGCTTGCAGGTGCTCGCGGGACATGGCCGATGGGGTGCTGGGGCGGCAATCGCCATGAAGACTGGGATCGAGAAGAGTCTTGCTGTCGTGCAATTGGGAATCACACTTGTGGGTATCACTGCAGGCGCTACGGGTGGCGCCAGTGCTACCGATGACATAGCGCCTCAATTGATACAACTCGGATTCAGTCCACGAGTTGCTGCGATCGTTGCGATCGCACTTTTTGTGGTGCCGTTGACCATCATTACGATCGTGATTGGGGAATTGGTGCCGAAACTGTTCGCGCTTCGGAACAAGGAGTGGGTTTGCTTGACCTTGTCCCCTTGGATGCGTTGGTTCTCCCTAAGTGCATGGCCACTGGTTTGGTTGCTCGAGGCTTCCGCATCGAAATTGATGGACTTGTTCGAACGGATGTGGAGTCCAAAAATCCATGCAGATTCGCGAGCCGAGGCGATTGAGTTGCAAGAGCTCCGCGCGATAGCGAGCCTTGCGAGGACATCCAGTCTTATCGGGTCGCGGGAGGAAAACATCATCTTGGGGGCGGCAAGACTTGCCAGCCGCACGCTCAAGGAAATTGCTCTTCCCGCGGAACAGATCCACTCGCTAGCTCTCACTAATTCCCTTGGCGAATGCTTGATTGCAGCGCATCTGGATATGCATACCCGGTTCCCCGTCGCTGCAAACCCTGGAGACCCACAGTCCATCGAGGGCTATGTCACCTTCAAGGACATCGTTTCGGTCATGCGCATCAACCCCAGAGACGCCACGTTGAAAGGGATCCTTCGAGAAATCCCTCGATTGCAAGAGTCCTTGGCGATATCCGTCGCCCTCGAGCGACTACTGCGCGAGCACACGCACATCGCCTTGGTCGTTCGAGAAAATGGCCAAATCTCCGGCATGATCACTCTTGAAGATATCGTCGAAGAACTTTTGGGAGATATCCAAGACGAATACGACCTTCTCCCCGTCCACGTGGTGCGTTCTGGAAACGGCTGGGTCATCGGCGGAGGTGCTTCGCTTCAGAAACTCAAAGAATTAACAGGAATTGAGTTGCCCAAGATGGAACCCTCCAAAAACCTTAACGCGTGGGTTTCTGAGCAATTGGGGCATTCACCTGCAGGAGGGGATGAGCTATCCGTTGAGAATGTTCGAGTCACGGTTCGCAAGGTTCGGAGGCAACGGGTTTTGGAAGCATTTCTGCGAATCGCATGATTCGGCCTTGCCGGTCTTTTGTCGGTTTGCCGATTTTGCTATCAGTGCATGGCCGGTGATGTTTTTAACCAGTTTCGTGTAAACCGGGGCTGAGGCCCGTCGGCTGAGGGAGGCTGGTTGGCACAGGTACGAGAGGATGGAACTCCAGGGCCCGTACGATGCATTCAATCTCGCTTGTCACGGAAACCAGATCGCTCAAGTCAGTGCGGTTTGTCTTACTGCTCCTGGCCATCATCGTTTCGTCGTTCGGTGGATGTTCGACTCGGCTTATGAAAGGAGTCAACGAAGGCGCGGTTGCGGGGTTTGTCAAATCGGGAAAACTGGCAAAGACCAAGCCTGATTTGGATTCGAAAAACTTTCGCGCGGATTTGGCGGTACTACCGTTTGTCGAATTCGATGGCGACGAGATTACCATCCATCATGTTCGCGATTGTCGCTATCGGAGCGAGGATGACTACGATGTTCGTCATTACGACATGCGTTTCCAATTGACCGATGTGAAGACGGTAGACTTTATTATCGTTCCCTTCAAAGAATCGAGTCTGTTAGCGCATACGATGCTAAGTTTTGGGCTTGCCGATGGACGTCATTTTGCAATCTCGGTCGAAGCCAGGCTCGGCGTCGATGAGTCTTACTCGGCGGTCGCAGGAGCCGGCCGTCGTTTTCCCCTGATGTATATCGTCGGCGACGAGCGGGACTTGATCCTTCTGCGGACGTCGATTCGAGATGTGGAAGTCTATTTGTACCCTGGGCGAGCGGAACCGGGACAAGTCCAAGACCTGTTGGTTGATATGCTGGCCCGTGTGAATAAACTCCAGAGGGAACCAGAGTTCTACGATTCCTTGACGAATAACTGCACAACGAATCTCGTCAATCACGTTAATAAACTTCGCCCGGGGCGAATCCCGTTTGACGTTCGAGTGCTGTTGCCAGGCCACTCGGATCGCTTAGCCTATGAGTTAGGACTACTCGATATCGACGGCCGATTCGAATATGCTCGTGAGAATGCCAAGATTAACGTACTGGCTCAACTCAATGCGGACAGTCCCGAGTTCTCGAAACGTATCCGTCGCCAATAGGTTGCGTCCCAGGCATCGAATGGATTCATGCCCGAGCACAAAGATCTGGCCCAAACGGAAGATCGGTTCGGCAAAAAGCAATGAATCAAGCCTCTGAACCCAGAACGACGGTTAACTATGAATCCCGATTCTGACACAACGTTGCGCCGTGAACTTCAAACCTGGGATCGAAGTGCGCTTGAGCGTTATCAACTCGATCGCCTCAATCAGTTGCTCGGTACGGTCCTTCGAGATAATGCGTTTTACCGCGAGCATTACGGCACGGATCGATTGCAACTCGGCAGCCTTGCGGAACTTTCGCGATTGCCATTGATGACCAAGTCCGATTGGATCAGCAACGACCTGACAGGAATCGCAAAGCATCACTCGTATGGAATCGATCGGTACCGTCGGTATCATCGTACCAGCGGCACGCGTGGGCGTCCCATGGTGATCATGGATACAGATTCGGACTGGCAGTGGTGGGTTTCAACATGGCAATATGTGCTCGATGCGTGCCAGATCACCCATCGCGATCGCGTCCTGATGGCCTTTTCGTTTGGACCATTCATCGGTTTTTGGAGCGCCCACGATGCATGCTTGAATCGTCAGTGCATGGTCATCCCATCGGGCGGCATGTCGACGATCGCAAGGCTTGAATTGATCGAGTCGTCGCAACCCACCGTGTTGTTTAGCACCCCGAGCTACGCGATTCACCTCGGCCAAGCCGCAGAGAAGCATGGGAAGAGTTTGCGTGATTCCTCGATCCGGTGTGTGTTTGTGGCGGGTGAGCCAGGTGGGAGTGTGCCGAGCATTCGCACGTCGATCGAATCGATGTTCGGTGCTGAGGTGATGGATCATGTCGGTGCGACGGAGATCGGCCCTTGGGGGTTTGGAAGTTCCGACGGACATTTCATGCATGTGATCGAAAGTGAGTTCATCGCTGAGTACTTGCCGGTGGACCTGTCGGCCGCGCAGCGAGATACCCTCCGCGGGCTGCTCCCCGGCCATGCATCGATCCCCGTGGATGCAGTAAGCCATGTCTCTGAATTGGTTTTGACGAGTTTAGGTCGGGTAGGTGCCCCTGTATTGCGATACCGCACCGGAGATCTAGTATGCCCAATCATCGATCGGGCTGGCGCCGCGCACTCGCAGGGTCTTGCTGGTACGGTGGAAAACGCGGGAGTGGGTTCCGACAAGACATTTGGCGAGTCCCGCTTTGTACGCTTGGCAGGTGGTGTCCTCGGCCGAGCTGACGACATGATCGTGGTCCGCGGTGTGAACGTTTTTCCGAGCAGTGTCGAAGCCATCATTCGAGAGTTTCCTGAAGTGGGGGAATATCGGTTGAACCTCCTCCGAAACGGAGCCTTGGATGAACTGAGGCTGGATGTCGAAGACGGAAAACACGACCCGGGGCGAATCGCGCAGCGGTTATTGTTGCAATTGCAGTTGCGAGTCGATGTCGTTGATGTCCCCGAAGGAACACTTCCCAAGAGCGAAGGGAAGTCGCGAAGGGTGGTTGATCGGCGTTAAGGTGCTGCCAACGACGCCTAATCTCCCCGTGCTCGTTCTCAGAAGCGGGGGGCAGCGGTTTCCCAAGGATTTTCGAGGCAAGTCTTTGCCCCTGTTTCGTGGATTGTGCTGGAAACGCGGCTCGTCGAAGTCATTGAAGACATCGATTTGCGTTTGTATATTCTCTTCCCGTGCATTTCACCCGGGGTGCGTCGTGGTCATGACGGTTTGGGGCATGACGGTCAAGTCATGACATTCGGTCCTGACCGGTGACGGCACGGGGTTTACTTTGTCATTGTGTTGGTTTTATTGTTTCAGGCGGAGATTTTTTGCTGTGACTATTCGAATCGCGATCAATGGTTTTGGACGTATCGGCCGGTTGACTTTCCGTAATCTGATGAGCCGATCGAGCGAGTTCGAGGTTGTCGCGGTCAATGACTTGACCGACAACCAAATGTTGGCAACTCTGCTCAAATACGACAGTGTTCACGGCCGCTATGATGGCACCGTCGGGTACGACGACAAGCATCTGATCGTCAACGGTAAGAAAATCCTCGCCTTGGCAGAAAAGGATCCAGCCAAGCTTCCGTGGGCGGAAAACAAGATCGACATCGTGATCGAGAGCACCGGGTTTTTTACCGGCCGCTCGAAAGACGGAAAGCCAGGTTACGATTCGCACTTGGCAGCGGGTTGCAAGAAAGTTGTTTTGAGTGCACCAGCGAAGGATGGGGCTGATCTCACCTGCGTGTTGGGGGTTAACGATGATAAGCTGAACAAAGACTTGAAGTGCATTTCGAACGCATCCTGCACCACCAACTGCTTGGCTCCGATCGCCAAGGTCCTCAATGAAACCTTCGGCATCGAATCCGGTTTGATGACGACGGTGCACGCATATACCAACGACCAAAAGGTTCAGGACTTGCCTCACGCAGATGCGTACCGAGCTCGCGCTGCTGCCCTCAACATTATCCCAACCACCACCGGTGCTGCCTCGGCTGTCGGTTTGGTCATCCCTGAGCTCAAGGGCAAGCTTACCGGGATCGCGATGCGAGTTCCTGTCGCCACCGGTTCCGTGGTTGACTTGACCGCCAACCTCAAGAAGGAAGCGACCGTCGCCGATATCAACGCTGCGATGAAGGCTGCTGCCGAAGGCCCTCTCAAGGGGATCCTTTGCTACACCGAAGACCCAATCGTTTCGAGCGATATCATCGACGATCCGCACAGCAGCATTTTCGCCGCCGACTTCACCCAAGTCCTCGGGGATAAGGGCAAGCTTGTGAAGGTCGTTTCGTGGTACGACAACGAATGGGGTTACAGCTGCCGAACCGCAGACCTCTGCTCGCGTCTTGCGAAATTGCTGTAGTCGCAAGCGGTTAGCTGTTAGCTGTTAGCAATTAGCGGTTAGCTGTTAGCGATTAGCTGGAACAAATGTGCGGCTCGGGGTAATCTCCGAGCCGTTTTTTTTGATGGGATGCTGGGATTGATGGCGTCCTGTCCCTGGACAGTCATAGCATTCGTAGGGTGGGTGGAGCGGTCTGGCCGCTGTTTCTGGGGATTGGTCCGATCTCGCGACGGAGTTCTAAGCACTCCATAGATCGCGCAACCCACCGATCCTCTCGCGATGTTCAACACATCAAGTGGAACCGTATCTAAAAGATTTGCGAAGCCAGCGTTACCCCTTGCGCTTGGCTAAATCCAAAAACACAACAATCGATGGGTTCCCAACAGGAACATAGTGTCCGGTGAATTGAAGTGTTCCCCTTTCGCGATCGACCCGAAACACGGCGACGTTATCACCCCGTTGGTTGCAACAATACAGGAAGCTTCCCGTAGGATCAAAACTGAAACTTCGGGGGTAATTACCACGCGTCCATTCCTCGCCGATGTACTTCAAGGTCCCGTCGGCTTCGATCGAAAAGATTCCGATACTATCATGGAGTCGATTGCCAGCGTACAGAAACTTTCCATCCCCCGAAACCATCACTTCAGAGCAAAAATTGCTGCCAGCGAATCCAGGTGGCAACGTGGAAATGGTTTGCCTTGGAGACAATCTTCCGCGGGATGCATCGTAGTCGAACAGTACGACCGTAGAGCCTTCTTCTTGGATCGAGTAAAACCACTTGCCATTGGGATGGAAATAAAAATGACGAGGCCCATCTCCCGGTGGCAATGAAACACTGGGAGGGTCGTTCGGCTCGAGCTTGCCAGTCTTTTCGTCAAACCGCCAAACATAGATTTGATCCAATCCTAGGTCGACGTGGACCACAAATCGTCCTGATGGATCGGCTGAAATCATATGAGCATGTGTCCGGTCATGGCCGCTGAAGGCAAAGCTTCCCGGTGGCGCGTTTTGAGCTCGAGTAGGACCAATTTTTCCGGAATCATTCTTCACGTCGGTTGCTTCACCCAGTTTTCCGTCACTCAGGATTGGCAGAACGGCGATCGAGCCACCGAAGTAATTGGCGACGAACAGATGCTTGCCGGAAGGATGGATGCTGACGTACGTCGGTCCCGCTCCACCCGACTTCACGGTATTGAGCAACTTCAAATCACCGTCGCTCGAGCTTACTGCGAAAGCGCTGATCGTTCCTTCCTTGCTTTCTCCAACATGATCCGTTTCGTTGGCCGAGTACAAGTGCGTTCCTGCCTCGTTGACGACCAAGCAACTCGGACTGGTTCCCATGTCGGTTGTGCCCAAGGCGGTGAGTGCACCGGTCTCGCGGTCGACCGAGTACCGATGGATGCCTCGACCATTCCCAGGTGGCAGATCGACTTGGGTTGGCAACACGTCCCGGAGAGGAGAGCTAAAGGTGCCGATGTAAGCAAGTAGCTTTCGGGCATCGGTTTCAATC
>Ga0315901_10009463_pt1 | contig 11211 bp, 8 predicted proteins | sample LakEriMetagenome_10_FD_203761 | JGI IMG/M metagenome (GOLD analysis project Ga0315901, IMG submission 203761) | Freshwater fungal communities from buoy surface, Lake Erie, Ohio, United States - Buoy 2 MA116 | ecosystem: Environmental > Aquatic > Freshwater > Lake | place: USA: Lake Erie, Ohio...
AGACCTGCACCTACCAGGTGTGCAAGATGGTGCCGGAGCAGCGTGTCCGCACCTACCAGGTGTGCAAGATGGTGCCGGAGCAGCGGGTTCGCACCTGCAGCTACAAGGTCTGCCGGATGGTGCCCGAGGAGCAGGTTCGCACCTGCTCCTACCGGGTCTGCCACATGGTGGCCGAGCAGCGGGTGAAGACCTGCACCTCGAAGGTCTGCAAGATGGTCCGCGAGGAGCGGTCCCGCGAGGAGTGCTACAAGGTGTGCACGATGGTCAAGGAGACCCGCACCAAGCAGGTGCCGGTCTGCACGACCCGGCCGGTCCACTACACCAAGACGGTGGACGTAGTGCGGATGGTGCCCAAGCAGGTCGCCTACACGGTGACCCGCTGCGTGCCGAAGACCGTGTACCGCGAGGTGCCTTGCTGCGAGTGATCGCGGCACTGCCGATGCTTCCGGCCCGCCCCCACGCAGGGCGGTGAGAATCGACTGGGAACGGCGGCGGCCCGGGCTGAAAAGCCCGGGCCGCTTGCTTTTCCCACGCATGCCCGACGACCGTCAGGGCCGGATCGCGGTTCGCGGATGCCGCGGATCACCGCAGGGCGACGGGCAGGCGGGCCAGCGGCACGTCGCAGCGGTCGCGGGTCTCGAGGCAGGTCGTGATCGCCAGTTTCCAGTCGGGCTCGAGCCGCACCTGCGCCGCGGCACGGCCATTCACCACGACCTCCACCGGCCGGCTGAAATCGACCAGGTCGCTCGAGAGCAGCAGCTGCAGGCCGCCGAGGCCGGCGGCGTCCACGGTGATCCGATTGCCGTCGCAGGCGGCCCGCACGACGGGCTGGCGGCCTGGGCGGCCCGCCGGCTTGATCTGCAACCAGCGACGCCCGCAGTCGCAGGCATGGGACGGTGCCAGCGTGAGCCGGGCCGGCCCGCGGCGGCGGACGTGGGCGAGCATCCAGGTGGCCGCCGCGGCGTATTCCTCGCCGAACGCCTCGTGTCCACGGCCCGGATACTCGACATACGTCGCATCCGCGCCGAGGCCGGCCAGCATCTGGAAAGCCTCGCGGTTCATCCGCGGTGCGGCTCCGTCCTCGGAGCCGTCGATGGCGTAGACCGCGGTGTCGAGGTAGTTGGCCAACAGCCGCGGGTCTTGCGGCACGCCGATGATGGGCAGCACGGCGGCGAACGCGCCCGCGTGGCAGCCGCCGATGTCCCAGCAGGCGTGCCCGCCCTGGGAATGCCCCTGGAGGTAGACGCGGTCCATGTCGAGATTCAAACCGCCGGCCGCGTGCCACACCGCGCCGAGCACTGCCTCGTGCTCCTCCCGCGATGCCTTGTAGCCCGACTCGCGGCCGTAGACGTATTCGGGGCTGACGAGCACGAAGCCGTACCGCTCGGCGGTGTCGCCCCAATAGCGTTTCATCACGGACGCATCGCTCACCTGCCCGTGGAGGGTGACGAGGACCGGGGCCGGCGTGTCGGGCCGATAGGCCGTCGGCACCTGGACGAAATAGTGGAAAGCCCGGCCGCTCCGCGGATGCTTGTAGGCGATCTTTTCCCACGCCGCCGCCGCGGGCCGCGGGAACCGGCGGGCATGGCGGAGGATCGCCACCTTCACCGCCAACGGCAGGCGGCTTTCCGCGTAGCGTTTGGCCAGCGCCGGCGCGGGGCCGGCCTCATCCTGGAGAAAGAAATCCGCGGTGGCGGCGGCGACCGTGATCGCCTCGCGGAGTTCGTCGGCCGCCGGCCCCGGGGCGGGAAAGGCATCCACCCAGGCCTGCGCCGCCAGCGAGCGGGCATCGGGGTCGTCGAGCACGGCGGCCGCATCCGTCGCGATGAGTCGAGCCAGCCGCAGGGCCTGCGGGCCCGTCGGTTCCGCCGCGGCCGCCGGCAGGGTGTCCGGCAGCCGCCGACGGACGGTGGCGACCGCCTCGGCTTCGCGGCGGCAGGCTTCGACCAGCTCGCGGAGGCCGGCGTCCACGTCGGGGGCCGCCGTCGCGAGCGTCGCCGGAATCGCGAGGCGTTCCGCCGCCGCCCGGGCCTGGTCCGCGCGGCCGGAGATCACGAGCCGACGCAGTTCGGCGAGCGTCCTCCGCCACGGCTCCGTTTCCTGGAGGCCCCGCTCCTCGGCCACGGCGGGGTCCGCGGGGGCGAGCCGTTCCAGGCGGTCCATCATCCGCCGGGATGCCTCGAGGTCGCCGAGCATTCGCAGGAATCGCGCGGCCGACAGCAGGCTCTCCGCCGAGTCGGGCCGGGTCGCCGCGGCGACGTGCAGCGCGGCAAAGCGGCCCAGGTTCACCGTCTGGTATTCGAGCACGATTTCGTATTCGACGCCCTCCAGGCGATACACGACGGGAGTCAGCCGCGTCACGGCCATGCGGAACGACAGCGGGCCGAGTTTCGGATCCACGAGGCTCACGCTGGCGACGCCGGCCTCGTCGGGCGGGCCGAGGGTGAACTCCCGCACCACCGGATCGATCCGCCCGCGTTTGGGCCCGCGGACGAGATCCTGGTTGAGCTCGAAGGTGGGCAGCCCGGGTGGCATCGCCGCCGGCTCGGTGCGGGTGACGATGGCGGCGGCGACGTGCACGTCGCGGAGCCCGTCCTGGAGGACGACTCCTGCGTCGGAACGGGTCGCCTTCCCGACGAGCCGGCGGCCGTCCGCCGTGGACACGGCCAACCACTCGTCACACCGGCCGACCGGGGACGCGACCAGCAGCCATGCGACGACGCACGCGGTTCCTCGAAACCGTCTCATCGAGGTCTCTCCACCGGGTGCCCCGATGGGGCAGGTCGATCAGTTTCGTGCCGGTCGTCTCCCTGGCGCAACGGGCGGCAGCCCGCGTCGCCACGTCGGCCCGCCGCCGGCTTCACGGGCCTCGTGCGGGGCCGGCCGCGGCCCGATCCGTGGGCCGGGCTTCCGCCGGCCCGAGCCTGACGTTGCGGAACTCGACCGCGTCACCGTGTCCAGCGAAGCCGAAGAAGCCGCGGTCGCGATCCTTGCCGGGGTGCGGCTTGTCGGCCAGGAACTCGGTGATCTGCGACAGGTCGGCGTCGAGGATCACCGTGCCGTTGAGTTCCACCCGGATCCTGGGGCCCGTGACCGTCACCTCCTGGAAGTTCCATTCCCCGGCCGGCCGCAGGTAGCCCCGGGCGGCCGCCGCCATGCCGTAGGCGGAGCCGTGGTACTGGCGGGGGTCGAGCCGGGCATATTTGGCCGCCGCGTCGTCGAGCACCTGCAGTTCGCACATCCCCGTGTAGGCGGGGTCGCCCGTGCCGGGGTAGCGGATCGCCAGGCCGTTGTTGCCTCCCTCGGGCAGCCGGAACTCCAGCCGCGCGACGAAATCCCCGAACTCGTCCCGGGTGTGCAGCACGCCCCGCCTGCCGGGCTTGCAGCGGATCGCGCCAGCCACGACCTCGTGGTCATCGACGGCCCCGGCCCAGCCGGCGAGCGACTCGCCGTCGAACAAAGGCACGCATCCGGCGCCGCCCTTCGATGCCAGCAGCGCGTTGGCTTCCGCGGCGGGAATCTCCCGGATGAACAGGTTTCGCCACCGGATCTCGCCGCCATGCGTCTGCAGTTGGATCGGCCCCCTGGCGGGGAGCGGCGCGGGCCGGTCCCGGAAGTTCTCCATGATCGCGTGGTCCACCACGAGCGCGTCGTTGAGGTGGACGGTCGTCCGCGCGCCGACCTGGATGATCCGCAGCGTGTTCCACTCGCCGAACGGCTTGTCGGCGTGCACGAGCGGATCCTTGCCGGGCTTGCCGGGGCCGTTGTTCCACAGGCCGCCCGATCCCTTGTCGGCGCCGATGTTCCACTTGCCCCCCTCCCGGGTCGTGTCCCAGATCTGCACCTGCGGGGTTGCCCGCAGGTAGACGCCGCTGTCGGCGCCGGCCACCGTCCGGTACTCGAGCACGATCTCGCAGTCGCCGTAGTCCGCGTCCGTGGTCAGATACGCACCCTGGCCGTCGTTGACGAGTTCGCCGTTCTCGACCGACCAGTGCCGCGCGGCGTCGGCGGTCCATGCGGCGACCTTCTCCGCCCGTTCCTCCGCCGACAGCGCAGTCAGGTCGCGCGGGTTGATTTGCGGCATGCCGTGCCAGCCGGTGAGATCCCGCCCGTTGAACAGCGGGATGAATCCGGGGGGAGCCCCGACGGCCGGGGCCTCGGCCGCTGCGGGATGTGCCGGCCATGCCAGCAGGCACGGGCCGAGGGCCATGATCCAGGCGGCATGCCAGGTTCGGGGGGACGTCAGGCGGGCGGTGGGCATGGTGTCGGCGTCTCCCGGCGGCACGAGCGGCGCACGCGACGGTTTCGCGTCGCGAGGCTTGCCGGCTCGAGGTGCTATCTACGAGCGACCGAGTCTACCCCAACGGCTCGGGCGCATGCCCGGCGGCACGGCAGGCGGACAACCGGGGTCCAGGCGACGGGCGGCAGCCGCGTCAGTCGGCGTCCGGGAAGAGTTTTGCCAGTTCCTCGGCGAGGTCCGGGCCCCGGGCGTGGAGCGTGATCACGTTGCCGTCGCGGCCGACGAGGATCATCTGCGGGATGCCGCGAATCCCGTAGTGCCGGGCCAGGTTCGCCCCGCCCGCGCCGGTGTCCACGAGGATCGGCCACGGGATCTCCTCCCGCTCCACGAACGCCGCGATCGCCTCGTGGTTCTCGTCGATGCTGACGCCCACCACCTCGAAGCCGCGGTCACGGTACTTCTCGTACTGCTCCTTCACGTTGGGGATCTCGGCCCGGCACGGCCCGCACCAGGTCGCCCAGAAGTCCACGAGCACGACCTTCCCGGCCAGGGTCGCCGGATCGAATGCGGTGCCGTCGAGCCGCTGGCCCTCGATCCTCATCGGTTTACCGGGCAGCGACAGCCGCCGGAGCGTGCGGGCCAGTGCCGCTCCCGCCCGCCTGATCTGGGGAACCTCGCTCTTCTCGAAGAGGGGCACGAACGCCTCATGGGCCTCGACCGCCGCCCGCCCGGCGCCGGGCACGCGTTCGAGGGCGGAGGCGAACTGAACGGCCAGGCTCACGATCTTCGCGTCGTCGGCGTTCGCCGTGAGTTTCTCGGCGATGACCCCGATGAGGTCCGAGGCGGCGTCGAACGAGCCTGTCCGCAGTATCTGCTTGGCCTCGCAGGCCAGCAGCGCCACCGCCGCCTCCGCGGCGAGCGCCGCGTGTGGGCCGGCCGCCAGGCTCTGCGCGAACGCCACGAGGTTCCGTTCGGCCTGGGGGTCACCGGGCGCGGCCAGCGTTTCCAGGCCCTCGAGCTTGACTCGGGCCGCCCTGACGTGGAGTTCGTCCTCCGGCTTCACCTGGGCGAGCACCTTGTCGGCGGCCTGCACCGCGGCGGCCGACGCCTCCAGCGCGTACCGCCGCTTCTCCTGCCGGGACCGCGGGGGGATGCTCGGGCGGCCGAGTTCGTCCACGAACGCCAACAGTTCCTCCGGCGTGCCGTCGGGCACCGCAGGGACCATGGAGCCCGCGGCCTCGGCCGCGGCTGCCGCCGGAGTGCGGGTGGCCGGCGGGACGACTCCGGTGATCAACGCGGCGCAGGACAGCAGCGGCACCGTCACCAGGGACCGGCGGATTGCACGGTGCGATTCGAGATTCATGGTGGGCCTCACGGAGGGGATGGGCAGCCGGATGGTCATGGCTCGCGCTTGCGCATGTGACGATCGAGCTGGCCACGGTACATGCGTTGCCGCGTCTCGAATCCCTCGGGGATCACGAAGTCCTCGGTCGGGCTGCCGTCCGGCTCCGGGATGAACTCCAGATTCTCGATGGCCGGGACGACCAGGTTTTCCTTCTGGGTCAGGGCCGTCAGCGTCTTGGGCGAGATTTTTCGGAGGTAGGGCAGCGAGAGGTTGCCCCTGGCGGTGGCGAGAATCCGGGCGATCTCGACCGCATCCGGAGTGTCGAGGGCGCGCACGTTGCCGAGTTCGACGGCCCGCTCCGGCCCGTTGGCACACGCGCACGCCAGCCGGGCCGTCGCCGGCGTGAGCGGCACCTCGCGGGCCAGGGCGGCCATCACCCTGGGCAGCGCCAGCCAGCCGTTCGCGTACTCCGCGAGTCGGTCGGCGGTGATGTCGTCGATCGCGGACAATTTGCCGAGCGAGATGCCCCGGCAAGCGGCTTGGGCGAGCGCCTCGGCGGCATCCGCCTCCAGTTTCGTCAGACCGTCCAGGTGCAGCGACTCGCCCGCGTAGGCGGCGAGCGCCCGGGCGGCGTCGGCGTCGAGCTTCGTTAGGCCGGGGAGCACCAGTTGGGAGGCCCGGCACGCCGCCAGGGCCCGGGCGGTGTCGGCATCCAGTGAGGCGAGATTCTTCAGGGTCAGGGAACTGCCTCGGCGGTTCGCAAGCAACTTCGCCGTGGCGGCGTCGAGCGTCGTCTGGTCGCAGACCCCGAACAGCAGGGGCGGAGAACCGCCGAAGGCCATGAGGGCCTCCGCGGCGTCGGCGTCGAGGGTCGTCAGCCCGTTGAGTTTCAGGTATACGCCCTTGTACCCCACGAGCGCCTTCGCGGTCGGGGCGTCGAGGCTGGTCAGGCCGTCGAGCTCCAGGGCCTGGCCCTCGTACCGGGCCAGCGCGGCCGCGACGGCTGCGTCGATCGTCGTGAGGCCGCGGAGGTCGAGGCTCCTGCCCTTGAAGCCCGCAAGCGCTCGGGCGGTTTCGGCATCGAGTTTCCGCAGGCCGCTGAGCCGCAGGGTTTCGCCCTTGAAGTCCGCGAGCATCCGCGCGGTGTCGGCGTCGAGCGCGGCGATGCCGCTGACGAGCAGGAGGGCCCGATCAGCCTCCGCGAGGGCCCGGGCGGTGTCCAAGTCGAGTTCGGTCAGGCCATCGAGCCAGAGCGTGCCCTTGTACGCGGCGAGCGCCCGGGCGGCGTCGTCGTCGAGTGAAGTCAGGCCGTTGAGGTAGAGCTGGTCACCCCGAAAGTTCGCCAACGCCGCGGCGGTGTCGGGAGCGAGATGCTTCAGGCCATTGAGCAGCAACATGTGGCCCTGGTACTCCGCCAGGGCTGCGGCGGTGTCGGCGTCGAGCGTGGCCAGGTGTGGGAGGAGGAGGTTCTTCCCGGTGGTGTCCGCCACCAGCCGCCGCGCCTGCTCCGGCGACAGCGACTCGATCTTGGGGGGCGGCTCCACCGGCGGCGGCTCGGCGGTCGCTGCCACGGACGCGATCGCCAGGTAGAGCGACACGGCCGCGATACGGGCAAAGCGGCTCACGGTGGGGCCTCGCAGGCGAGGGAAGGCGGGGCGCGGCGGGACCAGGTTCCAGTGTATTCGCAGCCGGCGGGCCGGCGGATGCAAGGACCCACGACCGGCCCGCCGCCCGCATGTTTCGGGCCCGGATGCCGCCCCAGCCGCGGGCATCGCCGGCCGGATCAGGCCTCGACCTTGACCACCACCTTGAGCACCTCGGCGGGGTCGCCCCAGGCGCAGCACGGGGCATGGGCATCCTCGGGAAAGAGGATGGCGAACTGCCCGGCCCGCAGCCGCGCCGGCACCATGTCGGCCACGGACGCGAAGAACGCCACGTCGGTCACGGCGTCGTAAGGCCGCGTCGTCTCGGCGAGGTCCGCGAGTGCCGCCCAGTGGATCACCTCCTGGCCGCTCACGAGGTACTGGATGTCGATGTACCGCCGGTGCGCCTCGAGCCGCGTCTCCGCCACCGGCCGGGTGTGGTAGCGCTGCACCAAGGCGTAGACGGCGTCGCCGTCGATCTCATGGCGACCGAGGGCCGCGTCGGGCGGGAGCTGCTCGAGAAAGGCGAAGCCAAGCGCCAGCCGCGGGTTGAGCGGTGCGTAGCGGCGCCAGAGCGGGAGTGAGTCGAGGATCATGGCGTCATCTGCGGCCGGCACGCCATGCCGGCTTCCGGGAGGGCGGTCACGGCCCCGAGCCGGCCGCGTCGGCCTGCATGATAGGCCACGGCCGCACCTTCCCCCAACCGCGGCTCGGGCTCACGGCACCAAGGCGATGCACGACGGGGACGGGAGCCTCACCGGCGCGCCGACGCGGACCAGCCCGCCGGTGTCGCCGTCGATGCGGAAGGCCACGAGCGTGTCGCCGGGCATGTTGGCGCACAGCAGCACGGTCCCGTCCGGCGTGATGGCCAGATTCTGCGGGCCGGCCCCGCCGCTGGGCACGATCTCGACGAGCCCGAGTTGGCCGTCGTCCCCGATGCGGAACACGGCGATGCTGTCGTGGCCGCGGTTGGTGGCGTAGAGAAACCGGCCGTCGGGGCGGATTTTCACGTCGGCCGTGGAGTTCTCGCCCGCGAAGTCTCGCGGCAGCGTGGACACCACCTGCCGCTCGGCCAGCCGGCCCGTCGCCGCATCGAAGTCGTAGGCGGCGACCGTGTCGTCGAGTTCATTGATCGCGTACAGCCGGCGGCCGTCGGGATGAAACGCCAGGTGCCGCGGTCCGGCACCCGGCCGCGTCTTCACGAGGGGCGGGTCGGCGGCGACGAGTCCGCCGGTCGCCGCATCGAGCCGGTAGGCGAAGATCGCATCGGCGCCGAGGTCGGCCGCGTAGACGAATTGCGGCCCGTTGGCGACCGACGGTGCGGCAACGACCGCGTGCGGATGGGGACGGCCCTGCCGCTCGTCCTCAGCGCCCCGGCCCCGGTGGCGGACGAGCTGCGGATCGCCGGCCAGGCTGCCGTCGGCGGCGAGCGGGAGCGTGGCGATCGTCTCGCCGCCGTAGTGGGCGAGCAGGAGCGTGCGGCCCGCCGGATCGGTGGCCGCGAAGCAGGTGGCAGCGCCTCGCGCGGGGCGACGGCCGAGCGGTGCGAGCCGGCCCTCGCGATCGACGAGTCGCCAGGCCACCACCTCCTCGGTGTCGGCGGCCCCGAACTTCCCCGCGGTGAGCGAATAGACCGTCCGGCGGTCGGGCGCGACCGCGAGGAAGAAGGCGTTCGGGCAGTCGCCCGTGACCGCCGCGGCCCGCAGCGTGCCCGCCACCGGGTCGAGGTGAAACGCCCGGACGCCCCCTTCCGGGGCGGCAGCGAAGAGCGTGACGAGGACGAGCAAGGCCGAGGCAGGAGGAGCCACGCGCGGTCTACCCCGCGAGTGCCGTCCCGACGAAGCCGTACAAGGCGACCTGGCCGAGGAAGGCCATCAAGAACACGCTTATGGCCTGACCGATGCGACGAGCCCGACGGGCCATGCGCTGGGAGGCCGGGGGGCGGCGGCAATATCTCCAGACCACGAAGCCCGCACCCAAGCCGGCGAGCATGACGGACGGTGGCTCCGGGGTGACCACGAACTCACTGTTGTGGTTGAGGACCATCCACGCGACGTTGTTCGTGGCATCGACGCCCCAACTCCCCATGGTCAGCGGATCCTTGTTGGCGGCAAGTTGGCTGTCGCGATAGGCGGCCCAGCTTCCGGCATAGTTGACGACACGCTCCGGACTGTTGTTCGTGTTGCCGACGGACGCATCCGTCCACAGGCCGGAGCCCGGTTCGAGCCAGGCAATGTGGATGCTCCTGGTCCTGATCTCCTCGGCCTCGTCGAACCACGCCGGGTTGGCGGTGTAACTCATCTGGAGCACGAATGCCTCGCCGGCCTCGAAGCCCGTGAGTTCGACGACGTCGCTCGCATTCCCGAAATACAGTCCGTCCATCCGCAGCGGCGGCTGCGTCGGATTCCCGCCGGGCTCGGCTTCGAAACTTTCGGTGAGCGTGCGAACCCGCCAATTCATCGTGATGGATTGCGCGCCTGTGAGCGCGTGCGTGACCGTGGCGAACGAGCCGAGCATTGCGCCGCCCCCACTGCCCGTGACGGCGGTCACCTGGGTGCCGTAAAAGTTGTTCAAGCCCGAGGGGCTGGAGAAGGTCACGGCATTGGCCTCGTTGAAGCCATGCAGCGAAGTGCCACTCTGGGCCGTTGCCGAGACGATCACCGTTTCGGCGCAAGCGCGGCCGAGAAAACAGGGCCACGGGCAGGCCGCCACGACCGCGGTCGCCAACGCTGCGAAAACCGGCGCATTTTTGCGGATCAACGAAGCTTCTCCTGGGGGCTGTCGGGGGTCGTTTTCGACATGCAGGCACAACGCGTTTGGTGAGCCACGACGTGGAGCGGCACGCAAGCCACACTGGTCCGCGGCGTCACCGACGCGCCGAAATCCGCACGCCGGGGAACACGATCGATTCCGCGGCGTGCGGGCCGTTGCCCGGCCTGTGCCAGGCAACCACGGAACGCGGCCGAGGGCGGTCTGTCATGCCGAGGTCACCGCGACGACGGCGATCAGGACCTGCACCCAGTACGACGCGATGTCGAGGGAGCGGGCGGCGAGCAGACGCGCGAGCATGGGACTTCTCCTGGTGAAGAGGGGTGACGTTTTTTCCGGTTGCCGGCGGAAAGCCGAGGCCACGCCTGGAGCCACGTCTGCGGCCCCAAAGCCTGGAATCGATCCCCACCGACCATGTCTTTCCGAAATGCAAGCCGCGTGCCGATTCGCCAGCTACTCCTGCCGGCGAGCGGATCTCCCGCGAAACGTCTTGATTTGCGGCCGCTGTGCCGCCGGGCGACGCACGGCTCGCGAGGCACGCAGGGTGACGGTGCGAGCCGCCGGGTTGAATCGCTCCAGTCACGTGGGGCGATTCGCCCCAGTCGCGTGGAGCGAATCGCTCCACTTCCGCCGGTGGCACGGCCGGCCGCGCCGCCGGCTAGGTTCTGTCTGAAAACTCGGCCAGATTGGCTGTGCTGCGGATTTTTGAGTGGATCGAGGCGGCCGAGCCAAGTCGTATCAAGGCGATACGGCGGGCGAAGCCAACGCAGAGCCGTTCAAAAAGACCAGGCAGACGGACCCGCAGAGTTTTCAGACAGGGCCTGGAGCCTAGGCCGGCTCCGGCTCGATCGAGGCCCACATCGATCCCTGCGAGCGGGCGATGAGGCGGTCGGCTCCGAAGGCATGGATCTGGTCGCGCTTGAGTTCCGCGTGCTCCTTGGTCGTCGTCAGCACGATCACGCGGCCCTGCTCATCGACCTCCGCCGCCATCCGGAAGGCGATTTCCTCGGCGTGGCCGAAGAGCCGCCGCAGCATGGCGATCACGTAGGCGTAGGTGTGGTCGTCGTCGTTCCAGAGGACGACGTGGTACCGCGGCTGACGGCGGGGCTTTTTCGCGGTCTCGGCGGCCCGGTCAGGGATGACAGCCTCGGGGGCGTCGATGACGGCACTGGCGGAATCGGGCATCGGTCTGGCAGACTCCGAAATCCCCGTGG
>Ga0315901_10009464_pt1 | contig 11210 bp, 7 predicted proteins | sample LakEriMetagenome_10_FD_203761 | JGI IMG/M metagenome (GOLD analysis project Ga0315901, IMG submission 203761) | Freshwater fungal communities from buoy surface, Lake Erie, Ohio, United States - Buoy 2 MA116 | ecosystem: Environmental > Aquatic > Freshwater > Lake | place: USA: Lake Erie, Ohio...
AACGACAGCCGCCCGGCGGTGCCCACGCGCCAGTCGACGGTGGCGGCCAGCGAGGTGCGGTCGGCGATCTTCGACTCTGTGCGGACGAGGAAGTCCGTCAGGTAAGGGCGATCCGGGGTCGTGTCCGGGAGCGTGGTCCCGTTGGTGGCTGCGCCGGCGCCACGCCAGGTGTTGGTGAGCAGCGGTCCCTCGGTGTAGAGGGTGGAGGCACCGCCGGACAGGGTGAACCCGAAGCGGCGGCTGACGGGCATCACCCACGAGAACTCGAAGCCGGGGCGCACCTTGTGGGTGGGCTCCCGCTGCGGTCCCGGCGAGCGGTGGAACTCCTTGGTGCTGTCGCGCATCGCCAGGTAGACGCTGGAGTTGAAGGCCGGCCGCGCCCGTTCGAAGGCGCTCCGCGGCACGAGGTTCACGGAACCCGCGAGCGCCGAGCCCGGGCTCTCGGGAGTCGGCGAGTACACGGCCTCGATCCGCGAGAGGTTGTTGATCGAGATGGCGTTGAGCTCGACGTTGCGCCCCGTGCCCGAGACCTCCGACGTCGCGAGGCTGAAGCCGCCGACGGTCACCGGCACGTAGGCCGACGGCACGCCGTTCATCGAGATCTCGCGCGGATCGCCGCCGCGGTAATCCATCGTGATCCCCGGCAGCATCTTCAGGAACTCGCCGATATTGCCGTCCGGCACGATGCCGAACTCGTCCGCCGCGACCACGTTCACCAGGTTCGGCGCGAAGCGCTGCTCGTTGATCGCGATGGCCGCCCCGTCCATCTCCCGCGAGGTCGAGACGACCAGGGACTCGAGCCGCACGACGCCGCGGTCGTCACGGAAGCGGCCGCCGTCCGCGAGGGTGAGCGCCACGTCCCGTCGCGGCTCCTTCGCCAGATCCGCCTCGATCCGGCCGGGCTCGAGGCCGGTGTAGAAGACCTCCACCCGCACCGGCCCGCGCGGCAGGCCGTCGAGCCGGAAGCTGCCCGACTCATCCGTGAAGGCGACCTGGCCCGAACCCGCCACGGTGAGGCGCACGTTGTTCAGGTACTGGCCAGCGGCGTTCTGGATCCGGCCGGTCAGGATGCCATCGGGTGCCGCGGCGCCGCGTACCGTGGTGACGGAGGCGAGCAGGGCAAGGAGGGCGAGCAGCGGGCGCACGAGTAGGCGTGAGACGTGGGGCAGGGGCATAGGAATAGCCGATCGGGGTTCAGGGGCGGCGACGGAAGGGGTTCTCGTACCAGATGACGCCGAGCCCTTCCGTCTCCTCGCAGGTGAGGACATCCAGATCGCCGTCGCCGTCGAGGTCGAGGACTTGAACCAGGTCGAATTTCACGCCGGGGGCCCCGGCGAGGGAGCGCTGCCACCAGCCGCCGTCCGCCCGGCGCTCCAGCCAGACCACGCCCTCCAGCTCGCCCCGCGCGTGCTCGCAGGAGAAGACCAGGTCGACGCGCCCGTCCCCGTTGAGATCCGCCGCGCGCACGGCCTTGGCGTCGCCCAGGCCCTCCGGCGGCAGGGAGAGGATTTCCTCGCGCCAGCGCCCGCCGGATTCCGCGCGGAGGATCACGATGTCGCGGGGCTTCACCGCGGCGAGCACCTCGGGCCGGCCGTCGCCGTCGAGGTCCGCGAGGTCCGCGAACATCACCTCGCGGCCGAGCGCGCCCAGCGCGTGCTCCCGCCAGGGCAGGCGGGCCTGGTTGGCGGCGGCCCCCGGGTTTTGCAGCCAGAAGAGTCCCGCCCGGGCTCCCTTACGGTCCGAGAACAGCAGGTCCGCGTCGCCGTCACCGTCGAAGTCGTGCGCGTGCAGGGACATCACCCAGTCGGCATCCCGCAGGGGAGTGAAGCTCCAGTCCGCGACCGCGGCCGGGTTGGCCGGCGCCCGCAGCCAGCCGATCGGGCTGCCGGCGCCCTTCGCGGCCACGATCAGGTCCGGGCCGTGCTCGCCGTCGAGCTGCAGTGGCAGCAACTGCATCCACTGACGGCTCCCGGCCAGCGCGGGGAAGGCGGTCGTCGTCCACCCGCGCGGATCAAGCAGGTCGGCGCCCGCGGCGGGCGGCCGGTGCCAATACACGCGGCGGGTCCGCCCCTCGGTCGCGCTAACGACCTCCAGCCGCCCGTCGCCGTCGAGGTCCGCGAACACGGCGTCCTCCGCGTCCGTCACCGCGCCCACGGTCACCGCCGGCCAGGGCGACCGGACCCGCCCGGCGCCCGGATGCAGGTAGGCGCGGACGACGCCGCCCTCCTCCCAGCCGGTGACGAGGTCCGGCCGCCCGTCGCCGTTGAGGTCACCGAGCTTGACGCCATCCGCGCCGCGTGAAGTCGCGTCGATCACGTGCCGCGCCCACGGCGTTCCCGGCGCGCGCGTGACCTCGGCCGCGGCGAGGGGCAAGGTGCCGAGCAGGGCGAGGCAGGCGGTGGTCAGGCGGCGCACCGGCGGGTCACTTGGCTTTCTTCGCGCCCTTGCGCGCGCCCGCCTGCTGCTGCTGCGCGGCGAACGCGACCGGATCCATCCGGCGGAGATCCTCCTCGCTCGGGCCGCCGCCGAACTGCTGCCAGTAGAGTTCCTTAAAGGGGTTCACCTTCGGTCCGGTCGCGCCCTCGTTCACCATCAGCGGCCGGGCCGCGGCCCACCAGTCGTCGAACCGCCGCTGCAGCGCGGCGACCACCTCGGGGTGCCGCGCGGCGACGTCCTGCTGCTGCCCCGGGTCGGCCCGCAGGTCGAAGAGCTGCCAGGCGGGGGTGCGGCCGCCCTCCAAGGAGACGAGCTGCCAGCGCGGGTCGCGGACGCTGCACGCCCGGTATTTCCACTCGTCCGGCGAGGTCCCGAGCGGCCACCGGCCGACGTGGGTGAAAAGAGTGCGCTCCGGCCAGGGGGCCGCGGGGTCGGCGAGGAGCGGGACGAGGCTGCGGCCCTCGACCTGCGCCCGAGCGCGCGCGTCGAGCGGGGCGCCGGCGAGTTCGGCGAGGGTCGGGAGGAAGTCGAGGTGCGCGGTGAGCGCGGGGACATCCGCGGGCCGGAGGCGCGCCGGCCAGCGCCAGAGGGAGGAGGAGCGGGTGCCGCCCAGCCACGGGCTGCCCTTGGAGCCGCGCATCCCGGCGTTGAAGAGGCGGGTGCCGATGGTGCCGCCGTTGTCGTTCATGAAGACGACCAGCGTGTCGCGCGCGATACCGAGGGCGTCGAGGCGGTCGAGCAGCCGGCCGACGTTGTCGTCGATGTTGGCGATCATCCCGAAGTACTTCGCGGTGTTCGCGTCGGGCACCTTGCCGGTGTAGCGGGCCTCGTCCTCCGGCCGCGCGTCGAGCGGGGCGTGCGGAGCGTTGGTGGCGATCCAGGCGAAAAAGGGCCGGTCGCGGCCGACCTCGCCCATCCAGGCCATGGCCCGGCCGAAGAACACGTCGGTGCAGTATCCGTTCGTGCGCGTGAAGCGGCCGTTGTGGAGGATCGCCGGGTTGAAGTAGGTGTTGCCAGGCGCGTCGCCGCAGGAGCCGGGGTACGTCTGCCCGATCCCGCCCGCCCCGTGGATGAACATCTCGTCGAAGCCGCGGCGGCTCGGCCAGAGGGCGGGCTCGTCGCCGAGGTGCCACTTGCCGAATATGCCTGTCCGGTAGCCGGCGCCGCGGAGGATCTCGGCCACGGACACCGCGCCGGGCGCGAGCCGCTCCCGCTCGAGGATCGTGTGGGTGATGCCGTTCTTGAACTCGTGGCGACCGGTCAGCAGGGCCGAGCGCGTCGGCGCGCAGGTCGGGCTGACGTGGAAATCGGTGAAGCGCACGCCCTCCCGGTGGAGCCGGTCGAGGTTTGGGGTTTTGAGCACGGGGTTGCCGTGGGCGGAGAGGTCCCCGTAGCCCTGGTCGTCCGTGATGACGAAGACGATGTTGGGCCGGGCGCCGACGAGCGGCGCCGGCGCGGCCGCGTGAACAAGGGGCAGGGCAAGCAGGAGCGCGACGAACGCGCGGAGCGGGATGACCATAGGAGGGAGGGGTCGGGGTGGGCGCAAGTTGGTGGCGAGTGCCGGACGTGTCAGGCCCAAAACCCCGGATCAGAGGGGAAACCGCAGCGTCCGGCCGGGCACCGGCAGCGCGAACTCCTCCGCGGTCACGCCGGCGTTGCGCCGGGCGACTTCCAGCTCCGCCGCGGGCTCGTGGTAGCCGTCGTCGGCGAGGGGGAAGCACCCGAAGTGCATCCCGAGGCTGCGCCGGGCGCGGACGTCGCGGTGCACGCGCACCGCCTCCTCCGGATCGCAGTGCAGGGCCGCCATGAACCAGCGGGGCCGGTAAGCCCCGATGGGCAGCAGCGCGAGGGCGAACGGTCCCAGGCGCGCCCCGATCTCGCGGAAGAGCGGCGCGTAACCCGAGTCACCCGCGAAATACACCGCGCCCGCGGGCGCCCGCAGCGCGAAGCCGCCCCACAGGGAAAGGTCCCGGTCGAACAGGCCCCGTGCCGAAAAGTGCTGGGCGGGGGTGAAGGTCACGCCGTACCCGCCGCCCAGGGCGTGTTCGCCCCACCAGTCGAGTTCCACGGGCTCCACGATCCCGGCCGCGGCCAGCAACCCGCGCTGGCCGAGCCCGGTCACGACCTTGGGCCGGTGGCGGTCCTGCAGCGCCGCGAGGGTCGCCAGGTCCAGGTGGTCGTAATGGTTGTGGCTGACGAGGATGACGTCGATCCGCGGCAGGGCCTCCAAGGCAAGCCCCGGGGGATGCACCCGCCGTGGTCCGGCCCACGGCACGGGGCTGCAGCGCTCCGACCAGATCGGGTCGGTCAGGACATTGAGGCCCGCGAACTGGAGCAGGAAGGTGGCGTGGTTGACGAGGGTGACCGCGACCTCGCCCGGGGCGACCGCGGCGGGCAGCGCGCCCGCACTCGCGGGCCAGGCGCCTGGCGCCCGCGCGAGTTGCCAGCGGAGCAGGGCGCCGAGACCGGGGGCCCGCACGCCACCGGGGTTGCGGAATCGGCCGCCGTCCCGGGGCGCCGCCCCCCCCGGCCCCGCGCCGCTCGCGCTGTTCGCCAGCACGGCGCGCTGCCCCCCCAGCAGAGCCGCCCCGGCCACGAGGCGCAGGAGGGAGCGGCGGCGGAGGGGCATCTCGCGAGCGTGGGCCGCGCCGGAGCAGGGGGCAAGCGCCGGCGGCGGGAGGCGACTGCGGCATTGAAGCGGGCGCGGGAATCCGCACGGTGGCGGGGATGGAGGCAGCAACCACGGGACAGCAGGACGCGGACGGGCTGGTGCCCGGGCAGGAGCCGCGCGAGTACGAGCGCGTGGTCCGCGCCGCCGTTTCCGCCGGCCAACTGCTGACCGCGATCGAGGTGGCGCGCGAGGGGCTGGAGCGCTTCGGCGAGACGGGCGGGCTGCGGCAGCAGTTGGCGCTGGCCCTGGTGCAGACGGGCGCCCTCGCGGCGGCCCGGGAAGTGCTCGCCGCCGGCCGGCCGGGGGAGATCCACGACGAGGAGACGCTCTGCCTGCTCGGGCGCGTCCACAAGGAGATGTGGCGCCGCGCGGCCGACCCGCGCGAGGCGGACGCGGCGATCCAGCGCGCCTGCGAGCTCTACGGCGAGGCCTTTGACCGGCACGAGTCGTACTACCCCGGCATCAACCTCGCCTTCACCCTCGCCGCCGCCGGTCGGCGCGCCCAGGCCCGGCAATGCGCCCGGAAGGTCGCGCGGCAGTGCGCCGCCGCCGCCCGCCGCGAGGGCCGGCCGGAAAACTGGCTCTCCCGCCTGACCGGCGGCCGGCCGCCCGCGGACGCCGGGCCCCGGGACGGTTGGCTGCTCGCGACCCTTGCCGAGGCGCTCGTTCACCTCGGCGAGGAGGAGGACGCGGCGCGCCACTACCGGGCTGCCGCCGGCCTGTTCGAGGGCCGCTGGCGCGACCTCGCCTCGATGCGCCGCCAGGCCCGCGAGATCCTCCGCTTCGCGGGCCGGCCCGCGGACGCGCTCGACGGCTGTTTCGAGTTTCCCTCCGTGTCGGTCTTCTCCGGCCATATGGTTGACGCGCCGGGGCGTTCGCGCCCCCGCTTCACCGCGGCGATGGAGTCCGGCGTGCGGCGGCGGCTGCTGGCGCAGCTGCGCTCGTGGCGGGTCGGCTTCGGTTACGCTTCCGGGGCCAGCGGCGGGGACATCCTTTTCGGCGAATGCCTGCTCGAGCTTGGCGCCCGTCTCCATCTGGTGCTGCCGCTGCCGGTGCAGGGCTTCAAACGCCAGAGCGTCCTGCCCGCCGGCGGCGACTGGGAGCGCCGCTTCGACGCACTCCTCGCGCGGGCGGAGGACACCGTCATCGTGCACGGTGGCCTCGGCGGCGCCGCGCCGGATGCCGGCGCCGGCCCGTGCGAACTGGTTTATGCCAATCGGGTGATGACCGGTCTCGCCGCCCTCCAGACGCGGGCCCTCGACTTGGAACTGCGCCCGCTGGCGCTCTGGGACGGGGAGCCTGTGCGCGAACGGGGCGGCACCGCGAGCGTGGTCGCAGATTGGCGGGCGCGGGGTCTGAACCCGGTGGTGATCAATCCGGCCGGGGAGACGCGCGGGGCGGCGGCCGCGGCGATCGTCCCGCCGGGTCCGACCTCCGGGCAGGCGCAGGGACAGGAAATCGAGGTCCTGGTGGCCCTCGAGGTGATCCAGTTCCGCCGCGTGCCGGAGCGGCAGTGGGCCGATTTCCACGGCAGCCTGCGGGCCGGCCTCGCGGGCCTCGTCGCGCGTCTGCCCGCGCCGCCGCTCACAGTCGAGGGCGTGGGCGCGCTGGTCTGCTTCCGTTTCGACTCCTTGGCGGCGGCGGCGGAGCTGGCCCTGGCCGCGGGGGAATGGGCGGCGGGGAAACCCTGGGTGGCCGCGGGCCTGCCGGCCGAGTTGGGCCTGCGCGCGGCGGTGCACGCGGGGCCGGTCCTCACGCTGCCGGATCCGCTGCTCGGGCGGCCGGCCTCCCTCGGCGCGCACGTCCAGCGGCCCCAGCAGATCCTGCCGGCGGTGCCGGCCGGGGAGGCGTACGCCAGCCGGGAATTCGCCGCGCTCTGCGGGGCGGAGCGGATCGCGGGCGTCGCCTGCGAGTTTCTGGGCCGCCGCCCGACCACCCAGATGTTCGAGGAGGCTGTTCTCTACCGGCTCAGCCGGGATCGCTGATGGCCGGTCTGCCGCTTTCCGTGCGACTCGGCCTCCGCGCCGGAATCCTGATGGGTCTGGTTTGGCTCAACCTGCCCGCGCGCGCCGAGGTGGAGAGTTTCGTGCCCCCGGCGGGCTGGCGCGCCGCGCCGGAACTCGCGGCCGGTTTCCCGGCTGGCGCGCTCCGCGTCCTCCTCCACGAGCGTCCGGCCGGGGTCGTGCCGGCCCGGCGCGTGGTCGCGGTCCTCTGGGATCCGGGTTCGCCGGCGGTCACGCTGCGCCCGGTCCTCGCTCCGGCGGCGCGCACGGTCTCCCAACTCGCCGCCCAGGAGCCGCGCCGCGTCTTCGCCGCGCTCAACGGTGGTTACTTCGGGGGCAACCAGTCCTTCAGCCTGGTGGTCGCCGCGGGTCAGGTCCTTTCGCCGAACGTGCGGCAGCTCTCCCGGCCGTGGCAGGGCGTGAACACGAATTACTTCCCGACGCGCGCCGCGTGGGGCCTCGATGCGGCGGGACGTCCCGCTGCGCACTGGGTTTATTCCGTGGGTCCCGGCGCGGGGGTCCTGACCGCCTACGACGAGCCCAGCCCCAATCGCCTGAACGCGCCGCCCGCCCCCGTGCCCGGCGCGGAATTCCCGGCCGGAGCCCGGCCGTGGCCTGCCGCCCACGCGATCGGCGGCGCGCCGATGCTCGTGCGGGACGGGGCGGTGCGGATCACCGACGCCGAGGAGCTGATCGAGGTGAACAACACGGCGCGCCGCCCCCGCAGCGCGATCGGTCACCTCGCGTCCGGGCTGGTCGTGCTGGTCGCGGCGGAGGGCGACCAGCCGGGCGGACCGCCCGGGCTCACGCTGCTCGAGCTGGCTGAGTTGCTGCGCGACTTCGGCTGCGTGGCGGCGATCAACCTCGACGGTGGCGGATCCACGATGCTCCTGACGGGTGGCGCCGCCACGGTGCGTCCAAGTGATGGTGCGGAGCGGCCGGTCGTGTCGGCGCTGCTTCTGGTGGACGCCGCCGGCTCGGGGCCTGTCCAGGGGCCGCCGGTCATCCGCCACGAGCCGTGGGCGTTGCGGCTGGCTCCCGGCGCTGCGGGGTGGCTGCAGGCCAGTGCGGAGGGCGGCAGCCTAGCCTACCAATGGAGTCGCGACGGCGAGCGGATCGTCGGGGCGACCGGAGCGGCGCTCCGGGTGGAGGGCGGGCCGGCGGGCTCCAGCGCCCGCTACGCGGTCACCGTGACCAACGCGCGCGGTGCGGTGACGTCCGCGCCCGTCGCCGTGACGACGGGGCAGGTGGCGCCCGGGGAGCTGGTGAACCTTTCGGTGCGGGCGGCGGCCGGGGCGGGGGAGGACCAACTGGTCGCCGGCCTTGCGGTGCGCGGGGCGCCGGTGCGGCTGCTGGCGCGCGCGGTGGGTCCGGGCCTCGAGCCTTTCGGCGTGGCGGGAGCCTTGGCGGATCCGGGCCTTGAGCTCCGCACCGCGGGTGGCGCGTTGCTGGCGGCCAACGAGGACTGGCCCGCCGCGCTCTCGCTGACGGCGGCCGCCGCGGGCGCGTTTCCGCTCGCGCCGGGCAGCCGCGACGCCGGTCTGGTGGCCACCGCGGAGCCGGGCACCTTTTTGCTCTCCTGCCCGTTGCCCGCCACCGCGCTCCCGGGCGAGGCGCTGCTTGAGGTGTACGCGCTGGCGGGGAGCGCCGGGGCCCTGGTGAACCTTTCGACCCGGGCGCGCCTCGCCCCGCGGGGAGCGCTGACCGCCGGCTTCGTGGTCCGCGGGGAGCAGGCGCTGACCATTCTCGTCCGCGGGGTGGGGCCCTCCCTGCTGGCCTTCGGGGTGGGTGAGGCGGTCGCGACGCCGCGGCTGGTGCTGGCCGGCACGGCGGGGGTGCTGGCGGAAAACCAGGGCTGGGCGTCGGCGCCCAACGCCGGGGCGCTGCGGGAGGCCGCGGCGCGGGCCGGCGCGTTTCCAGTCTCCGGGATGGCGGCGGACGCCGCGCTGCTGGTGACTTTGCCGCCTGGCGCGTACACGGCGGCGCTGGCGCCGACCGGTTCGGGCGGGGGCGTCGGGCTGATCGAGGTCTACGAGGTGCGCTGACCGGCCGCGCCGCGCTTGCGCCGGCGCCGCGGAGCGGTTGGGCTCGCGAGATGGTTTACCCTGCCCGGCCCTCTGAGCGCCTTCCCGCCGCGTCCATCCTGCTCCTCTGCGCGCTTGCGGCGTTGTCCGCCGGCTGCAGCCGCGACGGCGACGGGCGGCGAGCTTCTACCCCGGAAGCCGCCGCGCCCGCGGTGGCGCCGAAGGCGGCCAAGGCCGAGCCGGCGGCGGCCGACCCGGGGGCGCCGGCGGAGGTCCAGCGGATGCTGGGGCGTTGGCTGCGCTCCGACGGCACCTACGTGCTGGAACTGCGCGGGGCGGACCGCAGCGGCATCGTGCAGGCGGCTTATTTTAACCCGAAGTCGATCAACGTCTCGCGCTCGATCTGGCTGCGCGGCGCGGAGGGCGTGCAGGTGGTCGTCGAGCTCAACGACACGGGCTACCCGGGGGCGACCTACGTGCTCGGGCTGGCGGCGGACGGTGACCGATTGGTGGGCAAGTATAACCAGCCGCAGATGGGCCAGTCGTTCGACGTGGAGTTCATCCGGCAGAAGAAGTTTCCCTGACCGGGCGACGCGATGGGCAGGCCTCCCTTGGGCAACGCCGTGCGGTGCCCGCGTTGCCGGCTGACCCTGCGCTGGTGCGTGTGCGCCGCCGCGCGTCCGGTCGAGGTGCCGCTGGCGGTCGACGTGCTGATGCACCACCGCGAGCATTTCCGGCCCACCAGCACCGGCCACCTGATCCAACGGGCCCTGCCCGACGCGCGGGTGCACGTCTGGCGGCGGGAGCGCCGGCTCGCGGCCGAGGAGATCCGGCGGCCGGGGCGCGAGTTGTGGATCCTGCACCCGCACGGGCATCCGCCGCCGGTGGATGCGGATCCGGCGGCGGTGCAGGCCCTGCTGCTGGACGGCGTCTGGAGCGAGGCCACGGGGATGCTGCCGGAACTCGCCGGCTGGGGGCGCGTCGTGGCCCTGCCGATGAGCGGGGAGAGCCGCTACTGGCTCCGCGCGCAGCAGGCGGGCGGGCGCTTCTCCACCATCGAGGCCCTGCTTTTCCTGCTTGGCGTGCTCGGCCTCGACGCGGCACGGCGCGAGCTGGAGGTGCAGTTTGAGCTGCACGTCTACGCCAGCCTCCGCCTGCGCGGGCGCAAGGAACTCGCGGAGCGGTTTCTCGCGTCCTCGCCGGTGGCGACGGCTTGCCCCGGCTTTCTCGAGGCGCTGCACACGCCGCGCCCGCTCGCGCTCCCGGGTTTGACTCCGCCCCGGCCGCCGCAAGCCTCGTCGTCTCCCCCATGAACCTCCCCCGATTCCTTCGCCTCAGCGCGCTCTGGCCCTGCCTCGCGCTGCTTCCCGTATCCGCCGCCGCGCCCGCCGAGGCCCCCGGCACGGTGTACGAACTCCGCACCTATGTTGCCGCCCCCGGCAAGGGCGAGGCGGTTCTGGCCCGCTTCCGCGAGCACACCACGCGCCTGTTCGAGCGCCACGGGATGGTGAACGTCGGCTACTGGGTGGCCGCCGATGCCAAGGACGGCGGCGCCGAGAAGCTCATCTATCTGCTCCGCCACCGCAGCCGCGACGCGGCCAAGGCCTCCTGGCAGGGGTTCCTCGCTGATCCCGACTGGCGCGCTGTCGCCAAGGCCACGGAGGCCGCGGGCAAGATCGTCGCCGGCATCGAGTCGGTTTACCTCACCGCCACCGACTTCACCGCACCGATGGACGCGGGCAACGGCGGGGCGGAGCGCGTCTTCGAGCTGCGCACCTATGTCGCCGCCCCCGGCAAGCTGCCCGCCCTGGACGCGCGTTTCCGCGACCACACCCGGGCCATCTTTGCCCGGCAGGGCATGACCAACCTCGGGTACTTCCATCCGGTTGACGAGAAGGGGGGCGCCGGCACCACCCTGATCTACTTCCTGGCCTATCCGAGCCGCGAGGCGGCCGCCGCCGCGTGGAAGGGCTTCCGCGACGATCCCGAGTGGGTCAAAGCCCGCACCGCTTCCGAAAAGGAGGGCAGGCTGACCGCCAAGGTGACCTCGGTTTACCTCAAGCCGGCGGATTTCTC
>Ga0315901_10009468_pt1 | contig 11207 bp, 8 predicted proteins | sample LakEriMetagenome_10_FD_203761 | JGI IMG/M metagenome (GOLD analysis project Ga0315901, IMG submission 203761) | Freshwater fungal communities from buoy surface, Lake Erie, Ohio, United States - Buoy 2 MA116 | ecosystem: Environmental > Aquatic > Freshwater > Lake | place: USA: Lake Erie, Ohio...
CATTTGAGCGAAAGCAACTGATGTGATGAACATAAATATTAATGTGATGATGCGCATGGTGCTGATGTATTTACACAGCGAAGGTGCATAAAAAAACCTGATGCATGGCATCAGGTTTTTTCGAGTACTCTAATCTTACTTATTTTTTTATGGATAACAACGAAAAGTCGGTGTTCACTTTGCGTATGGTATTGGTTAAATGACCGAGTCCGGTAATTTCCATTTCCACCACATCGCCATCCTGTAGCCATTGTGGTTTAAAGTTTTTATCGTTCAACAATCCTGTGCCGTTCAACTCCAGAAAACATCCTGTACCTACGGTTCCGCTTCCAATTACATCGCCCGGCAAAATATCTGCGCCATACGCGCAACGCTCCAGTATCTCAGCAAAGGTCCAGTCCATATCGCCCATATTGCCTTCGCTCACCAGCTTACCATTAACCCAGCATTTCATACCCAGGTTGTAGTTATTGCCCGTGTGATTTGCTTTAGCAGGAATTTTAAATGCTTCCAGTTCATCCGGAGTTACCATATACGGACCAATCACTGTAGAAAAATCTTTTCCTTTTGCAGGCCCAAGACTCAACAGCATTTCTTCCATTTGCAGCGTACGTGCGCTCATGTCGTTCATGATCATGTAACCTGCTATGTAATTATCGGCTTCGCTGGCTTTGATGTTGCGGCCTTTTTTACCTACAACTATGGCAGCTTCCAGTTCAAAATCGAGTTTTTGAAAATGATCGGGCATGCACCACACATCACCGGGGCCTTGAATGGCATTGTGGTTGGTAAAATAAAAAATCGGGAATTGGTCAAATTCCGGAATCATGTCAACACCACGGTTTCTGCGGGCTGCAGCCACATGCTGACGAAATGCATACCCATCGCGGCATGAGGTAGGTTGAGGAACAGGAGCTTCTAACACCACCTCACTCAGTTTTAAAAACGGTACTTCGTGTTTACCTGCTTTGAGTTTTTCATTCCACTCTTTGGCTTTATCCATAGCTGCCTCACCGGCAAATAAAAACTTGCGCATTTTCGATGGCAGGGATGCATCAACGGTTTTCATGGCGTACACACGGTCATCAATTAAAATACCCAGTTGCGATTCTTTAGAGTGGTTAAACGTTACGAGTTTCATGTAGGATATAATTATAATTTGGGTAAATTTATTTTATCAGGAACAATGAGCACCTGTTCAAAATGCTGAAGCATTTCTTTATACAATGCGTACGCCTCTATGCGTGTGCGAAAATCACCGACACGCACTTTAAAGTAGGGTTGCTGGTAGGTGAGGTAAGCATCTATATCAGGGAAAAGCTGCAGAAATTTTGTGCGCATATCCTGTGCACCTTTTCTGTCGCTATCTGCAAAAAGTTGTATCCGATAACCCTGAAGAGTGGGGTCTGACTCAGCCTTTATTTTATCGGCTTCAATCAATGAATCAATACCCTGATCGGCAACAATCGTTATTTTTACATGTTGGGCAAGTGCATCTGTAAGCGTACCCACCAGTAAAACGAAGAGCAGTGCAAAAAGTGTAGCTTTAGGCTTCAATAGTTGAGAAGTTTATGGCTGATGACGTTCCGATACGATTAGCACCGGCATCGATGAGCTGTTGTGCAAAATGTGCATCACGAATACCGCCCGCAGCTTTGATCTTAATTTTCGGAGGCAGCAATTTTCTCATCTTTGCTACTGCTTCAACCGTTGCCCCTTCCGGTGCATAGCCAGTTGATGTTTTCACGTAATCGGCATCGGCATCTATACAAAAACGGCATAGCTGTTCCAATTCAGCATCGCTTAAGTAGGCTGTTTCAATAATTACTTTACATATTTTGTTTTGAAGGTGACAGGCAGTCACTACAGCCTGAATATCGTTAAGTACACCGGCTTTATCGCCCGATTTAAGTGCGGAGATATTAATCACCATATCCAACTCATCAGCGCCCGACATGATAGCCTTTTTTGTTTCTTCTACCTTTGACGAAGTAGCTGAATACCCAAAAGGAAAACCTATAACGGTAACCACTTTTACCGGTGCTTTCTTTATTGTTTTACGGGCAATTTGCACATGGTATGGCGATACACATACGGCAGCAAAAGCATGCTCCACGGCCTCCTCACATAGTTTCACAATATCTTCTTTCGAGGCATCCGGTTTCAAATTCGTGTGCTCAATGAAACTACTGATTGAGCTTACGGGTTGCATATCTGTACTTGAATTTACCATAGTTGTATACCTTTAATTTAATTCGTCTTTGCCGTGGCACGATTTGTATTTCTTTCCGCTTCCGCATGGACACGGATCATTTCTGCCGATTTTAACCACACCTTTTACTTGCAGCTGTTTAGCTTCGGGCTGTTGTCCCGACTGAGCCATAGCCGCTGCACGCTGTGCTTCGGCAATATCATCTGTACGGCTGGTTTGTAAACGTTCCTGTCTGCGTGGCTGAGGTGCTGCTTTTACCTCATTGGCATTTTGCACAGGTATAAAACCTTTAAACAGCATAGACAACACATCTTTATTGACACGCGAGAGCATGTTTTTAAACAATTGAAACGACTCCAACTTGTAAATAAGTAATGGATCTTTCTGTTCAAATACCGCATTCTGAGCCGATTGTTTTAGCTCATCCATTTCTCGCAGGTGTTCCTTCCATTCATCGTCTATGATGTAAAGTGTGGCAAATTTTTCAAACGTTTTGAAAATCTCGTGCCCTTTGGTTTCGTAGGCTTTTTGCAAATTCACCGGCACTTGCATACCGCGCATGCCATCGCTGAAGGGCACACCAATCTGATCGATTTGCTGCGAATTGCCTTCATATAACTCTTGAATTACCGGAAAGGCCGACTCAGCAATGGATTGTATTTTATGCTTGTAGTGATCGTACAACTCATTGAAAAATGCAACAGAAACCTCATCGGTTTTTCCGTTCATAAAGGTTGCTTCATCTATGCGGGGTTCGTGGGCAAAAAGGCGTAGGCATTCAAACTTAAACTCGCCATAGTTGCGTTGCTCCTGATAGGTTTCAACCAGTTCATGACTTAAATCGCCCAGCATATTGGTGATATCCAATTGCAGTTTATCGCCATACAAGGCATTTCTGCGCTTGGTATAAATCACTTCACGCTGCGAATTCATTACGTCATCGTACTCAAGTAGTCGTTTACGAATTCCAAAATTATTTTGCTCAACCTTACGCTGTGCACGTTCAATATTTTTGGTAATCAGCGAATGTTCAATATTCTCTCCCTCCTTCATGCCCAATCTGTCCATGACTGAAGCAATTCGTTCACTACCAAACAAACGCATTAAATCATCTTCGAGTGAAACAAAAAAACGAGACGAACCCGGATCGCCCTGACGACCGGCCCGACCACGCAACTGTCGATCAACGCGTCTTGATTCATGACGTTCGGTACCTATGATGGCAAGTCCACCTGCTTCTTTCACACCGGGTCCTAGCTTTATATCGGTACCACGGCCGGCCATATTGGTCGCAATGGTCACCGTACTTTTCTGGCCTGCTTCGGCTACTATTTCGGCTTCGCGCTGGTGCTGTTTCGCATTCAGCACATTATGTCTTATTTTTCTGAGTGTGAGCATGCGGCTCAGTAATTCGCTCACTTCTACCGATGTGGTACCCACCAGCACAGGCCTGCCGGCTTCAGTCAGCTTCACAATTTCATCAATGACTGCGTTGTATTTTTCTCGCTTGGTTTTGTAGATTATGTCGTTTTCGTCTTTTCTTGAAATTGCCTTATTGGTAGGTATTACTACTACGTCCAGTTTATAAATCTGCCAGAATTCACCCGCTTCCGTCTCGGCAGTACCTGTCATACCGGCCAGTTTGTGGTACATGCGGAAATAATTTTGCAGTGTAATGGTGGCATAGGTTTGAGTAGCGGCTTCTACTTTCACGTTTTCTTTAGCTTCAATGGCCTGATGCAGACCATCGCTGTATCTGCGTCCTTCTAGCACACGACCGGTTTGTTCATCTACAATTTTTACCTTGCCGTCAGCAATAATATATTCCACATCGCGATCGAACATACAGTATGCTTTCAGCAACTGGTTCACTGCATGTATGCGTTCTGATTTAATAGAAAAATCGAGCATAAGCTGATCTTTCTTTTTCAGTTTTTCTTCATCTGTAAATGCACTTTTTTCTATTTCTGCTATTTCACTTCCAACATCGGGAATGATAAAAAAGTGAGGGTCTTCGCCTGAAGAAGTAATGAGCTCCACTCCCTTATCCGTCAATTCAACCGAATTGTTTTTTTCATCAATGGTAAAATACAGATGCTCGTCTACCTTGTGCATTTCTTTTTGCTGATCCTGCAAATAGAAATTCTCCGTTTTATTCAGTATCTGACGTATACCCTGTTCTCCCAAAAATTTTATAAGCGCGCTGTTTTTGGGCAAGCCGCGGTAGGCTTGAAATAACTTAAAGCCACCGTCTTTTTCATTGCCTGCTGCAATCAGTTTTTTAGCATCAGCGAGTGCTGTATTCAAGTAGGTCTTTTGTGTATTTACTAATTTTTCAATCCTAGGTTTGAGCACATGAAATTGCTGGTCATCGCCTTTGGGTACCGGACCTGAAATAATTAGTGGAGTTCTAGCATCATCGATCAGAACAGAATCCACTTCATCAACCATAGCAAAGTGGTGCTTGCGCTGAACCAGGTCACTTACCTCTCTGCTCATATTGTCGCGCAGGTAGTCGAAACCAAATTCGTTATTTGTTCCGTACACAATGTCGGCTTCATAAGCCCGCTTGCGTTCAGGCGAATTCGGCTGATGGTAATCAATACAGTCAACCTTCAGTCCGTGAAATTCAAACAAAGGTCCATTCCATTCACAGTCCCTACGTGCCAAGTAATCGTTTACTGTAACTATATGCACTCCCTGACCCGATAACGCATTGAGGTATGCCGGTAAGGTAGATACGAGTGTTTTACCTTCACCGGTCGCCATTTCTGATATTTTACCCTGATGCAACACTACCCCGCCAATCAGCTGAACATCGTAATGAACCATGTTCCATACCACCGGATTGCCGGCCGCCTCCCATGTATTGAGCCAAATAGCCTTATCGCCTTGTATACGAACCGGTTTTTTAATGCGCGTGTTAGCGGCTAATAAACGGTCCATTTCTGTAGCGGTAACGGTCAATTCTTTATCTTCTGTAAACCTGCGGGCAGTTTCTTTTACCACTGCGAAGGCTTCGGGCAACAACTCAAGCAGTATTTCCTCCAACTCACTGTCGCGCTGCGTGCGAAGTTTATCTATTTGCTTAAATACATCTTCTTTATCATTTAAATCAGCAGTGCCCTCAGCTTTAACTTTCAGCTCATTGATTTCGTCATCAATGTGTTGTAGTCCTTGCTGTATGGTTAGTTTAAAAGCGGATGTTTTGCCGCGCAACTCATCGTTGCTAAGGTTTCTGAGTGTAGGGTATTGCTGACTAATTTTTTCTACGAAGGGTAAAATCGTTTTCAGGTCACGGTCTGCTTTACTTCCGAATATTTTGGTCAGTGATTTAAAAAGTGGTGCTAGCATGCAGTTTTTTTATGTAAAGGGCGGTAAAAATAAGACAATTTATGGTTTAAAGACGGATGTAAGCATAAAAAACTCCATACTTGAATTTATAGACTTTTTGTCAGAACAAATGCAGCAAACCCTTGTTATTATTGAACTTTGATATTTCAGGTAAACCTTTAGCTTTGTGCCACGTTAAAAAAAACGTTATGAAACTTACGGAAATCATTAAAAATAAGAAAGATACATTGTTTTCTATTGAAATATTACCCCCGCTTAAGGGCAAAGATATCAATAGATTATTTGAAGGTATAGACCCTCTGATGGAGTTTAAACCGGCATTTATAGATGTGACGTATCACCGCGAAGAGTTTATACTGCGAAAACGCAAAGACGGTGGTTTTGACAGGGTGTATACCCGCAAGCGTCCGGGCACAGTAGCCATATGTGCTGCACTGATGAACCGGTATAAGGTAGCGGCCGTTCCACACCTCATTTGCGGTGGATTTAATAAAGAAGAAACAGAGAATGCTTTAATTGACCTGCACTTTTTGGGGATACAAAATGTGTTGGTATTGCGAGGCGATGGAATAAAAAACGAGCCCCATTTTGTGCCCGAACCAGACGGGAATAAAGATTCACTGGAATTATTAAATCAGGTTCTGGATATGAACAAGGGCAGATATCTGGATGAGGAACTGGAAAATGCAGTGCCTACAAATTTTTGTGCGGGAGTAGCAGGCTATCCGGAAAAGCACTTTGAAGCACCGAATATGAGTAGCGATTTGAAATGGCTGAAGGCTAAAGTAGATGCCGGTGCTGATTATATCGTTACACAAATGTTCTTTAATAATCAGAAATTTTTTGAATTTACTGCTAAGTGCAAAGAGATGGGAATTAATATACCCATTATTCCCGGACTGAAACCTATAACTACTAAAAAACAACTGAGTGTTTTACCCAAAATATTTCACATAGACATGCCCGAAGCGCTGGTAGAGGCCATTGAGAAATGTAAGGATGACAAGGCCGTAAAGCAAGTTGGTATTGAGTGGGCCATACAACAGTCCATTGAACTCAAGAAAGCCGGTGTACCGGTTCTGCATTACTATACCATGGGACTTAGTGAAGCTACCAAGGCTATCGCACGAGAGGTTTTTTAATTGGTTATTTAGTAGAGCCACAAGCGTATTCAGGCTACATTCGGTAAACACCATAGAAGTTGAGTATTTCTGGTGTGATTTTCGTGCGTATCTCCATTTATAAAGCGTTCAGCAAGTTGAAGTACCTTTACTAAGGTGATTTGCTTCACATATGTTTTAGCCAGACTCATGTGTAGAATAGAAAAAATACTACTATTCTAATTCAGTGCAAATGGCTATATGCTTTTGCAATTCATACAAATCGGTGGATGCTAGGTTGCACCGAATGCATAAATTTATGTAGGGTTTTGCGATTTACGATTTTTACCTACACGTGTGTATTCTAAAATTTGTTACACCAATTTAATAACACCATGAAAAACAAAATCTACACTTTAATTATTGCCGCTGCACTTATGACAACTGCAAAAGCACAGCAATTTAACATCAAAGCCGGACTGAACGTTTACAGTATGCTTGTTGAATTTTCTGATAATACACCTTTTGAGTTAAAATCAACTAATTTGATGGGTATTCACGCAGGAGGCTCATTCGATTATTTTTTAAATGACCAGCTTTCAGTGGAAATGGGCTTATTGTACATGCAAAAAGGATATTCAGGAAGCGATGAGTTTGAAATTGATCCCATTTTATTACCCGGTACCAAAGGTACAGTTAATTTTGATTTCAGATTGCATTATCTGGATATTCCTTTACAGATGAAATACCGATTTGGTAACCGCGATGTTCGCTTTTATGTCGCAGCAGGGCCTTATATAGGTATCGGATTAGATGGAACTATTAAATTCGAAGCTAAATCAGATTTTCCAGGTATGGAGCCAGAGGCAAATGAGGAGAGTATTAAATGGGGTGATGACCCGAACAATGATATGCTAAAACGACTTGAATTTGGCGTATGTGGTGGCGGGGGTATTGAATACAACAATTTCCTACTAGGTATTAACTATGCTTACGGCCTTAACAATATTTCGTCTAGTTCAACTGAAGGAACACTAAAAAACCGTGTATTTGGCATTTCTTTAGGTTATATTATTAATAAACAATAGGTAAGCCTACACCCATTCTTGTGTAATTTAAGCCCTACTTCGTTCCGCAATAGCGGAACGAAGTAGGGCGAAGGTGGAGCTGCGGGGAGTTGAACCCCGGTCCGGAGAAGGAAGGAATCAGGCTTTCTACATGTTTAGCATCGCATTGATTTTCGTGATTAAACAGGCTGCATTGCCTGCCGATTTAACCCTTAGCCTCTTGAATATTTGTAACTATTAAAGACCAACAGTCACAAAGCTTATCCTGATGATGCCGCTGATGCAATAACGGTTAAGCTCATCATTGCGCGACAATGGCTATTGCGTAATCGTCCTGATTAGGCAGCCATAGCGAAGTTAGTTTCGCCATTTAAAGGTTTGAGGATTGAGATTTAAGCGCCAATACACCCAAAGCGCTACATGCTTACCTGTCTCTTGCACATCCCGTCAATTCCAGTCAGCCCCATAAATTAAGAACGTTAAGTGGCCACAAAGGTACAATCTTTATTCCAAATTGACCGGATAAGCAAATTGTCAGTATTTAAAACTGAATACAAACACTCGGTGTTTGTGGTATATGCGCATTCTTATATGGTACCGCAACGATCTTCGAGTAAGCGATCATGCTGCACTTTACCACGCCTGCCGGTCCGGTCATCAGGTTATAGGCGTATATTGCTTTTCACCTTCCGTGTTTAACGCATCAACCGGAAGCTTTCCGAAAACAGGAAAAATCAGACGCAACTTTATAGAACTGTGTGTGGCTGAACTTCAGAAAAACTGGCAAAACCTGGGCAGCCATTTGCTTACTTATGCAAGTGAGCCGGAACAGATTTTACCCGAATTGTGCCGTCTACTTCAGATAGATCAAGTATATGTTCATGGTGAGTATGCAAGTGAAGAAGTAAAACAGGAATTAAGAGTGCAACAGGTGCTTAGCAAGATGAACGTAAAGCTACAGGTAGTTAATCACACACATAGCCTGGTGCATCAACAGGATTTACCTTTCAAACCGGAGCAGTTGCCCGATTTATTTACCGCTTTTCGCACTAAAACTGAAAAGCAGTTTATAGTCAGAAATACACTTCCCATACCTGAAAAAATACATGCTGTAATTCCCGACTTGAATAGTGTTGCCTTACCCCCTACATTTCGTTTTAAACCGGAGCAGTTGCCCTTTCATTCAGGAGGCGAGAAGGCTGCATTCGACAGACTTTCCTACTACTTGTGGGAAAGCAAACGAATATCCACGTATAAAGAAACACGCAACGGGCTTATGGGAACCGACTACAGCAGCCGACTTTCAGCATGGCTAGCGACAGGATGTATAAGTGCGCGCACAGTTTACCACGAAATAAAACGCTACGAACAAATACATGGAAGTAATGAATCTACCTATTGGCTGATATTCGAGTTGCTATGGCGCGATTACTTTCGGTTTGTATTTGTCAAACATAAGCATGCGCTGTTTACACTGAACGGTATTCACGCTGGTAAAATGGAGTGGATGAATGATGAATCCGCTTTTGAAAAATGGCGAACAGGTTGTACCGGATATCCACTTGTAGATGCCTTTATGCGTGAGTTGCTTCACACCGGATATATGAGCAATCGGGGTAGGCAGATTGTAGCCAGCTTTTTAACCAAACAATTCCGCGTAAACTGGCTGTGGGGAGCGCAGTGGTTTGAATCGCAGCTGATTGATTACGATGTGTACAGCAATTATGGCAATTGGGCTTATCAGGCAGGTGTGGGAAATGATGCCCGAAACGACCGAATGTTTAATCTTGATAAGCAAGCGGCACACTATGACCCTGACGGAGAATATGTGCGTACATGGCTAAAAAAATAAGATGAAGACATACCATGCGAAATGATTCGTGAGGAAACGGGGCTTCGGCTCTCTCGAAGCCACCACCATTTATTAATTCACCACCCAGGTTTCTCGGCCGGCTATCAGTTTGTCTAAATCACCTACGCCATACGATTCGATGGCGTGATTGATCTGGTTATTGAACAGCTCGTCAAAAGTGGCTTTGTTGTTGTTTACATAAAACACACCAAACGGACGCGGGAAGTGACCTTCTTCTGATGGGTCATCATAGAAGCGTGAAAGAATGGTGGCTTTTACCAAATCTGTTTCGTCATGTATCCAAAGGTCGTTGGCCGATACATCTGCAACATTTACAATCACCGGTTTAAATCCATCCAGCTTGATGCCTTTTTCGTTCTCGGCTCCGAAGATGAGTGGCTTGCCGTGTTCCATCATCAGGGTTTCCTGTTTTTTGCTGCCTTTTTCGGTAAATATTTCAAACGCACCATCGTTAAACACGTTGCAGTTCTGGTAAATTTCAATCATGGATGTGCCTTTATGCTCGTAGCCGCGTTTGATGATGGCCTGCTGATGCTTGGGGTCACGGTCCATGGTACGGGCTACAAAAGTTGCATCGGCACCTAAACACAATGCAATGGGGTTGAACGGATAATCCACCGAGCCCATAGGCGTTGATTTGGTTACTTTGCCTTGCTCCGATGTGGGAGAATATTGTCCTTTGGTTAATCCGTAAATCTGGTTGTTAAACAGCAGCACATTCAGATCGGGATTTCTGCGCAGCATGTGGATGAAGTGATTGCCGCCAATACTCATGCTGTCGCCATCGCCTGTAATTACCCATACCGACAAATCAGGGCGTGTAGCTTTAAGGCCTGTAGCAATAGCTGTAGCACGACCGTGAATGGAGTGCATACCAAATGTATCCATGTAATACGGAAAACGCGAAGAGCATCCGATACCCGAGATGAAAACAAATTCTTCCTTCGGCCTGCCAAGGTCGGGCAATACGGTTTGCACTTGCTTTAATATACTGTAATCGCCACAGCCGGGGCACCAGCGCACTTCCTGGTCTGAGGCGAAATCTTTTGACGTGAGTTTTACTATGGTTTCAGTTGTCATTTGTATTGACTTTTTATTTTAAAAACTTTGGAAAAGTATATCAGGCCAATATTTCTTTTATTTTATTTACCACCTCTGTTGCCATAAAAGGTTGTCCCTGAATTTTGTTGTACGGAATGGCATCTACAAAATACTTGTCGCGGATGATTTTGGAAAGCTGTCCGTTGTTCAGTTCCGGAATCACAACTGTTTTAAAGCGGCTCATCAACTCACCCAGGTTTTTAGGGAACGGATTGAGGTAGCGTACATGTGCATGCGATACTTTATAACCTTCTTCAATCAGTTTGCCTGTGGCGGTTTTCAATGCTCCGTATGTACCGCCCCAACCGAGTATGAGCAAGTCGCCACTTTCGGCACCTGAGTCGATGGTTTGTTCAGGAATGTAGTTCGCAATGATGTCTACTTTTTCCTGACGCAGTTTAACCATCAATTCGTGGTTTTCGGGGTCGTACGAAATATTGCCGGTAATGTTTTGTTTTTCCAGTCCGCCTATGCGGTGTTCCAGTCCTTTGGTACCTGGT
>Ga0315901_10009470_pt1 | contig 11205 bp, 18 predicted proteins | sample LakEriMetagenome_10_FD_203761 | JGI IMG/M metagenome (GOLD analysis project Ga0315901, IMG submission 203761) | Freshwater fungal communities from buoy surface, Lake Erie, Ohio, United States - Buoy 2 MA116 | ecosystem: Environmental > Aquatic > Freshwater > Lake | place: USA: Lake Erie, Ohio...
CGAGCCTGCGCAGGTCGGCCGCCACCTGCACGCACGCCGGCCTCCCGCCGGGCACATGCATGTCGATGCCGTGGCAGGCGCGCGGGGTCCCCGGCGCCTGCACGCACACCAGCGCGGCGAACACGATAGGCGCCAGCGTCATGCGGACTGCACCAGCAGGATCGCGGCGTTGCCGCTCAGGCTGCGCGAGGGTGCGCCGTGGCCGCGGAACATGGGCGCCGGCTTCACCTCGACGTCCTCGTAGCGCAGGCCGCCGGCATCGGCGAAGAGGGCTGCAAGGCGCCTCTCGGCAAGCGGCGTGGGGTCGTTGGCGACGGGCGCCTGCGTGCCGCGCTTCACGATGGCGCGCAGCAGGGCCGTGGTGCGGCCCTCGAACCAAGTGACGCGCATGGTGAACAGCTTGGCCTTCCGGCCGAAGTCGACAGCGGCGGCGTACTGGTTCTGCGTGCAACCCAGGTGCGCCTTGATGTCGGCGCTGGGTGCGATCGGGTCGTCCTCGAGCGACAGCAGGTAGTCGGCGATCGCGAGGGCGCGTTGTTCGACGACGCTCATGGTATCTCCATCCAGATGGTCCACGCCCACAGCACGATGTAGCTGGCGACGGCGACGATGGCGGCGATGGTGTGGAGGCTCATGGCGTGTCCCTCCGCGCAGCCTTCAATGCTGCCTGTGAAATTGCCGCGTGGAGCGCGTAGAAGGGGTCCCAGATGCCTTTCGCCGCTTCGTACACTCGCTCCAGATCCTCGACGCGGACGCGCAGCTTCTCGCTCTCCTCGTCCAGCAGCCGCTCGATCTCGGCCAGCAGCATCGTGTCGCTCATGGCTTGGCCTCCTCATGCAGGCGCTCTAGGCCGACCGGGCGCTTCTCTTCGCGGTCAAACGCGAGGACATCGAGCTTCTGCATGGCCTGACGCACGAAGTGGCACATGTCGGCAGAGCCGTTCATGTGGAATTTCCCAGTCTTCATCGCGGCGCCAAGCGTGGTGAGGAACTCGCGCGCGGAAGACCTCAACGCATCTCGCTCGGCGCGCAGCCGCTCGTTCTCCGCGCGCAGCGCAATGACTTCATCCACCCTTCTCTCGACGCTGCTCAACGCCGCTGACCTAAGTCCGGATTGCATCTGGCGCGCTCGGTCCGCGCTCTCTGGCGTGTCGGCCATGGCCACAACGTCGCACGCGGCCAACCGCAACCCTTCGACTTCAAGCGCCCAGCGCAGCCGCTCGACCTCGGCCTTATGCTTTTCGATCTCGCGCACAGCCCAATGCTCCGCCTCGGATTTTGGTCGGGTCGGGTCCATGAACAGTCTCTCCAGTTCAGCGGGTGGCGTTGCTCGCTTGGATTCGCTCATCGTCCGTCCTCCAACGCATTGCGGAAATTCCACGCCGCCGCTGCGTCTGCGTGATCTCGTCCGTGAACTTCGATCAGCAGCCGCTGCGCTGGGCGCGGTTGAGCGATGTCGCACCAATGGTAGATACGAACGCCGATCAGGGATGTTTTCCCGCTCATGGTGGGGGGCATCCACCGCGCATCGACTGAGGTTTCCCCGCCCCCGCAGAACGGACACGGAGACAGGTCGGGCATGTCGTCGCTCATGGCTTGGCCTCCAGCGCATTGCGGAGGGCTAGCCGAACGTGATGGCCCTCATCGATTTCGCTATCGCAGCGAATGCACCTGTGTCCGCCGTCTTCTTCGATGCAGTTCAGCTCGTTTAATGCGTTTCGGGCAGCAGCGCGCAGCCGCTCGATCTCCGCACGGTTTTCCCTTTCGTCGGATTTGACCCGCGCGATCTCTGCGCGGAGCCGATCCGCCCTTTCAACCTCCTTACCGGCTCGGTCCACATTTTCGCGCAGCCGCTCGATCTCCGCGCGATGCCGCGCGTCCTCGGCCAGCAGCGTGTCCACGTCCTCCTGAGACTGCGCCAGGCTCCCCATATATGTGAGCCCGTCGAGCCGGTAGCATCCAGACTGGTCGATCTCGGATCGTTTGCTGTGCCTCTTCCTGATCTCCGCGATCTTGTCGCTCATGGCTTGCCCTCCTCCTTATTCAGAACTTTGTCGATACGAGACATCATTGCTGCTCGTTCCACGGCTCCGCGCTCTGTCATTGGTGACCAGTAAATGAGACCGTTATGACGAGCGTCGATCAACGCATCCGTCAACTCCCCGACGCGGGCGCGGAGGCGCTCGTTTTCGGCGCGCAACTTGTCCGCCTTTGCGCGCGCGTCGGTGGCGTAGATGCTGGCAAGTTGACGGTGCTCGCGGAGGTGCTGGTTCTCCGAGCGCAGTTCCGCCATCGCGGCCTTATGAAGTCCAGCGGAAGGCCGATCCATTCCGACGCGGCGAAGATGGTTGTTTTCTACGCGGAGGCGCTCGATCTCGCTGAGGAGCCATCCCCGGTCGTCGTGCGATTGCGGGCAGATCATCGACGGGCCGTTGCGCCACCGCTGATCGATTTCGTGCCTCGCACGGATCTCGGTCAGGATGTTCTTTTGGATCTCGTCGCTCATGCGAACACGTCCTCCCTCTCCTTCTCGGCCGGGAACAGCGCGGCCAGGGCCTCGGCCACGGTGCGCCGGCGCACGGTGTGGATCGTCAAGCCGTCGGGCAGCAGCACCTCGACGGTCACCTCGCCTCCCGCCTCCATCGCGTAGATCGCGAAGCCGAGGTCAGGGAAGCGAGCGCGGATGACGTCAATCGAGGACGTCGACGACATCGGCGCGCTTCTCCTGCTTGCGCACGCGCTGGGCGTAGGACGCCAGCACGTTGAGGATGAGGTTCGACCTCGAGCGGTTCTCGCGCCGCGCGATGCGGCCGAGCTCCTTGAGCAGGTCGTTGGGGACGCGCAGCGTCGTGATCTTGGATGGCGTGGCCATTGGCTCCTCTGTCTGGCAGGTGTAGTGCAATGTATGTCGCGCCGGGTTGGGACTGCAAGCCTAGTCTTTCATGTACCTGCCGGCGCGGAAGGCGCCGGCCGTGAGCGGCAACCCGGCCGCCCAGGTCGGGAGCTCGCAGATCAGCTTCTCGAAAGCGCGCCGATCGCCGAAGCCGCGCGGCAACTCCACGATGATCTCGTCGTGGACGTGGCCGATCACCGGGTAGCTGGCCTCCTCGGCCTTGCGCATGCCGTTGAGCAGCAGGTCGCGCGCGATCGCCTGCACGACGTTCTCGAGCAGCAGGCCGCCGTAGAGCGGGTAGCGCACGAAGCGGCGCGTGACGCTGTCGACGCCCGCGACGGTGACCACGGGCCGCGCCTCGTCCTCGATCACGGCCTCGCCCAGCAGCGCCAGCTTCTGCGCCTGCTCGCGCGGCATCGTCTCGCTCGCCTCGCTGCCCTTGCGCCGCACCCACACCTGCTCGGAGATCTTCGGGCTGGCGTAGGCGAGGCACCGGCCGCTCGGCAGCCGGCACCACAGGAAGCCCGCGCGCAGCAGGAAGTCGACGCGCAGCGCCGACACGATGCTGCCCCGGCTTTCCACGGCGGCGTGCGCGCCCTCGGCCAGCAGGTCCCACGACGCCACGATGGCAGGATGGCCTGCGCGCCAGCCCAGCTTGACGAGCTCGGCTGCGAGGAACTCGCGCCGCGTCATCTGCTTGCCCACGGGCAGCTTCTGCGCCAGCACCGTCTCGTACCGCTTCTCGGCCTTGGCGCGCCTCGCCTCGTCGGCCGCCTCCCACACGGGGTCGAAGATCCCGTCGAGCTTGAGCGCGTAGTTGCGGGCCATCGATCGGAACGCACCCGGGCCGCCCTGGTACTGGAGGGCGAGTTCGGCGACCTTGCCCACTTGGCGGCGGGGGTCCTTCTTCGGGATCTGGTCGGCCGCGGTGTTGTAGATCGACGCCGCGGCGCGCCGGTAGAGGTCGGGCAGCGAGGGGTCGGCCATCAGCCCGAACAGCGCGTCGACCTTCCAGCCTTCGCCGGCGAACCACGCCGCCACCGCGCCCTCGATGCCGGAGTAGTCCGCGGCGATGATGTCGTGGCCGGGCGCGGCGCGGATGAAGGAGCGGATGGCGTCGGCCAGCAGCGAGAGCGGCCGGCCGCCGAGTTCCTCGCCGTAGAGGAACTCGAGCGCGTCGGGGTCGGCTAGCTTCACGGTGTCGAAGAGCACCTCGAGGTCGAGATGCGCGTCGGCGTAGACGGGCCTCGGGCGCGGCATGTTGTGCATCTGCACGCCCGTGGACGACCAGCGGCCGGTGCCGGCGCCGCAGTAGAGGAAGGCGCCACGCACGCGGCCGTCGACGCTGGCCCGGTCAGCGAAGGCTTCAAGCTTCGCCACCGAGGTCTTGGCCGCCTCCTGGCGCAGCGTGATGGCCTCGCGCACGTCCGGGGGCAGGTCGTCGTCCTCGAGCCAGTCCTCGATCTCGGCCTTGGCCAGCGAGGTGATGCCGACGCCCAGGCTCTGCGCCCACGCCTTGAGCACCTCGACCTGCGAGCAGGCCGTCACGTAGCCGGCCGTGGCGCGCGTCATGCGCGCGTCGAGGCGCGCCTTGGCCGTGGTCGCCATGCGCAGGGCTGCGTCGACGGCCTCGGTGTCGATGAGCATGCCGCGGTCGTTGATCTTCTCCGACAGCACCCACGCGGCCTGCTCGTCGGCCGACAGCGGCACCATCTTGGCGTGGGCCAGGGCCTCGGCCTCGACGTCGCGGTCGCAGTACGCCTTGAACTTCTCCCAGTCCTCGCGATGGTCGGCGATGTCGCGGAAGTAGACGCCCGGCGGCTCGCCCTTGCGGGGCTTGCGCGGGACGGAGAAAAGGTTGATGAGCCGCCAGCCGTCGGTGTCCTTCTGGATGGGCAGGCCGAGCGCCTGGCCGAGCCCGGCGAGGTCGCGCGGGAGGCCCAGCGCGGCCGCGGTGGCCGCCGTGCAGGAGAACTGCTCGAGGCGCGCCACGGGCCAGCCGTAGCGCGGCGTGAGGATCTTCTGCCACAGCAGGCGCTCGAACCCGGCGTTGTGCGCAACGATGGTGCCGCCGGCCTCGACGTGGTCGACGATCGCCGAGGGGCACGGCCAGTCGGCGTCCCAGCGCGTGACGGGGCCGGCGCCCAGCTTCCACGACGCGAACAGCGGCCTGGTCGTCGGGTCGTCCATGTAGCGGTAGACGCCGTGCGTGCGGATGTTGCAGGCCGAGCGCGTCTCGAAGTCGATGTGCAGGTGCTTGGTCACGAGAACACCCCCGCGGCGTCTTCGACGCTCGCCACGGGGGTGTCTGTTGTCAGCACTTCTTGCCGCCCTTGCCCTTCTTCTTCACGTCGACCACCTCCTTCCGCTTTCGAGAGCGCGGCCCGCAGGGCCGCAGGCGGCGACGCACCGTCGCCGAAGTCCATGCCGGTGCCGTCCTCGCGCCGCACGTTGCAGCGCCAGGTGCCGCCGGGCATCTGGAACAGGTTGTTGAGCAGCAGGCCGGCGCGGGCGCACGCGCGCAGCGCCCGGACCATCTCGATGCCCTCGGCGAGCTCGGCGTCGAGGTCGTGCGGTTGCCAGTTCACTCCAGATCCTCCTCTATGTCGACCAGCGACCGGGGCCACACGACGATCGGCGTGCGCGGCCCGACGTAGGCGCCCTCGATGTTGGTCTCGACGTGCTCGCGCGCTCCGTCCTCGTCCATTCCGTCGCGGGCCATCAGCCCGGAGACGATGGCGTCGCCGTCGTAGACCAGCACCAGTTCGCGCGTGCTCGCGCCGCCAGGACTGGCCGCCCAGATGAGGGCCACCCCGATCAGCGCCTCGTCGGCGCCGTTGATCTTCAGCGGCGGGTCGTCGTTGTCGTCCGGTTCCTGGTTCATGCGAATACACCTTCCGTGAATGAGACAGGCGAGGCCCATTGGCTCGCCATCGCCTCGGCTATGCCGACGTAGGTCTGCGCGCGCAGCTTCCACCTGTCCGGGCTCGGCCCAAGCCGGTTCTGCCCGGAGTCGGTCTGGTTCGCCCATCGGCGTTTGCCGGCGACGATCCGCGGCGCCACGAGGCGGGCGGGGCGCAACGGAGGCAACCCCTTGAGCCACAGGCAGGTCGCCTTGCTTGCGTCGTGCCCAAACTGCCACGGCTGGATGATCTGGTCGGGCTTGCGCAGGCGCGACGACAGGACGCCGATCGGGTTCTCGATAGCGATCTTCGGGACGGGCGCATCGAGAAGCAGACGGACAAAGGCGACGGCCTCGTCAGTCTGAGCCGCCCGGCCGGGCGTTCTCGCGTTCCAATGAATGCCGCTCGAGCACAGGTAGGTGCATGGCGGGTGGGCGACCATGACGTCCCACCCGTCCTCGAGCACGTCGCGCACGTCGCCCTGGTAGTGCCGCCCCGGGGCCTCGGTAGGGAGAAGATCGCACGACATGGCGAAGTGGCCGAGCCGCGCAAAGGCGTCGCGCACGATCCCCGAGTACTCGCAAGCCACGAGGACACGGAGCGGCCGGGTCATCCGAACACGCTCTCTTCGTAGGTGTCGCGAAGCGCGACGTGCTCCTTGCGGTCGCTCTCCTCCATGCGGCGCAGCCGCACGAGGTGGCGCACCATCTTCGCGTCGAAGCCGTTGCCCTTGGCCTCGGTGTAGAGCTCGCGGATGTCGTCCGCGATCGCCGCCTTCTCGGCCTCGAGCCGCTCGATCCGCTCGAGGATGGCCACCAACTGGCCGTTGTGCCCCGCTCCCGACATGTCTTCCTCCGTGGTTGCGGCGCGGCGGTTGTCTGCCGCCGCGCCCGCCATTCCAGACTTAGCCGAACAGCCCGCCGGCACCCGCGCCGCCCTTGGCCTCGGCCGGGGCGTCGCCCTCGTCGGCCAGCGCCGAGAGGAACTTGTCGGCAGGCGGCGCGCCGCCGCCCAGGCGCTCGCCGTCCTTGGCACTCTGCACGTAGGTCATGCCGAAGGAGATCCCGTCGCCGTTCTTCGGGTTGCTCCACGAGAACGCATTCACGACGGCGTAGACGTAGCAGCCGGCGTAGATGTCGTCCTGCGTCGCCGGCAGCAGCTTCCTGTTGAACAGGCGCGGCGGCCGGTCCTCGTTGGCGATGACGCGCACGAACCAGTTCCCGGCGTAGCCGGCGTGGCGCTCGCCCGTCTTCTTGTTCAGCCCCTGCGGGCCGTCGCCGTCCAGCAGCGGGCTCTTGATGAGCCCCTTCTGGAGCCGATCGACGCCGTTGGCGGGCCACGCCTCCTTGGCGACGCCCAGGATCGCGGCCTTGAGCTCCGCGAGGTCGGCGGTCTTCGGGATCAGCAGCGTCGCGTTGAACTGCTTCTTGCCGTCGTCCTTGACCTGCGGCTTGAAGAGGTTGGGGTAGGAGAGCCGCGCGAGCGGCAGCTTGAAGTCGGCAGAGCGTGCGTTCTTGGCCATGTTCGTCATCCTTCGACAGGGGTCAGCAGGGAATGCGCCGAGCCGCCTTTGACGGCCGGGCGCGTGGTCTTGTCCGAGCGCACGAGGTTCAGCCCGGTGACGGGCGTCTCCACGAGGCTGGACAGCAGGCCCTCGAACTCGCGCTTGCGCTTGGCGCCGAGGGCTTTCTCGATCTGCGCGATGGAGCGCAGCTTCGTCTCGAAGACGACGTCGTCCGGGAGGTCGGACAGGGCCACCTCGGCCGCCGCCTCGTCCTTCCAGCGCCGCCGCCCGATCTTCTCGACCAGCACGTAACCCGGGATCTCCGTCCCGGCCTGCGCGAGGTTGTGCGCGAGAGCGCGCACGGCGTTGAGCCAGTCCTCCACCATGCCGGCGGCGTCGAGGACGCGCGCCAGCCTGGCGGGGTCGAGTTCGTCTGGAGCGTTCTTCAGTTGCGGCCGGTCGAGGTCGTCAAACCAGACACCCGCGACCTCGAGCGCGGCCCACTCCTGCTCCGGGCAGATGGCCCTGGCCGGGCAGAACCGGCAATGCTCGCCGGCGTGCAGGTTGGTCTCGGCCCACTCCTCGCGCGACACCTCGCCGGTCACCTCGCCGTAGGCTTCCATCGCGAGGGCCGACGAGCGCATCGCCTGCATGAGGTCGCTCGTCCACTCCATGAGCTCGACGGGGTCGAACTCCTCGGAGCGGATGGCGTCCCGGCCAGCGCGGGGCTGCACGATCGTCACCTGCACGGTGCCGACGTCCAGCGCCGGGTTGGCCAGAACGGCGCCCAGCGCGTAGGTCCGCAGTTGCTTGTTGCCCTCGGCCTCGACGACGACGCCGCGACCGCCCTTGAGGTCAATGACCTCGAGGCGCCGATCGGCGGCGTGGTAGACCACGGCGTCGGCCGTGCCGCCGGCATCGAACGGCGGGTTCAGCGCCTTGAGGCTGAACCGCTGCTCGATGTGCAGGACGTTGAGCGCGCTCGCGCCGAACCGGCCGCGCACGTAGTCGACGTAGGCGCGGGCCGTCTCGGCCATCTCCTCGTCGACCTCGATCGAGTGCTCCTTCGTGCGAATGGTGCGGCCGATCCACTCGGACGGGTCGCGGCCTTCGCGCAGGCAGTCCTCGGACACCTCGTGGCAGGCCGTGCCCCAAGCCGCCGCTTCGCTCTCCGGCTGTTCCGGCACCTTGGCGCAGAGCGCCAAGGCACCGGGGCACCCCCAGTTGCGCGCCGTCGCCGACGCGCTCCAGGTGCTGTGGCTCCTCCCCGCCATGTCACGCCACCTTCGCGCGGCCGTGGGGGTTCTTCGCCGTCATGGCGTTGATCTCCTCGACGGCCAGCCCGTAGCCGTCGGCCGGAATGGATGAGATCTTCGCCACGCCGTCGCCGAAGAGCGTGCGCAGCAGCGCGGGCCCGTCCTCCTGCGCGGCGGCCATGCCGAAGACCTTGACGTAGTCACCCATCGCCTTGCGCACGTCGTCGATCGTGGCGGCCGGCGGCGGGGCCACGGGCTCCTCGATCGTCGGCTCGGCGGCCACGGGCTCGGCCGCGGGCGCCACGACGGGCGCGGCCTCGACAGGGGCCTCGGCCTTCGGCGGCCTGCCGCGCTTCTTGGGGGCCGCGGCGGGGGCCGGGGTCTCGGCGGGGGCCGCCGGGATGTCGTGCGGCTCGACCGGCAGCGGCGGGGTGACCACGTCGGTGACCACCGCCACCTCCGGCGGCTCGCCGCGCCGCGGCTCGTCGGCGATCTCGACGAGGAAGCGCGCGAACGCGCGGTAGTGGGCGGGACTGCCCAGGTAGTGCTCGACCTTCATTTCTCTGCTCCTAAGACGTTGCGGATGGTTGCGACCTTGCGGGTCAGGATGCGCGCGAAGGCTTCATCGATGGAGCCCTCGAGCGCGGCCACGCGAACCCGGCATTGCCGGGTCTGCGTGTGGTTCGTGATGCGCATGGCGGCCTGCGCCATGTCCTTCGGCACGAAGGAGTACTCCACGAACATCAGTTCGGCCGCGGACGAGAGGTCGATCCCCTCGCCGGCGGCCAGGATCTGGCCGACGAAGACGCGGGCGAGCCCGCGCTGGAAATGCTGGATGGCGGTGTCGCGCGCATGCGCCGGGGTGCGGCCGTCAATGCCGACAACCCCATACGCCTTGAGCGCGTCGCGCAGCGCGTCGATGACCTCGGTGTGCCAGCACATGAGCACGATGCGGTCGAGCCCGTTGTCGAGTTCCTCGGCCACCAGCGCGGCGACAGCCGACGCCTTGAGCGCGCCGGTGATGCGGCGCACCGGCCCGAGGTGCATGTCGAGCGTGCGCGTGTCGCCGACCTCGGCTGCGTCGAGGATGTCCTGCGCGGCCTCCGGGTCGCGGATGCGGTCGGGCACGCTGTCGACGTGCAGCGTCTGCATCGCGAAGGTCGGACGGCCGATGCCGACGTCCTGCTGCGTCCGACGCAGCATGAAGCCGTCCAGCCGGCCGCGCAGGTCCTCGAGGTTCTTGCCGCCGGTGATGACCTGGATCGTCGCGTAACCCACGCGCTTCGGATACCAGGTGCAGTACCGATCCACGAAGGCAGCGTGGCCCATCCGGTCGATCCGGTCATGCGCCAGCGCGCGCAGCATCGGCCAGAGGTCGGCCGGGCTGTTCGGGATCGGCGTCCCCGTCAGGCACCAGACGTGCTTGGCGGCTTTCGCAAGCTGCCACGCCGCGGCCGTGCGCTTCGCGTCGGGGTTCTTCGCGTAGTGGCTCTCGTCGAGGATCAGCACGTCCCAGCGATACGCCGACATCGGCTTCGAGAAACCAGCGGCGCCGTCCCAGCCAAGCACGACTGCGTCGAACGCATTCGCGTCGAACGGCTTGCCGCCGTAGGCGACGTAGACGCGGCGCGGGATCGACTGCCAGTCGCGGATCTCGCGGCCCCAGTTGGCGCGGGCGCTGGCCGTGGTCACGACGAGGACGCGCTGCGCCATCACGAGGTCGGCAGCGATGATCGCAGCCGCCGTCTTGCCGACGCGCGGCTCGTCGGCAAGCAGCGCCGCCTCCCTCTCAGCGAGGAAGCGGGCGCCTTCGATCTGGTGTGGCATGGGCTCCATCGGCGTCGTGCCTCTCGTGCTCTTCGTAGGAGGTGTATGGCATCACACCATACACCGGCGCAAGGATTATTTTCCTGCACCCGGCCGGTCGTCGTTGAAGACGCCGTGGTGCATGGCGTCCAGCAGGATCGCGCAGCATGCCATCGCGTGCGCGAGATGGTGCGCCCCGCTGCTCGCGTCGGTGTCGTGGCGCTGCCACCACGCCATGAGGTGGCGCAGCGCCGCGGCCTGGTAGACCGACGCCGAGACGTGCTTCTCGCGCCAGTTGTAGGCGCCGTACTTGTCCGCGCCGTCCTTCATCGCCCACGCGAGCTCGAGCAGCGCCGGCGGCGGCACGAGGTTGAGCGGCGCCTTCTCCGCGCCGCAGGCCGACTTGGGGTTGTCGTCAGGCAAGGACGTCATGGCTGGGCTCCATGCGGTGGCGGCGAAACCATTCGGCGATGAGCGCGGCCTCGGCGCGGCCGTCGTCCTTCACCCGGGCGAAGCTCTCGCGGTGCTCGGGCCAGAGGTTGCAGGCCGTGGCGCGCGCCTCGTCCTTCCCGGGCCCGAGGCGCATCGCCTTCTTCCATGTGACGGGCGCGACGAGCTCCACGCGCAGGCCGAGGCCGCGGGCCGAGTACTCGGCCGCGCCCACGGCGCGCCCGAAGTTGAACGCCGCCGGCGCCGACTGGCCGGGCAGGCCGCCGACCTGCTCGAGGACGAAGACCTCCGGGCCCCAACGGCGCAGCGCGTCGATCAGCGCGCCGGCGTCGACCTCGGCCTTGTCCGTCTTGCCGCGCCGCACGCGGAAGACGGGCATGTCGAGGACGCCGAC
>Ga0315901_10009474_pt1 | contig 11204 bp, 8 predicted proteins | sample LakEriMetagenome_10_FD_203761 | JGI IMG/M metagenome (GOLD analysis project Ga0315901, IMG submission 203761) | Freshwater fungal communities from buoy surface, Lake Erie, Ohio, United States - Buoy 2 MA116 | ecosystem: Environmental > Aquatic > Freshwater > Lake | place: USA: Lake Erie, Ohio...
CCGGACCAAGCGATAACCGCGGCAGCGCCCTCATCAATAACTACCGCTCCGACAACAACCCCAACCCCAACCTGAAGCCTTCCAAAGCCTTTGCCGCCATCGCCATGCAAGGCCACGACCGCCGCAGTGCTTTCTACGAGGCGAAAAACCCGGGTAAAGCCAATGAATACTTTGTTTGCCATAAATTCGACAAGGATTACTTCAACGTGCCCCTCTTGCACTACACCGACCTGATGCTGCTGCGCGCCGAATGCCTGCTCGAAACGGGCGGCGACAAAACCACCGCCATCGACGATGTGGACCGCGTGCGCAAAAGGGCATATGGAAGCAACTGGACCGCCCTCGATAACCTGATTCCCGCCCAGCAGCTCATGGACTCACTCCGCCTGCAGCGCAAATTGGAAATGGCCTTCGAAGGCGACTGGACCCTGCAACAACGCCGCATGGGTGCCAAAGGACTCAATATCAAAATCAGAAACTCACCCTGGAACTGCCCGGGGATGGTTCTTCAATTCCCTTCAAGCGAAAACACGAAGGGATTTGTTTTCAATGAAGAAGGAGGATGCGACTAATGAAAAACACCATCAAACTGCCGGCCCTCGGGCTCCTGGCCATGCTGGCTTTCGCCGGCTGTAAAAAAGAGACAAAAGAAATCGGTGACCCTTCCAGCAAACTGCAAGGTATCAACGATGTCTGGGTACTGGAAAAAGTAGAACAGGCCGATCCAAGTGATGCGGAATTCGTGATCGATGTGACGCCTGTGTTCACCGAAGGCGGAGCGCCTGAAATGACCATCAATTCAGCCGACCTTACCTACAGTTTTAATGTGACCGACCCTATCTTCATCGGCACCTCCGGCAGCTGGACCTTCGACGACAACGCCTTCCCCACGCGCATCGATGCCACCTACAACGGCAATACCGCGCCGCTTAAACTGCTGCGCACTGTGCGCACCGTCGACCAGCACCTCTCCTTTCAACTCATGCGTTACTGCGACGGCGGAACCGCCAGCACCATCTACCACTTTACTTTCAAAAGAAAATGAAAAAGCATTTCATTCATACCCTCTTTTGTGTGCTGGGTATTGCCATGACCGCAGCGCCCGCCCTGGCACAAAAAGCCTATCTGGAAAAACCGGATGAATTCGATCCGGCCAAACCCTGTAAAATTATGGTCAACCTGAAACTGACCAGCAACGACTGGGGTATCATCGAGATCGCAGAACAGGAAGACATGTACCTCTGGATCTGGAAGCCCATTGAGCACCCTGCCGGCCATCCGCTCGCCAATGGTATCGGCTCAGCCGCCTGGAAAAACAGCAACGAAGCGCTGAAAATGACCAAAGAAGCACCCGGCGTCTACAGCTACACCCTTACCCCAACCGATTTCTTCGGCGTGGATGCCAACAAGGTGTACAAAGAGGATTTGCATTTCCTTGTAAAACCCAAAGACGGCGGCGGTTACGGAGATCCCGACCGCAAAACCGAAGACCTCACCATCCCCGTAGACCCGCCGGCAGGCCCCGTGGTGAAAATCAAGACCATGCCCGTTGGCAAAGGCGATAAGAAAGACACCATGATCGTTTCTACCCGCGATGTATTCTCGGTGATCTACAACAACTCAGTGGAAGAGAAAGTAAGCATGCAAAATGCCACCGACCTCTATGTTTTCCCAATTGCCTACGACGACCTGGGTGGCGTTTACCGCATAGCAGCCAATGCCAAGCGCGCAGGCGATTTCCCCCAGTTGAAAATGCGCCAGACAGCACCAGGCATCTTCCAGTTCAGCATCATGCCTGAAAAACTGTTTACCATACCGGCAGGCAGGAAAATCATCCGCATCGAATACCAGATCGTGAAACCGGGGCTCGTCAATTCAGACGATGCCATCGACGACAAAATGATCTACCACTTCAACTCGGGCGGCTGCTGATTACTGCACCGCGATAACCCTGTACGACCAGGGTTCCATCTTCTTACCCTTTACCGCACCTTTGTGCATCAGAACAGCCCCCGCGGGCTGTTTTGCTTTAATACGCTGCGGGTGCTCGCTGAGGTTGATAATGACCCAAACCTTGGTATCTGCATTCAGGGCAGCCCTGGTATACGCAATCACGTTCTCATTGCCGGTCTTTTCCCAACGCATGAAGTAAGCGCCGTTTGCCGCGTGCAGGGCGGGATATAAACCGTGAATCCTGCCCAGACCGGTATAAAACGCTTCGTAAGGGTATTTCTCCTGCGGCTGAACCGTATCCTTCTCAAAGAAACGCAACCTGCGGTTGTTGCCAAACTCCTGTCCGGTATACAACAAGGGAATACCGGGCAAGGTATACGTAAGCACCGCCAGCGGCTCCCAGGCCTCTCCCATGCGCTCAAACTCCGTTCCGTTCCAGCTGTTCTCGTCGTGGTTGGTGATGAAATTCATCGGCTGGACACCGGCCGGGAAGCGCAGCAGCTTGCGGTCAACCATCGGACCAATGGCGGAGGCTTTCTCCTTACCCTTGGCTACCTGGTTGAGCAGGTGATGCAGCTCCCAACTGTAATAAGCGTTGAACGGACCGTTGGCGCCTTTCGCGCGCTCCGCCCCTGATGCCATGGCCTTGGTTCCCCAGAATTGCGCCATGTCGTGCTCCTCCGATTCGGCCAGCATGAAGAGATCCTTGTAATCGCTGAATGCCTGACGGGCTTCTTCCCAAAAATCAGCAGGAACGCTCATCGCCACATCACAGCGGAAGCCGTCAATCCCGGTACTATCGAGCCAAAAACGCATAGCAGCAATCATCTCCTTCCGCATGGCGCGGTTGCTGTAATCAAGGTCGGCCACATCTGTCCAACCCATGCTCTGTCCTTGCTCGTTCAGCGGATCGGTGATTCCGCCATTGGCATTCTTGGTGTACCAGTCGGGATGCGTGCTGATCCATGGATGATCCCAGGCAGTGTGATTCCCCACCCAATCGAGAATGACGCGGATCTTGCGCTCGTGGCAAGCCTGAACCAACGCGCGGAATTCGTCCATCGTACCGAAATCTGGATTCACCGCCTTGTAATCGCGGATCGAATACGGACTTCCGAGGTATTGCTTGTGCAGGCTGGTATCTGCAATATCTTCCACGAACAAATCTCCTTTGGCCTTGCGCTTCCGCTCGCCAATCGGTTGCACCGGCATCAGCCAGATCATATCAACCCCCAGCGCCGTCATACGGTCAAGTTGAGTCTGGAAAGCGGCAATCGTGCCTTCCGGCGTATGTTGACGCAGGTTCACCTCATAGAGCAAGGGATTGACAGCCTGCTGGCCCACAGCGTGCTGGCCCAATGCACAAGCAGCCAACACCAAACCGCGCTTCAGCCATTCCTGCTGCGGTGAGCGGTGTACCTGCATGGTAGACCGGGGTGCAAGGGTCTGCTTCTTTCCCCTGCGCATCAGCCGAAGAAAATTGCGGATCTTTTGTACGGTGAGGGGTTTTTCCTTGTTTGCCATGCGTTCGATTTAGGGTTTGATTGTGTTTGTTTGACCAAATATGATTGCTTCTCCGGCACGTATCGCCATGCCGGGCGTATTTGCTTCTTCCATGCTTCCCTTCCACCAAACCTTGTACCCGGCGGTTCGGGGAAGCAATGCGGTCGGATCCCAGGCCGAGGCATCGCGGTTGATGGCGACATACGTGCGCTGCCCGAGGTAATCGCGTTCGAGCAGGATGCGGTTCTCCGATGCGTGGATGATGCGTGTCTCGCCATAAGCCAGCGGCAGGTTCTGCCTGCGCAGCCTGACGAGGTCCTTGACCTGCTGGTGGAACTGCGCCTGCTTGCCGCTGTACGGACCAAAGTCCATCGGGCGGCGGTTGTCGGGGTCGTTGGCCCCGGGCATGCCGATTTCGTCGCCGTAATACACCACCGGTATCCCGGGCATCGCCATCAGCCAGGCATAATACTGCAGGAAACGCGCATAGGCGCTGTCGTTCTTCAGCCCGATGGTTTGTTCATGACCCAACCGCTTGGTGGAATCCCAGGGCATGTTCTCCGGTATGCTGCCATCGGCCAGGCTCATGAAGCGCGGCTTGTCCTGGTTGCCGGTGATATTGCCCATGAGATGGTGGCTGCCGTATACATCCAGACTGCTTTGCAAAGCGTCTTGCAGGCGAAGAAAGGATGCGTTCCGTGCAAACACCTGCACCATGGCATCGTATTGATTGAAATCAAACTGGGCATCCAACAGGCCGGGGCCAACATAGGAAGCGATCAGCGCAGGCGATCCGTAGGTTTCTCCGATCTGGAAAACCGGGCGTTTGCGCCTGGCGGTGATTTCCTGCCGCAATTTCGCCGTGAGCGTGCGGGTGTACAGATCAGGAATATGCTTCGTGGCGTCGTGGCGGAATCCGTCGAAGCGGAACTGCTGCAGCCATACCAGCGCACTGTCGGCCATCGGAACGGCTACCTCCGGTCTGGAAAGATCAAGGGTGGGAAGGAAAACATCGAACCAGGTGGTGAGCCGGTGCTCGTCCCAGCGCTCGGTATTCAGACTGCCGTCGGGAAGGTACAGGGAAGTCACCCAGTCGGGATGCGCCTTGTAGACCGGATGCTCAAGGTGCACATGGTGCGCTACGTAATCGAGGTAGACATCCAGCCCGTGGCGGTGAAGCATCCGCAAGGCCTTGCGCAGCGTCTTCGCACTGGTGAAGCGCGGATCGGGCGCGGTGGAACTTACCGGCCAGTAACCGTGGTAGGCGCTGAACTGCACCTTCGGATCGGCAAACAAGCCCCAGGCACTGTCTGGGTTGCGGCTGAGCGGACTCACCCAGAGTGCGCCATAGTCGTCAAAGAAACCCGCCCTGGCCTTGGCAAGGATGCCATCCATATCGCCGCCGTGGAAATTGGTTTTGGGCTTAACCAGCGGATGCTTCAGGGGTTTGTTGTTGGTAGGATTGCCGTCGGCGAACCGATCCACCATGGCAAAGTACATCACCATGGCATGGCGGTTGGCACGGGTCGGTTGCCAGTTCTTTTCCTGTATAGGTTTCCCGTTCCGCAAGGGCAATAACAAATCGTTGGCGAGGGCGTCGGAGGTGGCTGCGAAAACACGCAAATGACTGTAAACAGCCGTTCCTGCTTCTTTGGGCAAGGCCAATCGCATGAGGCGTTCGCTGCCTTCATAATTGCTGACGAGCCGGTTGTTCCAATACACCAGGATCCGGGCGGAAAGACTGGCAGGAAGGTTCTCCAGCAGGATGCTGAACGAATCGTTTTCAAAACGGGCGCGGAGCTGTGGCTTGTAGTCTGCTCCGGGAACCTTGAGCAGGGCGTTGCGACCGCCCATGCCGTTGCTTACCGTAACAGCGCCGGGAGGCAGTACCACGGTATCCTTCCGCAACCCTTGCCAGGCATAGGTTCCGGGCTTGAGCCGCAGGGTCAGCCTGCCGTTTTCGATGGCTTGCGGAACCCAGGCATTGAACTCGCCTTTGATATGCGTGGCACCCGGACAGTCGAGCACGATTTCCCGGCTGAAACTTCCCAATACCGGCAAATCGAGTACTTCCCTGCCGTTATTTTTTGTGGCAGACAGATTCCCTGCCATAAAACCTGCCGGAGCCGGAAGCAGCACGGAATCACCGCGAAAATGCTGATTGTCGAATCGGATGCCATCCGGTCTACCGTCCATGAACAGCGAACGGGTATCGAACACCTGGCCTTCGCCTTGCATCCGCAAAGGTGGCAGCAACATGCCCGCTCCGTCGTTCTTCAGGCCGCTGCGCGAAACCTGGCAGGCCGCCAGGAACACAGCCGCCGAAAATACGGGTATGCGGATGCTGCGGCTCATGACCATTGAACTTTGGAACCTGCCGGCACCTGCACCTGCCTGCCGGAGAGGAACAGCGTGAGATCATCCCCTTCGAGATTCTCGATCTCCGTTGTACCATGACGCAACCCGATGCGGAGCGTGTTGCCGCGGAACCGCAACCGGAACGAGAGCCTGTTCCAGGCAGCTGGCAGTGCCGGGTCGAAATATAGATGGTGATTGCGCACGCGCATGCCGGCAAAGCCCTTGGCGATGGTCATCCAGGTGCCTGCCATCGACGTGATATGGCAACCGTCGCGGGTGTCGTTGTTGATATCGTTCAAATCCAGCCGCGCCGTGCGGAGGTAGAATTCGTATGCTTTGTCGGGCAAACCTGCCGCCACCGCCAGGATGCTGTGCACACAAGGCGAAAGCGACGATTCGTGCACGGTAAGCGGTTCGTAGAAATGGTAATGCCTGCGCAGCGTTTCGCGGTCGAAATCGTCTTCAAAGAAGTAAAACCCTTGCAGCACATCGGCTTGCTTGATATAGCAACTGCGCAGGATGCGGTCCCAGCTCCAATGCTCCACGATTGGCCGCTCCGCCGGCGAGAGCTCCGAAACGGGAATCAGCTCCTTGTCCATGAAACCGTCCTGCTGCAGGAACAAGCCGCTCTCCGGATCGATGGGATAATACATGTTCGAAGCAATGTCGGTCCATCTGGCAGTTTCGCTGTCGTTCCAGCTGACTTTCGCTGCAATCCGCTGCCAGTCTTGCGGGTACTTGTCTTTCACCAGCTCCAGTTGTTCTGTAGCGTACCGCAGGCACCAGGCCGCGAGGTAATTGGTGTACCAGTTGTTGTTGACGTTGTTCTCGAATTCGTTCGGACCCGTAACGCCGAGCATCACCCATTGTCCGCGGGGCTTCGACCAGCTCACGCGCTGCGCCCAGTATCGCGCGATGGCAATGAGCACCTCCAGTCCGTAAGCGGGCACATAGGCTTCATCGCCCGTATAGCGCACATAATCGTAGATGCCGTAGGCGATGGCGCCGTTGCGGTGGATCTCCTCAAACGTGATTTCCCATTCATTGTGGCATTCTTCCCCGTTCATGGTTACCATGGGGTACAGGGCGGCGCCGTTGCCGATGCCGAGCTTCTGCGCATTGTCGATGGCTTTGTCGAGCTGTTTGTAGCGGTACAAAAGCAGGTTGCGGCTTACCGATGCATCGGCACATCCGAGGTAGAATGGCAGGCAATAAGCTTCGGTATCCCAATAGGTACTGCCGCCGTATTTCTCGCCGGTGAAGCCTTTGGGACCAATATTCAAACGGGCATCGTCGCCCGTATAGGTCTGGAAAAGCTGGAAGATATTGAAGCGGATGCCCTGTTGCGCCGCGTCGTCGCCTTCGATTTCCATATCGGCTTCCTGCCAGATGCGCGCCCAGGCCGCCGCCTGCGATTCAAACAGGGCTTCGGCGCCTTGATCCACTGCGCTGTTCAGCAAATTTTCGGCTGCAGCTACAAAGGCATCCGGCGCATGGTGAAGGTCGCTCAGCACCGCGGCGAACTTCTCCATTTCCAACACCAATCCCGCTTCCAGTTCACAGTCCAATAAAGCACCGGCGCGCAGGGGTTGATGATGAAAAGTCAGAGATTGCGCACGGCCTTGAATCGTCGCGCGGCAGCGCTGTGCTCCCAAGACCCGGAAGCCGGTTTTGCGCGTCTGGTGGCTGAGCCAGGGCATGTGGCCGCCGCTGATGCCGCTGCGGTGCCCTTCCCAGAACACTTCGTCGTAGTTGGCATCCTGGTTGCGCACATCGGCGTCGAGGTAGATATCGGCTTCCACCCGGATCTTGCGGTCGCTGCTGATGCGGTACTGCAGCACGCCCAGGTCTTTGTGCTCCATGTGGCAACAGCGCTTCGATTCGATGCGCAAGGCTGTACCGTCGGGCAAGGTGAATTCCCACAAACGTCCCAGCCAGCCTTCCTGCATGTTCAGGGTGCGGCGGAACACCTTGGTCTGGCAATTTTCAGAAGCCAGGTCGATGCGGATTCCATTCACGTGCAGGCTGATGGCCTGCCAGCGCAAGGAATTGAGCACCTTGGCGAAGTATTCCGGATAACCGTTCTTCCACCAGCCAACCCGCGTTTTATCGGGGTAATAGACACCGCCGATATACGAGCCGGGGAGCGTATCCCCGCTGAAATCTTCTTCCGGATTGCCGCGCTGGCCCATGCGGCCGTTGCCAATGCTCAAGAGGCTTTCCGAAACGCGGTTAAGTTGTGGAGTCCAGCCTTCCTCGCGGATCTCCCAGGGGTGAATGCGGATATAATCTTTCATGCAATCGGATACTCAGATGAAGAGGGTGCGGAGCTGGCCCGCGTTGGCGGCAGACAGGTCGGACACATAGGCATCCGCTCCGGGCAGGTTCTCCGGCTGTCCAACCCCCAATACCCGCATGCCGGCGCGCCTTCCGGCTTCTACTCCGGCAGCAGCATCTTCCACCACCAGGCATTCACGGGGTGCGATGCCGAGGTCTTGCGCCGCCAGGAGAAATACTTCCGGATGCGGCTTGGTCTCGCGGATGCGCGTGCCGTCGGAAATGGCCTGGAATCGCTCCGTTAAACCGATACGGTCCAGGATAAAACGCGCATTCTTCGAGCTGCTGCCGATGGCTGCGGCTATGCCGCTGCGGTCCAGGTAGTCCAAAAAAGGCAAAACACCCGGCAGGATATCGGCCGGACTCAGCGCGGCAATCAGCTCCAGGTAACGCGCATTCTTGCTGTCCAGCAGGCGCTGGATCTCCGCTTCGTCCAGGCTGGCTCCTGCTTGTTGGGCAATGATCTCCAGGCTTTCCCGCCGGCTTACGCCCTTCAGCAATTCGTTGACTTCTTCGCTCAGATCGAAACCCAGGCCGGCAGCGATTTCCCGCCAAGCCGCAAAATGATGGCCAGCGGTATCGGTAATAACGCCGTCCAGATCAAAAATGACCGCCTTCCACATCAAACGCTGGACGGATCGTTGGTCCTTGTTTCCTGGTTCAGGTGGTAACGCAACAGCGAATAGGCCGGCTTGGCGTCAATCACCCCAATGCGGAAGCCCATCTGCGCCGCCGTGCGCTCCAATACGTGCTTGAAATGAAATGCCACCGAGCCGACAAAATGCACCGGCACCTCGCGGTAGTTCGGATAGCAGGCAATGTGGATCTCGGCGAAATGATGGAAACCTTCCTCAATCAGCTGCTCCACCCAGGGATGGTTCTTGAAACCGGAGAGGAAACGCATGAAGGAGGCCATGAAGACATTCGCGCCGGGCATGTTGTACACACGGCGGAATATTTCCTCCTTGTTCAGGTTGTATTCTTTGATGAATGCGGCTTCGATATCGGCCGGCAGGCGGTGGTAGAGGAAAGACGACAAGAGCTTCCTTCCGAACCAGGAACCGCTGCCTTCATCGCCGAGCATATGGCCCAGCGCAGGCACCACTTCCGTGATTTCGTTGCCGTCGTAATAGCAGCTGTTGCTGCCCGTGCCGAGGATACACACGATGCCGGGCTCGCCGGAATAGGTGGCATAGGCCGCCGCATGCAGATCGTGCCCTACCGTGCAGGCCGCATGCGGGAAAGCCTTCAGCAGGCCGCGCATGACGATCTCGTTGCGCTCCTCGCTCGAACAACCGGCGCCGTAAAAGTGCACCTTCGTGATCTTGTCGGCATGGGCCGATAAAACCGGATTGCCGGCGAGTTCTTCGGCAATGAATTCCACACTGTGAAAAAATGGATTGAAACCCTTCGTATGGGTCTCGGCCAGTATCTCTCCGTTCTCCGTGAGAAGCCAGTCACATTTCGTCGATCCGCTTTCCGCTACTGCTATCATGATGAGGTCTCATGCAAACTTAGTGTATTTTATACACGAACACCAAAAAAACAGCCGGCATTCTGCAATCCTGGTAACAAAAATGCAGGCTGAACTATCTTCGCGGCAAGTTAGCTTCGGAAGATGACCTTGCATCAGATTAACCCCAATGTGTCGGTAGATTGTGCTATTTTCAGCTTTGACCAAGGCGCATTGGAAGTGTTGCTGATTGAACGTCATGCAGGTAACAGCGAGATCAAAGACGATCTCATGGCCCTGCCGGGCAACCTGATCTACGAAGACGAAACCCTCGACGAAGCAGCCAACCGCGTACTGTCCGAACTGACCGGCCTCACGAATATCTTCCTTGAACAGGTCTATACCTTCGGCAACCCGAACCGCATCAGCAAGCAGAAAGACCTCGACTGGCTCCGGGCCATCCGCGCCAGCCCCGAAGCGCGGGTTATCACCGTGGCCTATACCTCCCTCGTGAAGAAGGAAAACCTGCGCATCCAGCCCAGCAGCTTCGCCAAAAAAGCCGTTTGGGTGAAGGTGAAAGATGTGCCGCAACTGGCCTTCGACCACAACGAAATCCTCGACAAGGCACTCGATTACCTCAAGCACAAGATCTACCTCGAACCCCTGGGCTACGAATTGCTGCCCGATAAGTTCACCCTGGCCCAATTGCAGAAACTGTACGAAGCCATCCTCGAAGACAGCTTCGACAAACGCAATTTCCGCCGGAAAATCCTGCGCACCGAATTCATCGTCAAACTCAACGAAAAACAACAAGGCGTGGCCCACAAGCCCGCCGGATTGTACCGCTTCGACAAGTCGCGCTTCCACAAAATCTGAACGCATTCCCTTGGTGTTGCTTTGACACTTTCCAACGCTTTGCCTTAGATTGCAAGCCGATCAGGTACAGCGTATGGAAAAGAAACCGCGTCTTTCGGTAGCGCAAATCGTATGGATGAGCTTTGGATTTATGGGCATCCAATGCGCGTTCGGACTGCAAAACGGCAATGCGAGCCGCATCCTTGAAAACTATGGCGCCAAGGTGCACGAACTGAGCTGGTTCTGGCTCGTGGCCCCGCTCACGGGCATGCTCGTGCAGCCGCTCATCGGCTATTTCAGCGACAAGACCTGGACAAGGCTCGGCCGGCGCAAGCCCTATTTCCTGGCCGGAACCCTGCTCTGTTGCGCCGCCATCGTGATCCTGCCCAACAGCGGCGCCTGGTTCATCGGCAAATCGGCACTGCTGATGGGCGCCGTTTTCCTCGCCCTGATGGACGCCAGCATCAACATCGCCATGGAGCCCTTCCGCGCCCTCGTGGCCGATAACCTGGCCGACGAACAGCGCACCCTGGGCTTCAGCATCCAGACCTTCCTGATCGGCATCGGCGCCGTGCTCGGCAGCTGGTTGCCCTGGACGCTGAGCAATGTCTTCGACGTAGCCTCCACCGCCCCGCAAGGCCAGGTGGCCGACAACGTGGTCTATTCCTTCTATATCGGCGCGGCCTTCTTCCTGGCCTGCATCCTCATCACCGTGCTCTTCGCCCGCGAATACGATCCGGAAACC
>Ga0315901_10009476_pt1 | contig 11204 bp, 11 predicted proteins | sample LakEriMetagenome_10_FD_203761 | JGI IMG/M metagenome (GOLD analysis project Ga0315901, IMG submission 203761) | Freshwater fungal communities from buoy surface, Lake Erie, Ohio, United States - Buoy 2 MA116 | ecosystem: Environmental > Aquatic > Freshwater > Lake | place: USA: Lake Erie, Ohio...
TCCCGGGATCCGGGACGATGCGCGACCAGAGCGCATGTCGGTGCCGACCAGTGGCTGTTCAGCAGCGGGTGATCAGCTGCCGGTCCACTCGGCCGGACGCTTCTCGGCGAAGGCCTTCGGGCCCTCCTTCGCGTCGTTGGAGGTGAACACCTTCACCTGCAGCGGGCCCTGGAGCTTCCAGAACTCCTCCTCCGTGCAGCCCTGGGTGGCCTTGATCAGCTGCTTCGACGCGGCCACGGCGAGCGGGGCGTTCTTCGCGACCCGATCGGCGAGCTGCATCGCCACGTCCACCGCCTCGCCCTTCTCGGCGAGCCGGGCGATGAGACCGAACTCGAGGCCCTCCTCGGCCGTGATCGGGTCGGCGGTGATCGCCATCTCCATCGCCTTGCCGTAGCCCACGCGGCTCGGCAGACGCAGGAGACCACCGCCGGCAGCGAACAGGCCGACGTTCACCTCGGGGATGCCGAGCTTGGCACCCTTGGCGGCGACCAGCAGGTCGCAGCTGAGCGCGAGCTCGAGCCCACCGGCGAGGGCGAAGCCCTCGATCGCGCCGATGAGCGGCTTCTCGGCGCCGTTCTGGATGAACTGCATCATCGGGCCGATGTCCTCGCCGCGCGAGAACGCCTTGAGGTCCATGCCCGAGCAGAACCCGCGCCCGGCGCCGGTGAGCACACCGGCGGTGAGGCCCGGGTCGGCGTTGAGCTGCTGCACGGCGTTCCAGAGGCCGTGCGACAGCGCGCCGTTGATCGAGTTCATCTGGTCGGGCCGGTTCAGCGTGATCAGCAGCACGCGACCGCGCTGCTCGGTGAGGACGGCCGGTTGTTCGGTGGTTGCTTCGCTCATGGGATCACGTCCTCACTTCGGTGGCATGCGGATGCCGCCGTCGACACGGACGACCTCCGCGTTCATGTACGGGTTGGTGATCAGGTCGACCACCATGAAGGCGAGCTCCTCGGCCGAGCCGAGGCGCTTCGGGAACAGCACCGACTGGCCGAGGTGCGCTTTGAAGGCGTCGCTCTGCTCGCCCGAGCCGTAGATCGGGGTGTCGATGAGGCCCGGTGCGATGGTGTTCACGCGGATGCCGACGGCCGACAGGTCGCGGGCGATCGGCAGCGTCATGCCGACGATGCCGCCCTTCGACGCCGAGTACGCCGCCTGGCCGATCTGGCCGTCGAACGCGGCGACCGACGCCATGTTCACGATCGCGCCGCGCTGGCCGTCCGCGTCGAGCGGCTCGGTCTTCGCCATCGCCGCGGCGGACAGCCGGAGCATGTTGAACGACCCGAGCAGGTTCACCTTGATCACGAAGTCGAAGATCGCCTGGGCGAGCGGCTCGTTGTTGCGGTCGATCGTGCGGCCCGGCCGGCCGAGGCCGGCCGAGTTCACGAGGGCGCGCAGCGGACCCATCTCCGAGGCGGCGGCGACGGCCGCGAGGCCGTCCTCCTCGCTCGAGACGTCGCACTTCACGAAGAGGCCACCGATCTCCTTGGCGACCTCGGCGCCCTTGTCCTCCTGGAGATCCGCGATGACGACGCGGGCCCCGAGGGCGGCGAGCTGGCGGGCCGAGGCCTCACCGATGCCGGAGGCGCCACCGGTCACGATGGCGGAGGCACCCTGCAGGTTCAAGCGCGGCACGGCTCAGTGGCCTTCCCGCTCGATGCGCTCGATGATGGTGGCGTTGGCCATGCCGCCGCCCTCGCACATCACCTGCAGGCCGTAGCGGCCGCCGGTGCGCTCGAGCTCGTTGAGCAGCGTCGACATGAGCTTGGTGCCCGAGCAGCCGAGCGGGTGACCGAGGGCGATCGCGCCGCCGTTCACGTTCACCTTCGACATGTCGGCGCCGGTCTCCTTCTGCCAGGCGAGCACGACCGAGGCGAACGCCTCGTTGACCTCGAACAGGTCGATGTCGTCGATCGTGAGGCCGGTCTTCTCGAGGATCTTCTTGGTGGCCGGGATCGGGCCCTTCAGCATCGTGACCGGGTCGGTGCCGGCGAGGGCGAAGCTGTGGAAGCGGGCGCGGGGCTTCAGGCCCAGCTCGGCGGCCTTCTCGGCGCTCATGATGAGCACGGCCGAGGCGCCGTCGCTGATCTGCGACGAGTTGCCGGCGGTGATCTTGCCGTCCGGCTTGAAGGCCGGCTTGAGGTTCGCCAGGGTCTCGGCGGTGGTGCCTTCGCGGATGCCCTCGTCGGCGGTCATGACCTCGGTGACACCGTCGACGGTGTAGGGCACCGGCACGATCTCACGCTCGAAGCGGCCCTCCTTGGTGGCCTGCGCGGCGCGGCGCTGGCTCTCGGCGCCGAAGGCGTCGAGGTCCTCGCGGGTGAGGTCGTACTCGTCGGCGATCATGTCGGCGCCGATGCCCTGCGGCGGCAGGCCGGTCTCGGCGTAGCGGTCGAGCTGCTCCTTCGGGAACGGGAAGCCCATGTCCTTCACGACCGACGCGCCCATCGGGGTGCGGGTCATCACCTCGACGCCGGCGGCGATGACGACGTCGTACGCGCCGGCCATGACGCCCTGCGCGGCGAAGTGCAGCGACTGCTGACTGGAACCGCACTGGCGGTCGACGGTGGTGGCCGGCACGCTCTCGGGCCAACCGGCGGCGAGCACCGCGTTGCGGCCGATGTTGAGCGCCTGCTCACCGACCTGCATGACGCAGCCCATGATCACGTCGTCGACGAGCGCGGGGTCGAGCTGGTTGCGCTCCTCGATGGCCTTCAGCACGTGGGCGGCGAGGGCGGCGGGGTGCCAGTCCTTCAGCTTGCCGTTGCGCTTGCCGCCCGGCGTGCGGACGGCGTCGATGATCACTGCTTCTCTCAAGGTTCCCGTCATGGGTGTGGTGTCTCCTGGTGTCGAGATCGTCGCCGATCTGCTGGGTGGTCGGTGCTGGGTGGTCGGTGATGGGTGGATGGTGGTCGGGGTGCGAGCGGTCAGCCCGTGGGGCGCATCGCCCGTCGGAGGTTGGACTGCAGCTGTCGGGTGACGCCGGCGAGGGCCTGGCGGTCCTCGCGGGAGATGCCGTCGCGCAGTTCGGTGCGCAACGTCTCGTCGATCGCGGTGATCCGTTCGATCAGCGCTCGTCCGGCCGGGGTGAGATCGATGCGCCACACGCGCCGGTCGTCGGAGTCGGGGTGGCGGTCGACGACGCCGCGCTCCTGCAGCCGGTCGATGGTGGAGCCGGTGGCGGCGCGGCCCTGGCCGAGGTGGTCGGCGATCTTGGTCTGCGTGACCGGGCCGAACTCGGCGACGTACATCAGGATGCTCGCCTGCGTGAGGTTGAGGTCGACCTCGGCGAAGCGCAGGTCGTAGGCCTCGCGGATGAGGCGCGCCGTGGCCATGAGCGTCGTCTCCACGCGCAGCCACGGGGGAGCGTCGAGCTCGTGGGTGCCGCCGCGGATCGTCGCACCCGGAACGATGCCGCCCCGGAACCTGCCGTTCGAGGACGCGAGGGCGTCGGCGGGCGATCCGGACTGCATGGTGCCATACAATATGGCGGTGCGATGATTCCGGACGAATCGGGCCGAGGAGCCGTTCGCGGTCAGTTCGCGGTCAGTTCGCGGTCAGGTGCGGTCGGGTGCGGTCAGGTGCGGTCGACCACGATCTGGTCGGATCGGCCGTCGCGCCGACGGTCGTGCCGAAGTCCGCGGTGATCGCGACGATGCCGCCGCCGGCTGCCCCGTTGCCGGTGTTCTGCACGTGGTCCATGTCGTCCGTGGACCATCCGGATTCCCTGCTGCCGTGCAGCCTGGCCGTCCGACCGGCCATGATGTCGCCCGTGCCCGACGCCCCGCGCCCCGACCCCGACGCGTCCCGACCGGGGCCGTCGGCGCGCCTGCCGCCGGTCGCGCGCTCGGTGCTGCGCCACCCGGGCCTGGCACTCGCCGCGCTGCTCGTCACGAGCGCTGCGGCCGCGGTGGCGCTCCACCGCAACGGCCACACCCAGGGCGACGACTTCGCGCTCTACCTGCGCCAGGCTCGCAGCATCTTCGACGGCGACATCGGCCAGGTGGTGTCGGACAACCGCTTCGCGGTGGAGAACTCGGCCGGTGGGTTCAGCCCGATCGCCTACCCGTGGGTGTGGCCGCTGCTGCTGTCGCCCTTCGTGAAGTTCCTGGGGTACGACTACGACCGGCTCAAGCTGCTCGAGGTGGCCGCCTTCTGCGTGTGGATGGTGCTCGTCCACGGGGTGGTGCGGCGGCGCGTGGGCCGGGGCCTCGCCTGGTGCGTCACGGCGGTGGTGGCCACCGCCCCGGCGTTGCTCGCCCACACCGACCAGCTGCTGTCGGAGTACCCGCACGCCGCGACGGTGGGCGTGTTCCTGTGGTGGCTCGACCGGATGCGGTCGCGCGGCCGGCTCCTCGACGCCCCGCTCCGCGACCTGTGGATCCTGGGCGCCCTGGTCACGCTCACGTTCAACGTGCGGCGCGAGACGATCGTGCTGCTCGCGGTGATCGGGGCGATGCAGTTCGCCGAGTGGGTGGTCGACGCGAGTCGTCGCCGTCTGCGGCTCCGCCGGGCCGTCGCCGGTCTCCCGTGGCGCGAACTCGTCACGCCACACGTCGCCATGATCACGTCTGCGGCAGCGTTCCAGCTGCTGCTGCCGTCGATGCTGTTCCCGGACAACGGCAACTCCAGCGCCTTCGTCGACGACCGCATCGCGGACTACACGGGGTGGCTCAGCCGCCACCTCGGACTCGGCTGGCACCCGGCTGTCGGGGCCGTGGTGCTGGTGCTGATGGTGGTGGGGATGGTCGTGGCGGTCTGGCGCCGGCCGTGGCTCGACGGACCGCTGATCCTGCTCACCCTCGCCACGATGTTCGCCGCCAGCACCCACTTCCGGATGGTCGACCGGTACTACTTCCAGACGCTGCCGTGGGTGGTCTACTTCGCCACGGTGGCCCTGCACGCCGGGGTCGGTGCCGTGGTCGGGTTCGTGCGCGGACCGACGGAACAGGGTCGGCCTCGTCGCCGTCCCGAGCGACTCGTCACGCTCGTCGCCGTCCTGCCGCTGCTGTTCGTGATCACGGTCCATGCCGCGGTGCTGCCGGGCGACATCCGCGACGCCCGCCGCTTCGACGACGCCGGCCGGGTGCAGATCGGCCCCACCCACCCCGACTTCGTGCCGATCTACGCCGCCGTGGAGAAGTACACGCGTCCCACCGACGTCGTCGCGTACTTCCGGGCGCGCACGATGACCCTGCTCACCGACCGCCGGTCGATCCAGTCCGGGAGGATCGAGCGGATCATCTCGACGTCCGACTTCTTCGCCCAGCGCCGCAACTCCGACTACGTGCAACCCCGGTTCGGCGTCGCCGAGGGCGAGCAGCTCGGCCTCGAGGTCGTGTGGTCGGACGACACGTGGGTGCTGTGGCGGATCCCGCCCGAGACCCGCCAGGCGATGAACGAGCGGATGGCGGTCGAAGCCCGCGGCGGCCAGGTCGGTGGCTAGCCTCGGCGCCGTGCCGTCCCCGACCGATCCGCAGACCCACGACCTCGTCGCACCCGGTGACGACCACTGCGACGTGAGCATCGTGCTGCCGGTCTACAACGAGCGCGGTCACCTGCGCACCGAGATCGACCGCATCCGGGTGGCGATGGACGCCTCGTCCTACACGTACGAGATCATCGTGATCGACGACGGTTCGAACGACGGCTCCGAGCAGGACCTGCTGACCATCGAGGGCATCCGGCTGATCCGCCACCGGTTCAACCGCGGGTCGGGTGCAGCCCGCCGCACGGGCACCACCGCCGCCCACGGACGCGTGGTGGTGTGGACCGACGTCGACATGACGTACCCGAACGACCGGATCCCCGAGCTCGTCGACGAGCTCGACGGCTGGGACCACGTGGTGGGCGCCCGCCGCACCGAGGAGGGCACGCTGCGCGCGTTCCGGGTGCCGGCGAAGTGGTTCATCCGCAAGCTCGCCTGCTACCTCTCGGGCACCGACATCCCCGACCTGAACTCCGGGTTGCGGGCGTTCCGGCGCGACGTCGCCATGCAGTACGTGCACCACCTGCCGAAGGGGTTCAGCTGCGTCACGACGCTCACGATGTCGTTCCTGTCCAACGGCTACAGCGTGAAGTACGTGCCGATCGACTACTTCCCGCGCGCGGGACGTTCGAAGTTCCACTGGTGGAAGGACACCCGCCGCTACCTGCTGCAGGTGGTGCGGATGTCGCTGTCGTACGAGCCGCTGAAGGTGTTCCTGCCGCTCGGCCTCACGTTGTTCACCGTCGGGCTCGGCAAGCTCGTGTACGACTGGATCGACAAGGACTTCCGCCTCGCCGCGAACACGCTCCTGATCCTCCTCGGGTCGCTGCAGGCCATCACCGTCGGTCTGCTCGCCGACCTCGTGGTGCGCTCCACGAAGCCGGCGACACAGGTGCCACCGGCATGAGCACCACCGAGCGAGCCGCGGCCGTCACGGCGCCCGGCGGCGCCACGCCCACCGGCAACACCTACGACAAGTACGCCACCACGAACCCGATCGAGCGGCGGATGATGGACGGCTTCATGGCGTCGCTCGACCGCATGCTCGACCCCGTCCGCCCACGGCGGATCCTGGAGATCGGCGTCGGCGAGGGGCACGTCATGCACCGCGTCCGCGAACGTTTCCCCGACGCGACGCTGGTCGGTCTCGACCTGCCCGACGCCGCGCTGGCCGACATGTGGCGGGCCGACGGCCTGCCCTGCATGTTCGCCGACGCCACCCGGTTGCCCTTCGCCGACCGCACGTTCGATCTCGTGATGGCGATCGAGGTGCTCGAGCACGTCCCGCAGCCCGACGCCGCGCTGCGCGAGCTCGCCCGGGTGTGCTCGGCCACGCTGGTCGCCTCCGTGCCGTTCGAGCCGATCTGGCGGGCCGGCAACATGGCCCGCCGTCGCTACCTCGGCGACTGGGGCAACACGCCGGGGCACGTGAACCACTGGACGCGGCGCAGCTTCGCCCGGTTCGTCGGCACCCGGTTCACGGTGCGCGACGTCGCGAGCCCGCTGCCGTGGACCATGGTGCGGGCCACCGCGTGAGCGACCGTCGCGGGGACGGTGGACCCGGCGACGCCGCCGCTGCGCTGCTCTGCGTCACCGCTGCCACCGACCTCACCCGGCAGCACGCACGCTTCGATGTGGCCGAGATCACGGCGGACGTCGCCACGCTGCCACCCGAGCGCCGTCGGGCGGCGTTCCACTACGCGATGCAGCACCTGCCGCCCGGCGCGCTGCTGGTGCACGCCGACGTGGCGGAGCTGGTGGAGCTGGCGGCCGAGCTCGACCTCGTCGAGGCGGGCGTTGCCGACCGTACCGCCTGGCCGGGCCGATGCGTGTGGCGTCGAACGCAGCGGACCACGATCCACGACCTGGTGCACGAGGCCCGTGCCCAGATCGGCCGGGTCACCCCCGCCGACCTCGCTGCGCGGTTGGCCGGGACGCACCCGCCGCTCGTGGTCGACACGCGCACGCCGACCGACCGCATCCGCTTCGGGGTGATCGCCGGCTCGATCCACGCGCCGAGCACGGTGGTCGCGTTCCACCTCGACCCCGCCAACGGCTACCGCCACCCGGCGCGGCCCTCGTTCGACGATCCGATCGTGGTGGTGTGCAACGGCGGGTACAGCTCATCGCTCGCCGCGGCGCACCTGGTGCGCATCGGGTTCACCGACGTGGCCGACCTGATCGGCGGGGTGCACGCCTGGCGGGCCGCCGGCCTGCCGGTCACGGAACCGGACCACAGCCACCTCGACCTCTAGCCACCTCGACCTCGAGCCACCTCGACCTCGAGCCACCTCGACCTCTGATCCTCCGGAAGGGGGATCGCCGGCGCAGGGTCAGCGGTGGTCCGTCGCCCGCGCGACGGTGAAGCCGTAGGTGGTGCCGATGGCGTCCTGGTCGGCGGGCGGGATCACGTGCACGTGCCCGACGCTGCGGGCCACGAAGGTCACCTGTGCGATCCACTCCACCTGCTGGGCGACGGTGTAGGCGACCTCCGGCGTGGGACCGACGGCGAGCGGGCCGTGGTTGGCGAGCAGGCACGCGCGTGACCCCGGCTGGCGTCGCAGCGTGGCGACCGTGGCCTCGGCGAGCGCTGCGGTGCCGGGCGGCGCGTAGGGATCGGTGACGAGGATCCGCTCGCCGGCCGGACCGATGTTCTCGTTGCAGACGAAGTCGAGGTCGAGGCGGGCCACCGACCACCCGGCGGCGTAGGGGGAGTGGGTGTGCACGACGGCCCCGACCTCGGGGAACGCACGCATCACGGCGAGGTGGAGCGCGAGCTCGCTGGTCGGTGCGAGGCCGCCGGTCGCACCGCCGGTCGCCAGGTCGACCACGGGGTGGTCGTCGGGGGAGAGGTGGTGCACCGCACGCCCGCCGGCCGAGACCACGATCGTCGTCTCGTCGATCCGCACGCTCGCGTTGCCCGCCGACCCGACCACCAGCCGGTCGGCCACCATCCGGGACAGCAGGTCGTGGACGGCGGATCGAGCCTCGGTCGGGTCCATCGCGGCGACTGTACTGTCGTCCCGATGGACGCTCCGACCGACGCCACGACCGACGCCACGACCGAGACCCCGACCGACGCCGCGACCGGCGACGCTGCTTCGACCGCCCCTCGTGTCCCGCGCACGGTGGACTGGGCGGGCGACCACCTGGTCGTGATCGACCAGACGCGGCTCCCCGACGAGCTCGTGCTGGCGCAGCTGCGCACCGTGGACGAGGTGATCGACGCCCTGCGCCGGTTGGTGGTGCGTGGCGCACCGGCGATCGGGGTGACCGGCGGTCTCGGTGTCGCGCTGGCCGCGGTGGTCGGCCGACGCGACGGCGGCGGACCGGACGCCGTGCGCCGCGACGCCGCCCGGGTGCGAGCGGCGCGTCCGACCGCGGTGAACCTGGCCTGGGGCGTCGACCGGGTGCTCGCCCACCTCGATGACGGCGGCGATCTCGACGAGGTCGCGACGAACTCCCTGGTCGCCGCGGCGGTCGCGATGCTCGACCACGACGTCGAGACCAACCGGGCGCTCGCCCGCCGGGGCGCCGAGCTGGTGCGCTCCGTCGTACCCGACGCGTCGCGGGTGCGCGTGCTCACGCACTGCAACGCCGGCGGCCTCGCGTGCGTGGAGTGGGGCACCGCGCTGGGCGTGGTGCGGGCGCTGCACGAGGACGGCTGCGTGGCCGAGGTGTTCGCCGACGAGACCCGACCCCTGCTGCAGGGCGCTCGCCTCACCGCATGGGAGCTCGCCGCGATGGGGGTGCCGCACCGGGTGGTGGTCGACGGCGCCGGGGCATCGGTGGTGGCTCGTGGGCTGGTCGACGTGGTGATCGTCGGTGCGGATCGTGTGGCCGCCGACGGCGACGTCGCGAACAAGATCGGCACCTATCCGCTGGCCCTCGCCGCCGCTCGCGCCGGGGTGCCCTTCGTGGTGGCCGCCCCCGAGTCGACGCTCGACGCGGCCACGCCGACGGGTGATGCGATCGAGATCGAGACCCGCGACCCGGAGGAGGTGCTGTCGTGGGCGGGTCGGCGCGTGACGCCGCCCGGGTCGGGTGCGTGGAACCCCGCGTTCGACGTCACCCCGCACGACCTGGTGACGGCGCTCGTCACCGAGCGACGTGTGGTGCTGCTCGCCGCAGGCGAGACGCTCTGACCGGCCGGGCGCTCCGGCGCGCCGTCAGACGGTGGTGGTGACCCCGGCGGCGGCCCACCGGTCGCGACCCTCGCGCTTGGCTCGGTAGAGCGCCTCGTCGGCGGCGTGGATCACCGTCTCGGGGGTGCGGCCGTGCTCGGGGTAGACGGCGATGCCGACCGACGTCGTCTGGCGCACCTCGGCAGGCAGGGTCTGGCCGAAGGAGTCCGGACTCGCGCGGAGGATCCGCTGACCGATCGCGACGGCGCCGTCGAGGTTGCAGCCGGGGCACAGCAGCAGGAACTCCTCGCCGCCCCACCGTGCCACCGTGTCGAACGGCCGTACGTTGTCGAGCAGCAGCTCGGCGAAGCGGGCGAGCACGATGTCGCCGACGGCGTGGCCGAACCGGTCGTTCACCGACTTGAAGTGGTCGAGGTCGAACAGCAGCACGGCGAACGGCTCGTCGCGGCGGTCGGCCATCGCCCGCGCCGCGGCGAGCGACTTGCTGACGCGGCGGCGGTTCGCGACCCCGGTGAGCTGGTCGGTCTCGGCCTCCGAGGTGAGCCGGATGTTCTCCTCGATGCGTGACAGACCGGCCGCGAGGGTGGACAGGACGTCGTCGAGGATGCCGAGCTGCTCGGTCGTCGGTGGCTCGCAGTAGGCGGTGTCGACCTCCGCCTGCACCCGCTCGTCGATGGTGAACACCCGGTGCACCACGTCGCCGTCCGCGCCGGGGTCGAGACGGCCCGAGGTCGCCTCCAGCACGCCGGCGAGCCGGGTGGCGCCCACGGCGATGCGGGCCGCATGGGCGCCGGGCATCGTGGCGAGCGACCCGGCGAGCGCGTCGAGCTCGGCCTGCCCCCACTTCTGGTCGAGGGAGGCGACCAGAGCCAGGGTGTCGGCGACGGCCGCGCGGCGCCGGCGGTGCTCGGCCTCGGTGATCTGGCGCAGCCCGACGCCGATCTGCTCGGCGGCGATCGTGAGGAACCCGGCGGCGGCGAGCGGTTCGGCGAGCTCGGCGGCGGCCAGCTCGACCCGGCCGACGCCGGCCACCTCGACCTGCGCGCGATGCGCCATCGACGCGGGGTCGACGTGCCGGCCGTGGAAGCCGATGCTCGCGGACACCGGTGCGAATCCCTCCGGTGTGATCACCAGGTGCAGCCGATCGATCGGTGACAGCTGGGTGATCGTGTCGGCCACAGCGGTGGCGTACGCGTCGAGGCGCAGGTCGTTGGCCGGCAGGCCGGCGAGCTCGAGCATCGTCGAGGTCGTCAGGAAGCCGACGAGGAACGCGCTGTGGTCGCCGGAGCGGACCTGCTCCACCGCCTCCCGATGCATGTCGGAGAGGGCGCTGATGACGCCCATCACGACCCCCGAGCGACCGCCGTCCGGCGCGCCAGGTCGTCCTCGATCTGGGCGAGGACGTCGTCGGGTCGCCGGTGCACCTGCACCAGCCCGAGCGCCTGCGTCGGGCTCACGGTGTGTTCGGGACCGGGTGCGCCGAGCTCGGCGGCGAAGCAGCTCGCCGCCGCGACCAGACGCTCGAGGCTGCCGACCAGGCCCGCCGCTCGGGCCCGCTGGTGGCGGACCCC
>Ga0315901_10009479_pt1 | contig 11203 bp, 9 predicted proteins | sample LakEriMetagenome_10_FD_203761 | JGI IMG/M metagenome (GOLD analysis project Ga0315901, IMG submission 203761) | Freshwater fungal communities from buoy surface, Lake Erie, Ohio, United States - Buoy 2 MA116 | ecosystem: Environmental > Aquatic > Freshwater > Lake | place: USA: Lake Erie, Ohio...
GACCACGCGCAAGAGGTTCCGCTGGGTGGCTGCGCAAGGTGGTTTGGTGAAGCGGTTCGTGAAGCTGCAAGAGGCGTCAAGAGGTGGCAAAAGGCGGAACCAGGCTGAGATTGGCGGCGGGCCAGTGCAGGTGCGGGGTTCGTGCAAGCTGCATGCGCCATGGCCGCGCGCACGCCTGAACCGCTGGCCCGTGACTGCTGGTCAGGAGACCCCTCAGACGCGCTCAAACCCGGACGTTGGCGAACTGCCAGGCGTCTTGAGGTACCGGCGCTGGTTGCAGTTCGGATCCACGCCCCTCCAAGGGGGTCCAGTCGGTACGGACGGCGGCCAGCGTGCCCAGGTAGGGCCTCGCCAGCGCCAGGATCTCCTCGTGCGGCAGGTCCTCGGGCTCGAGCAGGCCGCGATCAGGGTGTTGGGTGGCCCACACGGCCGCGGCCATGACGCCGGCGGCCACCTGCAACGTGGTGGCGCTGTTGCCAGGGGCGGCTTTGCGTGCCTCGGCGGCGGTGAGTTGCGATCCGAGCCAGAGCGCACCGCCGGCCGGGCCGCCGATGAGCACGCCCAATTCGTCGGTGCCCCCGACGATGTCGTCGGCCAGGTGTCGCTGCAGCTTGGGGATGCGCCAGCCTGCACCTGCCAGCTCATGCAGCGACAGGACCGCATCGTCGCAGGGACGGTAGGCGTAATGCACGGTGGGCCGCCACTGCGGACGGCTGGCCGGACCGATGGTCAGCCAGTCAGCGATGGTCAGCGACTCCATGTGGGTGATCACGAAGCCCAGCGTGGGCCCGATGTGGGGTGTCCAGGTCAGCGCGCGCGTGGCGGCCCCGGGTTGGGACAGCCAGAGGCCCGGGGCCCGGCGGTCGTGCCGGTGGCCATCGCGAGGCCACTGTCGCTCGTGCGTGCCCCAGCCCAGCTCGGCAGGCTGCATCGCTTCCTCGATGAAGCCGCGCACCGACCATGTGTTGACGAACTCGCCGGGCAGGCGATGGGTGGCGCTCCACTGGGTGTCGCGCTCCGCGATGTGGATGGTCCGCACGTCCAGCTGTCGTGCCAGCCGGGCCCAGTCGTTGCGTGCCATGGGCGTCTTCAAGTCCATGCCCTGCTGGCGGCCCAGGTGCAGCAGGGCCTCCTTGACAAAGTGCGACACCAAGCCCGGGTTCGCGCCATGGCACAGCACTGCCGTGGGGCTGCCGGGCTGGCGGCCCAGCTGCAACGCGGCTTGCCGCCTGGCGTGGTTGGTGCGCTGTGCGGGTGGCACAACCGCTGCGTCACCCCAGGGCTCCTGGGCCGTGTCCACATAGAGCGCCCCCCGCGCCCGGGCCAGCGCGATCAGCGGCACGGAGTCCACCCCCACCGACAGGTTGAGCAGCAGGTCGCCCCGTCGGAGCCTGGGGGCCAGCAGCTTGCGCAGGTTGTGGCGGGTGATGCGGGCGGGCAGCACCTGGTAGCCCTGGGACGCCGCGTGCTGCAGAGCGGTGCTATCGGGGCTGATCAACACCACCCGCTCGGGCTCGACCGGCAGGTGCCGCACCAGCAGGGGCAGCACCCCTCGGCCGATGCAGCCCAGCCCGAGCAGGACGACCCGGCCTGTGAAGGGTTGGGCGTGCGTCATCCTGACTCGATCTGGGGCTTCGATGGAGCCAGCCTGCACTGCCGGGGCGACGGTCTCGCCCTTCAGTGCGCCATCAGCACCGGCAAGGTCATGGAGCGCAGCACGCGTTGCGTGACGCCCCCCAAGAGCCACTCGCGGGCGCGCGAATGTCCGTAGCAGCCCATGACGAGGAGGTCGCTGCCGCGGTCAGCCGCCAGCGACAGCAGCAGGTCACCCACGCCGCGGCCGTTGGCGCCCTGGTGCAGCATCTGCGCCTGCACGCCATGGGCCCGCAACCAGTCTTCCAGCCACACGTCGCGCGCTGCCTGTGCGCTGCCGTCCCGGTCATCCGAAGGCTCAGACCAGATCGCCACGTCCACCGCTTGCGCGCTCTGCAGCAGGGGCAGTGCCGCGCTGAGGGCGTGCGCCGACTCGCGGGTGGGTTTCCAGGCCACCAGCACGCGCCGTCCGATGTCGGCGTAGTCACCCACGGCGGGCACGACGAGTGCTGGTTTGCCGCTGGCCGCCACGACCGAGGGCACGAAGTCCGTCCCCACGCCCCAGGCCATGTCGTCGTCGGGGTCGTGCTGCCCCAGCACCAGCAGGTCGTTGTAGAGGCTTCGCTGCGCAAAGGCGGTCAACGCTGGTGTGCTGCCGCCATCGCACCAGGTCACGCCAGGGCCGGGTGAGGAGACCTGGGCATCAAACTGCTCCCGGGCGCGGCGGCGGCGTTCTTCTTCGGCCTGCTGCAGCAGGACCACGCCCCCTGCGTCGCCCATGCCGCCCATGCCCCCCATGGGCACCGCCACCCAGGCCGGGTTCACGGCGAACATCGCCGTCACCCCTGCATCACAAGACTGGGCCAGTCGTCGCGCCACCTGCAACCGTTGGCCGCTGCGCGCAGAGCCGTCCACATGCACCAGGAGTCGGCGAAGGGGGTTCATCCGGGCCACCGCGTTCAAAAGCGCGCCACCAGGCCGGCTGTCACCTGATCCACGTCCACCGATTCGCCCAGCAGGCGGCCCCGCAAGCGCTCGTACTCCAGGCGGGCGCCCAGGTTCTTGGTCCAGTCCACGCCCAGGCCAGCCCCCCAGCCAAAGTGCGTGTGCGTCTCGCGACGGCTGCCGCTGATGTCGGCCACGCGGGCCGAGCCCGTGATGCGGGACGAGTGCACACCCGCCTTGCCGAAGACCGACCAGATGCCGTCCTTGGCCATGGCCAGGGCATACAGGCCCACGCCTTCGCCCTTGAACTCTCCCGTGGCCACGGTGCCGTCCGCCAAGGCAGCGGAGAACTTGGCGCGTCCCTGGCGGTAGACCTCGGCCTGACCACCGAAGTTCGGGTGGAACATGTAGCCGCCGTAGAGCTTCCAGGCGGTGTCGTTGCGGTCGCAGCTGAGGGTGCCGGTGCAGTCGATGTCGGCGCGAGACTGGCCCACGCCGAACCCTGCAAAGCCCTGCGCTTGAGCGCCCAGGCTGGCCAAGCCAAAGACGACGGCTGCCCCTGCGGAGGCCCAGGTGTTGCGGATGCTGACGGTGTGACGGTGCATGGATCTGATCTCCTGAAAACGCCGACGGCAGGCGCCGCCGGCCGAGGTGGAGATCCTGCCCAGTGCGGGTGGCGGCAGGTTGCGTATCCGCAGGCCCCTTTTCTTCCCGCCTCGCCTCAGGGAAACACCCGCTTGGTCTGCCTGACGGGACGGCCGAAGATCGGTGTTTTGTCATCGTCTCCAGGACCCGGTCATGATCCGCAAGCCCGAAAACGCCTCTCATCGCTGGAAGTTCTTTCGCACGGGGGGCTTTGATCAGGTCTGCATTGAGACGGCGGAGGACCTGCGCCACCTGGGGGAGCTGGACCAAAAACTCTGGGCCGTGTTGACCGTCCCCACCAGTGGCCTGGAGTTCGACGAGCGCACCCTGCAGCTCATCGACACCCGGGGCGAGGGGTGCGTGCGGGCGAGTGATTTGCTGGCCGCCGTGAACTGGACCTGCGACCTGCTGCGGGACCCACAGATGCTGTTCGTGCCGGGGGAAGCCCTGCCGCTGGACGCCATCAACGAGACCCACGCCGATGGCGCCGCTGCCTTAGGCGCCGCTCGTGCGCTGCTGGCGGCCCTGGGCAGGCCTGACGCCACAGACATCTCGCTGGCGGATTTGTCCGACACCGCACCGCTCTTCGCGCCCCAGCAGTTCAATGGCGACGGCGTGGTGGTGCCCGGTCTGACCCCCGAGGAGGACTTGGCTGCGGCCATCGCCATGATCGTGGCCGCGCGCGGCGGTGTGCCCGACCGCAGCGGCGAAGCCGGTCTGGACCAGGCCGGCCTCGACGCCTTTGTGGCCGATGCCCAAGCCGTGTGCGAATGGCACGCGCGCGGGCAGGCCGCTGCGGCGACCGCATCGACCGGTGAGCCCTCAGGGGCGGACGGCGGTGCACACGAGGCCATCCTCGCGCTCGGCCTGGACACCGCGGCGGCGGCGTCCGCCTTTGATGCCGTGAAGGCCAAGGTGGAGGATTACTTCACCCGTTGCCGGCTGGCGGCCTACGACCCGCGCGCTGCAGCGGCCCTGAACGCCTCCGAGCAGGAGTTGGCAGGGCTGTCGCCCGGGATGCTGGCTGCCGATGCCCCCGCCATCGCCAGCCTGCCCCTGGCCCAGGTGCATGCCGAGGGCTTGCTGCCCTTGCGCGATGGCCTCAACCCCGCCTGGGCCGCCGCCATGGCAGCCTTGCGAGACCGGGTGGTGACCCCCCTGCTCGGTGAGCTGCAGAGCCTGACCGACGCGCAATGGCAAGCCTTGTCGGCACGGCTGCAGGCCTGGCGAGACTGGACCATGGCCCGGCCTGACACCCCTGTGGCCTCGCTCGAGCCCGCTGCCCTGCACGCCTTTCTCGACAGCGACATGGCCGCGCGCATCCAGGCGCTCATCGACACCGACAGCCAGGCCGGTGGCGCCAGCCAGCACCTGGGCCTGCTGGAAAAGCTGCTGCGCTTGCGCAAAGACCTGGTCACGTTGCTGCGCAACTTCGTCAACCTGGCGGACTTCTATTCGCTCAAGGGCAAGGCCATCTTCCAGGCGGGCACGCTGTACCTGGACCAGCGCAGCTGCGACCTGGTGATGCGCGTGCGCGACCCCGCCCGCCACGCCAGTCTCGCGCCGCTGTCGGGCACCTTTCTGGTGTATTGCCAATGCACCCGCAAAGACGAGGCGCCCATAGACATCGTGGCGGCCCTCACGGGCGGCGACATTGACGACATGATGGTGCCCGGGCGCAACGGTGTGTTCTACGACCGGCAGGGACGGGACTGGAACGCCAGCGTGACGCGCATCGTGGCTCAACCCGTCAGCGTGAGACAGGCCTTCTGGCTGCCCTACCGGCGCCTGGCCCGCATGGTCGGCGAGCAGGTGCAGAAGCTGGCCCTGTCGCAGGACAAGAAGATCGAGGCGACCTCGAGTTCGATGGTCACCTCCACCACCGAGAAGGCCGCTGCGGCCACGGACAAGGCTGCCAAGCCAGCTCCCGCGGCCCCGGCACCTTTTGACATCGCCAAGTTTGCCGGCATCTTTGCAGTCGCTGGCCTTGCCGTTGGGGCCTTGGGCACGGCGCTGGCGGCCATCTTCAGCGCCTTCCTCTCCCTGCCAGTGTGGAAGATGCCCTTGGTGGTGGTGGGGCTGATGCTGCTGGTGTCCGGCCCCTCGATGTTCCTGGCCTGGTTGAAGCTGCGGCGCCGCAATCTCGGCCCGCTGCTGGACGCCAATGGATGGGCGGTGAACATTCGCGCCCGCATCAACGTGCCCTTCGGCGCCGCGCTGACGGGGGTGCCCCAGTTACCGGGCGGCGCCACACGCGCCCTGACCGACCCCTATGCCGACAAGCGCCTGCCCTGGGGGCGTTGGCTCTTCACCCTGGCCGGCGTGGCCGTGATCGTGATCGTCGCGCTGCGTGTCATGGGGGTGCTGAAGTAGGACGCGCCTCCATTTGCCACCAGGCCGGCAGAAGCCTTCTGATCTCCGGTCGGCGGTAGCGGTCATCCAGCAGCCACAGCCAGCCCTTGTCTTCGGGGGTGCGCAGAACGCGCCCTGCAGCCTGCACCACCTTTTGCATGGCGGGCACCAGGTCGGCGTAGCCATGCCCCTCGCCAAAGAGCTGGTCCAGGCGGGTTCGCAGTGCCTCCTGCACGGGCGAGACGGGCGGCAGACCCAGGGTGGCGACAAAGGCGCCGATCAGCCGCGAGCCCGGCAGGTCGACACCTTCGGCGAAGACGCCGCCCAGCACCGCAAAGCCGATGCCCCGGCCCTCGGGTTCGAATCGATCCAGGAACGCACGACGCGCCTGCGGGTCCATGGAGCGCTCCTGGCGCCACTGCGGAATGTCAGGCCGCTCTCGGGCCAGCCGGGCGCAGGCCTGCTGCAGGTAGTCATGGCTGCTGAAGAAGGCCAGGTAGTTGCCCGGATGGGCGTCGAACTGTTGCGTCAGCACCTGGGTCAGCGCCTGCAGCGAGCGGCTGCGGTGGGCGTATCTCGTGGACAGCCGCTCGGCCACCTGCACGCGCAGGTGCTCGGGGGGAAAGACCGGCGCCACGTCCAGCCACACCGTGCCTTCAGGCAGGCCCAGCAGGTTGGCCTGGTAGTCCTGAGGGCTGAGGGTGGCCGAGAACAGCACCGTGCCGTGCAGGGCCGCCCAGCGCGGCCGCAGAAACGGCGCTGGCATCACGTTGCGCAGGTTCAGGCAGAGGTCTTCGATGGACGTTCCAGAAGAGACGCTCTGGGCCTCCTCGCGCAGCCCTGGTACCCACAAGGCAGGCGCGGGCTCGCGCGTCACGTCGACCAGCGAGTGAGCGCCCAGGGTGTCCGTCAGCCTGATCAGATGCTGGAGGTGGAAGTGAAACTCCAGCAGCGTGCCCGTGGCCAGCGGTTCGCCCTGGAAGTGGTCGGCCAGTGCGGCCCCCAGGTTCTGCAGCGCCAGGGCCAGCGGGTCGGGCAACTCCTCCAGCGGCGCGTGGGTTTGACCTGGCGGAGGAGCCATCTCTTCCAGCGTGCGCACCAGGCGAGTGAAGTGCATCCGCAGGCCTGAAGGGGCCATGCCCGACATGCGCTGCAACTGGGTGGTGGAAATGGTGGCGCTGTACATCTGGCGTGCCCGCTCCACCAGGTTGTGGGCCTCATCCACCAGCAGGCCCAACCGCCATTGCAGCGACTGCGACAGGCCCCATAACAAGGCCACCCCGTCAAAGGCGTGGTTGACGTCGCCCACCAGCACGTCGCTCCAGCGCACCAGTTCCTGCCCCAGGTAGTACGGGCACAGCTGATGCTCGCGGGCGATACGCCTCTGTGCGGCGGCGTCCAGCCAGCCTTCGGCCACCGCCTGAGCCCGGGCGGCGGGCAGGCGGTCGTAGAAACCCCGTGCCAGCGGACAGGCCTGGCCGTGACAGGCCTTGTCGGGGTGTTCGCAGGCCTGTTCCTTGGCCACGATGGCCAGCACCCTCAAGGGCGGGCGGTGGGGCAGGGGGTGTTGTGTGTGGCCGGTGGGAATGTCGTCGCCGGCCTTCTCGAACGGGCCCGCGGACAGCCCATCCAGCCCGTGCCTCAGGTCGGCCAGGGCCTGCAGCGCCGGGCCCTGCGCCGTGCCCTTGCAGGTGAGGTAGGCGATCCTGTCCAGGCCCTTCTCACCCATGGCGCGCAGCGCGGGAAAGAGCGTGCCGATGGTCTTGCCGATGCCCGTGGGGGCCTGCGCCAACAAGCTGGTGCTCCCTGCCAGGGCGCGGTAGGCCGCCTCGGCCAGGTCGCGCTGACCTGGGCGAAAGCTGCCGGGGGGAAAGCCGAGGGTGCGCAGCGCCAGGTCTCGTGCCTGACGGTGAGCCGCCTCCTGTGCAGCCCAGTGCTCGAAGGCCGCGCAGCGCTGCAGCAAAGCTTCTTCCAGCTCGGCGGCGCCAAACACCTGGAACATTTCGCTTTCGGTCTGGCTGGCGATGTCGAAGTACACCAGCGCCAGGGCCAGCTCCTCGACGCCGCGCTCGCGGCAGAACAGGGCCCCGTAGGTCTGCAATTGCGCCCAGTGCAGGTGGCGGCGGTTCTCGGGCACGTCTTCCGGCTGGCCGCGGATGGTCTTCACTTCCTCCAGGCAGCGCCGGCGTGGGTCGTAGCCATCGGCCCGGCCCCGTACGCGAAGTGGTCCGCAAATCGTCTCCAGCGTCACCTCGGTCTCGTAGTCCAGCGAGCGGCGGCTGGCGACGATGGACTGGCCCTGCAGGCCTTCCAGGGCGGTGGCTGCGGGCGTGAAACGCCGGTCCAGGTCGCCGCGCTTGGCGGTGAACTCGCACAGGCTGCGGACTGAGACGGTGTAGGTCCAGCCGGGCCGAGGCCTTTGCTCGTGGTCATTCACGGGCCCCAGGCCATGCCCGGTCTCTCGGTCTCGGTCGGGTAGGGCCGAGGCCGTGCCGGCCAGCGCCTCAGCCACGCGGGTCGATGCGCTCCAGCGCCTGCACGATGTCGGCCTCCTGGGTGGGCCGCACCAGCTTGCTCAGCTCCTGCCCATCGCGCAGGAACACGAGCGTGGGCCACAGCTTGACTCCAAACTGCCGTCCCAGCCGCCGCCCCGGCCCATCCTCCACCTTCAGGTGCCGCACCCCGGGGTGCCGCGCCAAAGCCGACGTCACCAAGCCCGCCGCCCGCTGGCAATGCCCGCACCAGTTGGCGCCGAAGTCCAGCAGGGTGGGGCCAGTCCAGGCGAGCACCTCGCTGTGCTCAGGAGCGTCAGGGGAATAGGCGAGAGCGTCGGGCATGACGTACTGCAGGGGCGCTGGTGAGTTTCAGAACCGGTTGAGCAGGGCCGCGACCCACAGCCCGCATTGACCAAGCCACGACTGCCTGTACAGGCCGCAGCGGTACAAACCCAGCATACGGGGCAAGACCCAGCGCGACCGTGCGCGGATGACACCGTCCAGCACCTGTTGGTGTTCTGGCGTGAAGTGCGGCCGCATCCGCAGCAAGGCCCGGAGGTTGGCGTTGATCCACCCTCGGTAGCGCCCCTGCAGCAGTTGCTGCACCCGCTGGAGTTGCTCCTTCATGCTGACGTTGGAGCCGAACTGGTTCTGGCCGTGCTGCCGATAGCGAAGGCTGGGCTCGGGGTCGTAATGGACCCGGCCGCCGCAGCCTGTGACCAGCATGTAGACCCACCAGTCGTGGGTGATGGCCTCCACCCTAGGTCCGGCCGACAGCAGCAGGGCCCTTGCAGCACGGTTGAACACCATGGTGTTACCGCCCGCAATGCTTTGGACAAGGGCGTTGCGAAAGCCCGGAGGATGCTTGAACAGGTGGGAGTGACCCAGCATCTGGTTGTGCTCGTCCACCAGCACCGTGCGGGAGCAGTACATGGCTGGCGTGTCGGCGGGCACGGTCTCCAGCCATCGCAAGGCACGCGCCAACTTGTCCTGATGCCAGAGGTCATCCTGGTCACAGAAAGCAAAGAAAGGTGCGTCGATCTCGGGCGCGCACGCCAGTGTCAGGAAGTTGGCCGTCGATCCCTTGCAGGGGCCGGGCCTGACGTGCAGGCGCTCATCTCCCCAGCGTTCCCGGTGCGATTGCAGGATGTCGAGGGTCTGGTCCTGGGATCCATCATCAGACACCCAGAGCTTCCATGAAGTCCAGGTCTGGTCCTGAATCGATTGCAGTTGGTCCGCCAGAAACGGTTGTGCCTGGTGGGTGCACAGCAGGATCGCCACTGATGGCGCACCTGGGTCACTTACCAGGCCGCCGGCCTGACGCAAAACCTCGCGCGTCACAGGCACAGGCTCAGGTCCAACAGGGCGTGCTCGCCCTCAGGGAGCACCTGGAGCGCACAGGCAGCATCAGGTGATGTCGGATCTGGGTTCACAAGACAAAAGTGGAAGACGGTACGAACTCTCTCAATCATAGGTGCGGACGAGCGTGCTCAGGTGCCGAGCATCAGGCGAGAACAGATACGGAGATTGGCAAAATACTGTATAAAAAAACAGCATACAGTCAGTCTCTGCTGCTTTTATCGTCTTCCCTCGTGTCTGTGCTGGTTCATCCCGAACAACTTCACCCCCAGGTCTGGCGTGCGCACCAGCTGGGGCGGGCTGTGCATGGGGTGGTGCCCACCGGCTTCGAGGCCTTGGATGCCCAGCTGCCCGGAGGCGGCTGGCCTTGTGGTGTGCTGTCCGAGTTGCTGCTGGCGCAGACGGGGATTGGGGAGATGCGCCTGCTGGCGCCCGTGATGGCCCGGCGGTCTGTCGCGGCTCAGGGGATTGCACCAGAGGGCGGTGGCATCATGCTGTTTGGTCCACCCGCTCTTCCCTGTGCGCAGGCGCTTGAGCAGTTGGGCGTGGAGGTGGGGCGTCTGGTCGTGGTGCACGGGCGTGAGGGCGCCCGAGGTGCGGCGGTGCGACATCTGTTGGCTTCAGCCGATCTGCTGTGGGCGCTGGAGCAGGCCTTGCGCAGCGGACAGGTAGGGGTGGTTTTGGCTTGGCTGCCAGACCGCTTGGCCGCCGAGGCCTTGAGACGGCTGCAACTGGCGGCCCAGGCCCACGAAGGGCCGGCCTTCCTGCTGCGCGGCATTGGCGAGCGCTGCAAACCCAGCCCCGCGCCTTTGCGCCTCGCGCTCCACCCGGGTCATGGCCCCGACGAACTGTCGGTGCAGGTGCTCAAGAGGCGAGGGCCTGCGGGAGGCGGGCCGCTGCGTCTGGCGCTGCCGCCGGTGTTGCCTGCTGCGGCCTTGCGTCGATGGCGGTCCGCGGTGTCAGGCGCAGGCGCGCCAGACCTTGTCAGGGCAGACGTGCGGCCCCCCGACGTGACGAATGGCGTTGTCACGGCTGCCGCGGCAGCCAACGGACTTGCCGTCACCAGCCCTCTGGGGTGAGGCCTTCGTGGACGCTCTTTCTGAAGCAGGTAGGAGTCCAGGCAGGTCCGTCGAGGCCTGCTGGGTGGCCGTGCACCTGCCGGCCCTGTCCATCGAGGCCTTCGCTGCCAGCCTCGGTCCTGAGCAGGCTCATCGCCCCCTGGCCTTGCTGGACAAGGCCTTGCTCTGCGCGGTCGACGCCCGTGCCTGGGAGGCCGGTGTGCGGCCTGGCCAGCGGCGGGCCACGGCCCTGGCGCTGGAGCCCTCGCTCCTGCTGGGGCGTGCAGATAAGGTGCGTGAGCAGCAGGCGCTGCGAGCCGTGGCGTACGCCGCGCTGCAGTTCACGCCGTGCGTGGCCGAGCTGCCACCCCACACGGTGCTGCTGGAGGTGGCGGCCACCAGACGTCTGTTCGGAGGCCTGGCGCGTTTGGCACAGCGCCTGCGTGAAAGCCTGACCCCTCTGGGCCACCGCACCCGGTGGGCTTGCGCCCCTACCGCGCAGGGGGCCGCCCTGCTGGCCCGTTGGGAAGGCTGGGCAGGACACGAAGAGGTGGACGCTGCCTTGAACTTCAGGTGCACCACAGACCAGAGCCCCGACCGGTTCGCAGACCAGATCAAGCACCAGATCACAGACCAGGCTGCTGGACAGCGCCCTGGCCTGCGCATGCTTGGCCTGCAGGAACTGCGCACCGCCTTGGCCCAGGTGCCCCTGACACTGCTGTGTGAGAGCCCGACCGAACTCGAAACGCTTCAGGG
>Ga0315901_10009483_pt1 | contig 11198 bp, 5 predicted proteins | sample LakEriMetagenome_10_FD_203761 | JGI IMG/M metagenome (GOLD analysis project Ga0315901, IMG submission 203761) | Freshwater fungal communities from buoy surface, Lake Erie, Ohio, United States - Buoy 2 MA116 | ecosystem: Environmental > Aquatic > Freshwater > Lake | place: USA: Lake Erie, Ohio...
TCCCGATCCGCTGCCGTGGGAACTGGCTGCGGATGCAGACCGCGTCGTGGCTGGGGTCGTGCTGGCGCGGCCGATGGAAACGGTGTACCACTATCTGGTCCCAGAGCCGCTACGCGAGATCATCAAGCCCGGACAACGAGTACGGGTGCCGCTGGGGGCGGGCGACTCGCCGACGCTCGGCTACTGCGTCGAGGTCGGCACAACCGCGCCGACCTCCCGGCGGCTGAAATCGGTGCTGGAGATCCTGGACCGCGATCCGCTGATCGGGCCCGAGATGCTGGCCCTCACCAAGTGGATCGGCGAGCGGTATCTCGCCAGCTGGGGGCAGGTGCTGGAGACCGTGATCCCAGCCGGAGTCAAGAAGCAGTCGGGCACCCGCGAGATTGTCTGCTACGTCCCGGCAGAGGGGCTGTCGGAGAAGGTCCTCTCGACTCGGCTCAGCAAGAAGCAGCGGGCTGTGGTCGATGTGCTTCTGGCAAGTACAGAGCCACTCGCCGTTGACGAACTCGCGATGAAAGCCGACTGCGGAACTGGACCAATCCAGTGGCTGCGCGAGCGACAGCTGATCGTGCCGATGAAGCGGCGGATGTCGACCTGGGAGGACGAAGATGTTGGCCCGGTCAACCCACAGACCGATCTGGTCCTGAACGAAGACCAGCAGAAGGCGGTGAACCAGATTCTGTCTCTGGTTCGTAAGAAAGAGCACCAGACGGTCCTGCTGCATGGAATCACCGGCAGCGGCAAGACCGAAGTCTACATCCAGACAATTCGCGAGATCGTCAGCTACGGCAAACAGGCGATCGTGCTGGTTCCGGAGATCTCGCTGACGCCGCAGACGATCCGGCGGTTCCGCAGTCGGTTTGACTCGGTGGCTGTGCTGCATAGCCACCTGACCGATTCGGAGCGTCACGCCCAGTGGCAGCGAATCGCAGCGGGGGGAGTCCAGGTCGTCGTGGGAGCTCGCAGTGCGATCTTCGCCCCGACACCCCAACTCGGCTTGATCATCATCGACGAAGAACATGAGACGACATTCAAGCAGCAGACCACACCGCGTTATCACGCCCGCGAGGTGGCTCGCGAGCGGGCCCGCCTCGCCGGGGTGCCACTGATCCTGGGCTCAGCCACTCCCACTCTGGAGTCACTGGTCCGGACTCGGCAGAAGAAGGATCTCTTAATCTCGATGCCCCGCCGGGTCGAGGGGCGTCCGCTGCCGCCGGTCTCGATCGTCGATGTCCGCAACGATCCGCATGTGCAGCGCGGCGAGGCGATCGGCCGGGCCTTGATGAACAGCGTCACGCAGTGCGTCCGCGATGGAGGGCAGGCGATCCTGTTCCTGAACCTGCGTGGGTACTCGCCCGTGCTGTGGTGTCAGAAGTGCGGCGTCGGTGTGCGCTGCCCCGATTGCGACCTGACGCTGACCTGGCACGCCGACCGGCAGAAGGTCGTCTGTCACAGCTGTGATTACGAGGCCGCCAAGCCCGCGGTCTGTCCGAACTGTCAGTTCCCGGGGCTGAAGTACCTGGGCACGGGTACACAGCGGCTGGAGCAGGAACTGGCCGCCAAGTTCAAGGGGATGCGTCTGCTCCGCATGGACAGCGACTCGATGAAGGCCCCCGGCAGCCACGACGAGGCCCTCGAACGGTTCCGCAGGCACGAGGTCGACATCCTGCTGGGAACGCAGATGATCGCCAAGGGACTCGACTTCCCCAACGTCACGCTGGTCGGAGTGGTCGCCGCCGACACTCTGCTGCATCAGCCCGACCTGCGGGCCAGCGAGCGAACGTTTCAGCTGATTGCCCAGGTCGCGGGCCGGACAGGTCGCGGCGAGAAAGGGGGCCGTGTGATCGTGCAGACCAGCTGTCCCGACGAGCCGGTGATTCAGCGGGCCGCCAAGCACGATTATCTCGGTTTCGCGGCGGGCGAGCTGCGACATCGACAGGAGCTGAAGGCTCCGCCGTTCACACACCTGGCCCGGATCATTCTGCGTGGTGAACACGAAACGCAGGTCAACGAAGAGGCCCGTCGGATCACGCTGCTGTATCGAGAGGCTGCGAAGGCTCAGAACCGCCCAGTCCGCATCCTCGGCCCTGCCCCAGCTCCACTGACCCGGCTGCGGAAGATGTTCCGCTTTCACTTTCAGCTGTCGGCCGAATCCCTCGACGAGATTCACGCCCTGTGGCGCGAGGTTCAACCGAAGATCGACGTGCATCCGAATGTGGAGATGACGATCGATGTCGATCCGCTCGATATGCGGTAACGCGGTGGAGCAGGGCTGCGGAATTCTGGCGAATTCCGCTACACGCGGAGGATGCCGACTGTCCCTAGCAGTGCGACCGCGATGAGGGCGATGACTCCCCAGCGGAACCGCCACGAGAGGAGCATCTCGACAAAGAGCAGCCCGAGGGCCGTCCAGATCAGTGGGCGCGAGTAACTCGATGAGCCGTTCGAGGAACTGGACTGGGCCGACACGGGGGTGGAGCGTTCGAGCCCCCAGTCGAACTTGAGCCCAGCCAGGACACCGCGACGCAGAGACTCCTCGGAGACAGTGCGGATATCACTCTCGCGCGGGTCGGCATTGACCGCGAAGGTCCGTCTCAGATTCAGCGGCGAAGCTGCTGTCATCTGATAGAAGCCTGCGGATCCGGTCTCGGGCCAGAACAGGACGGTTTCCGGTTGGGAGGTCGCGACATCGCGCGTCTCTGTCAGGGCATCGACGGTCTTCGCGTCGGGAAGCATCAGTGTGCCTTCGACAGGTTGCGGCACATCCAACCGCACGGGGCTGCCGACCAGCAGTGGTTCTGACTGGATTCGTCCGGCCATTGAGAACTGAAGCAGGCGATTCATCAGCGGAACAAAGCTGGGCCATAAGACCCAGTTCCCCCAGCTGTCGTCGAGTGAAGTGGTGACTAGTACGACTCGCCCTTTGCCGAAGGGGCGTTCGAGGATCGCGGGATCTCCCGTCGTCCAGGGGAGCACGGTGGTCCAGTTTCCATCGGCTTTGGCCGTCACGCGGACAAAACGCGATACCGGCGAGGTGGCCAGCCCAGAGTCGCTGCGGCCTCGAAACGGACTGAGTACCGGATGGTCAAGGTTGCCGGTCTCAAAGGTCGCCGGTTCATCGGAGCGGTCGACGATCTCTCGCACATCCACCGGCGCCAGCGAGCCCCAGGACTCGACGAAGCGGTTCGTGTCGACTTGGTCTCCCCACCCGATGACGAGCCCGCCGCCTTGCTGCACGAAGTCGGCCAAACGAGTGACGTCCCCCGCAGGCAGACCCGCCACGTCGCACATGACGACCGTATCGAAGCGAGCCAGATCGGTCGTCGCCAGTTCCCCGGGAGTGCAGATCGTCGGAATGAACGGGCTGGAGTCGGCCGCGAGCGGGGTTCCAGCCGACATGGCCGGGGCGAGCGTCAACTTCACAAACCCACTGGCAGACTCGGCCAGCTTGGGGGCGGGCCGACCATCGACCAGCAGCACTTCCAGATGCTTCCGCCCCGCCACGACCCGCTGAATCTGATTGTCGGTCGCAATCGAATCGGAGAGAATCCGGGCCTCCAACAGGACCTCGGAACCGGCCTCCGGAAGCTTGAGTGTGGCTGTGATTTTCTGTTCGGATCCAGCGGCTACGGTGACCGGCTGACTGAAGCGTACCACTCTGTCCGCGAGGATCTCGATGTCCCGCGTCTGGTCTTCGCTGGTGTGATTCACCAGCGTGACCTCGGCGTGGAATGGACGGCCCGTTAAGGCCACTTGCTCGGGGACCTGAAACGACTTGAGCGACAGATTCGTCGGCGGCGGACCGCTGGCATCGACAAGAAACATCGAGGCCCGCGTCTCGAACCCCTGCAACAGCTGACGCAGCTGGGACTCTTCCGCCGGCGTTTCGAGCGACCACTGTGTGGCCTGGAAATCACTGATGATGAACAGCTCGACGAGTTCATTGGCAGGTGCTTCGCTGAGCAGGTCCTGGACCTGTCGCAATGAGGCGGCCAGGTCACCCGCGTCGTCGAGTTGTGGCAGGCGATCGATCTCCCGCAGGACATCCTCACGGTCATGCGCGGGGCGGCGGATGATGACGGGCGAGACCGCGTTCCCGATGCGGCACAGATTGAAGGTGTCACCCGCTCCGGAGCTGAGGACAATCTCACGGGCCAGCTGGCGGGCGCGGTCCATGCGGGTCGCATCCCCAACGCGTGCCGACATGCTCAGCGAACCGTCGATCAGCAGCACCCGGTGACGATGCGGAGCGGAGTCTCCGACCGACGAACTGCCCGTGACAAAGGGCCGGGCCACCGCGATCGCCAGCAGGGCGAGCAGTAGACACCGCACCAGCAGGACCAGCAGCGACTCCAGACGCACCCGCCGGGCATGGCGGTTGACGACCTCGCGCAGGAACTGCATCGGAGCCCACAACTGGACCCGCGGGTTCTGCCGCCGCCACAGGTGAATAGCAATCGGAACCGCCAAACTCCCCAGCCCCCAAAGCCAAAGCGGGCTGGTGAAACCGAACGCCAGAAGTGAGGGGGCCGAAAGCATGTGGGCAGCATAGGTTGCGGTGGGCGGTTCTGTCAGCTGTTGGGGGGAAGCTGTCAGCGATTGGGTGCTTTCGCTCATTGGTGGTCCCCGCTGGATTCGGCATAGTTCCATCCTGCTCGGATCGGCCACGCATCGAGGCTACGACTCGACGATGGCATTGAGCCCTCCGCCATGAAAGGGCACGACAAATCAGCCTGGGGCAGAGAGACCATCGGGAGCGCCGCCCCAGGTCGCAGAGTTCCTGCCTGCCGAGCCCTGTGAGGGCGGAACAGAGGCTCATCGGACTTCTGCTTCGCCCCGTCAGGGCTTGGGCCAATCAAGCCAATCAAGCAATTCCAACCCAGGACGGCGCTACGCGGCTATCGCCGCTGCGCTCTGCCCTGGGCTGGTTTGTGATGCCCCTTCGGGGCGGAATAGAGCCCGGTGCGATGAATAAACGCTGGCGTTGGTGACGTCCAAAGTGGTCGACTCGGGCTTCGCGCGATCGCCTTTCGGGGGACCACCAATAGGCGAATGCCTCCTCAGCGTTCTTTCACGGCCCTCGACCGAGACATTCGATTGATAAATCGTGACAATGCACCCGCGTCCCGGTCCTTCCTTACGACGAGTTCCCCATGAGTCGGGCTGCCGAGTTCATTGTCACCAGTCATATCCCTGAGCTGCGGCAGGCGGTCGCGACGGCTCGTGTGTCGGGCTGTACGATTGGCTGCGTGCCGACGATGGGGGCACTGCACGCGGGGCATGTCAGCTTGATTGAAGAGGCCCGGACGCGGACCGACTTTGTGGTCGTCACGATCTTCGTGAACCCCTCGCAGTTCGCGCCGCACGAGGATCTGGCCAAGTATCCGCGGCCACTCGAACGCGATCTGCAGCTGTGCCGCGATGCAGGGGCGAGTCTGGTCTATGTCCCGGAAGTTCCGTCGCTCTATCCGCCGGGGTTTCAGACGTGGGTCACAGTCGACGAGCTCTGCAAGCCGCTGGAGGGGACCTTCCGCGCGACTCACTTCCGGGGCGTGACGACGATCGTGCTGAAGCTGTTCAACATCGTTCAGCCGGATGTGGCGTGTTTTGGAGCCAAGGACTATCAGCAGCAGACGATCATTCGACGGATGGTGAAAGATCTCGATCTGCCCGTGGAGATCGTCGTCTGCCCCACCATTCGCGAGCCAGATGGGCTCGCGATGAGCAGCCGCAATGTCTATCTGAGCAAGTCCGAGCGGGTGACAGCGCTCACGCTTTCCCAGGCGCTGGCCATGGCTCAGGAGAAGCTCGACGCCGGGGAGCGAGATGTGGCTGCGATCCGCACGGCAATGCGGGCGATGCTCGAGGCGCAGCCGATGCAGGTCGACTATGTCGAGATCGTGGACCCGGACTCGCTGGAGACAGTGACCGTTGCCCAGTCTCGTATGGTGGCACTCCTCGCGGCGCGGGTGGGATCGACCCGGCTTATCGATAACCGCGAACTGCGGGCGTAACGAGCGATCAGCGGTCAGCCAGAAACACTGGCGCGTTTACCGAGCGATCGGCGGAAACGAACCGAGGTCGCGAGATTCGTCAGAATCCCGCGACCTCGTGGTTCAATCTCGCTGGTGTGAGCGCCTCGCCTTAACGCTTGGCAGCTACCTGATTCAGGCCGGTGACGTAGTCGAGCGTGACGTTCAACAGCTCGTCGTTGTAGAAATTCTTGGGGAAAACTTCCTTCGACTTCTTGTCGGGGTCGTCCTCGCCCAGCTGCTTCTTTTCTTCTTCGACGATCGCCTTGTCGGTCTCGCGCTCGGCCCGCAGGACCGATTCCTTCAGAGAGACTTCCTTACGGCTCTTGCGTTCCATGAACCGGGAGATCCCCTGCTCGACCTTCTTGAAGTCCTCGTTGCCACCGACCCGTGATTCACTGCTCTTCTGCAGTGCCGCGATCAGATCGGTGCTGACGCGGTTGCCGGGAGCGTAACGAGCATTGCGAATCTGGTCGAACGGCAAGGCATTGTCGAGACCGGCTTCGCCCTCGTCGATGTGATCGAGGATCGAGGGGAGCACGACATCGGAGCGGACTCCGCGGTTCTGGGTGCTGTCGCCGTTCACGCGGTAGAATTGCTGGATCGTCATCTTCAGACGGCCCAGATCGCTGCCGGCTCCTCCGAAGGGACGGAATCCCTGGCGGGCCGAGACCGGCATCAGGTTCTGGACGGTTCCCTTACCGTGAGTTGTCGAGTCTCCAATGATGATGCCGCGGCGGTAATCTTTGATCACTCCCGCGAAAATCTCCGATGCTGAGGCGGAGAGGCGATTGCAGACCACGATCAGCGGACCGGTGTAGAGGGCCCCCGGGACTTCGTCGTCAAGCTCCTTCACCCGACCGGTGGGGTCCTTAACCTGCACAACAGGCCCCTGATCGATGAAGTGGCCCGAGATCTCGACAGCTTCGCTCAGGGCTCCACCGCCGTTGCCACGCAGGTCCATGACAATCGCGTCGACGCCGCCTTTGTCTCGGAAATCGTTCAGGATCTTCTCGATGTCGACTGCGGCACTCTTACCACTGCCATCCTCGGCTCCAAAGTCGCGGTAGAACGAAGGCAGGCTGATGATCCCGATCTTGCCAGCCCGCCCGACGCGGTCCTGGGTCTCGATGATCTCGCCCTTGGCCTCCGATTCCTGCAGTGCCACCTTGTCGCGAACCAGTTCGTAGACCACCGTCTCGCCAGTCAGGGCGGTCAGCACCCGCAGGCGAACCTTGGTACCGGCCTTGCCGCGAATCTTGCGAACAACTTCGCTCAGCTTGACCTCGTAGACCTCTTCGATCTCGCCGGTTTCCTGGCCGACACCGACGATCTTGTCTTTGTCCTTCAGCCGACCATCTTTGTCAGCAGGCCCACCGGGCATCACCTGGTTGACGATCGTGTAACCATCTTCCGATCGCAGTGAGGCCCCGATCCCGTCCAGGCTGAGCCGCATCTGGATGTCGAAATCCTCGGCACTCTCCGGGGACATGTAGGTCGAGTGCGGGTCGAAGCAGGTCGTCAGAGCAGTGAGGTAGAATTCCAGAATCTCACTCTGCTTCATCTGCTCGATATTGCGCTGCACGGTCTTGTAGCGGCTGTGCAGACGCTTGCGACCTTCCTCGTCGGTCTCCTTATCGAGCCGGAACTGCAGCAGGTCGTACTTGATCCGCTTGCGCCAGCGCTCGTCGACTTCTTCCTGGGTCCGAGCCCAGGGCAAGTCATCGCCGTTGATCGTCATCGTTTCATCCGCCTCGAAATCGTGCGGCGCATCGATCAGGGCATGGGCTTTGGTCAGTTGAACGACCAGCCGCTCCTTGTAGCGTTTGAACACGTCATAGCCGAACTGGACATCGCCGTTCTTCAGGGCATCGTCCAGCGAAACGCGGTACTTCGAGAATTCGTCGATGTCTTCCTGTAGGAAGTAGAGTTTGGCTGGGTCGAGGTCTTTCAGGAATGCGTCGAGCAGCATGCTCGAAACCCGGTCATCGACCGTTTTGCGACTGACGTGAAACTGCGGAATCATCTGCACGACGATCTTCGCCGTTGGAGCTTCCACGGCATCGGCAGCCCGCACGCTCGGCGTGGAGATCAGTCCTAGACTGAGAATCCCCAGGGCCGACCGGGACCAGAAGTGAGGTTTTGCCGCCATGAATCGTTTCCTGTGAATTCGAAGAAGGAAGGGGGCAGGGATGAGGTTCCGCAATCTCGGCCTGATCGTACGCAAAGCCGGAGATTGCCTCAAGATGCAGTTTTGTGAGGCCCCCTCAGAGGCCCGCTGCCACCTTCCGTGTCTTTGAGGATTGTTGCCGCTCGGCGTCTCCCCCGAGAGGAATTCCGAAAACCTTTCGCCGGTGAACGGCTGTTGCTACTTCCAGTGGCTGCGGTCGGCGGGCGGCAGGTGTTCCGCCAGGGACTTAATGAGTTCCTGCATCTCCGGATCGATCGTTTTCGGCACAGTGATCTTGATGACCACGTACTGATCGCCGGGCGTTCCTGTCTTACGGTTCGGGAACCCTTTGCCTTTCAGTCGCAGCTTCGCCCCGGACGAGGTGCCCGGCGGGATCGTCAGTGTGACTTGCCCTTCTGTCAGTGTCGGGACGTCGACGCGGGTTCCCAGCAGAGCTTCGGTCACTGTCAGTGGGCATTCCAGCACGACATCGCTGCCCTCGCGCCGGAAATAGGGATGCGGTGCGACGTTCACCGTGATCAGCAAGTCGCCAGCTGGTCCGCCTCCCGAGCCGGGAGTCCCCTGCTGCCCCAGGCGGATCGTGTCGCCCGACTGTACGCCCGCCGGGATCTTGACGCTCAGCGTTTCGACTTTGCTGCCACGATTGATCGTGACGTCATAATTTCCCCCAGTGGCTGCCATCTGGAATGGAATCTGGATCGTGTCCTGCAGGTCCTCACCGCGTGTCGCCTGGCTGCGCCTTCGCCCACCGCGGCCACCCCCGAAGACTCCGCCGAACAGGTCGCCAAGGTCGACGCCCCCCTGGCCGAAGACCGACTCCAGATCGATCGGCCCTGCCCCGCCGCCAGGGCCACCGCCCTGCCGAGCGTACTTGTAGGCCTCGCCGTACTGGTCGTACTGCTTGCGTTTCTCTTCGTCCCCCAGCACTTCGTAGGCTTCACTGGCCTGCTTGAACTTCTCGGCTGCAGCCTTGTCTCCGGGCTTGGAGTCCGGATGATTCTCGCGGGCCAGCTTCTTGTAGGCCTTGCGGATTTCGTCGTGCGTCGCGGAACGCGAGACACCGAGAATCTGGTAGTAGTCGGAACTGGGCATGAGTGGCGAGGGTTGGGGAACTTGACTCTGTTGGTCATCGTATGTCGCGGACTCCGATTCGGTCTACGGTTCGAGCGGGAAGATTCCGTGGACCGCCGTTAGAATCCTCCGCCAGACCACTCCTTTCCCCGGGAACTGCCGTGCCACGTCCTGCTGCCACCTCTAAGCCCGTCTCGTTCGAAACCGTCGCCGGAAGCATTTACGACTACCCGGTCTACTACGACGTCATCTTCGGGGCCGACTGGAAGAAGGAGACGAACTTCCTCGAAGCTGCGTTCGAGAAGCATGCCCAGCGGACCGTGAAGTCGGTCTTCGAGCCCGCCTGCGGGACGGGTCGCATATTGATCAAGCTTGGCGAGCGAGGCTACAAGGTCAGCGGGAACGACCTGAATCCCAAGGCGGTCGACTACTGCAACAAGCGGATGGCGAAAGCCGACCTGCCCCAGACGGCTGTCGTGGGAGATATGTCCGACTTCCAACTCAAGAAGCCGGTCGATGCCGCTTTCAATCTGATCAACACGGTCCGGCACCTGCCGACCGAGAAGCATGCCCGTGATCATCTGAAGTGCATGGCAGATGCTCTGGCTCCCGGCGGGATCTACCTGCTCGGACTGCATCTGATGCCGACCGTCGGCAAGCCGATTCCGAGTGAATCGTGGGTCGCCAAACGCGGGACTCTGACCGTCTCCTCATATATGTGGACCAAGGAGATCGACGTTCCCGGTCGGATGGAGCACTTGGGGATGACTCTCGATATCCAGACTCCGACCCGGCACCTGCGGATCGACGACGAGATGCACTACCGGACCTACACAGCTGCTCAGATGCGGACGTTGATCGCGTCCGAGCCGCGTCTGGAGTGCGTCGAAACCTACGACTTCCTCTGTGACATTCACGACCCGATCACGATCGTGCCCAAGACCGAGGACGTAATCTACGTACTGCGGAAGCGGAAGTAGGATCGCAAGATCACGCATCCGAGAGATTCGATGATCCCGATTGGCTGACAGTCCCGACTCGCGCGGCCTATACTCAAGCCTGAGTCGCTCCCCCCACTCCACTGCGGAAACTGGCTGTGTCGTACACACTCAACACGACCGATCAACAGGCCGAAATGCTGGCGGCGATCGGAGTCTCTTCGATCGACGAACTGCTCTCAAAGCAGATTCCGCAGGAAGTACTGCTCAGCCGCCCGCTGGCTCTGCCGCCCTCTCTGGGAGAGATGGAGCTGGAGTCCCGCACGCGCCAGCTGGCGTCTCTCAATCGCACAGACCGCGTCTGCCTGATGGGGGGCGGAGCGTACGATCACTTCATCCCGGCGGTCGTCGACGAGATCACGTCACGAGGCGAGTTCTACACCGCGTACACCCCGTACCAGCCCGAGGCCAGCCAGGGCTCGTTGCAGACGTTCTTCGAGTACCAGTCGCTGATCTGCCGTCTGACCGGGATGGATGTCTCGAACGCCAGCCTCTACGAGGGCGGCACCGCCGTCAGCGAAGCGATGTTCATGGCGATGCGGTGTACGAACCGGCATGGGCGCGTGGTCGTGTTGGGCTCGGTGAATCCGGAGTTCCGCCAGATCCTGCGGACCTACACCGAGACACTCGCCACCGAGATCATCGTCATCCCGGCGTCCGATGGCGTCGTTGATCCTGCACGCGTGGCTCAGGCCCTGAACGATCAGACAGCCTGTCTGGTGATCCAGCAGCCGAACTTCTTCGGCTGTCTGGAAGCTGTCGAAGAACTGACGGTCATGGCTCATTCTGTCGGAGCCCTGTCGGTCGTTTCGTTCGATCCGATCAGCCTCGGCATTCTGGTCCGCCCCGGCGATTACGGAGTCGACATCGCCGTGGCTGAGGGACAATCACTGGGAACCCCGCTGC
>Ga0315901_10009485_pt1 | contig 11197 bp, 11 predicted proteins | sample LakEriMetagenome_10_FD_203761 | JGI IMG/M metagenome (GOLD analysis project Ga0315901, IMG submission 203761) | Freshwater fungal communities from buoy surface, Lake Erie, Ohio, United States - Buoy 2 MA116 | ecosystem: Environmental > Aquatic > Freshwater > Lake | place: USA: Lake Erie, Ohio...
CGCCGACCTGGCGCGCCCGGCAGGACTCGAACCTGCAACCGTCCGCTTAGAAGGCGGATGCTCTATCCGGTTGAGCTACGGGCGCTCTGGAGGCGGTCGCCGGTTCAGTGAGTCCAGGGCTGCTTGCGGTCGGCGGAGAAGTTGTCAGCGTAGGCCTTGAGGATGCGCCTGGGCGCCTTGGGCTCGGTCACATGGAAGGCCAGGCCGTGCTTCTGGGCGTAGGCCACGGCGTCATCGCGGGTCTCGAAGGTCAGGCGAACCTGCGCGCTGGTGTCGTCCGTCAGGGTCCAGCCCATGAGAGGATCCGGCGTCCGGGCCGAAGCCGGTGCAAACTCCAGCACCCACTCCTGGGCGCGGGCCCTGCCGGACTGCATGGCGGTCTTCGACGGACGGAAAATGCGCGCGATCATGACTGTCCCCGTTCTTCCTGCCGGCTCTGGTCGGGGCGGCGTGATTCGAACACGCGACCCTCTGCTCCCAAAGCAGATGCGCTACCAGGCTGCGCTACGCCCCGAAGAGAGCGCCGGCATCCGTTCGCGATAGCCGTCTTCGCGCCATTCCGCAATCAGTCCGCGGGCTTGCGCATCAGCTTGAAGACCCCGCTCGCCGGGAGTGTCCGATATTCTGTGTAAGCGGTCCCTTGGGTCAATGATCGCGCTCTCAGCGAGCTGAGAGCGCGAAGCGGTCGCCGAACAGGACGGCAAACTGCCCCATGGCGGCGGTCCAGGCAACGGGCCTTCGCCAACGGACGCCGGCGTTCTGGATGGCCAGGTAGAGCAGCTTCATGGCCGCCTCGTCGGTTGGGAAGCTGCCGCGGGTCTTGATGATCTTACGCAGCGACCGGTTCAGGCTCTCCACGGCGTTGGTGGTGTAGATCATTTTCCGGATATCCGGCGGGAAGCCGAACAGCGGGATCACGTGCTCCCAGGCCCGCCGCCAGGCCTGGCCGATGGCGGGATATCGGCCGCCCCAGCGGTCTTCGAACTCGGCCAGCCGGTCCAGGGCCGCCTCGGCGTTCTCGGCCCGGTAGATCGCCTTCAGATCAGGCAGGATCTGCCTGCGATCCTTCCAGGAGACGAAGGCCAGGGAATTGCGGATCAGGTGGATGATGCAGGTCTGCACCAGGGTCTCGGGAAACACCGCCCCGATCGCCTCTGGAAAGCCCTTCAGCCCATCGACCACGGCGATCAGGATGTCCTGGAGGCCCCGGGCCTTGAGGTCATTCATCACCTTCAACCAGAACTTCGCCCCCTCGGTCTGCTCAATCCACAGGCCCAGGACAGACTTTTGGCCCTCGGCGTCCAGCGCCAGAGCGACATAGACCGCCTTGTTCTTGACCAGGCCTTCGTCCCGGATCTTCACCCGAAGCGCGTCGAAGAAGATGATCGGATAGCAGGCGTCGAGCGGCCGGCTCTGCCAGTCCTTGACCTCCTCCAGCACCGCATCGGTGACCTTGCTGATCAGGTCGGCAGACACCTCAGTTCCATAGATCTCCCTCAGATGACCCTGGATCTCGCGAACCGTCAGACCGCGCGCATAAAGGCTGATGACCTTGGAATCGAACCCATCCAGCCGCGTCACCCCCTTGGGAATAATCCGCGGTTCAAACGAACCCGCCCGGTCCCGCGGGATCGAAAGCGCGATCTCCCCGTCCTCGCCCAGGACCGTCTTGGCCGAATGGCCGTTGCGGCTGTTCCCGCTTCCCTGACCCGCCGGATCACCCTTCTCGTAGCCCAGATGATGCGTCAGTTCCGCCCCCAGAACCCGCTCCATCAACGCCTTCTTCAAGGACTTGAAGAGCCCAGCTTCACCCAGCAATTCCTCCGGGCTCGACATCCCCGACAGCAACTCATCCAACACCTCCGGATTGAACGGCTCCGCTCGCCGTGTCGTCTTCGTCATCAGAAAATCCCTTCCTCTCAAGAATGGGACCCGGACGCCGCTTACACAAACAATCTGACACCCTCGTCCTGCATTTCACGAAGCGTCAGTGACGCGCGCCGGGCGCTCACGAAGTCCGCGCCCTCATCCACGAAACGACGGTTGCCGCCATCGGGGGCACCGGGAATGGGCGGTCATCCCCGCTCATCGAGAACCCGGAGGTCGTCATGTCCGAACCCAAACAGAGAAACCTGGTCCTTCTCCTGTCCGCCTTCACCCTGCTGGCGCCCCTTCTCCCGTCTGGCCCCGCCAACGCCGCGCCGGCGCCAGAGACCGCCAGCCTGACGGTCAGCTTCACGGGCCTCAGCAAGCCTGGCGGCGCCATCATGGCGGGCGTCTTCGACAGCCATGAAGCCTTCGATGGGGACAGGCCGGTGCAGGGCGTCCGCATACCGGTGACTGGAGCGAGCGCGAGCCAGAAGATCACGGGCCTCAAGCCCGGCCGCTACGCCATCAAGGTCTATCACGACGTCAACGGCGACGGACGGATGAACACCAACCCTTTCGGCATGCCCACCGAGCCCTACGCCGCCTCAAACAACGCCCCGTCAAGGATGGCCCCCCCGGCCTGGGCCGACGCCGTCATCGACCTGGTCGCTGGCGACAACGAGCACACGATCAGAATCGACTGATCCCCACCTGACCGGAGCCCCCACATGAACCGCCGATCCTTCCTTTCCGCAGGCGCCGCCGCCGCCACCCTGGCCCTCAACCCCGACAGGTTGTTCGCCGCTGCGGCCCAGGGCGACTGGACCCTGGGCTTCGCCGACCTTGAGGCGGACGTCGCTCCGCGGGACCTGACCCTCGTCCAGGGGCGCCCGCCAGCGGGGCTCTCCGGCAGCCTGTTCCGCAACGGTCCCGCGCATTTCCGCCGTCCGGGCGGGTCGGCCGCACACTGGTTTGACGGCGACGGCCTCGTCCGCCGGTTCCGGATCCGTGACGGCCGCGCCAGCCTCGCCGCCCGGTTTGTAGACACCCCCCGGCGGCGCACCGATACGGCGGCGGAAGCGGTGGTCACCGGTGGCTTTGGCACACCGCACGGCCCGAACGTGGCCATCGCCTCTGCCGACGACGTGAACTGCGCGAACATCTCGGTGCAGTTCGCCGGCGACGAGCTCTGGGCCCTGTGGGAGTCCGGCTCACCCTTCGCGATCGACCCCGAGACCCTCGAGACGCGCGGACTGAAGACCCTTCGGCCCGACCTCGCCGGCATGCCCTACCTCGCCCATCCTCGCTACGAGCCGGATGGGACGGTCTGGAACCTTGGTCTGGCCGGATCCCGGGCGATTGTCTGGCGCCTGGCCTCCGATGGAGATGTCGAGGCGGCCGAGGTGGTGGATCTGCCCATGGCCAGCTACGTCCATGACTTCACCGCCACCGAGCGCCACCTGGTGATCGTGCTGCAACCCTGGGTGCAGGTCCGGCAGTCGGCGCCCCTGACCTCCGCCTTCACCTGGAAGCCCGAGCTCGGGACCCGGATCCTGGTGCTCGACAAGGCCGACCTCAGCCGCCGCCGGACCTATGAGGCCGATCCGTTCTTTGTCTTCCACATGAGCGACGCCTGGGAGGAATCTGACGGGACCGTGCGGTTCGATCTCTGCGCCCTGCCGGACGCGGGTTTCGCCGTCCAGGGTGGGGTCGACCTGCTCGCCGGGCGCCGCCCGTCCCAGGCCCTGCGTCCGGAACTCAGGCGGATCTCCCTGGGCCCCGACGGCGCGTGCCGGATGGAGCGGACAGGGCTGGTGGCCGAGTTCCCACGGACCGACCCTCGCTATGCGGGCCGCCCACGGACCCGGACCCTCTTTGCGGGAACGGGCAGGGGAGACAATCCGCTCTTCCAGTCTCTCGGCATCCACGACGGCAAGCGCGGTCGCACCGACAGCTTCGACTTCGGATCGCGACACCTGGTGGAGGAGGCCGTCTTCGCGCCCCGTCCCGATGGCAAGGCGGAGATGGACGGCTGGGTCCTCGGGGTCAGCGTCAACCTCGACGCCCGGGCCAGCGAGCTCCATGTCTTCGATGCCCGGCGGATCTCCGACGGGCCGGTTTGCACCTGGCGCGCGGACCTGGCCCTGCCCATCAGCCTGCACGGCCAGTTCCGGCCAGGCTGAAGAGACGCCGGACGGGAGGTTCTCTGTCTGAAGAAAGACATCTCCTTTGTTTCTCAGGGAGCTGCGAGAATTTCCTCAATTTGCCCGAGGCGTTCCTTCCCGAAGAACATCTCGTCGCCGATGTAGAAGGTGGGAATACCGAAGGTCCCGCGCTCAACCGCGCGCTCGGTATTGTCGATCAGGGCCTGCTTGATCGCCGGATCCTGGGTCCGCGCAGCCAGGGCCTGGGCGTCAAAGCCCGCGTCGGTCAGCACGGCTGCGACCGCCCCGGCGTCGGCGACATCCAGCTCCTGCTCCCAGATGGCGGGATTCAGCGCCTCGATGAACCGGATCTGATCGTCCCCCTCCAGCGACACCAGCATCCGGAGCAGGTTCACGGGGTTGAAGGGGAACTTCGGGTTCATCCTGAAACGGCTGAGTCCATGCTTCTTGATGAAGCGCTGCATCTCCAGCGAAGCATAGGCGTTCTTGCCCTTGACCTCGGCGTCCCGGATGAAAGGCGGGGCGTTTCCCGTCAGCTTATGCATCCCGCCCAGGAAGACCGGCGTGATCTTGAGGACCGCCCCCTGCCGCTCGGCGAGTTCGCGCAGGGGCCCCCAGACGAGGTAGGCGTTCGGGCTGACGAAATCGAAGATCAGTTCAAGGGTCTTGCTCACGTCACTCTCCGGTTGGCTTGGATAAGGCGTCGATCTACGTCGGGATGCGGCCAGGATATCTATTTCAGGTCGGGGCTACCGGCATGGTTCCACCAGGCGAGGTCCGAAAAGGCCCGCAGGTCCAGCTCGAAGGTCCAGGCCGAACGATGCTGGTGCGCCAGGTGGAAGTAGGTGTTGGCCACCTCGGCGGGCAGGATCAGGCCGTCATGTTCCAGGCCCTTGGTTTCCCTCAGCGCCTGGAAACGCTCGGGACCGAGCAGCTTGCCGAGTGTGTCTGGCGCATCCACGGCGCCATCGACGACGATGTGGGCGACGTGGATGCCCTTGCCCGCGAACTGCGCATTGAGCGACTGGCACAGCATGCGCCGCCCGCCGATGGCCGCCGCATGGGAATGCTGTCCGGCATTGCCGCGCATGGCTGAGGTGGCGGAGGTCACGAGCAGCACCCCCGAACCGCGCGCCTCCATGTAGGGGAACAGCACCTGGACCAGTCGGAAGAGGCTCAGGGTGGCCATCCGCCAACCCATCTCGAAGGCCTTGAGCGAGGTGCTCGCCAGGCCCCGGTCGCCGATCTGGGCGCCCAGATTGAACACCGCCACCGTGATCGGGCCGACCTGGGTTTCGATGTCGGTCACCAGTTGCTCGATGCTGCCCTCGTCCACCGCATTGATCATGTACCCGCTGGCGGAACCGCCCTCCGCCTCGATGTCCGCCACCAGCCTGTCCAGCCCGGCCTTGTCGCTGCGGCGCGCCAGACAGGCGTGGTAGCCCTCGCGGGCGAAGCGCTTTGCGACGTTGCCGCCGATGCCCGCGCCGGCGCCGAGGATGAGGCAGACGGGTTTGGACATGATCCGCTCCTTCAACTAGGGGCCGGCCAGGCCAGGATTACCGGAAATGCTGGTCGAGATGGGCGGCATTCTGAACCGTTCGGTCCGCTTCGCAAGCCGGACCCGGCCCTCCATCTTCGATCTCTCCAGGCCCTGAGGGGCGCAGGACGACCGACTTGCGTCGGTTGGGCTCGCGATGGCGGGGCTCTGGGAAGCTCAGTCCGGAGGCCTGCGCCGAAGAGATTGTCGAGGGCATGCGCCGGAACCGCCCGGTCATTGACGTCGGCGAAGGCGCTCGGGCGCCAACCGGAGCCCGCGCGCCAGGGCCGCCAGCGGTGACAGCACCAGTCGCTCCGCGGCGAGCCGGTGATTGGCCAGGATGAAGAGCCAGGCCGGAAAGTCGCTCCTGCGCCAGCGGGCGTCTCCCACCGCCTCGCTGCGCTCCACCAGGCGATGGCCGATGAGGCCCGGCGCGCCATGAATCACCGGAAAGAGCAGGACAGAGAGCTTCCAGAAGCCGGGAGCCGCCAGCGTCGCGGCGACCCAGGCCAGGCCGGCCAGCGCGCCAAAGACGTGCAGCGCGACGTTGAGGGGGTGGCGGTGCTCAGGAAGGAACACCTCCCGATAGAAGGTCGAGAAGGGCATGGGGGTTTCAGTCATCAGTTCGCTCCAATCGTCTGGGTCACGGCGCCCGCAGAAGCGGGGGCGCCCCGTCTTGGCTCCGGACGGCTTTCCCAGTATGTGAGCAATTGCTCGCGTAAAGGACTCGCATTCCCCGCCATGGACAAACCCCATCTGGAGGCTCGAAAGGCGCCGAAGCAGGCCCGGTCCCTCGCCACCGTGCAGGCCATCCTGACCGCAGGGGCTCGCGTTCTGGCCCGGGAGTCGCTGGCCGGCTTCAACACCAACCGCATCGCCGAGGTCGCGGGCGTGAGTGTCGGCTCGCTCTACCAGTACTTCCCGAACAAGGCCGCCCTGGCGGTGGCGCTGATCGAGCAGGAGCGAGAGCGGCTCGCCGTCGCCCTGGAGGCGGCGGTGGCCTCCGTCTCCGACCTCCCGCTTCTCGAGGGCCTCAGCCGGCTGGCCCGGCTTGCCATCGAGCAGCAGTTCCAGGACCCGGTCTTCGCAGCCGCGCTGGACCATGAGGAACGCCGTCTGCCCCTCGGGACCCGACTGGCGTCGAGTGAGAGCCGGCTCGTCGGGGCCATCCTTCAGTTCCTGGAGGATCACCGGGAGGAGTTGGTCCCCTTTCCGGACGGAAGCCCGGAGGAGGTCGCCCGCGACCTTCTTCTGATCACCCGGGTCCTGGTCGAGGCCGACGCGCACGGAGGGCAGGGGGCCCCGCCGTCGCTCCACCCCCGGCTGGTGCGCGCGCTCGCCGGATACCTGCTCGCGCCAGGGGTCGACGCGCGCAGCGCCGGTCCCGACCGCCATGGCTTCCGGGATCCCCAGGGGAGAGAGAGCCCGGTTGTCTGACCCCCAGCCGGCCGCTCGGCGGCTTCAGTGCGCCAGTTTCAGGGTCACGACCCCGGCGACGATGAGGAGCACGCCCAGGTACCGCATCAGCGAGGAAGGGTCGCCGAAGAACAGCACGCCCACCAGAAAGGTCCCTGAAGCCCCGATGCCGGTCCAGACCGCATAGGCGGTGCCCATGGAGATCTGGCGCTGGGCCAGCCACAGGAAGAAGCCGCTTGCCGCCATGAAGAGCACGGCCACGGCGATCCCCTGCCAGCGGGTCGAGGGCGACTGCGCCCACTTCAGCCCGACCGGCCAGCCAATCTCCAGGACCCCCGCCACCACCAGGTAGAACCAGCTCATCGACATCCTCACTGCAGGCCCGGGCGCCGGAGGCGCCGATCTGGAGAGATAGAACGGGCGGCGGCGCGAAGCCACCGCATGGCGGAGGAGGGTGGGGTGTAGACCCGGACGCCGGCAGCCAGAAGCCTCGGGTCAGAAGAGAGCGGAGCGCCGGCCCGCCAACTCCGGCGACAACGGCGGGATCGTTTCCCGCTCACCGGGCTCGAGTTGAAGCGCATCCCAGAATCCATGGCGCCGCAGCGTGGACTCCAGGTCTCCCGCCCCCGCCGCAAGGGCGTCGGCGAGAGCCAGTCTCAGCCACCCCAGGCAGTCCGACCGATAGGAGGCCGTGCGTGCAACGAAGGGCCTGCCGCGCAGGGTGATCGAGACCTCGGGCGCACCGCTCCGCACGGCGACGGCGTTGGCGACCATGTAGGGCAGGAACACCTCGCCGATGAGAACCAGCAAGCCCTCCAGACCTGGGCCTATGGGGCTGGCGGGATCGCGCCATTCGCCCTCGATCCCGGAGGCGTCGTCCAGATCCTGGACCCACTGGAAGGTCCGTACGGCGTCGCGTCTCATGATCGCCGATGCGCTGGGATCAATGGCGCACTGGGACAACTGGCCGAACAGGCCAATGTCGCCAATGGAGGGGCGTCCGCCAAACAGGAACCGGCTGACCTCCAGTTGTGCCTCGATCGCGGCCAGGACCTCGCCATAGGTCGACCGCAGCAGGGGCCGGTTCACCTCACGATCGCCCAGCCGGGCAAGCACCCCGGTCTGGCGCCCCCTGAAGCGCTCAACGATCTCATCGAACCGCGCCTTGGGCATCGCCCCCAGCCACCCGGCCATCTGGCGGCGGGCGCAGAAGTCCTGGTCCGCTTCCGCGTCCCAGCGGAAGTCGAACAAAGGCTGCACCAGCCACTCGTCCGCGAAGTCCTCGACCAGCAGGGCCAGAAACCGATCACCGGGATCGTCGGGCAACAGGCTGCGCTCTGCCGGATGCATGTCTTCCAGGGCGAGGATCATCGGCGTGGAGTCGGCCCAGTATCGCCCGTCGGGCAGTTGCATCACCGGGATCATGCCCTTGCCGGCAGCCTTCAGTTCTCCGCCCTCTCCAAGATAACCGGGCGGCACGATCCAATCGTGCGGGAGGCGACGGCAGCGAAGCGCAGCGCGCAGCTTCAGCGAATAGGGCGAGCCGGGGCCGCCCAGGATACGGTAGCGGCCCATCGCAAGGTCGGTCATGCCGGGCTCCCAAGTGCAGAGGCGCACCCCTGACGCCGCCGCCAGGCATGCGCGCGGCCAGTGGCGGAACTTGTCCTGACTCTGCGCACGCTCACCATGCCCCCGGGCTGAAGATGTCGGTCTCGCGGCAGGATGTCTTCAGATGCGGCCCTTCGGCAAGAGGCAGGGCGGCTGAGCCATCCACCATCGCAATCTTGCCGTCGAAATCCCCTTGCGGCGGCGGCCCGGCTCGCGCCTAACTCCCGCTGTGAAGCGTCTGGTCAGAAGACGCGACCTTGAGAGGAGTCCAGTTCCGGTGTCGCAATCCCAGTCCGGCCCTTCGGGCGGTCAGATCTCCTTGCCAAGAGCCCTGGTCTTCGCCAGCGCGGCGGTCCCCATCGGGGCGCTCGGCGTCGCCGCCACCGTCCACCTGCCGCGGTATTTCGCAGCTGAACTCGGCCTGTCGCTGGCCCTCGTCGGCACGGTGTTCGCGCTGGTCAGGTTCATCGACATTCCGATCGACACCGCCATGGGCCTTGCGATGGACCGGACCAAGACCCGGTTCGGTCGCTACCGGGTCTGGATGGCGCTCGGCGCTCCGGTGCTGATGCTGGGCTTCTACATGCTGCTGATGACCGGCTCCGGGGATGGACCCCTCTACCTGGGCTTCTGGCTGCTGGTCATGTACCTCGGCTACTCCGGCGTCCTGCTCTCGCACCTCGCCTGGGCTGGACGGCTCGCTCCCACCTATACGGAGCGCTCCCGGATTTTCGGGGCCATTACGGGTCTGGGGGTCATCGGCGCCATGGCCGTGCTGCTGATCCCCATCATCATGAGCCAGCAGGGCTTTACGGACGCTCAGGGCGTCCAGGCCATGATCTGGTTCATCATCGCCAGTACGGCGGTCACCTGCATGCTCGTGGTCTTCACCTCGCAGGAACGGATCGCCCAGGATCGGCCCGCCCAGTTCACGCTCAAGGATTACGCCCAGCTGCTCACCCGGGGGAACGTGATCCGGCTGCTGGCCGCCGACCTCATGGTCACCCTCGGGCCGGGCTGGATGGCCGCGCTCTACCTGTTCTACTTCAAGGACAGCCGGGGGTTCGACACGGCGGCCGCCAACCTGCTGCTGCTGATCTATGTCCTGGCCGGATTCGCCGGCGCGCCCTTCGCCGCCTGGCTTGCGAACAAGATCAGCAAGCACATCGCCTTCCTGGTGACGACCACCGTCTATTCCGTCGGCCTGATGTGTCTTCCCTTCCTGCCCAAAGGGGACTTCCCGATCTTCTCCGTGCTGATGTTCGTGGTCGGCGCCATGGCGGCGGGCTTCACGGTCATGATGCGGGCCATTGCGGCCGATATCGCCGACGAGCTCCGGCTCGACAGCGGCCGGGAATGGATGGGCCTGATCTATGCCGGCCTGACCGCCACGTCGAAACTGGCCACAGCCGGTGCGATCTTCCTCACTTTCAACGTTCTGGCCCTGGTGGGATATCGGGTCGGCGCCGGGGTGACCAACACGCCTGAGGCGATCCGCGGCCTGGAGCTGGCCTACATTGTTGGCCCGATCATCTTTGTGATGGCCGCGGGCGCCTGCTTCCTCGGCTACAAGCTGACCGCAGAGCGCCACGCCGAGATCCGCCACAAGCTCGACCTTCTCGATGTCAGCGAGACAGATCCCGGCGCCGCGGCCGAAGCTCTCACGGGCGTTGACCTCGGCCCGAAGGGGCGGGGGTGAGGGAGAGGGTGACTCCCACGTCGGAACCGAGGCGCTGACGCCCTCTCCGGGCCCGGATCAACCCAGGATCGTTTCCGCCAGCACGGCGTTCACCGCCATGATCGCCGCTATGCCCGCCGCGTTGAGGAAGAACCCTCTCCACAACATGGTTCGAAGCGACGGCAGGCCTGTGGCGAAGGCGATGGCGTTGGGAGCCGTGGCGATCGGCAGCATGAAGCCCAGACTGGCCGTGAGGGTCACGGGGAAGACCAGCAGCAGCGGATTGATCCCCAGTGCGACGGCCAGGGCTGCGACAATGGGCAGCATGGCCGTCAGGGTCGCCACGTTCGACATCATTTCTGTCGCGATCAGGGTGATCAGCAGCAGCACGACCAGGATGATCAGGGGCTCATAGCCCTGCAGGCCCTGCATCGCCAGGCCCAGCCACTCGGAAAGGCCGGTGCTGTCCATGGCGGCTGCAATCGACAGCCCGCCGCCGAACAGGATGACGATGCCCCAGGGAATGCGCTCGGCGCTGGACCAGTCCAGCAGTCGGGGTCGTTTGGGATCACCGGAAGGCAGGAGGAAGAGAGCAAGCGCGCCGGCGATGGCGATCCCCATATCGCTCAGCCGTTCCAGGCCGGGAATCTTCACCAGCACAAGCTCGCGCAATATCCAGGCGCAGGCGACGACCACGAAGACCACCAGAACCCGCCGTTCCGCGGGACTGGCCGGACCGAGGGCTTCGCGGGCGCGCCGTAGCACGCCACGCCCCCGGGCCACATCATCAGGGGTCGCGGCCACAAGGCCCCGGCTGACAATGAACCACAGGACGGGAAGCAGGATCGCCACCACCGGAACGCCGAGCATCATCCACTGGACGAAGGAGAGATCCACCCCGCGCTCATTCAGGAACGCCAT
>Ga0315901_10009486_pt1 | contig 11197 bp, 8 predicted proteins | sample LakEriMetagenome_10_FD_203761 | JGI IMG/M metagenome (GOLD analysis project Ga0315901, IMG submission 203761) | Freshwater fungal communities from buoy surface, Lake Erie, Ohio, United States - Buoy 2 MA116 | ecosystem: Environmental > Aquatic > Freshwater > Lake | place: USA: Lake Erie, Ohio...
CTGGTCTTTTGCTCCTGTTTCAATCCCGCAAAAGCGTAAAAATCGGATCCCGCCTTGAAAAAAATCAAATCAGACGCAACGGACGCCGCAGTTCATTCGGCGTGGTGATTTTTATGGGCTAGCGCGGAGGGGAGTATTTCTTGCCATCAAGAAAGCCCTCGATTTCGTAGCCGCTTGGAGAACCGAGGATTTGGACGGCGCCGGACTCGTCCATGCGGAAAAGCTCGATGCCGCGCTCGCGGAGCATGGCCGCCCAGTTCTCATCGATCGGCTCGTTGTCTGGAAAACCCGCAGCGGATGCGATGACGACGCGGATGTTGTTTTTTTGAAGAAACTCAGCGCCGGGCAAAATCCCGGAATGGTGTCGGCCGACGACAGCGATATCGGCAGGAGCGGGGCCAAGGGATTCCCAGGCGGCCGGACCCGAGTCTGAGAGGAAGAGGATGCGTGTGGAGGGGCTCGCCAGCCGCGCGATGATCGCCTTGTTGTCGGACCGGCTCTCGAGCAGCGACGCGGGTGGATAGAGGATTTCGATCGTGTCGGTTTCGGAAATCCGGATGGTATCGTCGGCTTGGTGGATTGATCTTGGAATGGAGCGGGCGGCGAGTTCGTTTTGCAGGCGTTGCCGAAATGGCGATCGGTCGGAAAGTGGAGAGTCGATGAATTGGGTTCGCGAGTTTGTTGCGGCGAGGGATGCCGCGCCGCCAATGTGCTCCGCATCGCCATGGGTGAGAATCAGCGTGTCGGGCGCGAGTTTTCCAATCCCTCGCATCCAGGGCTGGATGGTGTTTTGAAAATCCCAAGCGTTGCCACAATCCAGCAGGGTTAATTTGCCGCCGCTTCGGATCGCCGAGGCGCCGCCTCCACCGAAATCGAAAACAACAACTTCGAGCGGCGCCCTTTCGGGTAGGCCCAGAATGACGAACGAACCCGGCAGAGGCGCGATCGCCTGGATGAAGGCGAGCATGATTTGGGTGAGCGCCAGATTAGCGTTGTTGAAGACCGCCGCGAGGAAGGAGCTGAAAATCCCGCAGCCCAAAGCCAGAAGGGCCGTGGACATGATCACGAAGGTCAGCGGAACAATAACGGGGTTCGTGACAAGAGCTGAAAAAGAAACGAGCTGAAAATACCAGAGCATGAGCGGGAGCGATCCGAGCCATGCGGCGATCGAGACGGCAAGCAGGCCCGAGACGGCTCCAGCCACGAGGTGGCGGGCTTTTTGAAGGGAATTCCAGAGTTCGGTGGGAATGAACGGATCGGGCAGGAGACCTGCGCGGAGGCGCTTTTGAATCGGGGTAGAGAAAACCAGAATGGCTGCCACGACCGTGACCGAAAGCTGAAATCCGGGGTTGAAGAGTTCGTTGGTGGATTGGGCAAGGATGAGGAAAGCCGCGGCACACAGCGAATTCAGCGGCACGGGTTGACGCGAGGAAATCATGCCCAGCAGGAAAATGGCGGTCATCGTGGCGGCTCGGATGCTTGAGGGTTTCCAGCCTGTGACGAGTGAGTAGAAAAACAGCGCTGGAATGATGAGAAGCACGCACGCACGGCGGTCCACCGCGAAGGCGCGCAGCAGTTGCCAGAGGATCACGGCGATCATGCCGACATGCAGGCCCGACACGGAAAAAATATGGAAGGTTCCTGTTTGGCGGAATTGGTCTTGGAGGGTCTCGGGAATCTCGGAGGTCGCGCCCAGCACGAGGCCGGCGAGGAGTTCACAAACGAGTGGGTCTCCCGAAATTCCCTCGCGCAAGGTCGTCTCCATCCAGCGGCGGCAGGTCGATGCGAAACGGGGAATTGAAAATCCGGTGGCTGGTTCCAGGCGGATATCGGCGGGTGAGGGGACGATCAACTCGCATGTCACGCCCTGCCTCGCCAAGTAGGCGCGTATGTCGAATTGACCGGGATTGCGCGGGCCGGGCAGGAGTCGCAGGTTGCCCGAGGCTACGACACGGTCATTCCACAACGGTGGTTTCACAGCGGCGGAAACCAAAATCCGGCAGGCTGGCCGGAGGGTTTCGCCTCGGAGTTTCAATTCCTCGACCTCGATCAGAAAGCGGATTTTCGCTCCGGGTTTCCCATCGCTGTATCCCATCACGCGTCCTTGCACAGTAGCCACGGCTGGTTCGTTGCCGACTAATGCCGCCAAGCGGGCCGAGGGAGATTCGCGCGTTTGCCAGACTTGCAGAGCCGCAAAGGCGCACCCGGCCGCGAGATAAATCCACGCAGACCTTCGGATAAACAGCCAGACGATTAGAGAAACTCCAAGCCCTGCCAGCCAAGGCCGGGCGTCGATCGGAAGAAAGGCAGCCAGCAAAATGCCGCCGATGGCTGAAAACAGAAGGCCTGCGAACGGCAGGCGCTGTTGCCACGGGAATGCTCGATCCGTCACCCCGAGGCGTCCTTGTTTGACCGATTAGTTGAAGGAAAACGGGCTGTAGAGCGACTCCTCGTAGGCGGAATCGTAGAAACCATCGACGGCCGGTTCGTTGTAGGCAAAAGGTTGCTCGTTCTGATAACCGCGCGAGTTCGTGTATTGGCCGGCGGGTTCCTGCGAGTGACCCGCTGTGCGGGCTGGTGAGGAGGAATTGTAAAAGCCACCGGTTTCGCGCAGGAAGGCGAGGAGTTGCTGGTCGGCGCCGTGGGATTGCAGGTCGGCCAGTTGCTCCGCCGAATAGCGGAAGGTTTGGCGAATGCTGGTGAGGTAGGCCATGATCGTTGGCGTCGGCACGCCTTTGGAAACGAGGTTTTCCAAGTCGCCCAAATTCAGCGGTCGGGCATTCGACATTTTTTCCTCAGTGCTTTGGGCCACGCCCCGTGAGGTTGCGGCCGAGAGCACGGCGGAATTCACTTGTGGGCCGCTAGAACAGGCGGCGAGGAGCAGGACGGAGGCACCTAGAGCGAGGCGGAGTGACATGGGAAATTTCATGGCGGGAAGTGTTGATTTAGCCGAGGGGCAGTGACTACTACCCCCGTCAAATTGGGATGGCAAATCAAAGATGGCGATGTTTTCACCTCCCTTGATGCCCAAGAAAGAGAACAAAAGGGTGGTCAGCGTTTTTTGGAACGGATAAAAACCGCGCCTTCTTCTATATGAGCACTCCGACTGCCCAATCACCCGGCGAAGCCAAGAAAACCTCACCCTTTGTCAACAGCCTCGGCATGCCGTTTGTTCCGGTGCCGCATTTTGAATCCCTCTTTTGCATCTGGCCGACACGGGTTCAGGACTACACCGCCTTCGCGCAGGAGAAAGGCTTGGAGGTTCCTTCGCAGACCCCGGCTTCCGGCTCCGACCATCCCGTCGTGAATATCCTTTGGAAAGAAGCGGTCGATTTTTGCGAGTGGCTCACGGAGCGCGAGCGCGCTGCGGGCAAACTCCCCGATGGCCTTGTTTACCGATTGCCTTCCGATCTCGAGTGGAGCGCCGCAGTGGGTCTTCCCGCCGAGGAGGGAGCCCGGCCTGACCAACGCAGCGGACAACTCGATGGCTACCCATGGGGAACCCAGTGGCCGCCGCCGAAAGATGCGGGCAACTACTCGCAGGAACTCGGCATCGACAGCTTTGAATTCACCTCGCCGGTGGGAAGTTTCGCTGCGAATGCATTCGGGATTTTCGACCTTGGCGGCAATGTCTGGGAGTGGTGCCTGGACTACCACGACCGGGCGAATGAATGCCGCGTTCTTCGCGGCGCTTCGTGGTTCAATGGCTATTCCGACCGAATGAAATCCTCGTTCCGCAACGATCTCGGCTACCCGACCTCGCGTTTCACCAGTTTCGGATTCCGCGTCGTGCTCGGCGTGCCGGCGAAGCGCTAGGGAGATTTTTTCTCGGCGGCGTTGACATGAACGCTGCCGGAAATTTTTGAGATCAAGCCGGGCCCGAAGCCATTGACGCGTTCAAGATCCTTCACGGAGCTGAAAGGTCGGGCCGCGATGATCCTCTGTGCGAGAGCGGGTCCGATTCCGTTCAGGGCTTCGAGTTGCTCGGAGCTTGCGGTGTTGAGGTCGATGCCTTCCGGGGGAACCGTGGGTTGAAAAATCTTGAGAAGTTCGGCGGCTTCGCGGCGTGCCTCGGCTCGGGCTGCAGAAATTTTCTGCCAGTCGGTGGAAGCCCAGATGCCCTTGCTGGCAGCCGCCGCGACGAGTTCGGCATCGCGCAATTGGTCGCGGTAGTCATTTGCAGAAATTTTGGCGGGAGTCTCACGGGTCACGCCAAAAGCGCGGGCCAAGCCGGCCTCAACAAGAAGCTCCGCGAGATCGCGCCCGTCGTGGGTTTTTACAAAAACATAGATTCGGTTCGAGGATTCGCCACCTCGGGCATCTGCGTTGGCTGTATGAATCATGAAGGGCTTGGCGAGAGCCTTCACGGTGAAGTCGGCGGCATGGCGTCCATAGTCGCGAGCGAGGCTGGAGGCCTTTGCGGCATCTTCCCCGCCGATGCCGAAGTAGCGCTGTTGGTCGCGGAGGCGCCGGGCAACATTTTCGGTTTTCACATGGAGTTCGATGCAATCGACGCCGTAGAGGCGGGCGGTGATCTCGCGGCCATCAGGCAGGCGCACCGGGAAGCTGTCGCCATCAGCCCACTCGGCGGGAACCAATTCGCATTTTTGAAATTCCTCGAGCGGCTTTTCGGCCCGCAAGAGGGCCGTGGCGCAGATCAGGGCGGCGACGAGGAACTTCATGGCTGGCCGGAAGTCGCCGAATTCAATCTCTCCGTCGCCGGCAGCTCGTAGTGTTCCATCAATTGCGTGCGGTTGGCTTCGATGGAAGCGGCATCGAGGAAAAGCCACGTAGGATCTTCCTCGAGTTTGATTTTCTGGAAACCCTCGACCGGATGCTTTGCGGCTTCGGCGAGATCGGCGATGCTTTTAACCAGGCGGCCGTTGAGTTCCTTGATCACCACATTCTCGATGTTGTCGTAGCCAATCGTGTCCGGCGTGGGGAGGATTTGGGCGAGGACGACAATTTTGCCTCGATCGGCGGGGAGTTCGTCCTGAAAGGCGTCGTAATTCACAAGGCGCTGGGGAGCATTCTTGGTCCACTCGGCGCCCCATTCCTGCAGGTAGGGTCGGGACAACTCCACAAAAACCATCCCTCCCAAAATGAAATACGGCGGCGCGGCATCGGAAAGGAACGAGGGGCTCACCACGCTGAAGCGATCGAGCGGCTTCATCGCCACGGGGACTTCCTCGATTTTTCCGGAGCGAAGAATTTTTAAAACCACCTTTCCGCCGGCGGGTGTGAGCGTGCCGGTGATGTGGCTGAAAAGTATGCGGCCATAGTCGGCATCTTCGTAGTTGCCGTCCTGATCGAGCGGGAGGCCGTTCACGGCAAGAATCACATCGCCCTCGCGGAGTCCTGCCGAGGCGGCGGAACTTTTCGGGGAGATCTTCGTGACATAAATCCCGCTGGGTTCTTTCAACCCGATGTAGCGGCGGAGTTGGGGGTCGCGCAGGGGAGAGTAGGAAACTCCGAGGCGAGGGAATTTCACGGAATCGAGGAATCTCGAGATCACCGGCATGGGAATGATGTCGGCGGTTTGGTTTCGCGCATCGTAGCGCATGAGGAGGCCGACGAGCCTGTCATCGCGCACGGCGGGGAGGGTGTAGCTGCCGTCGCGCTGTTGAAGGGGAATGCTGAGCTTAAAGGCGAGTAGGCCGAGATTTTCGAGCGGGTAGGGTGCGATGGAAATCGAGGAGATGCGGCCGGGGGTGCGAGCGAGTTCGCCGTTCGGCTCGATTTGAAGAACGGTCGCGGAGTCGCCGATGGAAACCTTTGCCTCGAGGGCGAGGGGGATCATTCCGTAGAGGAATACCGGATTCGTGGCGCGCAGGATCGCGAGGTTGCACTCGTAGCTGATGCGCTCGACGCTCGCCGTGGATTTTTCGCCGGTGGCGGCCTTTTCGAGTTCGATGAAATTGGAATTCGCCACGAGATCGGCCGTCACAAGGATGCGGTTCTCACCGATCACGACACCGAGGCCGCGGCGGCCGTAGGGTGGTTTTTTCTGCCACGGCGATTGATAGTCGTAGGCTTGGTTCGTGGAATTGACACGGATGATGGAGCGAGTCGTGACTTGTGCGGGAGTTTCGAGACACGCCGCTGGAGACGGGCTAGGGACAGGGGCCGGCTGGGATTGCTGCGGAAAGCGTGGCTGAAATGCTCCGCCAAGGACGGCGGCTTGCGCCAAAATGCAAAAGGCTATGAGGCGAAGGAGCGGGTTCATTTTTCGAGATTTTGCTCCGAGGCGATGCCGTAGCGCTTAAGGATATTTTCCGTAGCGGCTAGAACAGCTTTGCGTTCCAGAACGATCGGGGGTCCGACATCGGCAGTTTTGATCACATAATATTCCTCAGGCTTCGCGAAGGCTTGGGCGACATCTTGGAGAGTTTGGATCCGGCGCCCGTTGATTTCATTGATGAGCGAGTAGCGAAAATCTCCCGTGTGGGCATTCACGGGATCGGGAAGGATGTTGCTCAAAACGACGAGTTCCTTGCGGTCGCGGTAGATGCCGTCCTCGACGAAGAAGTCATACGAGTAATTCAGGCGTTGGTTCGAGGGGTCATGCTCAGCGAGGAAATTCCGGTCCACCGGTTGAAAAACAAGACCGCCGTAAATGACGAAGCGCGGCTTTTCGTCGTAGGCATTGCTTTGCAGCGTGAACGGCCAGGGGTCGTCCAATGGCACGGCGACGGTTTGTTTTTTCCGGTCGCGGAGAATGACGAGATTGACTTTATCGCCCCGGAATTTTCTTTCGACCACCTCGGTGAGTGGCACAACGCCGTTTTTGAAACGGATCGAGCCGTCGCTGGCGATCGGGTAGCCGTCGATCTCGAGCAACACATCGCCCGGCTTGAGGATTCCATCCGACGAACCACCGCCGTAGACCGCTCCCAACATCACGCCGCGGTCGTCGTCTTCCAAACCAAGTGCCCGTCGCGCGGCGGGGTTGAAGAGGTTTTGGTAGCTGATGGCGAGATCGATGTAGCGGTCGTATTTTCCATCCTCCACATCCTTGAGAAAACGCTCCACCACCGGCACGGGAATCATGTAGCCGACATTCTGCGCGACATCGCCCGAGTAGCCTTGGAAGGCGACTCCGACGACTTTGCCGTCCTGCATCACCGGTCCGCCGCTGTTGCCGGGATTGATGGCGGCGTCGATCTGGATCGTGAGGTGGGAATCCATCGCAGAATGCGAGTAGGTCTGGAAATCGATCCGCGAAACGATGCCGCGAGTGACGGACAGCCGCTTGCCTCCGATCGGGTATCCGTAAACGGATACGACGGACTCGATCTCAGGCAAGCCGCCGAATTCGAGCGGCGTCGTGCCATTGAAAAATTCGGCCTTGTCGACCTTCAACAACGCGAGGTCGCAATCGTGCGCGATATGGAGCACGCGCGCGGTGTAAGGCTTTGGGTCGCCTTCTTTGGAGACTGTCAGGAAGCGCGCGTTGCTGACGACATGGGCATTCGTCATGACCCGGTCGCCATCAATCACAAATCCCGCCCCCACACCGGAAAGGACAGTGCCTGGGCTCCACGGCGATTTGTAATCGGGCTCCTGCGAAGTCGCCTCGATGCGAACAAGGCTTTCAGCGATCGGTGCGGCCTTCAGCAAGGCCGAAAAGCTCAATGCAAGGACGATCGAGAGGAGGCGAGACATGGGTGTTACTTTGCCACGATATTCACGAGCTTGCCGGGGACAACGATGACCTTCGCAATCGAGAGGCCAGCAGTGGCTTCAACGACCTTGGGACTCTCGAGCGCAGCCTTTTCAATTTGCTCTTTCGTGGAATCCTTCGGCACGCGCAGGCGCTTGCGGACTTTGCCATTCACCTGCACGACCAGCTCGATTTCGTTTTCCACCAAAAGCGCCTCGTCGTGGACCGGCCACGGTTGCTGCGAGGCGAGGCCGGCGAAGCCGAGGCGACTCCAGAGTTCCTCGGCGAGGTGCGGCGCGAACGGACTGAGAATTGAAAGTAGGATGCGCAACGCCTCGATCGGGCGCGGCGTGGCGTTCACGAATTCGTTCGTGAAAACCATCATCTGCGAGATCGCCGTGTTGAAGGCGAGGTCGCCGATGTCGGAGGTGACTTTTTTGATCGTCGCATGGGCAACGCGAAGTTGCTGCGAGGTCAAAGGAATTTCTTGGAGGTCCTTCGACAAAACCCACTCGCCCTCCTGGTTCTCCTCCATCGCAAGACGCCATACGCGTCCGAGGAAACGGTAAACGCCCTCCACGCCCTTCATGCTCCAGGGTTTCATCTGCTCCAGCGGGCCCATGAACATTTCGTAGAGACGGAGCGAGTCGGCGCCGTATTCGGCGATCACGCTGTCGGGCGTGACGACATTTCCACGGCTCTTCGACATCTTCTGGCCGTCGGGGCCAAGGATCATGCCTTGGTTCACGAGGCGCTGGAATGGCTCGGGCGTGGTGAGGTGGCCAAGATCGAAGAGCACCTTGTGCCAAAACCTCGCGTAGAGCAGATGCAGCACGGCGTGCTCGGTGCCACCGATGTAGAGATCCACACCGCCGGGCTTCGCGTTTTTGCCCATCCAATAATCATCCGCTGGCTTGCCGATGAAGCGTTCGGAATTCCTCGCGTCGCAGAACCGCAGGTAATACCAGCACGAGCCCGCCCATTGCGGCATGGTGTTCGTCTCGCGCTCGGCGGTTTCGGAGTAACGCACCCAGTCGCGGGCCTTCGAGAGCGGCGGCTCGGGCGTTCCGGTCGGCTTGAAATCCTCCATGTCCGGTTGGATGAGCGGGAGTTCGCCTTCAGAAATGGCGCGGTGGTTGCCGTTCTCCCACACGATCGGGAATGGCTCGCCCCAGTAGCGTTGGCGGGAGAAAAGCCAGTCGCGGAGTTTGAAATTCACGGTGCCGCGACCGAGGGATTTTTCCTCGAGCCAGGCCGTGATTTTCTTTTTTGCCTCAGCAGTAGAAAGCCCGTCGAGGAACGAGGAATTCACCGCCACGCCCTCTCCGACGAAGCAGCCCTCAAAGCCTTCAGGGGCTTGAACGACATCGCGGATCGGCAGCGTGAATTTCTTGGCGAATTCAAAATCGCGCTCGTCGTGGGCGGGGACGGCCATGATTGCGCCGGTGCCGTAGCCCATGAGGACATAGTCGGCGATCCAGATCGGGATGCGTTCGCCGTTGACGGGATTGATGGCGTGCGCGCCGGTGAAGACGCCGGTCTTTTCCTTGTTGAGTTCGGTGCGGTCGAGGTCGCTCTTTGAGGCGACGGCGATGCGGTATTTTTCGACGGCCTCTTTTTGCTCTGCCGTGGTGATCTCGGAGACGAGCGGATGCTCGGGCGCGAGAATCATGTAGGTCGCGCCGAAAAGCGTGTCCGGCCGTGTGGTGAAAACCTCGATCGCCGTGCCGGTTTTTTCCTCTTGGAATTTCACCGACGCGCCCTCGCTGCGGCCGATCCAGTTTCTCTGAAGAAGCTTGATGCCCTCAGGCCAGTCGAGCCCGTCGAGTCCTTCGATCAAACGCTCGGCAAAGGCCGTGATGCGGAGCATCCATTGGCGCAGGGGGCGGCGTTCCACCGGGAAACCTCCCACCTCGCTCTTGCCGTCCACGACTTCCTCGTTGGCGAGCACGGTGCCGAGTTGCGGGCACCAATTCACCGGCATCTCGGCAACATAAGCGAGGCGCACCGAGTCGGGGTCCGCGCCGGTGTAGCTCGAAATCGGCTCGGCTTTTTTCGAGGCCGGATTGAACCAGGAATTGTAGAGCTGGAGGAAAATCCACTGCGTCCATTGGAAGTATTCGGGGTCCGTGGTGCTGACCTCGCGGTCCCAATCGTAGCTGAAGCCGACGGCTTGGAGTTGGCGGCGGAAATTCTCGATGTTGCGGGCTGTGGTGACGCGCGGGTGCTGGCCGGTTTTGATCGCGTATTGTTCGGCGGGCAGGCCGAAAGCGTCCCAGCCCATCGGATGGAGCACATTGAATCCACGCATGCGGTGGAAACGCGCGAGAATGTCCGTCGCCGTGTAGCCCTCGACATGGCCGACATGGAGGCCGTCGCCACTGGGGTAGGGGAACATGTCGAGGATGTAGAACTTCGGCTTGGTGGCGTCGAAGCCAGCGTCGCCGGGGTTTTTGGCGCGAAAGGCGCCGCCCTCGATCCACTGCTGTTGCCACTTGGGTTCGAACTCCGAGAAGGGAAATTGCTTGCGCTGCGTAGACATCGTAAAAAGCGCGAAGCCTATGCTGGAACCCGCCAACCCTGCAAATCCATACACCGTGCTCGTTTCGACGCGGAACGCCCACAAGCTCGTGGAAATCCGCCAAATCCTCGGGCAGTCCTTCGAATTGCTCGATCTCTCGTCCGTCCCTGCACTCGGCGAGGTGGAGGAAACCGGCACAACCTTTGAGGAAAACGCCGCGCTGAAAGCCCTCGCGGCCTCGGCGCATTTCGGCGGATGGGTGCTGGCGGACGACTCGGGACTCGAAGTCGATGCGCTCGGCGGCGCGCCTGGGGTTCGCTCGGCGAGGTTCTCCGGCGAAGGCGCGACCGATGTCACGAACCGCGCCCTGCTTTTGGAAAAACTCGCGGCCGTCCCTGCGGACCAACGCTCCGCGAGGTTCCGCTGCGTCATCGCGCTGGCGCGGGGCGGCGAGGTTTTGGCGCATTTCAGCGGAGCGGTCGAAGGCGCGATCATCCAGAGCGAAAAAGGCGAGGGAGGATTTGGTTATGATCCGCTGTTCGTGCCGGAGGGGTTCGGCGAGACTTTCGCCGAGCTGGGCGCTGAAACCAAAAACCGCCTGAGCCACCGGGGACGCGCGCTGGCGGGTTTGAAAAGTTGGCCCGGCTGGGTGCGGTAGGGTTCTGCGCGCTTGTCGCGGACCCTACCTCATCGTAAGTCTTTTCCTAGTTTATGCGCCAAGGTTCGCTTGCCCTCCTCCTCCACGCCCATCTGCCTTGGGTGCGCCATCCCGAGCATGAGGACTTTCTCGAGGAGGACTGGCTCTTCGAGGCGATCACAGAGTGCTACATCCCCCTGCTGAAAATCCTGCGCCGCATGGTCGCGGACAAGGTTCCTGCGAAGATCACTTTCACACTCACCCCGACTCTGTGCGCGATGCTGCGCGATCCGCTCCTGCAAAGCCGCGCCGAGCGTTACCTCGAGCGCGGATGCGAACTCGCTGCGATGGAAGTGGACCGCACCTCGCGTGACGA
>Ga0315901_10009487_pt1 | contig 11195 bp, 17 predicted proteins | sample LakEriMetagenome_10_FD_203761 | JGI IMG/M metagenome (GOLD analysis project Ga0315901, IMG submission 203761) | Freshwater fungal communities from buoy surface, Lake Erie, Ohio, United States - Buoy 2 MA116 | ecosystem: Environmental > Aquatic > Freshwater > Lake | place: USA: Lake Erie, Ohio...
ACTACAGAGAATAATTTTTCTGTATTTCCCGTAGTTCCTAACAGCAGATTAACTACATTAAATGCATACTACCCAACTGCTTTGGGATATGGAAATGGTGTTTGGTTTTGCACTGATTTATTTGGAGATATTCTTTCTTCTACAGATGGAATTACTTGGACATTAAGAGCAGACTTTACTGGTCAAGAGGGCAAGTTTGCCGTTTATGCTAGCGACCAAACTACTTGCAAATATATGGTAGGTGGTCACGGAGGAACTCTTTATTCTTCTACAAACGGAACAACCTGGACAACACGAACTGCCGCTTCGGGTGTTTCAAGTGATATGAAAGGTCTTGCTTATGGCAATAGTTTATATCTTCTTGTTGGTGCATCTGGAAAAATAGATTCATCAACAGACGGTATTACTTGGACTACAAGAACATCAGGTGTTGCATCGCAATTAAACGCAGTTGCTTACGGTGCAAATGCAACAGATAAATATGTTGCTGTAGGTGTAAGCGGTGTAGTTAGAAGTTCCACTAATGGTATTACCTGGACTTCTCGTACAACAGGAACTGGAACGGTTGAATATCGTAGTGTTGCTTATGGAAAAGGTTTGTATGTAACAGTTGGAAACAATAGCACTTATGCTACATCTACAGATGGTATTACTTGGAGCCGTTCAAATGCACCACTTTCAACTACCACACAAACAATTTTATCTGTAACTTTTGGTAGCGGGTTATTTTTGGCACCTGTTTCTAGTAATTCTAAAACTATGCTTGTATCGCTAGATGGATTAAGTTGGTCAACAACTGCTTATCCAGATGCAGGTACAAGTTATACTGGCATATATGCGTTAGCAGCAGGTGGTAAAGTTGTTGGTGTAACAGCCACCGATGGAGCGTTTATTGCTCAGGAACCAGCAGTAATTAGTTTATACACAACTGAATTAACTACACTATAATAACAAAGGGGACATAATGCAAGAAGTACAAAAAGTAGACTTAATGATAGCAACACCTGGTTATTCATTAATGAGCAGTTATGTCAAGAGTCTTCTTGATACTGTTGCAGAGTTAAGTAAACGTGGTATAACTTGGGGTTTTTCTAATCAGTATGCTTCTCACGTTGCAGACGCTAGAGAAGTTACCTTAAGTGGAACACAAGAAAACTCAGTTGTAGAAAATCGTCCATTCCAAGGTTTAGTTGAATATAAAAAAATACTTTGGATTGATTCAGATATTGCTTGGAAGCCAGAGGATGTAATTAAACTTTACGAATCTGACGAAGATATAGTATCTGGAGCATACTTACTTGCTACTGGTGAGGTAACTGCCTATCCAATAGCACTTAAAAGGGCTTTGACGTATGATGAAGTACTACCTATGACAGAGCCAATGAAAGTTGGAGCAATTGGATTTGGATTTGTCTGCATCAAAAAGGGAGTCTTTGAATCTCTAAGCCGACCTTGGTTCCAATCTGCAATTACAACTATAGAAGTAGATGGAAAAGATTATACATTTCCAATCATAGGAGAAGATATTTCTTTCTGTGAAAGAGCAAGAGCAAATGGTTACGATATTTGGTTTGACCCAACCGTTAGAGTAACACATCACAAAACAATGAAATTAACTTGGGAAGGAATAAAGCCTTGAGAAACGGATTAGAAACAACCGTAAATGGACAACACGAATATGTTGTTTATGATAACTTTACTATAGAAATCTGGAATAAAGATGACGAAGATGGGACACCTCCTTGGTTTCGTCAACCTAATTATCCAGACAACACCCCATTTGAAAGTAAAGAAAAAGCAATTGAATGGGCAGAAAATATGCTAACTGAATATCAAGCACCTCCCGTAACAGAAGAAGAAGTTTTGCTAGAAGAACCAACAGAATAATGTTTATCCCTGAGTAAGGATTAAAACTGCTCACTAACATTTAAGGGGACTAAAATGATTCAACCAAAAGAAACAGTAGCCATCGGTTGGTGTGATGGTGGTATGGTAGATGGTAAATTTGCTGAGGGACTAATGTCTGCAGTGATTACTGGTGGGGCCAATAAGATGCCTATCAGTACATCTATCAGAGTGCAGGGTAATCAGATTGGCAGACAACGCCAGGTTCTGTTTGACTACTGGGCTGACAACATGGACACTGACTGGCTATTATGGGTAGACTCAGACATTGTTCTAACACCAGATGTAATGAAGAAGTTATGGGCAACTGCTGACAGGCATCACCGCCCTGTAGTAAGTGGCGTGTACTTTATCTCTAAGGAGAATGAAGGCACACTGATGAAGCCATATCCAGTACTCTTTAATGATGTATCTGAGTATGAGATTCAGTATGTGCATCCACTACCACAGAATGAAGTTATCAAGTGTGACTCAGCAGGATTTGGGCTAGTGCTTATGCACAGGTCTATCGTGTCCACTATGCGAGACAAGCATCCTAATCAGTCCCTATTTATGGAGACTGCAGGCGGAACTGATGACCAGTTCATCGGTGAAGATATTATCTTCTTCCGCAAGATGAAGGCTGCTGGTATTCCACTACATGCACACACTGGTGCTCTAGTAAAGCATATGAAGCGATTTGCGCTTGACTATGATTACTATGGTATGTACTGGACAATGGATAGTATTCAAAAGAAAATGAAAGAACAACCAAACTAAGGAGTCTACGTGGCTGGTCGTGATATTACCGAAGGTCGTGCAACGCGGGCAATTGCTGTTGATGTTGGTGTAGTTTCTACTACATCTATCTGGCAGAACACTGATGTAGCATACGATACTGCTATTGGCGGTATGCCGTTTATTTATGCTATCAGCGATGCACGTCCTTATATCCGACAGACTGCACCGTTCCGTAAGGAACAGTTCGACAATCAAACTGAACCAGGCGAGCAATCACTTACTGGTTGGTGGATTCGTAGTCAGCAGTCTTTCCACGGTGGAGACGGTATAACCTTTTACGACCCAGCCCAGACTGCATCTAACTCACCTGACCACTATCGCTTTGCCGATAGCAAGGGTGTAGATGTATGGACACAGGGTAAAGTAACGCTACTTAATAATGTTAATGTAGGACACATTACAACTGGAGCAATAAAATCTAATGGTCGCCCAAATCAATACCTACGTTCGATTAGATGGAATGATACTCCAGGCGTTTTATTAGCAGACGAATATGATGTTGATAAGATTGATACCGATGGCAATGAGACACACTTCATTAACTACAATGCTGGCACAGATTCAGCGGTATATGCTATCTGCGACGATGGAACATTTGCCTACTGGATTACTAACACATCAACCAAAAAGACTGTATACAAGAAGCCACTGACTGGCACTTCTGCATCTACAGCAGATGTTACACTGATGTTTGATGAGATTGGCACAATCAACAACGCTGCTATGGAGTATGTAAAAGAGCGTATTGTTATGTGCGCCGATAACAAGGTGTATGAGTTTGCTGCATCTGCAGTAGCGATGCCAAGCCCTGTATACACACACCCATCAACAACCCATGTGTACACATCTGTTGCTGCTTCTGGTCCTGCCATTTACGTATCTGGCTACAATGGAATCCAGTCTAGCATCATCAAGTTTACCCTATCAACTGCTGGCGTTATGCCAACATTGACATCTGCAATTACTGCAGCAGAGTTCCCAGTAGGTGAAATCGTACATAAGATTCACTACTACTTAGGTTATATGATTATTGGAACTAACAAGGGAATCCGCGTTGCAGTAGTTTCAGACCAAGACGGTTCACTTACTTATGGACCTCTTATCGTAGAGACAAGCCAGCCTTGCTATGACTTTGCTAGCCGTGACCATTATGTATGGTGCGCAACTGGCGTAGATGGTGAACCTGGAGTCATCCGTATTGACCTAAGTTTACAGTTGGAAGCATTGCGCTTTGCTTATGCAAACGATATCTATTATGGTGGAGTTACAGGCCGTGTCACTACTGCTTGCGCATTTGCTAACGGCACTGACCAATTAGTGTTTGCATCCACTGGTTTAACTGTTGGTGGCACAATCACCAATAAGGTTATGACATCAGGTGTTGCAACACTAACAACCGCTACAGCCCATGGGTTGACTACTGGAGATGCTGTATGGGTAGAGGGAGTTGATTCTAACTTTAACTCTTCTACTGGTCCTTGGACTGTGACGAGTGCAACAACAACAACCTTTACATACACCAGCGCGGTGACTTCAACCGTTGCATCGACTGCAGTATCATCAGCGACAGCAGTAGCCAATACTCCTGGCTCTACATACATTCAAGATGACACAGAACTGCTACCAACTGGATACATACAGACTGGCTACATTCGCTACAACACGCTAGAGCCAAAGAACTTCAAGCGTCTTATTGCACGCGGTGACTATACCTATGGCTCAATGACACTGGAAACAGTTACAGCAGATGGCACTGAGTACGATGTCGTATCTTACGATGCGTCAGTCCCGCCAGTAGAAGTAACTACATCTAATCCACAAGAAGCACAGGAATATCTGGCTTATAAGTTCCTCTTATTCCGTGATGGTGTTGACAACACTAAGGGACCAATCATGGAAGGCTATCAGGCTAAGGCAACTATCGCTACGCCTCGCCAACGAGTAATGAGATTCCCCGTCTATTGCTATGACGTGGAGACAGACCGATACAATGTACAGGTTGGATATGAAGGCAGAGCCTTCGATAGAATTGCCCAACTAGAATCCGTTGAAGAAAACGGTGACGTTGTAACATGGCAAGACTTAACCACAGGTGAGTCTCGTCAGGCTGTCATTGAACAAATCTCTTTCACTCGCCTCACACCTCCAGACCGTGGATTCACTGGTTATGGTGGTGTCATTGATATCACGATTAGGACCGTATAATGTCTACTGCTCAATGGCTAGGATTAGCCGTATCCGTTTGTACTCTAGTTGCCGCATTTGCTACAGCAGTACGCTGGTTAGTTAAGCACTACTTGTACGAACTAAAACCTAACTCTGGCTCGAGCCTAAAAGATTCAGTTATTCGCCTTGAAGAGAAGGTGGAAATCCTTTATCAGATTATGATTCAAAGAGGGAAAGATGGGAACTAATGAAGCCTGTTGTCAAGAAAGCCACACCTGCCGCTATTGCTGTCCTTCGACAAGCCACCAAGATATCTCCATCGCGTACGAAAGCATCCGATGGACTTCTGCCGTCGAAAGCGCATCAAGCACAGAACCCCAACTCAGACCATAACACAGGTCTTGCAGTAGACTTAACTCATGACCCAGCACGCAACATTGACTGTGCTGATATCTATGAACAACTCAAGCGCGACAAGCGAGTAAAGTATCTAATCTTCAAGGGTCAGATATGGATTCCAGGCAGAGGTGATAAGCCTTATACTGGCAGTAATCCACATAACAAGCATTTACATATATCAATCAAGGACAACTGTGGGAATGATGAATCCCCATGGTTCCCATGGTTATACAAGCCTAAGTTCTCTACTGCTGACCAAGCCAGATTGGCAGCATCCAGACTAAAGCCCCTACCAAAGAAGAAAGAGAAAAAATGAAACTAAGCAAGAAGCAGAAGTCAGTATTAAAGTCATACCTACGTGGTGTACTTGTCTCATTCCTGACCTTCCTAGCAGGTAATGAACTAGGGTTGGAGCCAGCAATCTCTATTGCTATCGCCTCTCTAGCAGGTCCTGCAGCGAAAGCACTGGATAAGACAGAAGATGAGTACGGACTAGGCTCCAAAGAATAGGCATTAAACGCCTTCCAAGGCCCTTTTAAGACAAGAAACCCCCTTACCTTAGTAGAAATACTAGGGCGAGGGGGTCTTTTGTTGTTTCTAAAGGTTACTTTTCGAGTTCTTCTTCCAACTCTTCAAGCCATAAGGTGTATTGCTTTCCTCGGATTCGAGCCTTGATGTCGTAGTATGCTGCCTCTAGGGCATAGAATACGGTGATACCAACGAGTGACCCAAGTGCTGCTTCAATGAAATTTGACATAGTACTCCTTAGATATAATTATAGTTAATATACTATATACAAGGCCAAAGGCCTTTATATATTTTCTTTATATATCAATTATACATGCGCTAAACCCAATCGTTGGATAGCCACGGTCTTGCGACCTACGTGTATAATTCTATATATGTCAATCAAACTAGAAGAATATACCTTACCAGAGCACATGTCGTACTCTGCGTTCACAACCTACTTAACCTGTGGGTATCAATACTACCTCGGCAGACTCCTCAACAAGGAAGAAGCCCCATCCGTCTGGTCTGTTGGCGGTTCAGCGTTCCACCTAGCGTGCGAAAACTACGATAAGGAGAACATGTGAGCGTTCAACAACTATGGGACCAAGCATGGCTTGAGTCCAAAGGTGACATCGACCTAACCAATGCACGTGTTGGTGGTCGTGCCACTAAAGCAAATCCTAACAAGGAAGACGTTACCTTCTGGCAAAACCAAGGACCTAAGTGGGTTGAGGCTTACATCGCATGGCGTAAGCAAAACTCTAACTGGAAAATCTGGACAGCGCCAGATGGCAACAAGGGAATCGAACTTGCGCTAACTCCTATCGTGGCTGGTGTTCCAGTCAAGATGATTATCGACCGCGTGTTTGAAGTCAACGGCGAACTTGTCATTGTCGACTTAAAGACATCGCAGAACACACCTACTAGCAGTCTGCAACTTGGCTTCTACAAACTAGGTCTTGAACAGACCTTCGGCATAGAGGTAAAGTGGGGAACATATTACATGTCCCGCGGTAACAACATCTCTGAAATGGTAGACCTATCCGAGTACACCTACGACAAGATGGAATACCTAATCACGCAATTTGACAAGGCGCGTAAGAACGCTATATTCTTACCCAACACAAACAGTTGTCAGTACATGTGTGGACTCACCGAGTACTGCCAATTCTCTATCAAGAAGGATAAATAAATGGCCGAAGACTGGAAGTTACAAGTATCGTACAAGACACCATCAGGTGACATGATTAACGTGCGTGCTCAGACAGCAGACGAACTCAGCGTATTACTAGAGGGAATTGGTGACTACTCTCATCAAGTCGCTTCTGTACAACGTCTGATTGTAGGTGCTTACGGAGCGCTCCCTTTAGCGACATCGCCTTCAACTCAAAGCACTCCGCCACCAGTATCATCCGCTCCACCCCAGGCGCAGGCTCCGTCCGCTACGGCTCCAGCAACCCCCGTACAGGGTGGACCGACGTGCCAGCACGGACCTCGCAAGTACAAGTCGGGAATCTCCAGCAAGACGGGAAACCCGTACGCGATGTGGGTCTGTCCGATGCCTCAGGGCGCGGACCAGTGCAAGCCAGTAAACTAATACCAGAAGAATTTCCATTTTGAATTGACTAGGAAGAGAGCCAAATGAGAACACTAGTACGCTCAGTAGGACGTGCCTCTATTGGAGGGGAACCTCTTCCTAGTTCGTTCAGAGCATTTGAACAGAACAAGATTATCATACGTCGTTCAGAAGTTTCTATGTTTGCAGGAGCACCTGGAGCAGGTAAGTCTACACTAGCATTAGCGCTAGCACTCAAGACTAATGTTCCAACTCTATACATATCTGCGGATACTAATGCACACACTATGGCAATGCGTTTGGCATCAATGATTTCGGGGAAGAGTCAGTCAGACGTTGAGCAGAAACTTAATACTGATGTTGGTTGGACTAAAGCAGTCCTCCAAAAAGGAAGTCACATAATCTGGTCGTTCGAATCCTCACCAACCTTAGAAGATATCGATGAGGAAGTCCAAGCATTCGAAGAGTTGTGGGGATGCAGCCCATCTCTCATTGTCTTGGACAACCTCATGGATGTTGCCACCGATGGTGGCGAAGAGTTCGCTTCCATGCGAGCCATTATGAAGGAGTTGAAGTATCTTGCGAGAGCAACTAATGCAGCGATTGTTGTACTACACCACACTTCGGAAGCAGTTCCAGGAAATCCTTGTCAACCGCGAAGTGCTATCCAAGGAAAAGTCTCTCAACTCCCTGCGCTTATATGTACACTTGGAACTGTTGGCACATCAATGGGCGTTGCATCAGTCAAGAATCGCTATGGACGAGCAGACGCGAATGGAACACTAATGACATGGCTTGCATTTAATCCAGAATATATGTACATCGACGATATACCAGAGAATGTTTAGGAGAGGTTATGCTAATGGAAAAGACACTAAAGATTATGAAGCAGGAAGCGTACGTTCAGGGATGGCAGGATGCAGCAGATGCAATCACATCTAAGTTTGAGGAATCGCTCCGCGGTTCAATCGAGAATCTAGAACTACCTAACTTTGAGGATGAAGATGACAACAAGGAAGAGTCACAAGGCTAGAGGTGCGACGTATGAAACCGACATCCGAGACTGGTTTAGAGCAAATGGATACGATAGTGAACGACTTGCTCGAACAGGTGCGAAAGATGAGGGTGACGTTGTTGTCCGCAAAGACTTCCTTGGAAGCATTGGCGTTATCGAATGTAAAGCCCCAGGGGCAGGCAACGCCATTGACCTTAGTGGTTGGACCAAAGAAGCACAGATTGAAGCCGTACACTACGCAGAAGCCAGAGGGCTTACGCGAGAGCAGGTAATGCCAGCAGTACTCATCAAAGCAAGAGGCAAGTCAATAGCAGATTCGTATCTAGTATTAAGGTTGGGCGATGTATTTGGTGGATGACTTACCAGACATAGTATCGGTGTTGAAGCACTACGGTGCCAACATTACACGTGCCTCTGGTCAAGTCAACATCAAGTGTCCGTTCCACAATGATAGTCATGCAAGTGCAAGTTTCAATACAAGACAGAATATATTCAATTGCTTCGCGTGTGGTATGCAAGGCAATAGCATTCAAATAATTGCTAAGAAAGAAGGGTGTGATATACGTGAAGCAAAGTCTATCGCAGAAGGAATTACTGGGGAGAGCCACCAGCAAGTACGCGGGAAGTATTCATCTGGCGGAAGATTACCTGGAAAGTCGGGGAATCACAAAGGAAGTAGCGCGTCTGGCGCGATTAGGCGTAGTAGAGGAGCCTGAACCTGGACATGAACAGTACACAGGAAGGCTCAGTATTCCGTACATTACGAAGACTGGCGTGGTTGATTTGCGTTTCCGCTCTCTTAATCCTGCCGTTGAACCGAAGTATATGGGTATGGTCGGTGTTGATACTCGCATGTATAACGTACTCGACATTGAGCATGCTGGCGATTGGATTGGAGTCTGTGAAGGCGAGTTGGACACGCTTACTATGTCTAAGTTGGTTGGAATTCCCTGCGTTGGCGTTCCTGGAGCGAACTCTTGGAAGAAGCACTATACAAGACTCCTTGCAGATTTCGAACGTATCTTTGTTTTCGCCGACGGAGATGCCCCAGGTCGTGAATTCGCAGCAAGCCTTTCTAGAGAGTTACCAGTTACTACTGTTACCTTCGGCGATGGGGAAGATGTCAACTCGGCGTACATCAGACACGGTGCTGACTTCATTAGAGAAAAGATGGGACTAAACATTGATTGAGATTCCACCATGCGCAGTATGCGGACAGCAATTCGATAACATCTTCGAAGCAACTGACCACATGATTGACGACAATGAAGAAGAGGAATTCAACCCTGAGATAATCTTACCTAATGGGTACAGGTTGTTAGTTGGCAGTCTACTACGTCAACTCTTTGACAAGGCTGATGACCCAGAAGAAGTACGCTCCATTGTACAACTAACTTACGGAACATTGTACGCAGCAGAGTCAGACATAGGTCTGATGAAGAAGTTGGTCGAGGATGCAATCATTCACGAACATATGTCCGAGATAGATTATGAATTAAAAGAACTACTAGACGAAGGAGAAGAAGATGGCAAACACTAAGTTCGTTAATGACTTGGGAGATACTACATCTGAACTGTTCGACTTGCTTCTATCGAAGCATTCAGACTACGGTCCAAAGAACATCAGTGATAGCCCTGGCGGTCCATTAAATGGGCTACGCGTACGAATGCACGACAAACTAGCGCGAATCAATAACTTGGTCGACACAAACAAAGGTCCGCAGCACGAATCGCTTGAGGACTCTTTCAAGGATATGGCAAACTATGCAATCATCGGATTGCTAGTACTGAGAGGACAATGGGATAGCGAATGAAAATCTTCGGACCATACAAAGGCAGTAAGCAAAACGGCGGGAGACCAATCTATGTCTTTAAGCGCAAGAAAAAGGACGGCACTACTACCACTACGTCTTCGAATAAGGCTCGCGTGGATTATGAGAAAGCAACGGGTAAAACCCTCCCGAAAGACTCGGAAGTAGACCACAAGAATAACAAGGGTAGAGCAGGCGATGACCGCCTATCTAACCTACGTGTATTAAAGAAAAAGGATAACGTAGCACTAGAGAACAAGCGACGCGCTGGTAAAAAGACCACCGCGAAAAAAACTGTCAAGAAAGCGGTTAAAAAGAAGCCATGAAAACTATAGTCTGTGTGTCCGATTTGCAAATACCTTATCACGATAAGCGTGCCGTTGCCAACCTTGCTGCTTTTATCAAGGCTTACAAGCCAACCGAAGTAGTATCCGTTGGTGATGAAATGGATATGCAGACTATTTCTAAATGGTCAAAGGGAACTCCACTAGAGTATGAACGCTCTATTGGTAGGGATAGGGACGAGACCACTCGGGTACTCGAGTCACTCAAGGTCAAGCATATCATTCGGTCAAACCACACGGACCGATTGTATAACACAGTTATGATGCGTGCTCCTGGGTTACTTGGGCTACCCGAGTTGGACTTACCACAGTTCCTACGCCTACCAGATATTGGTGCTACATACCATGAGAAGCCTTATGAGTTAGCACCTAACTGGTTACTTATGCATGGCGATGAAGGCTCTATGAAGTCCATTGGAGGGCTTACAGCCCTTGGTTTAGCGATGCGTACGGGCAAGTCCGTAGTGTGTGGACACACGCACCGCATGGGTCTGTCACATCACACGCAATCCTATGGTAACTCTACACCTCAGACTGTATGGGGTATGGAAGTGGGCAACCTTATGAAGTACAAGGAAGCCAAATACATCAAGGGTGGACTTTTCACATGGCAACAAGGCTTCGGTATGTTGTATGTAGATGGCAAGACAGTAGTACCAGTAACAATTCCAATTGCTAAAGATGGTTCA
>Ga0315901_10009488_pt1 | contig 11194 bp, 9 predicted proteins | sample LakEriMetagenome_10_FD_203761 | JGI IMG/M metagenome (GOLD analysis project Ga0315901, IMG submission 203761) | Freshwater fungal communities from buoy surface, Lake Erie, Ohio, United States - Buoy 2 MA116 | ecosystem: Environmental > Aquatic > Freshwater > Lake | place: USA: Lake Erie, Ohio...
GCGGCGCCGCGGACACATCGTATGCCAGCACCGTCGCCGGCATCCCGGCGCCGCTGCCGACGACGATCTCGACCTTGTTGTCGGGCACGTCGGCATCGACCAGTCGACCTCCGCCGAACGTGCCGAGATCGGCGACGGCCACGCTCGCGCCGCCGGTGAACGTGCCGCCGAACGGCGTGAAAGTCTTGAAGGGCACGTTCTGCACGGGATCGGCGGCGGCGACGGAGAGAAACACTTTGACCGTGCCGGCGCCCCGCGACATCGCCGCCACAATGTCCTCGCGACCGTTGCCGTCGACGTCGCCGCTGGCAACCTCGACGCCGCTGGTGTAACCGAGGCCGAAGGGAATGGTGCGGTAGCCGACGAGCTCCGTAAGCGTGGTCGTGGTCCCCGACACCTGCTGCTTGAAGACACGGATCTCGCCCACGCGTCCCGGGCCCGAGGCGGCGAGCACCTCCGGGATGGCGTCGCCGTCGACGTCGCCCATCGCGACCCGCACGCCCCCCTTGAACGTGGCCTCGAAGGCCATCACCTGCGCCTTGACCGCGCCGGTGTCGGCGTCCACCAGCCGCACCAGCGGCGCGCTGCCGGCGCCGATCTCGGCCCCCACGGCCACGTTCGCGGCCATCACCCGGCGGCCCTCGAGCGACTCGACCGCAAGCAATGAACGGGCAGGACGGCGGGCCATGGGACGATCTCCGAGGAAGCGGACGCGGCGGCAGGGCAGGATCCCTACGGTCTTGCTTACCTCGCGGTTCACCGCCACGCAATTTTCCGGCCCCTGGGGCCCGGTTTTTGCCCCTGCCGGTCAGTCGATCGCCAGCGGCTCCGGCATGAAGGTGAGGATCGGGATCAGGAAGGCGGCGAGCCCGAGGAGCGTGCGCAGCGGCCCCGGGGGCCGGTCCTCGTCGCGGATCGGCGGGTGGTCCACGCCCAGGAGCGTGACCACGACCACCATCACGACCCAGTTGTATTGGCCGAGCACGATGATCGTCGCGATCGCCGCCAGGAGCACCCCCCGGGCCAGCCAGTTGCCCCGACGTCCCAAGACGGCGTAGGCCACGTGCCCGCCGTCGAGCTGGCTGATCGGAATCATGTTGAGCCCGGTCACCAGCAGCCCGACCCAGCCGGCCATGAACAGCGAGTTGGGGGCGATCGTGGTGGCCGGAGCGAGATCCGGCCGCATCCAGGCGAGCAGCCCGCGAGCGAGGAGCGGCAAAGCGAACGGATTCTCGCGGGCAGGCACGGCCGCGCCGGCGAGCATTCCCCAGGCCAGCAGCGGCACGGCGACGACCAGCCCCGCCACGGGACCGGCGAGCGCGATATCGAAGAGCTGCCGCCGATTGGCCCGCGAGCCTTCCATGCCGATCACGGCGCCCATCGTGCCGGTGAGGAGCACGGGCACGGGAATGAAGAACGGCAGCGTGGCTGGGATGCCGTGGATCCGCGCGGCGATGAAGTGGCCCGCCTCGTGGGCGGCGAGCACCGCCATCACGGCCGCCATGTAGACGAGCCCCCGCTGCCAGTGCGGACCGATGTCGGTGGCCAGCGTGTCATCGACGCCGAACAGCATGGGCTGCCAGCCGACGACGCCGGCCGCAAACGTCGTCGCCGCGGTGAGGATGAAGAGCAGGGTCTGGAGCCGCACGGGGGACCGCGGCCGGGCCGGAACGGCCGACGGCGGAAACGCGGGCGCGTGCGGCAGGGGCGGGATGTCCATGGCGTGTCCGCGAGGATACCCGCTGGGCATGGCAGGCTGATACACTCCGCTCTGCGTCCAGCACGCCCCCTTCGCCCCCGAGAACCTCGCGATGTCCACCGTCCGCAGCCGCCTGCCGATCCTTTTCTGCAGCCTCGCAGCCTGCCTGGCCGCCGCCGCGCGGGCGGCCGACGAGCCGGCCGTGGTCGCCGTCGTCGCCGTCGATCCCTACGCCGACCTGAAGAAGCAGGCCCGCTGGGTGGGCGCGCAGGTCGATCAGCCCACGCTCGACGGCTACCTCGAATCGTTCATCATGATCGCCACGCAGTTCAAGGGCCTGGCCGGCCTCGATGTGAACCGGCCGGCCGGCGTGGTGGTGACGGCCGAGGGCCCCGCGGGTGCCCCGGTGGTCCGCGGCTTCGTGCCGGTCAAAGACCTCGGCAAGCTCCTCGCCGCTCTGCAGGGTGTGATTGGCCCGGCCCAGGAGCAGGATGGTGTGAAGGTCATCAGCCCGCCCGGCATGCCGCCGATCCAGATCGTGGAGCAGGACGGCTGGGCGATCGTCTCGCTGCAGGGCAGCCCCGCCGCCGCCGCTGGCCTCGAAAAAGCGCTCGACCCGGTCGTGAAATCCTTCACGCTCGGCGGGCAGTTGTTTCCGGCGCGGATGCCGGTGGGCATGCGGAAGCAGCTCCTGGCGGTGCTCCAGCAGGCCGCTGCGATGCAGGCCCAGCAGGGCCAGCCCGTCGATCCCGAAGCCCTCGCTGCGGGACTCGAGAGCCTCGAAAAGATCGAGACGCTCCTCCTTGGTGCGAACATCGACGTCGAGAAGGAGCGGGTCTCCCTCGAGAACCGGTTCTCGATGGTGCCGGATTCCGCCGAGGCCGCGCTCTACGCGTCGGCCGCGAAGGCCTCGGCGAGCGTGCCCGCGACCGCCACCGCCGACGGCAAGCCCGCGGCGGTAAGCGGCCATGCGACGCTCGCGATCCCCGAGCCGCTGCGGGAGGCGGCGAAGGCGGCCATCCTGCAGGGACTGCCGGTGTCGATCCGGGTGGATACGCCGGGCGGAGCCACGGTCACCACGGTCCACGAGCCGATGAACACGATCTTCAATCTGCTGCGGGCGGCCGTGCCGGCGATGCTCGACGCGGGCGGCCTCGACGCGGCCCTCACGGTCGACACCGCCGCGGCGGAGATGGCCGAAGGCCGGGCGATGCCGCGGGTCACGGTCGGCATGCGGGTCAAGGACGGCCCGGGCCTGGAGGGAAACCTCAAGGCCGCGGTCGGTGCCAATGACGCCCTGCCCGCGGGCGTGACCGCGAAGTTCGACACGGGCAAGGCGGGCGCCGCCAATCTGCACGTTGTCGAGATCGACCTCGCCTCCCTGGCCGATGAGAAGGCGGTCCGCACGCTCGGGGCGAAGCTGCCGATCGTGCTCGGCGTGACGCCGACCCATGCCTTCATCGCGGCCGGCGGCGACGCCCAGAAGCGGATCGCCGCCGCGGCCGGCGGCCAGGCCGACCCGAACGCCAAGCCCCTCGCGGGGCTCGACGTGTCACTCGCCCCGCTCGTGGCCTATGCCGCCGGCACCCAGAAACTCGTCGCGCCGGACGACCTGGACGGCATCGCGGTGGCGACGAAGGCCGCCGCCGAGACCGCCGCACTGCCCTCGTCGCTCGTGCAGGTGCTCGTCCGGCCGATCGAGCGGGGAATGGCCACCCGGCTCTCCGCCGACGCGGGCGCGATCAAGGTGATCAAGACGATAGTCATGCTCCAAAGCCCCGCTGCTTCCCGGCCCGTCGGCGTCGGCCCCGCCCCGGTACCCAAGGGCCGCCCCATCCCCCTCCCCGGTCTCGCCCCATGATCTCCCCCGCCACCCCCTCGTCGCTGCCCACCGACGTCGCCCGTCCCGCGATCCGCCGCGAGATCGCCGGCGCTTCCGTCGCCGCGCTCGCCAAGGAGCATGGCACGCCGCTCTATGTCTACGACGCGGAGATGATCCGCCGCCGCTGCCGCGACCTCGCCGCCTGGGACACGATCCGCTTCGCCCAGAAGGCCTGCTCCAACATCGCCATCCTCGACCTCGTCCGCCGCGAGGGGGTGATGGTGGATGCCGTGAGCACAGGCGAGATCCATCGGGCGCTGGCCGCCGGCTACACGCCCCACGCCGCCACCGGGAGTGCCACGGCCGACGGTCTGCCGCCGGTCCACCCGATCGTCTACACCGCCGACATCTTCGACCGCGAGGCCCTCGACGCCGTGGCGAAGCTCGGCATCCACTGCAACTGCGGCTCGGCCGACATGATCGAGCAGCTCGCCGAGCGGGTGCCCGGCGCGAGCGTCACGCTCCGCGTGAACCCCGGCTTCGGCCACGGTCACAGCCAGAAGACGAACACCGGCGGCGAAGGCTCGAAGCACGGCATCTGGCATGCCGACATTCCCGAGGTGCTCCGGCGGGCCGAGTGGGCCGGGCTGTCGGTCAGCGGCCTGCACATGCACATCGGCAGCGGCACGGATCTGGCACACCTCGCCGAGGTGGCCGGGGCCCTGGAGAAGGTGGCCCGCGAGATCGGCCGGTCGCTGACCACGATCTCGGCCGGCGGCGGCCTGCCCGTCCCCTACAAGCCGGGCGAGGTGCACGCCGACCTCTCCGGCTACTTCACGCTCTGGGACGCGACCCGCAAGAAGCTCGAAGACGCCTTCGGCCACCGCATCCGTCTCGAGATCGAGCCGGGCCGCTACCTGACGGCCGAGAGCGGCTCCGTCGTCACCGAGGTCCGCGCCGTGAAGAAGCAGGGGGGCCGGAAGTACGTCCTCGTCGACGCCGGCTTCAACACGCTCGCCCGGCCGGTGCTCTACGGCTCGTATCACCCCATGAGCCTCTGCCCCGCCGACGGCCTGGATCGGCCCGAGCCCGACGAGGTGGCCGTGGGGGGCCCGCTGTGCGAGTCGGGCGACATCTTCACGCAGACCGACGGCGGCTTCGTGGCCACCCGCAGCCTGCCGGCAGCGCAGGTGGGCGACCTGCTCGTGATCGAGATCGCCGGCGCCTACGGCTTCGTAATGGCGAGCAACTACAACTCGAAGCCCTTGCCGGCCGAGGTGCTCGTCGACGGCGGCACGCCCCGCCTCGTTCGCGCCCGCCAGACCCCCGAAGACCTGATCCGCGGCGAGCGGGTGTAGGGCGACGCCGATTCCCGCGGCGCGTGCCTTTTGGTATTGCGCGTTCCCCAGTCTTGCTCTCGGCGTGACACGCGCGAACGGCACAAAAAGCCCCCGGCGGAAGCCGGGGGACTCCGGGTCGCATCGCTTCCCGGGTGCCATGTGATATGGGTTGGAACTGGGAACGCGCGTGCCGTCGTACGGCATGGATGGCGGGATGGGTTTCTTGCCCGGAGTCCCCGGGTTTCCACCCGGGGCTTCTTGGACCATGCGCGTCACGCAGACAAAAAGCCCCCGGCGGAAGCCGGGGGACTCCGGGTCGCATACCTTCCCGGGTGCCATGCGATCTGGGTTGGAACCGGGAACGTGCGCGCCGTCGTACGGCATGGACAGCGGGATGGGTTTCATGCCCGGAGTCCCCGGGTTTCCACCCGGGGCTTCTTGGACCATTCGCGTCGCGCAGACAAAGCCCCACGCCGGCGGCCCTGCGCCCGGATTTTCTCTCTGGCCTCGGCGGCGGGATTTCGCGACCCTCCTCGCGCCATGCTCATCTCCCACCGGCACCGCTTCGCCTTCATCCACGTCCCCAAGACCGCGGGCTCGAGCGTGGCCTTCGCACTGTGGCCGCATGCCGACCACGTGGACGACTACTGGATGACCCGCGGCCTCGCGCTTTTCGGCATCCACGTGAATCACTACGCCCCCTACCGCCTGAAGAAGTTCCGCACGCACACCCCGGCGGCGGTCCTGCGGCGGCAACTGCCGGCCGACGTGTTCGCCGACCTCTTCAAGTTCGCCTTCGTCCGCAATCCCTGGGAACTGCTCGTCTCCTCCTATCACTTCCTGCTCGCCAACGGTCGGCACCATCGCCGCCGCCACGCCCGCCTGCGGTCATTCGCCGCATACGCCGCCTACGAGATCCGCCGCGGCAAGATGTCACAGTCCGCCATGCTCACCGGACACGATGGCCGACTGCTCGTGGACTTCGTGGGACGGTTCGAGTCGCTCCCCGACGACTTCGCCTTCATCTGCCAGGTGCTCGAACTGGAGGCCTCGCTGCCGCGGGCCAACACCTCGCGCCACGCCGATTACCGCAGCTACTATGACGACCGGCTCGCCGCCGAGGTGGGCCGGTTCTTCGCCGCCGACATCGAGCGGTTCGGCTACGCCTTCGACGACGCGGCGGCCAGCCGGCAACGCAGCCGCTCCCCCGCTCCGGCGGCCGGCGGCCGACTGCGCCGGGCGGCCTGATCCCCGGCGGCAGAGGCGGCGATTTGGCCAGCCTGCGGGTGCCGGCTACGATGAAGCAGTTGAAGTTCCTCTTCCTGTCCCGCCGATCACACCCACCATGGCCAAAGCCGGACCCCGCAAAAAGCTGCCCAAGGAACTGGCGGTCATAAACGCCGACAACTGCACCGGCTGCGAAAGCTGCCTCGAGGTTTGTCCCGTCGACTGCATCATCAAGGTGCAGCAGTACGACCAGTTCCACAACCTGCAGAGCTGGTGCGAGATCGACATCGAACGGTGCGTGGGCTGCGAGGTGTGCGTCCATATCCCGGGCAAGAAGTCGAATCCGTACGACCTCAAGGTCTGCCCGTGGGACGCCATCGAGATGGTGCCCACCGAGCAGGTGGCCCAGGTGGTGGCCCAGATCGGTGGCCCGCCCGAGTACGTCGAAAAGAACTGGGATCGCCTGGTGAACACGGCCCAGCACCTGGCCGAGTTGAAGGCAGCAGCGGGCTAAAGCCCGCTGCGCGGCCTGCCGTGCCATCCATGGCCACGGCACGCCCGGCGGCCGCGGTGAACGCCGAGGGTTCACCGGGCCACCATGCGTCGCTTCCTGCGACAGGCAGCAGCGGGCTGACGCGCGCTGCGCGGCCTGCCGTGCCTAGGAGCAAGTCGCCCGAGGCCTCCCAAGAAGCCCCGGGTGGAAACCCGGGGACTCCGGGTGCAAACACCGTTTCGCCCACCATGCACGAGCGGCGCCGCACCACGGCCGAACGACGCTGGTGACTGATATCCTTCGCGACGCGGAGTCGACTGCCGGCCAGCCGGACGCGAACCGGTTGTTCAGCCCACGATCTCGGTGAACTCACCGGCGTTGTCAGCGAACGTCTTCACCGGCACGTCGAACCGATGGAGCAGCGTCAAAATCAGGTCGCCGAGCGGCCGCTCGGCCGGCTGCCGCAGGAAGCGGTCGTACTTCGCCCAGTTGGCGATGTCATCATGCGACAGCGCGTGGTGGCCTTTCCCCAGGCCGAGGATGATCGGAAAACGCTCACAGACGCCGACGCCGTCCTCGGCGCTGATCTGGTAGGGCGCCACCCGCGTCGTGTCCGTTTCGAACGCCAGCACGATGAGGTCGAACATCGTGCGGATGAAATCCGCCGGGCCATCGGGCGACACCTCGAGGTTGAGGCGGTCGGCGTCGACCTTGGGCAGCGGCTTGTCGATCCACGCTTCGGCCCGCGTGAGACGGCTCTCCACCTCCGCACGACGCATTGGATCTGCGGAACGCCAGGCCTTTGTCTTTCTGATCCGGTTGCGGGAAAAAACCGAACGGCCATGATCAGCACCGGCCGCCAGTTCCGGATCGAGACGGTCGATCCGCAGATCCGACTCCGCCGTGTGGCCGCTGGCGTCACGCCAGCTTTTCGAGCCTCGTCACGCGACCGGTTTCCACCCACTCCGCAACGAAGATGTCGCCCGCCGGTGAGAAGCAGGCGTCGTGCGGATGCACGAACTGGCCGTCGAGCCACTTGTCGGGTTGCTTCCGCAGGTCCTTGATCTCCGCCAAGCGCTCCGGCGCCCTCCCCAACCGGACCACCGGCTGGTTCTTGTCGTCGAGGATGGTCACGCAGGCCTTCAGTTCAGGCACCAGCATCAAACCGCCGAGCGTGTCGATGTTGGCCGGCAGGCCGAAGCCCGAGATCGTCTCCTGATAGGTGCCGTCGAGGCCGAAGACCTGCAGCGTGTCGTGGGCCCGGTCGGTGATCACGATCGTCGGCTCTCGGCCCGGCCGCCGGTCGACCCACAGGCCGTGGGGCGTGTGAAACGTGCCCTTGCCGTCACCCGCGCCGCCAAAGCAGCTCACCCACTTCGCGTCCTTGTCGTAGCGGTGGATGCGGAACGACCCATAGCCGTCGGCGAGCAGAAAGCCGCCGTCGTCGAGGAAGGCGAAGTTCGTGGGCAGGAAGCCCTGGCGGCTCCAGTTCCGCGTCGTCGAGAGGTCCTCGCCGGGGGCGTAACCACCCGCCTCCATCGGGGCCTTGCGAAACCAAACGATCTCGCCGTCGAGCGTGAGCTTGGCGAACGACTTCACCTGCTGGTAGCCGCAGACGTAGAGGAACTCGCCGGCGGCCTCCTTCCGCACCTCGATGCCGTGGCCGCCCCCCTGGAACTGGGCACCGAAGGCCCGTACGAACTTCCCCGCGGGATCGAACACGAAGATCGCGGGATGGTCTTTTTTCTCCTTGCGCCCCTCGTGGATGACGTACAGGTTGCCGGCGGCGTCGAGGGCCACGCCGTGCGTCGTCTGCCAGGTGAAGCGGTCGGGCAGCTGCGGGAAGTGGTGACGGACACGGTAGCGGTGCGCCCCCTCACCCACGATCGTCTCGGCCGCGAGTCGCCGGGAGCGGGCGACGGCCGGGGTGGTGGCGATGGCGAGCGTGGTCGCGGCGGCGGCCGCAAAACCGCGACGCGAGAGACGGGGGAAAAGGCGGGCTGTGTCGGCCACGAAAACATCCGTTGGGATAAGGGGCATCAGCTGGCCGCGGCCAGCCCGCGGACGTCGGCGAGGAGCGTGTCGATATCGGCGTCGGTCGTCGCCCAGGAGCACATGAAGCGGCAGCCGCCGGAGCCGATGAAGTCGTAAAACCGCCAGCCACGGGCCCGGAGGGCGGCCGCGAGCGACTCGGGCAGGCGGGCGAAGACGGCGTTGGCCTCGCGGCTGCCGAGAACCTCGACACCGGCGATCCCACGCAGCCCGGCCTCGAGCCGTGCCGCGGCCGCGTTGGCCCGCCGGGCATTGGCCAGCCAGGCGCCGTTCTCGAGGAGGCCGACCCAGGGGGCCGTGAGATACCGCATCTTGGAAGCGAGCTGCCCAGCCTGCTTGCAGCGGTAGGCGAACTCCTCGGCGAGATCCTTGCGGAAGAACACGACCGCATCGCCCACGCCCATGCCGTTCTTCGTACCACCCAGGCAGAGCACGTCGACGCCCGCCTCCCAGGTGAGCTGCCGTGGCGGCGCGTCGAGCGCCGCCACGGCGTTGGCGAACCGGGCGCCGTCCATGTGCAGCCGCAGGCCGTGCCGCCGGCAGGCGTCGTGAATCCCCGCCAGTTCGTCGAGCGAGTAGACGGTGGAGAGTTCCGTAGCCTGCGTGACACTCACGACCCGGGGCTTGGGGTAGTGGATGTCCTGCCGCCGCTCGACCGCGTGCGTGATGCCCCCGGGCGTCAGCTTGCCGCGATCACCGGAGAGCAGCAGGAGCTTGGTGCCATTGGAGAAAAACTCCGGCGCCCCGCACTCGTCGGTCTCCACATGGGACAGCTCATGGCACAGGATCGCGTGGTACGACTGGCACATGGCCGCGATCGCCAGGGAGTTGGCCGCCGTGCCGTTGAAGACGAAGAACACGTCGGCTGGATATTCGAAGAACTCACGAATCAGGTCGCAGGCCCGGGTCGTCCACGGGTCGTTGCCGTAACTGGCGACACAGCCGGCGTTGGCCACCTCGAGCGCCCGCCAGGCCTCGGGGCAGAAACCCGACGTGTTGTCGCTGGCGAATTGGCAGCCGGGGACGGCGGTCGCCGTCGTGGCCACGGGTGTCATGGGGCAGTCCTCGGTACGCATGCCATCACGATACCCGGTTTGGGCGGCGAGCGGGTTTCCGAGAGCCGCAGATTCGGCCGCGGCCTCACCTGCTCGACAGTTGACGGCAACGAATGCGTGTCATACAACCGCCATCAGAACATTTGTACACATTTCACCCCCGCCCTGCCAGTCACCATGCCCCCCTCCGCCTCCGCCGCACGGATCCGCGACCACGTCCGTCTCGCCTGCCTGCCAGGCGTGGGATCGCGCACCCGCCACGACCTGCTCGCCCACTTTGGTTCGCCGGAGGCCATCCTGGCCGCCTCTCCCCGCGAACTCGCCGCCGTGCCCGGCGTGGGCCGGAAGATCGCCAAGACCATTCCAAGCATGGCCGATACCGCGGCGGCCGACGCGGTGCTCGCCCTGTGCCGCGATCGCGGCGTGGAGATGCTGGTGGAGGGCGGCGCCGGCTATCCGCCCCTGCTGGGCCGGATCTCCGACCCACCCGGGCTACTGTTCGCACGTGGGTCGATCGAGCCCTGCGACTCCCTGGCGATCGCCATCGTCGGCTCGCGTCATGCGACGGCCTACGGCCGCCGGGTCGCCTGGCAGCTCGCCGGCGGGCTCGCCCGGGCGGGATACACGATCGTCAGCGGCCTGGCGCGGGGCATCGACGCCGCCGCCCATCGCGGCGCGCTCGACGCGGGCGGCCGTACCCTCGCCGTGCTCGGCAGCGGCGTGCTCAACATCTATCCGCCGGAACACGCCGATCTCGCGGTCGAAGTGATGGCCCACGGCGCCCTGCTGGGCGAGGCTCCGCCGCTGGCGTTCCCCCAGCCGGGCTGCTTTCCCCAGCGCAATCGGATCGTGTCGGGCCTGTCCTTGGGGGTGATCGTCGTCGAGGCCGCGGAGCGATCCGGCGCCCTGATCACCGCGCGGCTGGCCGGGGAACAGGGCCGGGAAGTGTTTGCCGTGCCCGGGCCAATCGACGCGCGGCTGTCTCGAGGCTGCCACCAACTGATCAGGGACGGCGCCCGGCTCGTGCAGGGCATCGACGACGTGCTCGACGAACTCGGCCCCCTGTGCGAAGCGACGCAGGCGGCCGACGGCCGCCGGGTGCACGCGCCGGCCGAACTGCGGCTCGACGACGTCGAGCGGCAGGTGCTCGCCGCGTTCGACGGCGAAGCGGACGGGGCGACCCGCGCGGCGGCGATCGACGACGTGGTCGCGGCCAGCGGCTTGGCCACGTCGCAGGTTCTGGCAACGCTCGGCGTGCTGGAGATGCGTCGCATCCTGCGGCGGCTGCCGGGCAACCGTGTCGAGCGGATGTGACGGCGGACCAGCGTGTGTCTCCCGGGCGGGTTGGGATGTCAGACGCGGCTCACGATGGGCGTGTGGGTGCTCGGCTTCTCCATTCCGACGGCGGCGCGTACAATCCGCCGCATGGACACAGCACTCTTCCACCGCGCCGAAGCGATCCGGGCCCGCCTGCTCCAGCTGCGGGACTCCCTTTGACTGGGAGGG
>Ga0315901_10009489_pt1 | contig 11194 bp, 9 predicted proteins | sample LakEriMetagenome_10_FD_203761 | JGI IMG/M metagenome (GOLD analysis project Ga0315901, IMG submission 203761) | Freshwater fungal communities from buoy surface, Lake Erie, Ohio, United States - Buoy 2 MA116 | ecosystem: Environmental > Aquatic > Freshwater > Lake | place: USA: Lake Erie, Ohio...
CGATCGGACGGACCGATCGACGGGCGGCAGCCTGACGCACTCCGCTCAACAGAGCGGTGAGATGACCGGGCTGATCACGTATCACACACGCGACGTTCAACGTGTTGCACACCTTGCGATCGAGCGACGCGTCGACCACCGATTCGATCACCGACGATTCGGCGTCGGGAGCGATCACCATCCAGGCGCCCCCCGTGCCGTGCAGACTCACGGGGACACCGGCTTGGCGAGCAACCGCACCGAGCTGCGCGACCGCTTCACCACTTCCCCGAGCCACCGCCAGGGCGACCCGCCGATCGGAGAACAAGGCGTGTCCAGCCGAGCGCTCGGCCGATTCGACAAGAACCACCGCTCCCTCGGGAAGTCCAGCGGCGACGAGCGATGGACTCACCACCGCATCCATCAGAGCCCGTGCGGTGCGCAACGCATCACTGCCGATGCGGAACACGACGGTGTTTCCGCTTCGGAGCACGCCGGTTGCGTCAGCGAACACGTTGGGCCGACCCTCGAACACGAACGCGACCACACCGAGAGGGGCTCGTCGCTCCTCGACGGTCCACGTGGAGTGCTGGACCATGGAGACCGACGCATCGCGCCGCACGTCGATGTGCCTCCACAACCTCACCCCTTCGATCATGTCGCGACGCATCTTGTCGCTGAATTCGAGGCGAGTGGTCGAGCGACCACGTGAACGAGCATCGTCGACATCGGCCTGGTTGGCCTGGAGCACCGCCGCCATAACGCGGTCGTCCGCCAATGCCGCCGCCACCTCGTCGTAGAAGAGGTCGAGACTGTCGTCGGTCACGCTCGCGAGTGCGGTGAACGCCAGCCGTGCACGTGAGACCGCCGATTCGACCAGGGACGACACGTCGGCAGGAATCCTGATGAGGTCGCCCGTCTCCTGTACGACCACCAAACGGTCACCGGCGACGAACGACGACGCGAGATCGGCGGAAACCACTGCCACACGGTCGCCACCGAACGGCACGAGTTGGCCGGCCTCCAGACGGGTCAGACGCTCGATCGACACGGGGTTAGCGTAGGGCCGATGGCCGACGACGACCTCTACTTCCGCCAACTGCTCTCGGGCCACGATTTCGCCGTGGGTGATCCGCTGGCGACGCAGATGGCCAATTTCGTCTACTTGATCGGCGACCGTCGAGCCGGCGAATGCGTCATCGTCGATCCGGCCTACGGAGTCGACGACCTCGTCGACATCGTGGAGGCTGATGGCCTTCGCGTGACCGGGGTCTTGGCCACTCACTACCACCCCGATCACGTGGGTGGTTCGATGATGGGCTACCGCATCGAAGGAGTAGCACGACTCCTCGAACGTGTTCAGGTTCCGATTCACGTGAACGAGAACGAGGTTCCGTGGGTGACGCGCACGACCGGATTGAGTGACACCGATCTGTGCGCCCACTCGGCGGGTGACTCTCTTCGCGTCGGATCGGTCGAGATCGACCTCGTCCACACTCCGGGCCACACGCCGGGCAGCCAGTGCTTCCACGTACACGGATGTCTGATCTCCGGCGACACCTTGTTCCTGGACGGCTGTGGTCGCACCGACCTACCCGGGAGCAACCCTGACGACATGTTCGAGAGTCTTCAACGTCTCGACGCAATGCCCTCCTCCACCATCGTCTACCCGGGGCACCGATACTCACCCCCGCCTTCCGAAACCCTCGAAGAAGTGCGAAGCCACAATTTCGTCCTGAAGCCGAAATCGAAAGAGCAGTGGCTCACCATCTTCGGTGGTGGTTGATCACAGAGCAGCGGCTATCGCCGACACTCCTGCGAGAGCGAGGAGTCCGATCACCAGATGACGGGCACTGCCTTCGGTGACCCGGCGCCGAAGACGCGATCCGATGGCCACCCCGATCACGAGGCACGGGAGTCCGAGTGCGCTTCGTACGCTGACATCGGCGTCCAGTTCTCCCGTCACCAAGAAGCCGATCAAGGACGCGACGTTGGCCACAGTGAACACCAGACTCAAGGTGGCTCGAAACGTCACGATGGGCATTCCGCGGGCCTGCAGAACGAACACCAAGGGCGGGCCATTCGTCGACAACGACGAGGCCAACGCTCCGCTCACGGTTCCGGCGATCCACTCGGGACCATTTCCAGGGCGGGTCAGCCGGAAGTCGAGCGCCAGAACGATCGTCGCCACCAGAACACCGACTCCAAGAACCAGGCGCAGGGTCGACTCGGCCACTTGCGTGAAGACCACCAAGCCGACCGGGATGCCGATGAGGGTTCCGCCGAGCAGGCGACGCGCCGTGGCCCGATCGACGGCACGACGACTCTCGATCGCCTGGTATCCACTCGTGATCAGACCCAACCAGGTCGCCACGATCACTGCATCGTGGGTGTCGAGCGCGAGGGCCATGATCGGAACGCTCAGGAGAGAAAATCCGAATCCGGCCGTGTACTGAGCCGTCGAGGCGATGAGCACCGCCAGCAACATGACCGCGATCTCCGAGCCGGTCATCGCACCACCACCCCGCCACTATGGCCTCTCAAAGGCCGTCGGGTCGTCTTTGACAAAATGTAAACTCGTGCCGTGACGTCACTGGGAGGGGTCCGAGTGTCTGGAGCGCGCCTGTTGGCGCGCCTCGACGAGTTGGCCCTGGTCGGACCCATCGATGGTGGCGGTTCGTGCCGTCTGGCTCTCACCGATGCCGACCGCGATGGTCGCGACCTCGTCGTCACCTGGATGCGCGATCTCGGCCTCGACGTCGTGGTCGACGCCGTCGGCAACGTGGTGGGAACCTGGCAAGTCGGTGAGGGCCGACCCGTGATGACCGGTTCGCACATCGACACCGTTCGCACGGGTGGGCGATTCGACGGCAACCTCGGTGTTCTGGCCGGCATCGAAGTGATCGAGACCCTCATGCAGGCCGGTCTGACTCCCCCGCGTCCACTAGCGGTCGCGTTCTTCACCAATGAGGAAGGTGCGCGTTTCCAGCCCGACATGCTCGGGTCACTCGTCTACGTGGGCGGAATGTCAGTCGAAGACGCACTCGACGTTCCCGCCATCGACGGGCCTCGCCTCGGTGACGAACTCGAACGCATCGGTTACGCCGGTTCACATCCGTGTCCATCGACGGCACCGCACGCCTTCGTCGAGTTGCACATCGAACAGGGCCCTCGACTCGAAGCCGATGACAAACGCTTCGGAACCGTCACCGGCGTGCAGGGAATCTCGTGGCAGGAAGTCAACGTCTCCGGCCAGAGCAACCACGCCGGAACGACGCCGATGTCGTTGCGACACGATCCCGCCCTCGTCGCTGGCCGCATCGTCGTCTTCCTTCGCGATCTCGCCACTCGCTATGGCGGCGACCAGGTGTGCACGGTTGGCAAGATCGACCTGGTGCCCAACCTGGTGAATGTCGTTCCACGCTCGGCCACACTCACCCTCGACGTGCGCAACACCGACGAAACCACCCTGCAACGGGCCGAAGCCGAGATCACAGAATTCCTCAAGCAGGTCGCGACCGACGAGGGTGTTGCGATCGAAACACGACGTCTGGCTCGCTTCGAACCCGTGGTCTTCGACAACCGGGTCGTCGATCTCATCGAGAACGTGATCCGCGAGCGTGGTCACTCGAACATGCGACTCCCCTCCGGCGCCGGACACGACGCCCAGATGCTGGCTCGCGTCTGCCCGACCGCGATGATCTTCACCCAATCACACCTCGGTATCAGCCACAACCCATCTGAATTCACCGAGCCGGCCGACCTGATCGAGGGGACCGACATCCTCCTCGACGTGATGTGGAGGCTCGCGCACACCGAGTTCGCCGCACAGCCGCCCTCATCATCCAACGAGCAGCCGTAAGCCCACAGGAGCCACCGTGTCCACTCACTTCACACACGACATCGGCACTCAGCGGATCGTGAACGTCGGAGCGGCCCAATTGGGACCGATCAACCGCGACCATTCACGTTCCGATGTCGTCGAACGCCTTCTCGTTCTGCTTCGTCGGGCCTCCGAACGAGGCGTCGAACTGGTCGTCTTCCCCGAGTTGGCACTCACGACCTTTTTCCCGCGCTGGTTCATTTCCAACATCGGCGAATCCGACCACTGGTACGAGACGGCCATGCCGAACGACGCCACTCAACCACTGTTCGACGAAGCCCGTCGACTCGGAATCGGTTTCTGTCTCGGTTACGCCGAACTCAGCGAACCCGATCGCAATGGCACCCGTCACCGATACAACACGCAGATCCTGGTCGAACGGAACGGCTCGATCGTCGGCAAGTACCGAAAGGTTCACATCCCAGGGCATGAGACCAACGAGCCGGACCGGCCGTTCCAACACGCCGAGCGCTACTACTTCGAGCCGAGTCCGGAAGGTTTTCCGGTCTGGCGCGCGTTCGGCGGCATCGTCGGGATGATGATCTGCAACGACCGCCGCTGGCCCGAGTCGTACCGCGAGATGGGACTCCAAGGTGTCGAGATGATCTTGTGCGGCTACAACACCCCGATTCACTACGTCCCCGACCCGTCACAGGACATCCTCCAGGGGTTCCACAACTCGCTCGTGATGCAAGCCGGTGCGTACCAGAACGGAACCTGGGTGATCGGGGTGGCCAAGGGCGGCGTCGAAGAGGGAGTCGATTCGCTCGGGCAGTCGTGCATCGTGGCCCCGTCCGGTCAGATCGTGGCCCAAACCATCACCTCCGGCGACGAGTTGATCAGTGTCGACTGCGATCTCGAATGGTGTCGTCGCTACAAGGAGACCTTGTTCGACTTCGATCGCTATCGCCGCCCCGAGGTGTACACCCGTCTCACGAGTCAACGCGGTGTCATCGAACCGCCGAGGAACTGAACATGACTGACATGATCACCACACCCGTGTCGCTCGTCGTCAACGGCCGCGAGGTCAGCGTGCGCGGCGACCACCCGCATCTCCTGGCCGCTCTGCGTGACGAACTCGACATCACATCGCCCAAAGATGGTTGCTCGCCATCGGGTCAATGCGGTTGCTGCACGGTTCTCATCGACGGACGCCCGGTCGTGAGTTGTCAGCAACCACTCGCCAAGGTGGCGGGCAAGACCATCACCACTCTCGAGGGCCTACCCCAGACCGAGCGTGACACCTACGCCGACGCCTTCGCCGCCTGTGGGGGCCTGCAGTGCGGGTTCTGCATTCCCGGCATCGTCATGCGGGCCAAGGCCCAAGTCGACAAGAAAGGTGCTGATCTCAAACGCGAGGACATGGCGCGCCATCTCGGCGCCCACTTGTGTCGGTGCACCGGTTACGTGAAGGTCCTCGACGCCATCGATGCGGTGGCCAAAGGCGTCACGCTGGCCCCCGTCGCACCTGGCGGCATCGGAAGTCGTGGAACCAAGTACGAGGCCAAGGAACTGACCCTGGGCGATCGGGGGTACGTCGACGACATCCGCGTTCCCGGAATGCAGCATGCGGCGCTGCATCTCACGGCCCATGCCCGCGCCGACATCGTCGCCATCGACACGTCGGCTGCCCTCGCGCTTCCTGGAGTCATCGCGGTCTTCACCGCTGCCGACGTCCCGGCTGAATTGAAGGTTGGGCTCATCTACAAGGACTGGCCGATCATGATCCCGGTTGGCGGTCGCACCAGTTACGCCGGTGACGTTCTGGCCGTCGTGGTCGCCGAGACACGCCAGATCGCTCGCCATGCCGCGACTCTCGTGCAGATCGACTACGCGGTACTACCCGTCATCTCCGATCCGGTCTCTGCCATCGACTCGCCAGACATCGCAGTGTGGGGCACCGACTCGAACGTTCTCAGCACCAGCAAGTACCGCCGTGGTGACGTCGATGAGGCGTTGGCGTCGTCGACTCACGTGGTCTCGGAAGTGTTCCAGACCCAGCGCATCGAACACGCCTTCCTCGAACCCGAGAGCACGTTGGCGATACCGAGCGTCCGCGACGGCCGTCGTCATCTCCACGTCTATTCGGGCGGCCAAGGGGTGTGGGACGACCGCAACGACATCGCGCGGGTGCTCGGGATCGAAAACGACCAAGTCACGGTCGAACTCGTCACCAACGGCGGTGCGTTCGGGGGCAAGGAAGACATGAGCAATCAGGCGCAGGCCGCTCTGGCCGCCTGGCTTCTCGATCGGCCGGTGAAGTGCACCTTGTCGCGCGAAGAGTCGTTGCTCATGCACGCCAAGCGCCATCCCATCCGGATGGAATACACCGCTGGCTGCGATTCAGAGGGCCGCCTCACCGCACTGCGCGTGCGCGCCGTCGGCGACAGTGGCGCCTATGCGAGCGTCGGCATGAAAGTCCTGGAGCGCATGGCCGGCCACGCGTCGGGTCCGTATCACTTGCCCTCCATCGACGTGGAGGCGGTGGCCGTTCGAACGAACAACCCAGTCTGCGGAGCATTCCGTGGTTTCGGCGCGAACCAAGCGCAGTTCGCCATGGAAGGAGTGATGGATCGGCTCGCCCACGAAGTGGGTCTCGACGGCTGGAGCATGCGCAAGCTCAACGTCATCCGGCCGGGCCAGGTGTGGGGACCCGGGCAGATCATGGACGACGGTTGCCTGGGAGCCGAGAAGTGTCTCGACGAGATCAAGCCTCACTTCGATACCGCGATCGCGTCGGGAGACGCAGTTGGTCTCGGTCTCGGCCTCAAGAACAGCGGACTCGGCAACGGCTTCAAGGAAGTCACCGGTGCCGTGGTTCATTTCCGCGCTGACGGGGTCGTGGAGGTTCGCCACGGCTGGACCGAAATGGGTCAGGGCATCAATACGGTTGCACTCCAAGTGGTGGTCGAGGAGTTGGGCATTGCTCCCGAACGCATCCGCGTCATCGTCGACACGACCCGTGAGTTGGGATTCGGCCAGACGACGGGTTCGCGCGGAACTCTCATGGGTGCGGGTGCCGTTCGTGCGGCTTGTCTCGCGGCCAAGGAAGCGGGCTGTTCGGTCGGCGTCGACCATTACGGCGAGTATCGAGTCGACTGGACACAGAAGTTGGGTGAAGTCGAGAACCCCACGATCCACTCCACCTTCGGTTACGCCGCCCAGTTGGTGCGCGTCGATCGCTCGACCGGCAAGGTGAATCGTGTGGTGGCCGCGCACGACGTGGGTCGGGCCGTCAATCCCACCTTGTGCGAAGGCCAGATCGAGGGTTCGGTGCACATGGGCCTGGGGTACGCGTTGTCGGAAGACTTCCCCTCCGATCCCGAGACCGGGTTCCCCACCAACATGACACTGCGCTCGCTCGGAATCCTGCGGGCCAAGGACGTGCCAGCCATCGACGTGATCCTCGTCGAATCGCCACAGCCCAACGCTCCCTACGGCATCAAAGGTGTCGGAGAGATCGGCCTGGTTCCGACCGCCGGTGCGGTGGCAGCCGCCTTGCATCACTGGGACGGAAACTGGCGCACGGTGCTCCCCATGCGTCCGACCAACGACGACGCCGACGAACAGTGACCACTACGACGACGCCGGGGTTGGTGTGTGCGCACCACCATCTGTACTCGTCGTTGGCGCGTGGCATGCCGGCCCCACCCGTGCAGCCGCACGATTTCTTGAGCACGCTCCAGCAGATCTGGTGGCGGCTCGACGCCGCTCTCGATCTCGACACTCTCTACTGGTCGGCCAAGCTAGGTGCCGTCGAGGCGTTGTGCTCGGGTACCACCGGCATCATCGATCACCACGAGAGCCCGAACGCCATCGATGGCAGTCTCGACGTGATCGCGCAGGCCTGTGAAGAAGTCGGGGTGCGTGTCGTGTGTTCCTACGGAGTCACCGATCGCCACGGCATCGAAGGCGGTCGACGCGGCCTCCGTGAGAACGAGCGCTTCATCCGGGCTGGCGGCCGTGGTCTGGTCGGGGTTCACGCTGCATTCACCTGCGGCGATGAACTTCTTCAGGATGCGGCCGGGCTGGCCGCCGACCTCGGTGTGGGAGTCCACATTCACGTGGCGGAAGGAGTCGACGACATCGATGCCGGTCGGCGCCTGTCGTCGCTGGCTCGCGAAGACTGGCTTCTCGTTCACTGCGTCCACCTCGATCGCGAGTTGCCCGGAACCATCGCCCACAATCCGCGCAGCAACATGAACAACTCGGTTGGGTACGCGCGACCGGCTTCCCGATCGAATCGCATCGTTCTCGGCACCGACGGAATCGGCGCCGACATGCTCGAAGAATTCCGACTCGCCTATGTCGCCGCGCGCAACGTCGACATCAGCCGCAGCCCGGACGATGCCTGGGCTTGGCTGACCGCATCCTGGGATCTGCTCCCCGAGTGTCGCGACGATCGGGTCACCTGGAACTACGACCACGTCGACTCACCCTGGCACGTCGCGTTCACGCCCGGCATCCGCGCGATCGACGTGGTTCGAGCCGACGGCGAGGTACTGCTCGCTGACGGACGACCAACCCGTGTCGACATCGACGAAGTCCGTCAGAAGGCCGCCGAAGCGGCAACCCGTCTCCACTCCGCGCTGGCGTGATCACCCAGCCTTGACAAAACGTAAAGGTACGATTCAGAGATGACCGTAATCCAGCCCGTCGCCATCTACCTCCAGGACGCACACCGCATCCGGGAGGGGATGGAGTTCGCCCAATACGCCGAACAACGCGGCTTCGATGCGGTCTGGCAGGCCGAGAGCCGTCTGGTGCGCGAAGCCACGGTTCCGATGGCGGCCTTTGCCAGCGTGACCAACACCATCAAGGTGGGTAGCGGCGTCGTCGACTGCTGGAGTCGCAACCCGGCCCGCTTGGCCGCCACCTTCTCCACCCTCGACGATCTGGCCCCCGGCCGCGTGATCCTCGGCATCGGAGCGTGGTGGGATCCGCTGGCTCAGAAAGTCGGTATCGACCGCGCCAAGCCTCTGCGTGTGATGCGTGAGATCGTCACCACGGTGCGCGCGCTCCTCAACAACGAGAACGTCACCTTCCACGGAGAGTACGTGCACCTCGACGGCGTCGAGCTCGACTACGTGTACCAGGAGCGCCGTCCCAAAGACGTCCCGATCTACATCGGCGCCACCGGCATGCAGATGATGGAGCTCACCGGCGAAATCGCCGACGGTGCGGTTCTCAACTATCTCGTCTCCCCCGACTACAACGACCAGGCCGTCGAGGCGTTGGCGAAGGGTGCCGCCAAAGCCGGACGTTCACTCGACGACATCGATCGTCCGCAACTGGTCGTGTGCAGCGTTCACGAAGATCGCCAGACCGCGCTCGACATGGCTCGGCTCATGGTCACGCAATACCTCGGCCAACAGCCCCACATCATGAAGGCGTCCGGAGTCCCTCAGTCGTTACTCGACAAAGTGGGTGAAGTGCTCACGTGGCCGGCCACCCACGAACAAGTCGAGAAGGCGAGCAAGTTGGTTCCCGACGAGATCGTTCAGATGTTGACCGCGAGCGGAACTCCTTCGGAGGCTCGAGCCAAGGTCGCCCACTACATCGAACACGGATGCACCTGCCCGATCCTGTACCCGCTCGGTGACGTGAAGGCGATGATCGACGCATTCAGCGGATGGGATGGTTCTCCCCGATGAGCGTCGCGCTTCCCACCAGCGTCGGCGAAGTAGTCGACTTGCTCTCACGAAACCCGCAGGCGACTCTCCTCGCCGGTGGCACCGACCTGATGGTCGAGGTGAACTTGCACGGGCGTCGACCCGGTGATGTGGTCGCACTCAATCGGGTGTCCGAATTGCGCTCATGGTCGGTCGACCCGTCACGTCGCACCATCACCATCGGTTCGGGGGTGCCGTACGCCGAGATGGAAACCGGCGAACTCGCTCGTCTGCTCCCGGCCCTCGCCGAAGCGGCCCGCACCGTTGGTTCTCCGCAGATTCGCGCCGCCGGAACTCTCGGAGGCAACCTCGGCACCTGTTCACCCGCCGGAGATGGCCTCCCGGTTCTCGCCGCACTCGACGCCGTTATCGACGTGGTGGGTCCGAATGGCGCACGCCAAATCCGATTCGCCGACTTCATGGTCGGTGTCAAGCGGAATGCCCTCCAGCCGTCCGAGTTCGTTCGTTCGGTGACTTTGCCGCTCGTCGAGGGCTGGCAGGGGTACGCCAAGGTCGGAACCCGCAACGCCATGGTGATCGCCACCGCATCGGTGTGTCTGGTTCGAACCAACGATCGCGTCGCCGTGGCCCTCGGAGCTGTGGGCCCGACCATCATTCGCGCCACCCAAGCCGAGACGTGGTTGGCCGCGAATCACACCATGTCGTCGCGGCCGAACACCGAAACCCTCTCTGAGTTCTCTCGATTGGTTCGTGACGCGTCCCGTCCGATCGACGACCATCGTTCGACCGCTGCTTACCGCCGTCATGCCGTCGGCGTTCTTGCCCAACGACTCCTCACGAGGTCTTACTCATGACTGCCATTGGTTCCGAGATGTACACGTTGAGTGTCAACGGTCGCGAACACGACGTGCGCGATTCCTGGATCGGAGAAAGCCTGCTCTTCGTCTTGCGCGAGCGCCTCGGCCTTCCCGGAGCCAAGGGGGCGTGCGAGCAGGGCGAGTGCGGTAGCTGCACCGTGATCATCGACGACAAAGCGGTGTGTTCGTGCCTCGTGATGGCCGCCTCGGCCCAGGGTGCTTCCATTCGCACCGTCGAAGGTCTCGGCCCCGACGGCCGGCTCAGCGACGTTCAACAGTCATTTCTCGATGCGGGCGGAGTCCAGTGCGGCTTCTGCACACCCGGCTTCATCGTCGCCGTCCATCATCTGCTCGACAGCAACCCCGACCCGTCCGATCTCGAGATCAAAGAAGCACTCTCAGGGAACATCTGCCGGTGCACCGGATACGGACGCATACTCGACGCCGTGAAGCAGGTGTCGGTATCTCGTCGTACAGCGGCCAAGGACGTTGCCCGATGAACGTCGCCGTCGTCTCTCCCCCGCGATCCGGAACTCTTGGTACCAACGCGTCGCGTCCCGACGGTGTCGCCAAGGTTCAGGGTGGCTTCGCCTTTTCGAGCGACATGTGGGCCGAAAACATGTTGTGGGGAGCAACTCTGCGCAGTCCGCACCCCTTCGCCCGGATCGTCAGTATCGACGTGTCGGCCGCGTGGAAGATCGACGGCGTCGAAGTCGTCGTGACCGCCGACGACGTACCAGGCCTCAACGCATACGGCCTGATCGTCCAGGATCAACCGGTCTTCGCCAAAGTTGGTGATCTCGTGCGGTACAGCGGTGAACCCATCGCCGCCGTCGCCGCCG
>Ga0315901_10009501_pt1 | contig 11185 bp, 4 predicted proteins | sample LakEriMetagenome_10_FD_203761 | JGI IMG/M metagenome (GOLD analysis project Ga0315901, IMG submission 203761) | Freshwater fungal communities from buoy surface, Lake Erie, Ohio, United States - Buoy 2 MA116 | ecosystem: Environmental > Aquatic > Freshwater > Lake | place: USA: Lake Erie, Ohio...
ATCTGGTAAATCGTAAATGCCCTTTGCCTTTACATTGCTGTTGTCCTTTTTGCCACCATTTGCGTTGGCATCCGTAACATACAATTCACCCATCTCAATCATTTTGTTGATCGGATCTTCATCGCCACGGGTATTGAAGTTGTCGGTCTGGTTGAAGTATCCTTCCAACTCGCTGATCATTTGGTAATCCTTGCCTTTTAGCAATTCTGCAGTGAGCTTACCATTTCCATCGGTGATATACATCTGCTCAGTACCATCGGTTAGGTTCTTCAATACGATTTTAGCTCCACCCAGGGGTAATTTGCTGTCTCGACCCGTTACAACGGCATTCAATGTAACTTTTGTATCATCTTCAATGAAGCTGAAGATTCGGTCGCTGCCGTAGCGGTCGCTCGAGAAATAACCGGTCTTGTTATCCGGATTCCATGCAACGCAGAAATCATCGAATGAACTGTTCAACGGGTAGCTCAAGTGAACCGGACGTTCCCAGATACCATTGCGATTAGCCGAAGACATGAGGTCATAACCACCAAGACTTTCGATGATATCGCTTGAATAGTAAAGCTCGTCATCGCGGCGAAGTGATGGGAAAATTTCATTTCCTGCAGAATTCACATTACCTCCGAGGTTCATCGGAGTACCCCAAGCATTGTCGGTCATTTTCACAACCCAAATATCCATGCCTCCGAAGCCACCGGGCATGTCGCTTGCGAAATACAAAGTCTTACCATCGCTGGCGAAGATTGGGTGTGCAAACATGTATTTATTATCGCTAAACGGAAGTACAGTTGGCTTTTCCCAAGTACCATCGGCTGCTTTGCGGCTGGTGTACAACTGAGTAGTGCTCACTTTGTTTTCATTACCGGCGATTGAGCCTGATTCAAGCGTGTAGCTGCGTGTGAAAACCATCGTATTACCTGATGGCGATACAGTGGCCACGGCGTCGTGGTAATCACTGTTAACTCCAACAACACCCTGAGGAGCACCCCAAGAAGCTCCTTCACGCTTCGTGGTGTACAGGTTGGTGTAAGTCATTTTGGTGTATGGATCAACCGCACCATCTCCTGAAGGCGAGCTGAATAACAAACCACCATTGTATAAACGGGGTGCGTAGACAGGTCCTGCCGCCGGAATATTTACGGGTTGAACGATGTAGTTTATCGAGTCCGCTTTCATGCGGTCGATGTTGCGGCAGCTAGCAAGCAAAAACTTAGCTTGAGCATTCGCTGGGTCGCGGCTAACAATCCCCTCGAGAATGGTCTTCGCATCAAGGTAACGTTGCTTCGCCATCAAGGCACGTGCATGATTTAGACGGTCTTTATCCGTGTTGTCCGTGTAGGTGCTGGCGATTTCATAATTCATCAAGGCGTTGTTGTAGTCATTCACCTTCATGTAGCTGTCTGCCAGCTTGCGACGGCCATCGGCATCGTCCTTTTTGGATACTCCTTTGCCTAAATAATAGATTGCGTCGTTGTATTGCAAGTTATCATAAGCGTCTTTACCTGCTTTGGTATACATAGTGGCGCAACTGCCCAGCATGAGGCTAGAAATAGCCAACGCTACCACCTGATTTACTATCGATTTCCTTTTCATAATCGTCATATTGTAGTTGTTCACGTTCAGTTTGGGGGTTAGAAATAACGCGGTGAGCGGGTTTTAACTAAGGCAGCCTTGCCAAGATCGTATCCCAACATCACCTCATGAGAGTTGCTGCTGTAATTTGAAATTGAGCTCAAAGTGTAGTCAAACGCATATCCAATACGGAGCTGCGGGTTGATGTTCCACTCGAGCATGGTTACCAAGGCATCACCGGTGCGATAGCCTGCGCCAAACCAAAATTTGTTCATGAATAATGCATTACAGTTGATGTCCACGCTTACGGGAGCATCTCCTTGAACCTTCACCAAAACGCTTGGCTTGATGGCTAGCTCCGGTAGAGGAGTGAATACCATACCTGAATTGATGTAAATGTGACTCTTGTAGAAGCTATTCACACCTGTAGTGGTGTAGGTGATTTTATCGTCTACAGAAAGCAACGATGGAATAGATAGACCTGCAAAGAAATTGCTTTGGTAGTAATACAAACCGGCACCTACACGCGGAATCATTGTTCCATTGATGTTGTTTGCGTATACAGGATCTTCAACGTCTTTGATAACTGCATCTGTGAGTTGAGCGCTGTAACGCGACATACCCAAACGCAAGCCGAAGCTGAGCTTTCCTTTACCCATATTAACGTGTGTTGCGCCGTTGGCATTAATGTCCAACACGTTGGTAATACCGAGTGCATCGTTACTCACGTTGAAGCCCAGTCCTGCTTTTCCGCCCAAGATTTGTCCATCTGCGCTCAAGAATTGAGTGCGGGGCGCGTTATCGAACTTCACCCACTGACTGCGGTGAAGCAAACTGGTGCTCCAATAGTCGTGTGTGCCAGCATAGGCCGGGTTCAATACCATGCTATTGAACATGTATTGACTAATCATCAATTCCTGCTGAGCCGATAGGCGAAGGGCAGTAACTGCGATGGCTAGGAGAATTATATATTTTTTCATCGTGTTATTGTCTTTAAATAGTTCGTGTTACGGCTTATTTTAATTTCTTCTCAAGTCTACGTAGGTGTTGAATTTCGCACCACAACCTTCAAAGATTACGAAGTAGGTTCCATCAGAAAGAGTGTTACCATCCATGTCCTGGCCAAACCAGTCATTGAGGTAGCTATCTTTTTCGTAAACCAGGTTACCCCAACGGTTGAATACCTTGAACTGATTGTCAGGACAGTCTTGAACTCCGTCAATTACATAGGTATCGTTGAAATTATCTCCGTTCGGGGATAAAGCAGTATACAACTTCAATGCATCCGGATCAACAAGTGTTATGGTTGTATCGAGAACACAACCATTGGCATCCACCACTTGGAGGATGTAGTCGCCCGCAACCAAATCGGTTGGGTTACTTACATCCGTTCCAATGGTATTGGGTGTCCAGTTGTAAACGTATTCAGGTGTGCCGTTTTCTACTTCAACCAAAATGGATCCGTTGTCACCATCAGGGCTTGAAATATTGTAGCTGTTGGTTGCAATGCTATACTCGCTAAGGGTTATGGTAACACTCAATGCTTGCGGAGCAGCAACGCTAAATAGAGCGGTTGTATCACATCCTGAAGCATCTGATACCGCGACAGAGTAGTCACCGGCAGGCAATCCGTTAATGGAAGATTCAACACCTATTACATTCTCATTGCTATCGGTCCAGCTGTATGTGAACTCCGGAGTACCTCCGTTGGTAGTAACAGATACTGCACCGGTGCTATCGCCTGCGCAAAGTGCGTTGGTGATATCCAATGTAACAACCAGTCCGGTTGATTGTGAAATTTCGAAACTCAATTCGTCTTCACAACCTAAAGCGTCGGTTACAATAACAGCATACAAACCTTCACACAGATTATTCAAATCTTCTGTTTGTTCGCCATTGGCCCATTGGAATACGAATCCGGCTGAACCTCCGGTAACTGTTAAATCGATGGTACCATTACAAGCTCCGCAGCTAGCATCGGTAGCAATACCACTGATTGCAAATGGAGCGCTCGGTACTTGAACATTTACTTCAGCAGTAACTGGCCCGCATCCGTTTGCGTCATCAACAGATACGGTTAGCAAACCGCTTGTAGTAACGTTCACGCAGTCCAATGTGCCGCTGTTTGACCAATCATATGAATACGGTGCCGTTCCGCCTGTTACTGTTGCGCAGGCTCCGGCAGTTCCCAATGTGCAATCGCCATTCAATGCGATGGTAACGCTGAGTGCGCCCGGATCCGCAATAGTGAAGACCTCTTCGTGTGAACATCCACTGATAGGATCTTCTACCTGAATGGTGTAATCACCTGCGCATAGGTTATTGAGATTGGCTTCAGTGCTAGTTGTTCCATCAGGTAATGTCCAAACGAAAGTTCCATCTAAGCTTATTCCGCTTACAGTGGTTACGATTTGTGCATCGCACAATCCTGAGCAACTAATTCCTACAATGCCTGGGTCAACCGTAATTGGAGGAGGCGCTATCAATTCGAATGTCAATGGGAATTGACAGAAGTTTGCGTCAATCACTACAACATCATAAATACCCGGCTGCAAGTCTGTTTGGTCTTCAATACCATCCACGGAATTGCCACCTACCCATTCAAAGGTGTAAGGTGCAACACCGCCGGTAACAGTCAAATCGATGAAACCATCTGTGCTATTAAAGCAAGCCAAGTTGTATTGTTCATCGAATTGTGAAATAACGCTGGTAACATTCAACGGCAATTCAGGTTCTGTTAGAATAACACAGCTCTGAACCAAACAGGCATCGCCATCGATTACATTCAGGCAATACTGTCCTGCCGGTAATGAACTGATGTCCTCTGTCAATGCGATGATTGCACCCGAAGCATCCGTCCAAGAAATGTCATAAGGTAATGAACCTCCTGAAACAGTTCCATTTACGGTGCCGGTTGAGTCACCCGCACACTGAATAGTGTATTGCTGACCAGGCTCCTGAATCAAGATTTCTGTAAGTACAACTAATTCAGCCGGGCTATCAATTACGATAATGGAGCTGCTTTCACAACCATTGGCATCGATTACAGTCAATTGATGCGTGCCTTGGCACAAGCTGTCAATTATACCCGGAAGGACATCATTTACTGCTATTCCATCAACTGTTGCAGTATAAGGAGCTTCTCCGCCATCTACGGTCACGGTTGCTGTACCATCGCAAATGCTAAAGCAACTAGCAGCTGTGGTTGATTCAACTATGGCCTCCGGTGTGGAAACATCCGTGATTTCATAATCAAACGTTTCTTGACAGCCATTCGAATCTGTAACGGTCAACGTGAATGAGCCAGCTTGCAATCCACAAAGTGTGGCTGCATCCGAAGCATTGGCGCCAATATCGCCTGTCCACTCATATGCAATGAACGTACTGCTTCCGCCTTGAACGTTCGGCGTAATGCATCCTTCGTCGCTTGCACATGAAATGTTCTGGATGATGGCAGGTGATTGAATTGAATCCGGCGGAATCAAGTCGAAACAAGTGGTGGCCAAACATCCATTAGCATCCGTAACGTTGATACCGTAAGAACCGCCGGGCAGGTTTGTTGCATTAGGCGCGTTCGGATCATTACCATAAAGTGCAGGGTCAATTTCTGAGCAATCGTTAATCCAGTCATATAAGTAGTCGAAAGGTGCGAAAGCATCAGGATCGGGAGTACCACCGGTAACAAAAACAGAGATAGCACCGTCGTTCGAGTTATGGCAGCTCAAGTTGTAACCGCCTTCGAATTGCGAAGTAACTACAGTGAGTTCCATTACTTGAGGAGCGTCAAGGGTAATGGTAGTAAGTACATTACATCCTGTCACCTGGTCTGTTATACTCACAGTGAAATCGCATGCCGGTAGGTTATTTATGTCTTGGGTGGTTGCTCCGAAGAAGAAGCAAGAAGGTTGCGGTATCCATTGATAGTTGAAGTTACCGCTTCCGCCAATTACGTTGATATCGATGCTTCCGTTGTTTTGACCGAAACAAGTTGGGTCAATCTGGTTCACAACATCCACAACAATAGGATCGGCTGTCAGAACAGTAAAGAATAGAGTTTCTTCACAATCCCCGTTGCTAATCAGAACGGAATAATCACCGGGGCAAAGACCACTAACGTCTTGTGTAGTGGGCGCAGCTCCGTTAAATGGACCGCTCCAAGTATAGGTGAAGTTACCTTCGATCGGATTTCCGCCACCGCCGCCGCCGCCGCCGCTTCCGCCGCCGCCAACAGTTTCAACTTGGAAGATAGAGGCAGAAAGTGGATCGCATGAGTTGTCGTTGATAGGAGAATTGAATCCTACAGGAGTTGAGTAGCTCGATGAGATCACATTTCCTGATCCATCAACGTCTGTGAAGGTTAAGGTTGCATCCGTAAGAGATCCAAAATCCAAACCAACGCAGTCATAAATCTGCACAGCCCAACCGGGTTCGTTGGCGTCACAACCCAACAGCGGAGCCCAGTCGATTGCTGTTCCGTCTGCATATGCTCCAAAGTTACCTGTTAATGGCGTTGTCGCTCCACATACATTGAAAGGATCGGTATTAGCATTTGTAAAACAAAGGCTGCTTACGTTGTTACCACCATTGCAAGATGTAGGCGGATTTGGAGAAAGTAAAATGTCAGGGCTACCACAGCTTGGTGGGCCTACCAAATGGAATGCGATATCAGAAACATAGGAATGTGTTGCTGAAAAGCATATTTGAATGGTTGAACTTGATGAGAGAGGGAAGGGCGTTACACCGCCACCACCGCCGCTACCATCTGTCAAGGTAATGTCGATGGAGCCATCACACAAACCCGGACACGATTCATCGGTAACCTCGCCTATAGCAACAAATGCATCGTTTTGTCCAATGTTCGCTGTTGTCGTATCTGCGCATCCCTGCGAGTCAGTTACAATCAGTTGATAGTCGCCGGAGTCGAGGTTGGTAAGGTCTTCAGTAGTACATGGTGAACAGCTAGGGCCTGTCCAAGAGAAGTTGTAAGGAGCACCTTGACCGCCGCTTACAGAGGTTACTTCAATAGAACCTAGCGATGCCGTTGGGCTTCCGCATGGATTATTTTGTACGTCCAATTGAACGTCAATAGATGGAACACATTCCAAATCAACTTCTTGGTTTACTTGGCATCCATTGCCATCCGTAACAGTCAGAGAGTAACTTCCGCATGCCACGTCTGAAAGGTCTTCTACGTTGGAAACGTTTTCACCGGTTGCGGTATTGATCCATTCAAATGTGTATGGCTCTGTACCGGCAGTGGATGTAACATTAACGTAGCCATCTGTGCTGCTTGGACAGCTCACGTTGAAACCTCCAGGATACAATGAAACCTCGTCTATTGTAACCAGAAGTGGGTCAATTGGTTCGTTAATAACGATAGTAACGCTTCCGGCACTATTACAGCCATTTTGATCGGTAACACTCACTTCGTAGGTGCCGCTGCCGAGATCTGTAGCAACAGGACCTGTTACTGCAGCGCTGTGGCTCCATGAATATGTATAAGGAGCACATCCTCCGTTGGAAGCAACGCTAGCCTCTCCTGTTTCAACTCCTGAGCACTCAAGGTCTACTGAACCTACTACTTCGATAGTCACTACGCTTGGTTCGGTCAGTGTATAGCTATTGGTGTATTCACAACCTGTTGCATCGGTAAGCGTGAGTTCATAGGTGCCGGCACAAAGTGAACTAATGTCTTCTGTTGAAGCCAAGAAACCTTCAGGGCCTAACCATGCAAATGAGTATGGAGTAACTCCACCACTCACGGTCATCGATATGCTACCATCACAAACACCGTTGCATGAAATCTGGTTACATGCAAAGTCGGATAGAGTAGAGCTAGCTGTCAATTCGTTTGATTCGATTACATCGATACATGCAGTGTTTACGCAGCCGGCGGCATCCGTAACTGTTACACAGTATTCGCCTGCGCCAACACCTGAAAGGCTATCCGCGCTGCTTGTGAAACCATTTGGTCCTGTCCAGCTGTACGTGAATGGCTCTATCGCGTCGCGAACGAGAACTCCAACGGTTCCATTGTCGCCGCCTTCGCAGCTCACGGGTGTCGAAGTGAGCTCAACGGCGATGCTCGATACATTGATAGTAATTTCAGCCGAACCTGTGCACTCACCAATGGAAGCATCCAGTGAATAGGTAGTAGCTTGGGTAGGACAAACCTCAACAGTGAGGCTGTTCCCGTTAGACACATTAGTTGACCAATCAAATGAAGTAGTGGGTAGATTAGGGACTTCTCCCACAAGTGTAATGCAGTTGCCAATGCAAGTATTAGGTTCATCTGTAGTGATGGCTACATCAAGAAAATCGTTGATGTAGAAATTAATACTGTCTGCAGCTCCACTTTCCAAACACAAAGGATTTGCGAGGTAAATTGTGATGAATTCCTCTCCTTCCGGGTTGCCGTCATCGGCCGGTGTGATGTTGAATGTAACCGATGCCTCATTGGCAGGAATGGTAACTGAATTCTGAGCAAAAGGAATTCCATTGCCGATTTGAGGTGTATAGTCAAACCCATTGGTTGCTGTTCCACCAACCCAATAAAGTACTTCACTTGGTTGGTCATCTACAATTTGACGAGTAAAGGTGATGCTACCATTTGAGCATCCTTCAACCATATACTCCAACCCGTTTGAGGTTGCTGTTGAAACCAACACCGGATTCGATTCAATAGACTGGATGAAAACACCCGAGTCGTATACGTGGTCTGTTCCGTCTGCAATCACCAACTTGAGGTGATAAGTTTCACAAGGGAAAAGACCGCCTACTTTGGCTACAAGGTTTCTAGTGAATCCATCATACTGAACGAACTGACCCAGTGGGTTTTGGTTGTTGTAGTAGAATGCTTGGTTGGTAATAGCATTGATAGTGTTGATGGAAACCACCTGGCCGGTAGTTGGGATCAGCGCAATGTTTACATCTGTTCCAATGCCGGGACCACTGATGTAGAATCCGAAAACGTCATTGAATTGCGAACCTACCCATTCGTTGTACTCTTCAGAGGCGAAGGTGTATTTGAACTTTAGCGAGTCACCCTGTGGGATGATATCGAATTCAAACTGTGTGGCATCGTAAGTAGTTCTGTCTTGTGCCTGATTGAGCAATGGGCTTCCCGGACAATCATTGTCGAAGAAGTCGCAAGTGCCTGCGCTAGTAGAACAGTTACCAATCGAGTTGTTTGGACCCACGGCATAAAGTGCCTTACCTGTTGTAAGCAACAGACCTTGTGAAGTTCCAATTTCGGTTCCTGCAGCTTGGTAGTAACCATAGCTGCTGTCGCAAGCGGTGACCGTGACATTTGAAATTTGTACCCCGGTGCCTACCAAGTTCTGCACCATCTGATCTGGTGTTAATGAAACATCCACGTTCAATTGCGCTTGAACGGCCTGCATAGCAACAGCGCTCAGCACTGTAAGCAGGAGGTTTTTAAAGTTGAATCGTATCATAGTTAATCTAAGAAAATACGTTGTTAATTGTAGAAATGGATAATCAATTACCTGTGCGTGCGTTCAGGCAGCGTTGGTCAAAGGCGTTTACTTCTTGTCCTTGAAGCCATTCAGTGGCATTCAAATTTATAAGAGTCGCAAGTTGTTTGAAGCCTGCGGCTGATGCTTGATTACTGGTGGCTTTAACGCAAATAACTCTGGCAGGAATACAAGCAGTTTCTATGGAGTAGTTTCCATCTGCTTTCACCGTTTCTTGTAATTCAGCATACTTGTCGAAATCCAGTGATACAAATTCGAAATACAAACGCTCAATAGAGGAGGAAGCTGTCGATTGAGCAAAAGAAAGAGCACTCCACGATAGAGCGCAAACGGTGAGAACAATTTTAATCATAGTTTGATGAGATTTACTTCCAATTTAAGCGGCCTTGCTTACTTGGAAATTTGCAAATATGTTTCAAAAATCGCTAAATTAAAGAAATTGACCTAATAACATGACTAAAGTTATTGATTTAGGTTGCCCCGTTATGCTATTGCAGATTGCTGTCGGGACACTTCATACAATGCGATACCCGCGGCAACGGAGACATTGAGAGAGGATGTTTTTCCCGACATAGGGATTCGCATGATATCATCGGCCGATTTGAGAAGATCATTGCTTATGCCCGATTCCTCGGAACCCATAATGATACAGATAGGGTTAGTCAGGTCGCACTCATAAGAGTTCTTTCTTGTTTTTTCGGAGCACGCGATTACCGTAACTCCTGATAACTGCAGAGTCTTCAGTGTGCCTAGAATGGATTTCACACGGCAAACCGGAATATTATACAATGCGCCCGCGGAAGTTTTGATGGCCTCTTCGTTAATTTGAGCGCTCCCTTTCTCGGGAATAATAACGGCGTGCACGCCAAAGCACTCGGCAGTTCGACAGATGGCTCCGAAATTTCGAACGTCGGTTACTCCATCAAGCATTAGGAATCTAGGCGTTTGCCCATCTTCAAATACACGAGCTATAATCGTGTCCAGGTTTTCAAATGAAATGGGCGACACAAATGCAATGATTCCCTGATGGTTTTTGGTGGTGATTCGATTTAGCTTTTCGGAAGGAACATATTGAAAGGGTATGTCATGTTTACGAATGAGTTCCTTTGCTTCTATGATGATGTCTCCTTGAAGACCTTTTTGAATGAGTACCTTATCAAACTCTTTACCCGCTTCTATAGCTTCCATAAGAGGACGAAGACCAATAAGCATTTGGTTTCTTGCAAATGAAGGCTTGTCTGTTGGTGAGTTTCGGAAGTTTGTTTTGCGGGGAGATTGCATGAGCTATAGCTGAAAATGTTGTTCCCCGATGAGATAGGGGAGCGGCGAAGATAGTTTTTCAATCGCGATTTGACGAAATGGAGTATAATATCTCCCTTTTTGCAGGCTGTATGAAGTGAATGTAAAATTATTTTCATTTTTTTTAGCTATGATTATCAACGTTTAAACAGGTAGTCGGGGTTTTTTTTTGAATTAGGACTTGCGCGAATGAAAAAGAGGAGTACATTTGCACCCGCTTTTGAAAACAACAACGTTCTTTGGCAAGCATCAAAAGCAGTGTAGTTAAGGGTTTCAAAAAAAATATTTTCAAAAAAAATGAAAATAAATTTGGAAACAACGAAACGACCACAGTATGTTTGCCGCCCCAATTCAAAAAGTGAAAAGGGAAAAGTTGAAAAGTTCTTTGATATAATGCAGCAGCGAACAGGTAAATTATTTTAAGAAGCCAAGAGATTAAACATCTTTACAATGGAGAGTTTGATCCTGGCTCAGGATGAACGCTAGCGGCAGGCCTAACACATGCAAGTTGAGGGGCAGCATGAATAATAGCAATATTATTTGATGGCGACCAGCGCACGGGTGCGTAACACGTATGCAATCTGCCTCGTACTTGGGCATAACTCCGAGAAATCGGTGCTAATTCCCAATGACACTATGAAGTGGCATCACTTTATAGTTAAAGCTCCGGCGGTACGAGATGAGCATGCGCCCAATTAGCTAGTTGGTGAGGTAACGGCTCACCAAGGCTACGATTGGTAGGGGTTCTGAGAGGATGATCCCCCACACTGGTACTGAGACACGGACCAGACTCCTACGGGAGGCAGCAGTGAGGAATA
>Ga0315901_10009504_pt1 | contig 11184 bp, 8 predicted proteins | sample LakEriMetagenome_10_FD_203761 | JGI IMG/M metagenome (GOLD analysis project Ga0315901, IMG submission 203761) | Freshwater fungal communities from buoy surface, Lake Erie, Ohio, United States - Buoy 2 MA116 | ecosystem: Environmental > Aquatic > Freshwater > Lake | place: USA: Lake Erie, Ohio...
TTTGAAGCCCGTGGTTTATCTGGTCTGTTTTACTCATTTGTTTCAACCGATAATAAGGACTCCACTAAAAATATTCTCTATCTGGGCCAATCTGGAATCTCACTTCCTGATGAGGCTTACTACCGAGAGGGTGAGTACCAAGGGATTAGAGATGCCTTCACCGCCCACATCCAAAGGATGTTTGAGTTGGCTAATCTTGAAAATCCCGCATTAGCTGCCCAACAGGTTCTAGAGATTGAAAGCTTGATTGCAGCCTCTCATTGGGATCAGGTTAAAGATCGAGATGCCGAGCTGACCTATAACAAGAAGAGCTTTGCCCAGTTAACTCAATTAGCCCCAGATTTTGACTGGCAACTTTGGATCTCCTCCTCCAAGACTCCAATGCGAGTTCTTGAGCAGGTAGTAATAAGACAACCCTCCTACTTTGAAGGGCTATCAAAGTTGTTAGCAGCTTTTGATCTGCCAAAGTGGCGCAGCTGGCTCACCTGGCATGTGCTCTCTGGCGCTAGTCCATATTTAAGCAGCCAATTTGTTAGTGAGAACTTCGCCTTTTATGGCACCACACTCTCTGGCATCCCAAAGTTAAAGGATCGGTGGAAGCGTGGGGTTGGCTTAGTTGAAGGGGCTTTGGGTGAAGCAGTTGGCCAGATCTATGTGGAGCGCCACTTTGGTGAGAGTGCTAAAACCAAGATGGTTGAGTTGGTGAAAAACTTAATCACCGCCTACCGGGTTTCCATTGAGGGGCTGAGCTGGATGAGCCAGGAGACTAAAGAGCGAGCATTTATCAAGTTAAATAAATTTACCCCCAAGATCGGTTACCCAGATAAGTGGCGGGATTACTCAAAGCTTTCAATTTCATCTAATGATTTAATCGGCAATTTAGCCCAGATTGCAAAGTTCTCCCAAGATTATGAGTATGCCAAGATCGGAAAGCCTGTAGATAAGAGTGAGTGGTATATGACCCCACAGACTGTTAACGCCTACTACAACCCCGGGATGAATGAGATTGTATTTCCAGCTGCAATTTTGCAACCACCATTTTTTGATGTTAACGCTGATGATTACGCAGCAAATTACGGTGGCATTGGTGCGGTGATAGGACATGAAATTGGCCATGGCTTTGATGATCAGGGCTCTAAATATGATGGTGATGGCAACTTAGTAAATTGGTGGTCAGATGGTGATCGCGTTGAGTTTGAAAAGCGGACTAAGAAATTAATTGATCAATACAACCAACTCTCCCCTGAGGTAGCACCTGAGGTTAAGGTCAATGGGGCGTTAACGGTGGGTGAAAATATTGGCGATCTTGGTGGCTTAACTATTGCTTACAAGGCGTATCAGATCTCACTTGCTGGAAAGCAACCGCCAGTAATTGATAATTACTCTGGATCACAACGGTTTTTTATGGGCTGGGCCCAATCATGGCGCAGTAAATATCGACCTGAGGAGGCAAGAAGGCGGATTGCTACCGATCCTCACTCCCCAGCTGAGTTTAGATGTAATCAAATTGTGGCTAATTTAGATGAGTTTCATGCAGCCTTTGGCTTGGTGGAAAAAGATAAGCAATATATGGCCCAGTCCGAGCGAGTGCGGATTTGGTAATTACTCAGGGAAATGACAGGCAACCTGGGACTTACCAACAGTTAATAACTCAGGGGTCTTGCTTCGGCAGATCTCTTGCACTTTCCAACATCTAGTATTAAATACACATCCAACTGGTGGATTAATTGGTGATGGCAGATCACCTTTAAGAATGATGCGCTCGCGAGTGCGCTCAGTTCTTGGATCTGGTTGCGGAACTGCAGAGAGCAAAGCCGTTGTGTATGGATGGTGTGGAGCGGAGAATAGATCCTCAGTCTTAGCAATCTCCATGATCTTACCCAAATACATAACCGCTACCCGATCTGAAATATGTTGAACTACAGATAAATCATGGGCAATGAAGACAATGGAAATACCATCAGCTTTTTGCAGATCATCAATTAGATTAATTACCTGAGCTTGGATAGAAACATCCAGGGCAGATACTGGCTCATCAGCCACAATTAATTTTGGCTTTAAGGCGATCGCACGAGCAATTCCAATACGTTGACGTTGACCGCCGGAAAATTCATGTGGGTAGCGGTTGTAATGCTCTGGGTTTAATCCCACCCGCTCCATTAGGTTGGCAACCTCTTGTTTAACCCCACCAACTGGGGCCACCTTTTGAATCTCAAAGGGTGCGGCGATGATCTTGCCAACAGTTTGACGTGGATTTAAAGCTGAGAATGGATCTTGAAAAATAATCTGCATCTGTGCCCGAAGTGGGGTCATCAAGCCTGGACGTAATTTAGTTATATCTTGACCTTCAAAAATAATCTCACCTGCGGTTGGTTCAATTAACTTTAGAATAGTTCTACCAGCTGTCGTTTTGCCACACCCGGATTCACCAACTAACCCGAGCGTCTCCCCCTTCATTAAATCAAAGGAGATGCCATCTACAGCTTTAACCTGTAACTTTTCTTTTCTAAAGCCAACATTGCGAGTAGTGGGAAAGTACTTTTTTAAATTTCTAACAGATAAAACCGGTGCACTCATTAGGCACGTGCTCCCTTGATCTCAGCAGCAAATGTTTTATCCCGCAAATCTTCTGGCACATGACATCTTGATTTATGTTCGGATTTACTTCCTAACAGATCTGGCCGTAATGATTCACAGGAACCAGTAGGAGCTAGTGAAATGTACTCACACCTTGGTGCATAGGCACAACCTTGCGGCAAATTAATTAATGATGGGGGTTGACCTGGAATTGCTTTTAAGCGCTCAGCGCTCTTAGCGCCAATTCTGGGTACTGATTTAAGTAGGCCAAGTGTGTAGGGGGCGTGGGGTGAGTAGAAAATATCATCAACACTTGCCTGTTCCACAATCCGGCCGGCATACATAACCGATACACGATCAGCTACTTGCGCAACAACGCCAAGGTCATGGGTGATAAGTAAAATTCCCATGTTTAATTTCTTTTGTAAATCTTTTAATAATTGCAATATCTGCGCCTGCACCGTTACATCAAGTGCGGTAGTTGGCTCATCGGCGATTAATACTGCAGGATCATTCATCAAGGCCATCGCAATCATTACTCGCTGGCGCATACCGCCAGAGAATTGATGTGGATACTCCTTAGCCCGAACCTCAGGCTCTGGAATTCCAACTAAAGTGAGCATCTCTACCGCTTTTTTATGCGCCGCCGCTTTTTGCCCGGGGTTATGAACTAAATAAGCCTCTGCTAATTGATTTCCAATTCGGTAGTAAGGGTGAAGGGAGGACATTGGATCCTGGAAGATCATTGAGACTACCCGGCCACGGTAATCTCTAATTTTGTCTAAGGGTGCGTTAACAATATCGAGACTCTCATTTTTATCATTAACAATAATTGAACCGGAGATCTGGGTGACCTTGCGATTGTGTAAGCCAATTACTGAAAGAGAGGTGACAGTCTTGCCGGAGCCCGATTCACCAACAATCGCCACCGTCTCGCCCGGGGCTAGAGTCAGCGATACCCCATCAACTGCGTGGACAAAGCCATCATCGGTGGGAAAGGTAACTTTAAGATCTTTAATCTCAAGTAGATTCTTCACTTCATCCTCACTCGAGGATCCAAATACCCGTAAGCGATATCTACAATTAAATTCATAGTAATTACCACCGATGCTGCCAAAATTGTGGTGGCAACTACCACCGATAAATCAAACTCATAAACCGCCTCCAAGGTCATTCGACCTAACCCTGCTAAATTAAAAATTGTCTCGGTGATAATCGCCCCGCCAATTAAGCCAGCCATATCCAAGCCGGCGGTGGTAGTTATTGGGGCAAGCACCGCCCGCATGGTGTGCTTTAACAAAACTACTCGCTCAGTTAATCCCTTGGCCCGTGCAGTTCTAATGTAATCCTCACCCAATGTTTCAAGCACGGTCGCCCGAGTAAACCGGGTGTAAAAAGCAGCATACAAAATTGCCAGGGTAATCCAAGGCAGAATGAAGTATTGGAAGTATTTAACTGGATCATCTGGGAGGGAGACATAGCCCTCCAAACTCAGTGGCACAATCTTCCATTTAATAGTCACATAAATAAGGAAAAACAATCCGGTAACAAATGTGGGTAGTGAGGTGCCCAGTAATACAAAAATCGTGCTGATCGTGTCTGGATACCTTCCACGGAATTTAGCTGCGAGCAACCCCAACCCAACTCCTACCACCATCCAAATGATGAATGCACCAATTGCCAAATTTATGGTGACTGGCAACGCCTCCTTGACCATATCGGTAACACACATATTCTCATTAAATGAGTAACCAAAGCTGGGGGCTGGACAGGTGAACTCGGCGGCACCGGCACCATAGGTGCGACCTAAAAAAATTCCAGATAGAAATAACCAGTACTGCTCCCAAAGTGGTTTATCAAAACCTAACTTAATTCGATTTGCTTCAATTACTTGGGGTGTACATTTTTGACCACAGGTAAGGGCTGCTGGATCAAATGGCAAAAGTGCAAATACTCCATAGACCACTACTGAGACCAGTAAAATTGTAAGCAGGGCAAAAATACCGCGACGAAAAATAAATCTTGGCACTTAAATACCCCTTTTGATTAATTTAGATAAACCCTACAGCAAGTAAATGGGACTCGCACAGTTGCGAGTCCCATTTACCTCAAGTGCTGATCTGGTTATTGCTTAACCCAGATCTTGCCATATGCAGGGTAGCCCTGTGGAACCCAGAAGAAGACATTCTGGACAGCAGATCCCCAAACTTTCTGTGTCTTACCAAATTGTGTTGGTAGAACCCAGAAGTTCTTCATCGCTTCCTTGTCTAATTCCTTCCAAAGTGCAGCCTGCTTCTTTCGATCTGTAGTCTTCATAGCAACATTCACCTTATCCTCAAAAGCCTTATATGCAGGATCTTTTGAGTTTTGGCTGATGTTGAAACCACCTGCTGTTGTGAAAAGCTCAGGAATTACTGTTGAGGCGTTTGCCCAATCAGCTCCCCAGCCGGCAGAAGAAAGATCACTCTGCTTTTCAGGATTCATAACAGTTGGGTAGTAACCACTCTTGATGATGTTGAAATTCACCTTAATTCCAGCACGAGCATATGCTGCCTCATTTATTGGAATAGTGTCATTAAGAGTTACTGACTGGGACACATCAATTGTGATACCAGTGGTGGTTGCTTTGGTGTAATCAGCTGGACATTTTGTCTTAGCAATTTCCATCAAAGCTTGTGCCTTAGCCACATTACCTGATGGCTTAAATCCAGTTACTGGATCTTCAACATCATCGGTATTGGTGTAATTGGATGGTCCAACTACCTTTGTTGGCTCAAAATCTGTTGCCAACAACGGGCTAATTACGCCGGTTGCATATGAACCCACATAGGTAGGGCCGCCTGCATAATCAAGTAATGCCTTTGCATTACGTGCGTAGTACATGGCAGCACGAACCTCAAGACATGGCATCTTGGCTAGGTTAAATGCAAGGTAGCGGGCATAAGGATCGGCATTATTCATTCGTCGATTTGCAAATTTTGGATCCTTGAAGAATTTATCCAGGTTGGTTGGAAGTGGAGCACCGTAGGTCAACGCATTTGGAATTGAATCCTCCAAAAGAATTTGGTCTCTGACCTGTTGGTCAATTCCAAACTGAATAATTACCTCATCTGGGTAAGGAGTACGTACTGGGTCAGATGACTTCTTCCACTTGGTATTTCGGACTAATTTAAGTTGAGTTGCACTATTTTCCTCAATCTTGTATGGCCCGGTTGCCTGTGGCTTTAGATCATACTGATCGCCAGTGTCCTTTGATTTTTGAACTGGTGAAATAACTCCATAAGTTGCTAGGAAATTAAAGTCAGCAATTGATTTGTTCAAATTGAATGTGATGGTACGACCTTTGCAATTTACAGCCTTGTTATAAGCTGCAACTCCCTCAGGAGTGTTCTTGTAAGGGCCGGTGTAAATTGATGTTCCGTCAGCATTTTTTGGAATATCCAACCAGGAGACTAGGTATTGCGGACCGTCATTGATTACATCGGTTGCAAAGACGCGAGAGGCGCCGTACTTAACATGCTCACAGGTAATTGGTACGCCATCTTCAAATGTTGAACCAGGACGTAACGTGAATTTCCAAGTTTTAGCTTGATTGCTAGGCACGCCAGTGTTAGTGGCAAGATCAGGAACCAACTCTGTTCCTTTAGTACCTGGAACTGGATTGTAAGCAACCAAGGTCCGAGTGTGGAAGGAGTTCATGAACGCAAGATCACGACCGGTATAAATTCGAGATGGGTCATAGTGATCAAGACGTGGTGTGTGCTCTAATAAATAGAGTATTCCACCTGTTTTTGGTGTAGCTGCATTTGCTGAAGATGTTGCGCCAACAGTAATTACTGTGCTGGCGAGAGCACCTGCAGAAAATACCGCTAGCAGCCGTGTGCTAATTGCATTTTTTCGCATTAAATCCTCCTAGGGATTTTTGGGCGGTTGCCCGGTAGGGAGAATATTGGCAGTTTTTACCCGTTTTGAGTAGTCCTAAACTCGTGACTGGTGCAGGCTGAGGTGATTACTTGGGTTATCCCTGAGATATTTATGGGTTTATAACGTTTTTGTTAGCGCTCAGATCTAGGATCCAGGGCATCGCGCAGGGCGTCGCCAACTAAGTTAAAAGCAAGTACGACAAGTACCAATGAGCCTGCAGTAATCAGGAAAAAGTTTGGATAAACAGTTACAAATCTTCTGGCGTTATCTAACAATATTCCCCAAGTGGTTGCTGGTGGTTGAATTCCAATTCCCAAAAATGAAAATGCTGCCTCTGCTGCTAAATACCCCGGCAAAGATAGTGAGACCACCACGATTACTGGCGCCCATAAATTTGGCATTAACTCCTTGAATACAATTCGGCGCCGTGATGCACCCATCGCTTGTGCTGCGGTAACAAAGTCGCGCTCACGCAGTGAGAGAACTTGGGAGCGAACCAATCTGGAAAATCCCGGCCACCCAAAAAAAGATAGAAAAAATATTAGAAAGATAATACGCGCAGAATTGCCTTCAGCAATACCAGTTTCTTGAATACGAGCCACCATGGGTTCGGAGAGAGCGACGATCATAAAGAAGGCTGGGAAAGCTAACAAGAAGTCGGTAAACCGACCTAGGTAATCATCAATGCGTCCGCGGAAATAACCACCAATTATTCCCACCACTAATCCAATAAATAAAGTAACTGAGGTAGTAAGAAAGGCAACGGTGAAGGAAATACGAGAGCCATAAAGTAAGTTTGCAAGCAGGTCCCGTCCAATGCCTGGGGTTAGGCCAAGTGGATGCTCCCAGCTAATTCCGCCATTTGGTGGTATCGGAACACCTGAACTATCAATCAACTCTAGATTTAACTCATCTGGATCTATACCTAGAATTTTACAAACCACTGGAGCAAAAATTGAGAGCAGTAATATGGTGGCTGACACACCAGCGGCGACCATTCCAACTTTATTGCGGCGAAACTTGCGCCAGGCAATCTGCCGAGGACTACGACTTACAATCTCACCAGCATTCGCGGCATTACCAAGCTTATTGCTCGAGACCATTAGGCATCCCCTCATTAACTATCATCAGTGATTTCACTGGCAAAGGTAGCCTATTCAGCCCAGGTATTTAAAGGAGCAAGATCCCACTTTGTGCCCCGAAGGTTGGAATTTGCCTCTGATTTAGTAGTATTAGGCCTGTTCTAAACACTTATTAACAACCCTTGGATTGTGAGTAAATATGCGCTCGAACCTCAAACTTTCTTTTGTGGTATTAGCATTAGTTTCAACCTTGTTATTAGTAGGTTGTGGCGGAAGTGGCGCCGGTGATGAAGCCTCTGAGCTGATAGAGGAGTTAATTGCACCACCTGTTGAAGAGGTGCAGGCAAGCGGGGGGTTTGATATCCCAGTAAAAATTGCATCGGGAGTTTCCTTCACACTTTCAGCGCCAGTTGGTTTTAAACCTGGAAAATTTGCTGCCGGACAATTAGCTGGACAGCGCTACCAACAGTTTAAAGTAGACATCACAAATGGTTCAACGGCTGAAATTGATCTTTCAACTTTGATTATCCTTGGCAAATCTACTGGGCCTTGCGTGGATATTTTTGATGGTGACAATGGCATGGAGGGTGCGCCTGGGGAGCCACTTGCTGCTGGTAAATCAATCTCATTTAACTGGGGATTATCCTGTGATGGTAAAGTCGGTGAGGATTTATCGTTAATTCTATCTAATGAGGGTGTACCAATTATTGAGGTGACTGGCAAAATTGCTTAACTAAGTTGACCCACTTAGTTTAAAAGCAGTTGCTGGTTAAATATGTCCTTCTCCTTTAAGGTTGAAAAAACTTTAAAGGATGCTCTAGGTAGAAGTGGTGTCATTTCAACACCGCATGGGCAGATTAAAACCCCAGCCTTTATTCCAGTTGGCACTAAAGCAACCTTAAAATCTGTTCTACCTGAATCAATAAGTGATTTTGGCGCACAAGCAGTACTGGCAAATGCCTACCACCTCTATCTGCAGCCAGGGCAAGAGATTGTCGATCAAGCAGGCGGTCTTGGAAAGTTTATGAATTGGCAAGGGCCAACCTTTACCGACTCAGGTGGCTTTCAAGTTTTGTCCCTCGGGGTTGGTTTTAAAAAGGTTATTGCTATGGATGAGAACACCTTTCAAGCAGATGATGTAATCGCCGATGATAAAGAGCGGCTAGCCCATGTTGATGATGATGGGGTCACCTTTAAATCACATTTAGATGGCTCACTTCACCGCTTTACCCCTGAGGTTTCGATGCAGGTCCAGCATCAAATTGGCGCAGATATTATCTTTGCATTTGATGAGTGCACCACCTTGCACAACACTAGAAGTTATCAAGAAAAAGCTTTAGAGCGCACCCGGCTTTGGGCGATTAGATGTTTGGCAGAGCATGATCGATTAACTAAGGCACGTTCTGATAAACCATACCAAGCGCTCTTTGGGGTATTACAAGGAGCCCAGTATGAGGATCTGCGCAGAAAAGCAGCTAAGGATTTATCACAGATGCAAGTATCTGGAGTTAGCTTTGATGGTTTTGGTATTGGTGGGGCGTTAGATAAGCAATCTTTGGGAGATATTTTAAGGTGGGTAAATGAGGAGCTGCCGCAAGATAAGCCAAGGCACTTTTTAGGTATTGGTGAGCCAGATGATTTATTTGTTGGTGTAGAAAATGGCGCAGATACCTTTGATTGTGTAGCACCATCTAGGCAAGCTAGAACTAGCTCAGTATTTACCAAAGATGGCCGGGTCAATATCTCAAATGCCCCACATAAAAATGAGTTTTATCCAATTGAAAAAGATTGCACTTGTTACACCTGCGCCAACTACACCCGGGCATACCTGTGTCACTTATTTAGATCAAAGGAGATGCTCGCTGCCACCTTGGCCACCATCCATAACCAACACTTTATTGTTGGCTTGGTCGATCAAATGCGTAAAGGTATTGAAGGTGGCACATTTTTTGATTTTAAAGCCCAATTTATGGCTAGGTACTACAAAAAGTAATTTGGCGGTAGATTACTTATATGAATGAGGCACGCAAACCACTTCGAATCGGCATATTAGGCGCAGCCAGAATCGCACCTAGTGCAATTATTTATCCAGCCCAAGCAACAGCTCATAAATTGGTGGCGGTTGGGGCCCGAGATAAATCTCGCGCAGCTGAGTTTGCTAAGCAGTATCAAATTCAAAAATCATATGGCTCATACCAAGAGGTATTGGATGATCCAGAGATTGATGTGGTCTATAACGCGCTACACAATGGCGCACACGCCCCTTGGAATATAAAAGCCTTAGCTGCTGGAAAACATGTATTAAGTGAGAAGCCATCAGCTAGTAATGCCGCTGAAGCAAAAGAGGTTTTGGCTGCGGTGAGTAAATCGGGCAAGATCTTTATGGAGGGGTTTCACTACTACTACCACCCAGTTTTTCAACGATTACTTGCGATTTTAAAATCAGGTGAAATTGGTGAGGTAATAAAGGTTGAATCTGCGCTATTGATCAACATGCCAAAAAAGGATGATCTGCGATTGCAATTTGATTTAGCAGGTGGCTCACTTATGGATGTTGGCTGCTACGCCATCCATAGTCAGCGAATGATCAGTCAACTAATCACAGATGGTGAGCCAGCGGTTGTAAAGGCTGAGGCAAATGCCGCAGATGGAAAGATTGATACCAAGTTATATGTCCAACTTAAGTATCCAAATGGTGTGGCAGCTCTAGCAAAAGGTGATTTTGAAACCGAGGGAATGCAAGCTCCACTGACTGTGACTGGCAGTAAGGGAAGTGTTTACCTACCTAATTTTGTGGCAGCAGGGTTAGACCCAAGAGTTATTGTGGAATCCGGTGGACAAAAGCGAGTTGAACATCTGCCATCAATCTCTACCTACACCTATCAACTTCTAGCCTTTGCCGATGCAGTTGATTTGGGTAAGCCGGTTAAAACTGATGCAAAAGATGCGCTAGCTCAATCTGCTCTAATCGATAGCGCCTACTTAAGTGCTCAGCTTCCGATTCGGCCAGTTTTAAAAATTTAAATTAAAAGCAGTTTTTGACCTTTAACTACAGCATCGACTCGACCTGAAACCTCTAATTTTCGATAGATACTACGAAGATGTGTTTTCATCGTATTTTTAGAGATATGTAAGCTCTTACTAATTGCATCTAAAGATTTGCCAGAGGCTAAATGCTTAAGTACCTCAATCTCTCGGGCAGTAAGCCCCTCACTGGCCACCTGATTGGCTTCACGTCTGTCCTTCATTCTCCTAACGCAATCTTGTGCTAATTCTTCAACATAATATGATGGCTCTTCTTTGGCAATCTCGATTATCATATTTGTATAGTGCTCGCCTTGCTTTATAAAGGTTTCGCGACAACCAGTTAACTCTCCGATGCTAAGTGCTTTTTTCATCCAATATTTAGGTGTTTTTCCCGCCTCAGCTTTATATTCGGATAAATACATATATTTATAAATTTGCTCCTTATAAGTTCGCTCTGGCAACTCCATCACATCTGCGCGACTAAGGTATGTTCCACCGGAGTTGTCGGTAAGAGCATACTTAACCTGTCTAACATAGGGTAAATCTGGAGATCGAGCAATTAAGATATTGCATC
>Ga0315901_10009505_pt1 | contig 11184 bp, 13 predicted proteins | sample LakEriMetagenome_10_FD_203761 | JGI IMG/M metagenome (GOLD analysis project Ga0315901, IMG submission 203761) | Freshwater fungal communities from buoy surface, Lake Erie, Ohio, United States - Buoy 2 MA116 | ecosystem: Environmental > Aquatic > Freshwater > Lake | place: USA: Lake Erie, Ohio...
CATTGGTGTGCTACTCGTGGTCGTCCCGTTTCGCCGGTTCCGGCGATCGTTGATGCTTGGAGTCTTCTCGATGCGTGATGCAGTAACAACGGTGATGGAAGTGACAGGCGCTGCGCTGGTTGCTGCCGGTCTCGGCATGGTCGCCTTGCCGCTCGGTCTGATTTTCTCTGGGGTTTTCCTGGTTGTCGCAGGTTGGCTGGTGGCTAAGTGAGTCTGTTGTCGAAGTTCGAACGCCGCGAGTTCCGGCCTTTGCAGAATACCGGTTTCACTTCTGGCGGTATCAATTGGTCGGGCGAACCGGTCAACGAATCAACCGCCCTGCAGGTTGCTGCCGTGATGGCTTGTGTCGGTTTGTTGGCGGACAGTGTCGCATCGTTGCCGATTCATGCTGTGCGCCGAGTTGGTGATCGTACCGTCGCCTTGCCGACACCGAAAGTGTTTGTCGATCCATCGTCAACCGTAACGGCTTATGAGTTGATTCATCAGACTGTGGTGAGTTTGGCTTTGCACGGGAACGCATATTGGTTTGTCGATCGCGCATCGAACGGTGAGCCGATCGCGTTGACGCCGATCAATCCGGCTAATGTCGACGTGACATCTGACGGTCGTTTCGGCGAACGCGTGTACACGGTTTCAGGTGATGTTGTCGAGTCCGAGTACATCAAGCATATTCGTTGGTGGACACCACCGCAAGCACTCAAGGGACTTAGTCCGATCCAAGAGCAGAAGACGACGATCGGTCTCGCTCTCGCGATGGAACGGCATCTGGCGCAGTTCTACGCTGAAGGTGGCACGCCGTCGTCGGTACTTGAGACAGATACAAGCGTGACGCTCGAGCAAGCGAAGGTGCTGCAGGAGACATGGTTCAATCAGCACAACCGTAAGCGTCGACCGGCGATCTTGACCGGTGGCATGCGTTGGAAGCCGGTCACCGCATCGGCTGCCGACATGGAGCTGAATCAGACGCGCGAGTTGCAGATCACTCAGGTTGCCCGTATCTTCCGCGTGCCGAGTTATCTGATCAACGCTAAGGGCGACTCGCAAACGTATGCGAACGCGGAGATGGCCGGCCAGCATTTCGTCACGTATACGTTGATGCCCTGGTTGCGGCGGATCGAAGATGCAATGTCTACGTTGCTGGCTGGTCCGGAGTTTGTTCGCTTCGATGTCGACGCGTTCTTGCGCGCTGACACATTGTCGCGTTTGCGCGCATACCAATTGGCGATCTCTTCGGGTATCAAGACGCCGAACGAATGTCGCGCCGATGAAGGTCTCGAACCGTATCCTGGCGGCGACGACTTTGTGATGGCGCTGCCTGGCGCTCCGATGGCCGGTCCTGGAATCGACCCTGCGCCGGTCGGTGTCGATGCGGAGCCGCCGAAGTAATGCCGTGGCATATCGCGCAGAACGTCGGTGACTGCAAGGGATTCGCTGTCGTGAAGGACGATTCAGGCGAGATCGTCGGTTGTCATGCTTCTCGACCTGCTGCGCTTGATCAACTGGCAGCATTGTATGCTTCGGAACAATCGACACGCGCTTCGTCTTTTACACCGACTAAAGAGATGCGAGACGAAGCTGCACGCGGTTTGGCATGGCGGCGCGAGCACGGTCGCGGCGGAACGTCGGTCGGTATAGCACGCGCTCGCGATTTGGTGAACGGTAAAGACTTGCCGCTCGACACGGTGAAGCGCATGCGCAGCTTCTTCGCTCGCCATGAAGTCGATAAACAAGGCGAAGGATTCAGTCCTGGCGAGCCTGGTTATCCGTCTAATGGTCGGATTGCATGGGCTCTGTGGGGAGGCGATCCTGGTTACCGATGGTCTTTGGCGATTGTCAAAGAGGCTGATGAAGAGAACAACAGGAGTAAACCTTTGGAGATTCAACCTGAAATTGGCCGGCTCGTGCTGGCGGAAACGCGTCGAGTGAACGGTCGCGAAGTCGAATATCGAACTGTCACGATGGGCCAGTTCATTATCGAAGACGAAGAGTACGAGGAAGACGAAGAGGACGACGTCGAAGACGATGCAATGCCGATGCGGTTCCGCGGTTATGCGGCCGTGTTCAACATGCCGTCGGAACCGTTGCCGTTCGTTGAGTCGATCGCACCTGGCGCGTTCAAGCGCTCGTTGGCGTCAGGTCGCGAAGTGCGCATGTTCCTGAACCACAACACCGATCAAGTACTTGGCTCGACGCGTTCGGGCACGTTAGTATTGAAGGAAGATGAGCGCGGTTTGTGGGTCGAAAACGATCTGCCGCCCACGTCCGTAGGACGTGACTTGTCGATCCTCATGCAACGAGGTGACGTGCACTCAATGTCGTTCGGGTTCAGTATTCCGCGCGGCGGCGATTCCTGGTCGGAAGACGGCCAGTCTCGCGAGCTGCGTGAAGTGATCCTGCACGAAGTTTCAGTCGTGACCGGTTTCCCCGCTTATCCGGCGACCACCGGTGCTTCGGTCCGCAATGTCGATGATGAACCGTCGACTGATCAGGAACCAGAAGCGATCACGGAAAGAGTCGGCAAGTCAGTTGATCTGGCTCGCCGATACCTGACGCTTGCAGCCAAGCGCTGACGCGTCCGCAGTCCGGAGCAGCCGCTCGGACCCCGCAAGGGGAACCACCGGCATGACCACCACCTGCACCCACAACATCAACCCCACAACGTCCAGAAAGGACACCACCGCTATGAGCGACTTCATCAAGAAGCTTTCGGAGGAGCGGGCCAACGCGTGGGAGCAGGCTAAGGAACTGCTCGACGCTGCCGCTACCGAGAACCGTGAACTGACCGCCGAAGAGGGCGAGAAGTTCGACCGTATCAATACTGATCTCGACGCTAAGGATGCTCGCATCAAGAGCATTCTCGACGCTGAGCAGCGCGCCCGTGACATCGAGGAGAGCCGTGCTCGCCTGGGCGTCAAGCACGATTTGGGTGGCGAATCCAAGCCGCAGATCGACGATAACGAGACCGTTCGTCGCATGATGGCCGGTGAGATTCGTTCCGCCAAGTTCGAGAAGCGCGCTGTCACCAAGTCTGGTGCTGCCGGCACCGTCCCGACGTCGGTGTATGACCGCATCGTCGAGCACCTGGTGCAGGGCAACGTGGTGCGCGGTCTGTCGACCGTCATCACCACTTCCACCGGCGAGACGCTGAACGTCCCGAAGTCCACCGCTTTCTCGACCGCTTCGATCGTCGGTGAGGCTGCGCAGGCTTCGACTTCCGATCCGACGCTCGCCACCACCGCTCTCGGCGCCTACAAGTACGTCGTGCTCGTGCAGCTTTCGAACGAGTTGGCGACCGATGCTGCTGTCGACGTCGGCGGATTCTTGGCTCGTCAGGCCGGCATCGCCCTCGGCGTTGCTACCCGCGGACACATGACCACCGGCGACGGTTCCTCGAAGCCGTACGGCATCGTGACCCGCGCGACCACTGGCGTGACCGGCGGCACCGGCGTCACCGGTGCATTCACCGCTGACAACCTGATCGATCTCCGTTACTCGGTGAACGGTGTCTACACCGCTCAGCCTGGCTGCGGCTGGATGATCAACTCGACCGGTATGGCCGCCGCCCGCAAGCTAAAGGACACGACGAACCAGTACCTGTTCCAGCCTGGTCTGAACGGCAACGTCGACAGCTTGCTCGGTTTCCCCGTGCACATCAACGACTCGATGGCTAACCCGGCCCTGTCGGCGAAGTCGGTTCTGTTCGGTCACCTGCCGTCGTACTTCATTCGTGAAGTCAACGGCATCGATGTGGCCGTGTCCGACGACTTCGCGTTCGACTACTCGGTGCGCACGTTCCGCGTGACGCTCCGCACCGACGCCGATCTCGTCGACCAGACGGGTGCGGTGAAGGTGTTCGTCGGCGGCGCGAGCTGATCCAACAAACAAACTGAACGGCAGCCGGCCAGGTTGATCCTGGCCGGCTGCTGCTCGCAACAAACCTGGAGGAACATTATGCGCATCAAGCTTCTCATCGACATCGCAGGAACTATCGACGGGCAGAACTGGCCTGATCGTGGCGGCGAGATCGATGTTCCGCAGCACATCGCCGAAGACATGATTGCAAACCGTTACGCGGAAGCTGTCGTAAAGAGCGAGACTGCTGCCGTCAACCCTGTGGTCGAGACCGCCGCACGGCCGGCCGCCAAGCCGCGCAAGGTCTGACAGTGGCTATCGTCGCCGGACAAATCACGGTCACTAACACGGCCGCCGTTCTCATTCACCAAACCGACGCCGACGGGTGCGACATCATCGTCTCCGCTGACATCGGTTCGGGGCAGCATGTCGAACTAGGTGCGGCGAACGTAACCGCCGGCACGGGGTTTATCTTCGACGGTGGTAGTAACTTGCATTTCGCGATGCCGGCCGGTTCCGCGTTGTACGGAATCACGAACAGCGGCACCGCGACCGTTTCTAAATTGGTGAGCGACTGATGGCCATCACCAACGGATACTGCACGCTGAACGAAGTCAAAGCGGCTCTTCGTATCACCGACAGCCTGGACGACACTCTTCTCGAGAACGCGATCGAAGCCGCATCGCGTCGCATTGACAACGAATGCTCTCGCCGGTTTTATGCCGATGGCAGTGCAAGTGCTCGAGTGTACGCGTCGGAACGCAACGACATGTTGTTCATCGACGACATATCAACGGCGACAGGTCTGGTTGTCAAGATCGACAATGACGCTGACGGAACATTCGAAACAACTCTGGTTCGAAACGTCGACTATCAAATCGAACCGCTCAACAATCTGGCGCAAGGCCGGCCGGTTTTGCTCCTGCGCGCGCTGAACACGATGTTCCCTGTCGCGGTCAACAAGCGTCCGCTTGTCGAAGTGACTGCAGCCTGGGGATGGCCCAGCATTCCGGATGCAATCAGGGAAGCAACCGTGCTTCTTGCTTCACGTCATTTCAAGCGTTTGGACTCGCCGCTCGGTGTCGCCGGTTTCGGCGATCTTGGAGCTATCGTAGTCCGTCGTATCGATCCAGATGTGGCTGCACTCATCGAGTCCTACAAGATTCTCACCGTTGCCTGATGCCCGCGTCACTTAGTTCTCTCCGGTCCGGACTCGCGACGGCTCTTTCTACGATCGCGAATCTTCGCGTCTATGAACTTGTGCCGGATAATCCGCAGCATCCTTCGGCGACGGTGCGGATCGATCGTGTCGCCTTCGATTCGACGATGGCACGCGGTTCCGACGAGTTCGAGTTTATCGTTACCCTGGTTGTCGGCCGCGCTGACGATCGTTCTGCACAGACGAAACTCGAGACGTATATTGCCGGCACCGGTTCGCAATCGGTGAAAGCAGCACTCGAATCTGATCCGACATTAGGCGGCATTGCGATGGCTTGTCGGGTGCAGACAGCTCAGAACATCGGCACTCTCGAGCGTCCTGACGGCACGTCTTTGCTTGCTGTCGACTTCATTATTTCGGTCTACGCATAGAAGGTTCATCATGGCATTTGTGAACGCAAACCAAACCAGGTTGATCTACGGTACGAATCCGTTGGCTGCCTATCTGAAGTCTGCCGGTCCGTCGTTCAACGCCGACATGCTCGATGCGACTACCCTGGCAGATACGTCGAAAGTGTTTCGTGCCGGCATCGTGGATTACGCGCTGAACGTCGACGGACTGTTTGACGACACCACCGCTGCTGGCGATGTGTGGGCGAACATCACCGCTGTTATTGCAGCCGGTTCAACCGTTCCGGTTTCTGTTGCTCCTGAAGGTTTCGCTGTCGGGAATTCGGTGTGGGTGCTGCCGGTCAAGACCGCTACTTATGAAGTCGCAGGATCAGTCGCCGATCTCGTCACCTTCACTATGGCGATGCAACCTGCTGACACGCCGGCTGTTGGTCGGTCATTGTCCGATCTCGCTGCATACACGACAACGACCAATGGCACATCGGTCGATAACGCTGTTGCATCATCGAATGGCGCGGTCGTCAATCTTCATGTGACGGCAGCATCAGGAACTACGCCGACGCTTGCAGTCGCCATTCAGCATTCGACCAATAACAGCACCTGGTCAACGATCGCGACGTTCACAACCGCTACTGCGGCAACGTCCGAAACAGTGACGATCACCGGAACGGTGAACCGTTACACTCGCGCCGTCTTCACCGTCGGCGGAACCACCCCATCATTCACCGCGCAAGTATCACTCGCCCGAAAGTAAAGGAAACAAACTATGCCCTTCGTTGCTGCAAAAGCGTCGGTGTTCAAACTGGACAACGCCGCAGGAACACTCACTGACATCAGCGCTTATGTCGACAGCGTTGGCGGTATCGCCAACACGACCGACATGCTGGAGACCACCACATTCGGCGCGACGTCGAAGTCGTACATCGGTGGCCTGCGTAACGGCGACACCATCAGTGTCAGCGGAAAATGGGATGCGACGTTGAACACGCAGGTGACCGCTCTTCTGGGAGCGACCGCGACCTCGACGTTCGAGTATCACCCTGCCGGAACTACGGCTGGCACTCCGAAGGTTTCGGGTGAATGCCTGGTCGCTTCATACGAAGTTTCGTCTTCGGTTGCCGACTTGGTGACCTTCACCATCTCGTTGCAGATTTCCGGCAACGTGACCTGGGGAACCAACTGACATGGCGGCAGTGGCAGCAGTGACCGTCCGTCATCTCGATGGAACTTCTATCGTTGCACCTATCACCGGCCGCGTCACAGTGAACTTCGAGCGTCATTGGGAACAGCCGGCACGAGAAGTGTTCACGTCAGGGAACATGGAGCACAACTACTGGCTCGCGTGGCAAGCCTGTTTCGTTGCGCGAAAGACTGCGCTTGATTTTGATCAGTGGCTCGATACCGTTGCCACGATCGAATGGGGCGCGGTCGATCTTTCCCCTTTGTGACTGACTCGGCGGTCATGCTGTACGCGACCGTGGCCGCCGAGACAGGTATCCCACCGGACGCGCTTTTAGATGCCGACCCGTTGATGTTTTACGCGTTGGTAGAAGTATTGAATCAGCGGGCAAAACGAGCACGATAAACAATGGCGCGAAAACAAACGATCAAGTCGGCTGATTCAACGATCTTCGTGCGAGGTCTCGACGAGTTCCGTGCCGAATTGAAACGTATCGATTCGGCTGCAGGCGAAGGATACCGCAAACAACTAGGTCGCGCTAATCGCGAGATCGGCGAACTAGTGCGTTCCAGGTCGAGCGAAATGGCTGAATCAAAGATGGAACGAAAAATGGTTGCTGACATGAAGACGTCGGCAGCTGTTCGTGCTGCACGCATCGAGATCGGCAACGGTGAATCAGGCGCATACGCTTTCGGCGCCGAGTTCGGCGCGTACCGTGGTCAACGGCGACTCATCAAAAACACTCGCGGTCGAGCAACTATCGTTCGCAACAACGAAAAATTGTCGAAAGTAATCCGCAAGGTAGAAGCTCAAACGATCGCGTATGATCGGTACGGCGGAACATCAACCGTCAGAAAAAAAGCTCGCGAAGCCTGGGGCGCGACAGCAGTCAAAGTTGTTCGCGTGATCATCGGTTGGAACCAGTTTCGACCCTGGCGCGGAAACAAACTTGGCGCAGGATATGTGCTGTTTCCCACCCTGCGCAAATACAGCGATGAAATAGCAAACAAATACATGGAACGCGTCTTGGATATCTCGTCGCGCGCATTCAATTCGGGAGGTGAACGTGGCTAGCAACGTGCGCAAATTAGCAGTTGAGATTCTTGGCGACGCTTCAGGCGCCCAGAAGGCTATGCGATCTGTCGAAGAATCGTCCGACAATTTGGGCGAGAACATGAAGCGGCTTACTAAGGGCATTGCCGGCGCGTTTGCTACGCAACAGATCGCGACGTTCGCGAAAGATGCCGTGGGCGCAGCGATGGACGACGCGAAAGCGCAGGCTCTGTTGGCGCAACAGTTGAAGGCCACGACCGGCGCGACCGCCGACCAAATCGCAGCCGTCGAGGACTTCATCGAAAAGACGCAGAATTCGACGGGTGTTCTCGACGACGAATTGCGGCCAGCGTTCGCGACGTTCGTGCGGTTCACCGGTGACGCGACGAAAGCGCAAGACTTGCTGACGTTGGCCATGGACATTTCCACCGGCACCGGTAAGGATTTGGGCACCGTGTCGACGGCGCTGGCGCGCGCGTACGCGGGCAACACTGGCGCACTGGCGCGGCTCGGGGTGCAGACTAAGGACGCGTCCGGTAAAGCGTTGGAGTTCGACGAAATCCAGCAGCAGTTAGCGCAGACGTTCGGCGGGCAGACCGCAGCCGCGGCCGATACCGCGGCCGGCAAGATGGCCATCGCACGCGCGAACTTCGAGAGCACGAAAGAGGAGATCGGCATGGCGCTGATCCCGGTGCTAGGCGCGTTGGTGGACGCGTTCAAACCGATCACGGACATTTTCTTAGCGTTGCCCGAAGGTGCGCAAACGGCCATCGTGTTCGGAACATTGGCGACCGCCGGGTTCGGTGCGGCACGCACGGCGCTAACGAATTTCGGTATTTCGGCGGGTTCGGCGACGAAGATGTTAGGCGGTCTAGGTGTCGCGTTCGGCGTGGCCACCGTCATCGGTAAGATTTTCGAAGCCGGTAGCGAATCCAACACGGAAGAAACGAAGTCGTTCACGGAAGCGTTGCGTGAGAACGACGAAGCGTTGCGCGCTAGCAAGATTCGCGAAATTGCACGCGATGAACCGCAGGTGCGGGAGTATCTCGAAACGATGGCGCTGCTCGGGATCACCATCGAAGATTTCGCTGAATACGCGCGCACCGGCGAAGGCAAGGTCAAGTTCTTTCGCGACACGTTGTCGACGTTGCGCGGCACCGGTGAACCTGTACAAATTCAAATCGGGCGTCTAGCCGCCGAAATGGGTGTGCTCATCGACACCGCCAACATGTCGGGCGGCGAGATCGAACGACTCAGTACTGACTTCCATAACCTGCAGTTCGTCGCGCACAACACATGGCTGGAATTCCACGAAACGACAGGCGCCACCGACGCCACCGCGTCGGCCATGATGGGGTTGGCACTCGAAGGAGAGGACGCCGCCGACGCGCTCGACGAAGTGACCGGCGCCGCGTTCGACTTGACGGAACAGTGGAAACAAACCCTCGGCTATTTCGACCAGCAGGAGTCCTGGCAAAACCTGACCGATTCGATAGGTGAACTCGCCGAAGCACAGGCGGCGGCGTTTGGTAAACCTTCGCAAGAGAACCAGCGCGCATATGAGGAAGCGCTCGCGAAGGTGTACGAACGTGTCGCGGCGTACATCGAAACGGTCGGCGACATTCCCGCCGAAACGCAGACCGAAATTCTCGCGAAACTGAACGAGGGTGACGTCATCGGCGCGACGTTGATTCTAGACAATCTGACGAAGCAGCGCGTGGTTCCGATTCGTTTGGGTGAACTGGACATCGAAACACGGCGGGCGCTGAATTTACAGAAGCGTGCGAATGGTGGACCGGTGACGGGCAACATGCCGTACGTGGTCGGTGAACGCGGGCCAGAACTGTTCGTCCCTTCATCGTCGGGGAGCATCGTGCCGCGTATCCCGGCCACTATGAGCGCCGGCGGTGGAAGCACCACGGTAAACGTGACGGTTACTAGCGCAAACCCTGACGATGTTATTCGTGCGATACAGACCTACGTTCGACGTAACGGGCAGTTGCCGTTGGCGACTACTACAGGGGTTCGGTACTGATGGCTTTCGCATTGACGTGGACGGTGAAGTTTGGTGGGGTCGGTGGGCTTACTAACATCACCTCGTTCATGTTAGACCTAGAGATTGATAGCAGCGCAGACCTTGGACAATGCGGCAGGTCAAGAGCCACCATCACGCTGAACAACACAGGCGGTCAGTTCACCCCGAACGGATCAGGAACCTACGCCTCAACAGACTGGCTATCTCAAGCGTTACTGATAGAAGCATCAACATCCGCCAGCACCGATGTTGCATTCGTCGGCATGGTGTCAAATGTTGAGGTGGACCATAGAAACGCCAAAGAGTCAACGGTCATCATTGAAGCGCTTGACATTCTAACGCTCGCTGGGTCAAGCCCTATCGACCCATCAGGAAAATACGCTAATCTGACTATCGCTGAGCATCTTAATCTGTGGTTTGATGATCTCGGTGGTGTACCTGGCTATCGAGCCGTCAGGCTCCCTAAGGTTGGCGGCAGCATTCAATCAGTCCTTTTCACGTCCACAGTCAGTTCAACAGCCTACGCCGCCAAGTTGAACGCAACCCTCTTAGGAACAGGGCAACGTGTTTCAGATTGGTTCAACACATCGGTATTTCCTTCTGCGCCAGCAACTGCTTACGTAGGCGACTATGACATCTTTGGAGGTGGATGGCGATGGTTCGTTTATGTGGTCGACCGTACTCTGAATAAGACTGCCGCCTTTGCGCGTCTATTTGACTTTGTGGACGGCAGCAGCACGCTTACCTCAGGGCAGTTACCGTTTGAAAACCTACACGTCGGCTTTCAATTTGATGAACTTATCAACCAAAGCAGCATCGACGATCTGGGCAGTCTTGTAGCGTCAGGAACAGGTGATAGCGATTCATCAAGTAAGTATGGGGTCCGTGCTTACAGCGCAACGCAGACAATCCCTCAAACACAAACAGATTTAGATTATGCGGCGCAGTTCTGGGGAACCCGTTTCAGCACAGTTCGATACGTCATGGATTCTATACAGTTGACGTTTTCGCAAGTTCGCAGTCGAGCGTTTGATGACCCTGGCGTGAACATAGCAAGCCTGAACTTTCAGAGATTGTGTTCACAAACGGTTCTATGGTCGCAGGCTTCTGTGACCTATCGCGCTCCAGGGATGGCATCTTCAGCGACAGATCATGTCGTGATCGTGGGTCGCAAAGTGATGGCCTCAAAGTCAGATACACGGATTGAACTGACACTAAAGTCTGGCATCGATAACCAGTCATTCCAAGTAGATTCAACAGGATTTGGAGTCCTCGACAAGAACAGGTTAGGGTGAAATGACTTATCCCTCATTCTCAGCAAATGACGTTCTGGCGGCCTCGGACATGAATGCTGTCGGCTTGTGGCTGGTCAAGACGCAGACCATCGGGTCGGCCGTGTCGTCGGTGACCGTGACCGGAGCCTTCTCAAGCACCTACGACAACTACCTAATTACCGTGACTGGTGGTGTTACGTCCGTCGCGACCGCAATCGGTG
>Ga0315901_10009506_pt1 | contig 11184 bp, 9 predicted proteins | sample LakEriMetagenome_10_FD_203761 | JGI IMG/M metagenome (GOLD analysis project Ga0315901, IMG submission 203761) | Freshwater fungal communities from buoy surface, Lake Erie, Ohio, United States - Buoy 2 MA116 | ecosystem: Environmental > Aquatic > Freshwater > Lake | place: USA: Lake Erie, Ohio...
CCCAACGATTGGACTGCAATTTTGGTGAGTTATGTTTTTTTGGCGATTTGGAACATCATTTTTAATTTTGTCAAGCGCTCATAAATGCTTAATACTTAATCAATACGAATCAGCTGCTCGGCGTAAAGACGAACGGATAACTCACGCTCACCTGCCCTCCCCCGCGAGGAAGAGGAAATTTCCACCGTCTTATTTCATTACTGATACAGGTTTCTGTCGCTCCGTCCCGCAACTCTGACTGGGATATAGAGGCCGTCGACACCCGACCATCCGGGTTTATGACAAACTTAGACATCACCCGTCCCTGCAAACCTCGCTTAAACTGCAGCTGCCGTTCATAGCAGGCTTTAATTTTTGCCAGATTGGCGCGAATAACAGCCTCAATTTCATCTTTGGACAAATTTCCCTCAAGTACGCTGTCCACCGCAGGCGCAGAGACCGAACCAACTACGATTTTCCCACTTCCACCACCGGCATCACGTCGACCACCCGCACCGCTACCGCCCGCACCAAAGCCACCGGCACCCAAGCCTTTCAATGCATCACCCGGTCCTCCGGAAGAAATTGAATTGCTCTCACCAATACCGCCCAATCCCATGCTTCCCCGCTTACCGCTGCCGCTCCCAGCGCCCAGCCCCCCGCCATTTGCCTTCACGCCAATTGCGATTTTTCCGGCACCTTCGGCATTAATCGTCTTGCCAATATCGCTGCCTAGAGCATCCAGGTTGAGCCCTCCCAATTCATCCTTTTTGCCGCCTTCAACCCCCATCATGCTGCTTTTATCAGCACCCTGTCTCTGCCCCGCATACGCCCCCGAGGTCCCTCCACGTTTTCCACCAGCGTTACCTGGACTGGTCTTGTCATTCTTTGGTCCTAAAAAGGGATCTTTGGTTTTCTGCTTCTCGCCAGCAGCCGGACCTGGTGGTTTGACGGAGACAGTGCGATTGAGTGTCGGTTTCTGATTGTTCTGTGCAGGCTTTGGAGTAGCCACCGTTTCCATTGGCTTTGTTGGCTTGGGTTTAGCCGGTGGGGGTGTGCTCTTTTTTTCTGGTGCGGGAGTCTTGATTGCGACCGTGGGTTTCGGAGCTGGAGCAGCCGGCTTATCCGTAGGTCTTGGAGTTGGGGTTCGAACAGCAAACTGAGTGGCCCAAGCATCATCATCAACAGTCTGCGGAGGATTATTAGCATTTGCAATACCAATCAGCAGCGCCAGCATGACGTAAATGGCAGCAGCGTATGCAAAGATAATTGGTTTGCCATCGACGTCATCAATCTTTTTTAGCACAGGCCTTGGCAGCGAGACGCGCGTCATAAAGTAACTGATTGTCCCATGCTGAATCAGTGCCATGTCATTGGCAGCCAATTGAACCTCAGCAGGCCCTTTGACTTGATCAAACCGGGCGCCGCGGCGAATGCGCGCGCGCATTTCGTCATTCAAATGAACCACAGCCTTTGAGCCACGGACATCGGCCAGCTTCAAGTTCCGCGTATTAGCCTTTGGCCCCACGCCTATCAGATCACCCTCATGCTCATTCCCGAGAATGACCTTGTTGCTGCGTGGCTCATCACCTGGAATTTGTTCACCGCCATAATGACGCACATCCAAAATACTCTGATCCCAAAATGCGACAACCTCGAGAGTTGAACCTGACCGGCGGTCTTTTTCAGCCGTGAACAAAAGTCGAGAACTCACGACGCGCGGCTGACGAACCTTGACCTCAACAGCGCGAGTGTCAGGACCCATCTCGTCTTTTTGTGGACTTTTTCCCGCCTCCTGTTGCGGTGCTGCACTGAGCTCAATTGTGATATCGCCAATCGTAATTTTATCACCAACTTTAACGCTGGCGCTCACATCAATACGACGTCCGTTGAGTAGCACGCCCGACTCACTAGCCATGTCAACGAGCGTTGTCAGACCTGTTTCCGGGTCAGTTTCTACCATGGCATGAATGGGTTCAATGGAACCGCCCGGCAACACCAGATGATTTGTCGTCAACCGACCAATGATAATCTGTCCAGACTCCAAAACCACGGAGCGGGGATAACCGGTCGTAACTTTGTTGGCGACAAGGAGGAGAGCCATAATTCACGTCCTTCTTAAGTTCTTCTCACGTTCTTCTTGAGGTCTTTGTCGTTTTACTTCGCACGTAACGGTCACTGTCCTGAGGCCGGCGAAGAACTGGATTCAGCCTTCTGGCCTGGCGAACCGGAGCTTCCTTTGGCACTCTCCACTCGCGCGGCCTCTTCAAGGCTTTGAAGCTTGCTCAACAAAGTCCGAGCGCGCGTATCAACATCAAAAATTGAGCCGGGGGCTTCATTATACTTTTCCAAGAGCATGATTGCATCCTTGCGTTTCCCAGGAATTGCGCTCATTGCCAAAGCCAAATTCCACATCAATCTTTTATCTGCTGGTCGCGCTCTATGAACACTACGCAGATATTCAACAGCCTCTTGAGCTTTGCCCGCTTGACGATGCGCAACGCCCAATGCCGCCTTCACATTCAAATTCCCTGTTGCAGAATCTTTCAAACGGCTGAGCTGTGCCAAGGCTCCTTCATGATCCCCAGTGCGCAGAGCAAAAAAGGTGAGCGTTAATATCGAAGGCTCATAGTTTTGCTTTGCAGCTTCACGGAATGCAGCCATTGCAAGAACCGTTTTCTTTTCATTGTAAAACAGCAATCCGCGTGCATGCAGAACGGCAGCTGCGACGTTTTCTTTACCTTTGCCGACAGCCTCTGCGCTGTCCAACAAGTATTGAACCATGCCATAGTCTTTGCGGAGCAAGGCGGTATATGAGCACTCAATCAGGATCCACGGGTCTTTTGCGGAAGCTGTGGAGCCACGTTTTTCAAGCACAGTCTGAAAATCACGACTGGTCCCAGCCAGACGGCGAAAAACTAGATATGAGATCAAAGCACCGCCATCATCATTATGCTCCACGACGACACGCTCAAGTTCGCGCAAAACATCCTCAAGCTTTGGCTGCGGGATTTGCCCCGAAAAAGTATCTTCATTTGCCAAAGTCGTGGTTATAAAAGTTGCGGGACTCGCCTGATATGCAGGACTCTTAGCGATAGCCGTTACTGATGGTTTTTCAGTAGACTGAGATTTTGACTTGGGTTTGCCGGCATTTTCCTCAACTGCCGTATCACGTGCACCTCCTGCAGCATCAGACGACTTCGATGTCGCGCAGCCGGCGGACAACAAACACGCGATCATCACGGGACCAAGTATGCGATGCAGAATCATCAGACTTATCCCCCCTTCGGTTCGAGCGCTGCGCGCACTTTTGACGAATCAAGAACTTCAGTTCCAGTGAAGAGAGCTTCCGGCACCCAATCATCAGGCTTGCTGTATTTTGACGGCTCTAATCGAGCCATCGCAGCAAGTACTTTCTGACCATAGTCGGTGTAGATCCCATATTTGGAAACCAACATGGCAGCATTGACGTAAAAATCTTTCGCCTTTTTTTGGAAATCGGTGCCGAACTCGACAAATTTTGATTTAACCTTTTGCCAAGCCTCTCCTGAGATACCAGGAGGCTGAGGGGGGTTAATCAACTCAGCAGCCATCAGTTCATGGGCATAGCCAATCACGTAAAGACTCGCGACCGACCATTCGGCATCACCAACATTTTGCGCCACGGCACTAAATCTCTCTTTAAGCTTGGTCAAATCAGCATTCCGCTTTGCAATATTTTGCCCCAGCTCAGCTCCGGAGCGTCCACCTGCGAGAGGTGATTTTCTGAACTTTTCAAGGAGAGGAAACTCCTGCGCAAATTTAAGGGCACCCACGAAAGACAATGCTGGACCCGATATAGACTTTTTATTTGCATCATAAAGTCTCAGTATTTGCTGTTGTGCGGCTGCTACTTTTGCGGAGTTTCCAGCACGCTTTGCCGCCTCCTGAACACGGTGCCAGACTTCAATTTTCTCAGAGGGCCCCGTAGTGATCGGTATCAATGTCTTTTCTGCAAATTCCCAAAACTCTCTATGGCGTCCGGCCCGCTCAAGAGCTCCTCCGAGTGATTCAGCCGCTGCAACCGCCGAAGCTCCACCTGCTGCAATGACTTTCGGGCAAACCTCACGAGCTCTCTCTGCCTGAGACAGAGCCTCGTAATAAGCGCATGCACCAGCAAGAATTTTCGGAGACTTTGGAGATGAAGGAAAGCGCGTGAGGTACATTCGCGCATAATTAACGGCCGCCTGCAATTGAAGACGACCTGCCGACATATCAATAATCTCAAGCATCGCATCAGCAACCAGCGGGCTTTTTGGAAAATCGGCAATCAGACGTTGGTAAGATTGGATCGATTTATCCATCTTTCCGGCCTTACGATTATTCACACCCGCATTGAACCAAGCCACATCTGCCTTTGAATAGGATCGGTCATTTCCCAACCGCTCAAATTCAAGCGCGGCTTGCTCATATTTTCCACCCGTTTCAAGTTCCTTTAACTCATCAAAACGATTGGAACGCTTAATTTCAATCAAACGCTTTCCAATCGGTCCGCCGGCGAGACCGGGAACAGCCAGCAGTTCACTGGTCAGATTAGACAGCTTTTTCTTGTCGTTTTTAGCCAGCAAAAGAAGAAACTCTGCCGCGACGGGCCCCTCCTTTTTGGTCGATCGCTCTTTGGCAAGAATCATGAGGCGCTTTTCAGCAGGAGCTACGTTATTCGTCTTAAGAAAAATTTCCGCCGTATCAATCTGACAATCCAACGTTCCAGGCTTTTTTGGAAAGTGAATCATATAATTGTCACAAACGTTCACATAATCCTGTAAATCTTTGGAAATTGGTTTCGCCGTCTGTTCGACTTTAAACTGCGAAGAACGCAAGGCAGTCATTTCTTTCTGCACCAAAAAATATGAAGATGTTCGCTGATATTCAAATGCCTTTTCAAACTTCTGTGGTTCGGCCGCCTTCAACTCTTTGCTCGCAGTAAATCCAGCAAAGGTTTTTTCAGCCTCCCGATACTGATCCCGCGCATAGAGAAGTTCACCGAGAAAAAAACGGACTTCCTGAGATTCTTTGCGCATTGGATAAGATGCGAGGTAAATTTTGTAACCCTTGATCGCTTGTTCAAGGTAGTAGGCACTTTTGTCTTTTTGACCAAGAAAATGCATTTTCTTGGCGTACGTATACCCAACATTATGAATCTTTTCCTGTAACTCTTTGAGCTCAGCAGCCTGCGCGTTCATCTTTGACCAAGCTGAATCCGGACCGAAGGCTTTGTTCAGCTCGGCCACTTCCTTCCACAGCAGAGATTTGTCGCTTTTAAGGTTCGCAGTATCAATAATTTGAATTTGTAGCTCTGCTGCCCGCAAATCATTTGAACGGCGAGCGATATAGGATTTCAGGACACGAACACTCTCATCATACTCACCCTTGTCCTGCAAAAGGGAAGCCAAGCGATTGAAAAGATCACCGGCAATCTTTTCGGTTGCGTTTTGGGAGATATAGTCCATAGCTTCATCGATCCGCTTAAGCTCAACAAAAGCAAGCAATGAATCACGCACCGCCTCATCCTTGAGCCGCACGCGATTCGCCTTTCCAGACCCCTCTGCAGACTTTGCAAGACTGACAACCAGTTTCCATTTATCAATAGCCTTGGCGTACTGTTGGAGATTGTAATAGCACCAAGCTATCTTAAATTCCGAGTAAGGACGCACCGCTGCGCGCGTATAACGAACAACCTCATTAAACGATGTCAAAGCCTTCTGAAAATCGAGTTTCGCGAAGTAATATTCACCCAACGCATGATGAGCATCAGCAACACGGCGGCTGTTGGGAAATTTTTGAACCAAGCGGCTGTAATACTGAGCAGCCTCTTTTGACTGACCCAATTGATCAAATGCATAGGCCAACTGAAACGTCACCTCGTCAATACCGCGTCCTTGAGGATATTCGGTAATGAACTGCTGACAACGCTGAATAACCTTACTCGTCCACATCTTACTGGTGTTCATGGAAAATTTAGGTTCAACACCACGACGGCCACCCTCATCCCATCTTTTCCACGCCGTGTCATAGCCTCGCGTTTCATTAAAAAACGTCAAAATGGCTTTTTGATGTAAGGTTTCGATAAGGCGCTTCATCAATTCTGGCCGTTGCTCGGATTTTCGCGGGAGTTTGGCAATCAAGGGTTCCATGCCGCGAATCTCGTTATCCAACGCGGCCGCAAGATTTTTTTCCAGTGCAAGCGTTTCAAATTCACTTCGGTTGAGAGCGCCTCCGCGATCTTCGCGCTTTTCTCTTTCTGATTTTCCTTTGCGTCTCTTAATTTCAACTTGATTATCTGTTCGTTCTTTGACCTGAACCTGTTGAGGCGCGGAATTAACTTTCGACTGTCCAGCCCCCCCCAAAGAACCCACAGCGGCCTGCGCATGGCCAGAACCCAAAATGATCAACAGCAGAGAGGCCTGCAAGCCCATCATTTTCGTCATTTTGATTTACCCTTCTTTACAGCGCCATTGCACTTAGAATCAATATTAAAAACGTATGCACCGAGCTCATCTTCCCAATATTCGCCCTCGAAAGGCCAGTATTCGAGCTGCTGCTTAAGATTTAAAGGGCGCATTCCCTCGCCCCAATCTGTTTTATCGGCGCCACCTGGATCGCCCTGATACTCTTCTCTGATGGTATCCGTCACAATCGCTTGTCTCTCGATATTGATCAGCCTCGTCTGATTACTGAGATCCTGAAGATATCGAAAAAGCTGAAGTGCATGGTCAAATGCATGCTGTCCGGTGCGCTCTGCGGTTGCGGTTCGCAATTCGGAAAAATAATCCTTAAGAACTTCTGAGACAGCATCAAGACGACTACCACGAGTTCTCAAAAGAGATTTTTCACGATCGAGATTCCGCACAACAGTTTGGCCTTCCTTAAAAGCCTCGGTACGGCTGACCGCATCAACAATATCAACTGCTGCCGTGAATTCCTTCAGCGTCTTAGTGTTGCTATAACTCGCGACAAGATCATAGAAAGCCGTCGATTGACCTTTGTAGGTTTTCAGCAAGCGATTAAGATCAGAAAACTTCGGCTTATAACGGTCCTGAAACTGCTTCAATGCTCTATCCACTTCAGCCACTCGGCAAAGTCGCAAATAGGTGATCGCCTGCAAGATATAGGTTTCAGGATAAAATCGGCGCTCAAAGAATGGAGAGGTAATCGTATGAAGATTACCAAGTGTGTTGTTGTGCTTCTGAATCATGAAAAAGCCATAAGCACCTTCGAACAATCCTTGCAGCCACAAGTCAGAGTCGCGAGGTATCTTAGAATAATTTTCGAACGATGCCCTGTATTCCTTCCGCTCATAGTAAACGCGACCCAAATTAATCGTCGCGAGTAAACGAATCTTTTCACTACTCGTTCGCTGAGCCCGCTTAAATGAATCAAGGGCAGAGTCTGTATTTTTTAGAATCGAATATATGATACCCAAGTAAAACTGTGCAAAACTGTAATAGGGACTGCCCGCTGGAACACGCTCCAGTTCGGCTTTTGCACGAACTAAATTGCTTGGATTTTGAGGCCCGACGTCAAATGACTCAAGCCCCTTGTAGTAGTGATAAAAGCCTTTGGCTCCCGGCGGGATTTCCATTTGATCGGCTTTCACTTGAAAAAGCCCGGATATTCCAGCGCGCCCCAATGGGACACGTGAATTAAGATCGCTCAGCGATTCCAGCGCACCACGAAAATGCTTGCCGCGAGGACCAAGATTGACCAAGCGACTGTAAAAAAAAGCAGCTGCGTAGGGAAAACCTGCTACCTTCAAGGAATGGGCTAACCCCATTTCCGCATCCTGCTTAACTTCTCCTGTTGAGCTCGTAACAACTTGGTAAAATATTTTAGCGGCTGTGAGATTATCACCGCTCCTCTGAGCCCGAAGAGCGGCATCCATCATGCCATTGGCTGAAGCCGATGCAACAAAGAACAACGAAACTAGGCTCACAAGAGAATTTCTGATCTCTTTGCGTGTCAGGAAAGAATAATTTGTCTGTCGCTTCCGAACAGTCATTTCAATTCCAATCAAAAATAGTAGCTCGCTCCAAACGACAACGTCACACTTTGATTAAATCCGTTTTTTTCATAGTTCGCGATAAAGAAATCTCGCAGATGCCAATTTAATGATGTCGTTTTGTTAAGAAAAAATCGTTGACCGGTGCCAATATTAAAATGCATCGGAGTGTATGGATTTGGCGGAATACGAGTCTCATTCGCGTCTAGGGTTCTGCAGCCCTGCTCACGAAGGTTAATATTGGCTGCACCGGCACCAGCCATAAGAAACCAGTCAAAGTACACGACATCTCCGCTCGAAAGCTGATATTTTCCATATATCGGAGTTGCTGACACTCCGCCCCCGTATATTTGCTTGAACTCATCAACACGCGGCTCAATACCGAATTTGGAGCCTAACTCCACGCAATCCGTTTTGTTGATCGTAATGCCAATTGCACCTTCGCCAAAAAGTTCCAGCCACTCAGTGATATGCAATCCCAACTTTGCAGCCGGAAGGTAAACGTAGGTATAAGTCTTGTTCATCATCGCACCAATATTGGCGCCAATCTCAACACGCATCGACTTTTGAAAATACTTCGGGCGAATAACTCTGATTTCAACGTTATCGAACTGAGATTTTCCTTCCTCTTGAGCAAAAGCAAGTTCAGGCAGCATTGGGAATAAAGCTGCTCCAATGATTGACATGCGCCTGAGGACCTTCATATCAGTTCACATCCCTCTTCTGAACCACAAACTTCCAAGCAATGAATTCCGCTTGCTGAGCGGAGGCCAGCACACGCTTAATAACTCTGTACGGTATCACCTTGTCTGATTCCATAATCAGCGTTGAAACATCAGCATTACTGAGCCCCAGATTTTTCTGCCGATTCTTAAGAATCTCATTTTGCGCCCTTAGTTTTTTGAATTCGTCATAAGCGGCCCGAATGGCGCCTTGACCATCCTTTTTGAAAGCCTCAACAACATCGGAGGCATTAGCGGCCAAAGGAATTTTTAATCCACCCTGGATCAGAATCTCTGACTTTGTGACCGAAACCGTAGCTGCAGAATCAAGACTGAGCTTGACGGCCGAAACGGGCAATTCCAAATTAGCATTCGCCTCTGAACTCTCCCCACTCACCGAAAAATTCATCAACAAAAAAACGATGAGAATACTGAAGACATCCAGCATCGGATAAAGGTTCAGAGAAAATGACTCTTTACCACCGGTTTCTACGCCAGCCATTTAAACCTCAATCTGCAAAAATCACGTTGCCCAAGACGATCTTGGTGACCAAACTCGTAGGGTCAACACCTGTTGGAAACTTATAATCAGCCGGAAACGGAATGGGTGCACGATTCGCACGCAACTCTCTTACAGCATCCAAGACCATGACCAGCTTTTCATAATCAACGTCTTGCTGCGTGAAGATTGTGACTTTATCAAATTTAGGATTTTCCTTGCGAATCTCGTATATTTTAGCTTGAATTTTATCAAGCCCCTCGTCTGTTAACGGAACTTCAAACTCATCCTGCACCGTTGAAAGTGCGGTTGTTGCCTGTTGATATTTAACCTTCGTTACATCAACTGTGATATTAACTGTCTTCTCAATCGTTTTATCAAGTTCTTCTTGTTTTGGAGGCGGCTGACTAGACAAGAACGGAACTTCAATTCGGATCTGACCCGTGGCTGAAAAAACAGAGGTCGCCAAAAGAAAAATGATGAGAACAGAGAAGAGGTCGAGCATCGGCGTTACGTTAACGTCGAATGCTGTCGCAACCTGCTTTCTCTTTTTAAACCTGAACCGGCTCATCCCGGAATCCTCGCAATTAATCGTTGGAAGATTTTGAGGCCAAATTCGTTCGACGCATTTGAAGGAGTTCTATAAGCTTAGCAGCAAATTCATCGGTGGTTTCTGTCGTTTGGTTGGCCTTATAAGTCAACAAACCATGAATAACCATCGCAACTAGGGCAGTGCCCAAACCGAATCCCGTTGCATACAACGCGTGCGAAATACCCTCAGCCAGCCTTGTTTGCTTTGCCGCGCCTGTCAGAGTTGCAACAGCACCGAAAGAGGTAATCAAACCAGCAATCGTTCCCAACAGACCCAAAAGAGTGGTGATATTCGCGAGTGTCCCAAAATAGGTCAAATACCTATTGACCAGTGGAAGACGTTCAAGCGTTGCACTTTCAATCGCGTTCTGAGTTTCTTCAGCCGTACGGCTCGCACTTTGCAGGCCTTTTTTCCAAACCCGTGGAAGAATTTGCTTTGCTGGTTGGCGCTCACAGAGACGAATTGCGCCTTCAATCTGATTGTTTGCTACCTGCTTGTAAATTTCTGCCCACATACCACGCGCATTCGGGGTATCGAAAACAAAAAACAGCAGCCAACTCCTCCATAAGCCCAGCGCAATCACGCAAATGAAGAAGCCAAGGATTACGTACATAATCAAACCACCAGCAGAAAATGCGCGCTGAATAAATTCCATGCCAATCCTCCCGAAGCACGTGAGCAATTTCATTGAAGAGTTTAGGGATCTTGTCCTTTGAGAGTCAATGTTACGTTATTGGCCGTCAAAATTCAGTCCATTGTTTTAGCTTCGTGTAGACCTCACTTAATTGCGACTCTGTCGGCGTTTCGTGTTTCATCAAGATCTGACCCTCTCTCGAAATCAACCAACACGTGGGAACTTTCGGATTTTTTAACTGATCGACAAAATCGGTTTGAGCTAATCCAAAAAGGTACTGAGGTTTCGTCAATGCCGACCAGGCCGCGATGTTCTCAACAGTATCGTGTGAGAATGCGGAGACTGCTGCAATTTTGTATCGATTGAAAAAATCGTGATGCTTCGCAAAAAACTGGTGAATGTGATCACTTTGGCGGTTCCATGTTCCAACCACACAAAGATAAGAAAAACGCCACATGCGAGGCTCAAACAATTGCCCCTCTTTTCGTCCCGGAGGGAGAATTTTAAGAGACGGAAGTGAAATTCTCCGTGAGTAGGGTTCTGGGTTTGGAGTTGCCTTGGCCCCAACCGGAACTGCGGGGGACTCAGACGAGGATCCGGAGGATGCGGCAAAGACAGTGCGGCTTGGAATAGTCATCAGGATTAAATGCACCAAGCAAACAAGAACAGTCATTAGGTTCATAGGCAAAGACTCCTGACATTGAGTCGGCAAATTAATTT
>Ga0315901_10009507_pt1 | contig 11182 bp, 10 predicted proteins | sample LakEriMetagenome_10_FD_203761 | JGI IMG/M metagenome (GOLD analysis project Ga0315901, IMG submission 203761) | Freshwater fungal communities from buoy surface, Lake Erie, Ohio, United States - Buoy 2 MA116 | ecosystem: Environmental > Aquatic > Freshwater > Lake | place: USA: Lake Erie, Ohio...
GTTCCAACTACACTTTCGTGGAAGGGTCGATTGCCGACTCTGCATTAGTGAATCGGCTGATCACCGAGTTCCGGCCGGACGTCGTCGTTCATACGGCGGCTGCATACAAGGACCCCGATGATTGGATAACGGACGTCGAGACGAACATCCGTGGAATGGTCAACCTCGTTGATGCGGCACGCAAGAACTCGGTGGCGCGATTCGTGTACTTTCAAACCGCACTCGTGTACGGCGTGAAACCGGAAGAGAATCCCGTAACGCTCCAGCACCCGCGGCGAGTTGACAACTCGAGTTATTCGATCTCCAAGGGGGCTGCAGAGGACTATCTGACGCTTTCGGGGCTGGACTACGTCACCTTCAGGCTTGCCAACGTTATCGGCCCACGCAACGTGTCGGGGCCGTTGCCGATCTTCTACCAAAGGCTCAGCGAAGGAAAGAAGTGCTTCGTGACGCCGGCCCGGCGAGATTTCGTTTACGTCGGCGACCTTGTAAAGGCTGTCGGACAGGCAATTCAAGGTGTTGGACATGGTGCATACCATTTTTCAAGTGGTGGTGACGTGCCAATCGTCGACCTGTACAACGCGGTTGTTAAGGCCATGGGGATACGTGATTATCCCGAACCGGAACGGCGCGCACTGAGCCCGGATGATGCGCCATCAATTCTGCTCGACCCTTCACGTACGTTCGCTGACTTCGGAGAGATCAAGTTCACACCGCTCGAAACAACGGTGTGGAACGCCGTGAAGTACTACCAGGAATTCGGTGCCGTCCAGGGCTATACGCACCTGAAAGCAGAGTAGCTATGCGTCTCCTCGTGACCGGTGGCGCGGGATCGCTGGGATCAAACCTCATTGAGCACGTCGCAGCCCGTTGCGAGGCGGTCATGGTCATTGACAACTTCGCCACCGGCAAACGTGCGTCGTTATTGCCGCAACCGAACTTGGAGATCGTAGAAGGAAGCATCACCGACGCCGAGTTGGTGGAAAATGTCTTTCGGCGATTTGCACCAACCCACGTCGTCCACGCCGCAGCCTCGTACAAGAACCCCAAGGAATGGGTTACCGACGCCGAGGTGAACGTAGTTGGAACCATCAATGTCGTTCGGGCAAGCGAAGCGGCGATGGTGAAGCGATTTGTGAACCTGCAAACGGCGTTGTGTTATGGACGGCCCACTACCGTGCCGATACCGGTCGAGCATCCGACGGCGCCCTTCACGAGTTACGGAATTTCGAAAACCGCCGGTGAGGCGTTTGTGGCTGCGAGCCAACTGTCGTGGGTGTCGTTACGACTGGCCAATGTCACCGGTCCACGGTTGGCGATCGGACCGATACCGGCCTTCTACAAGAAGTTGAAGTCGGGTGAGCCATGCACGGTGTCGACTGCGATTCGAGACTTCTTGGATATGTGTGATTACCTGAACCTGATGGACCGTGTTCTGGAAGACAGCGAAACCGGGCTATTCAACGTGTCGACAGGTGAAGGCCACACGATTGAAGAAGTGTTTCGTCTCGTAGCCAAGCATGTCGGGTTGGCGGGTGCGCAACCCGCTGCGATCGTCGAGCCCGGAGATGATGATGTCGCTGCCGTCGTCTTGGATCCCACACGCACGATCGATGCCTTCAACTGGTCGGCGAGCGTTGGCTTCGAGGAGACAATTTCGCGAATGCTGCGTTGGTACGACAAACATGGAGTGACAGACGTATACAGCCACTTACAGGCCAAACAATGACGTTCAGCAGGGAGTTCGACGGGGCAACGGTATTGGTGGTCGGCGGAGCGGGCTTCGTCGGCAGCAATTTGTGCCATCGGTTGCTCACGAGCGACCTGCAGTCGCTGGTCATCGTCGACAACTTTTTGTCGGCGGAGAAAGTCAACGTGCCCGAGGACGCTCGAGTGCAGCTGATCGAAGGGTCGATTGCTGACGATCATGTTCTCCGCCAGTTGCCACATGGGATTGACTATGCGTGGCACCTGGCCTGCTACCACGGCAATCAGTCGTCAATTGCCGATCCGATCGCTGATCACGACAACAACACGATCACGTCGCTGAAGCTGTTTCAGTTACTCGGCAGCCGAGACTCACTGAAAAAGGTCGTGTATGCCGCTGCGGGGTGTGCGGTGGCGGAGAAGACCCACGGCGACCCAGTAGAGACCCCGGAGGACGCACCAGTCTCACTGTTTCATGACAGCCCTTATTCGATTTCAAAACTCGTCGGTGAGATGTACGGCAATTACTTCTTCACCCGTTACGGGATGCCTTTCGTGAAGGCTCGATTTCAGAACGTCTACGGACCGCGCGAGATCCTCGGTGCGGGTCGATGGCGGGGAACTCCGGCGACGGTGTGGCGCAACGTCACACCGACATTCATCTGGAAGTCGATGTACGGCGAGGCGCTGCCACTCGACAATGCGGGCCAAACAGGCCGGGATTTCATCTATGTCGACGACATCTGCCGGGGGCTCATTGCGTGTGCTCTGGCGGGGAAACCCGGTGAGGCATACAACCTGGCGACCGGGCGCGAGATCCTTATTCGTGACTGGGCAGCCAAGATCAACGAGATCACCCGGAACCCCACGCCCGTGGAACTGAAGCCGGCCCGCCCGTGGGACAACTCGGGTCGACGATACGGTTCGACCAGGAAGTCAACAGACGAGATCGGATTCACTGCCGAGGTAGCTGCTGATGAAGGTTTGCGGCGAACAGTGCAGTGGACGCAACAGCATCACGACCTCATTACCCGGACAATGAGTCGACACGACGCCGAAATGCATGCAATAGGTGAGCGTTAGCTCCCAACGTCAATTTGGCTGAGTTCAACTTGGCGACGGAATGCCGGTAGTTCACTCATCAACCGAGCAAAGGAACCCTTGCCGGCGACCGTTCCTTCATTGAGATAAATCACCTCGTCAGCCCTCTGCACGGTGGAGAGGCGGTGAGCGACGATCACCACGGTTGCAGTACCGCGGAGAGAGTCAATCGTTTCGTATATCTGGCGCTCGGTCTCCATGTCGAGAGCACTCGTCACTTCGTCGAGAACAAAGAAGTTGGCGTCGGCGTACAGTGCCCGGGCTAGACCGATTCGCTGCTTTTGGCCACCCGAGAGAGTCGTTGCATCTAGAGGTGTGTCGTCATCGACACGTTCGGCGAAGTCCGGCAATCCGGCGTGTATCAGCGCTGTGCGAATCCGGTGACGCTCAATGCCGTGGTCAGACCACTGCAGAGCAACGTTGTTTCGCAAGGGGATGCCGGCGATATGGGTGTCTTGCGGAACGTAGGCCGTTCGGATCATGGGTGACACTCGAACGACACCTTGTTGGGGCACGTGGAGGCCGAGGAGGAGATCGACCAGCGTGGTCTTTCCCGCACCCGAGGGCCCAACGATCGCGTACTGGCCACCTCGTCGGAGCACGATGGAGACGCCATCGAGCACACGGTTGACTGACAGATGGACCAGTGAAGTGGGAGCGTACGTGAATGAAGCATGCTCTAGTTCAATCACATTTGCTTCATCGTGTGGTGCAGGAAACGAAGGAGTTTGCACGGTGATAAAACGAGTGAGTGCAAGACGTGCAGTCGGGAGAAAAGCAAGAATGGCGAGAGTGAGAGCCTGAATGCGGTTGACGATAGGCAGCAATCGAAATCCAGCCGCGACGAACAACGACGTCGCTGCAAGTGCCGCAGGTGGACCGGAGACTAGGTACGTTGTACCGCCGACGACGAGCAATCCAAGGGCCAGTACGACCTCGAGGAAGTAGCGGGGCAGGGTAGCGACAAAGGTCTGCATCGCCCGCGCACGGGTGAGGCGCGAACGAAGCTGCACTGCAGCACGCAGGATGTCGGATGCGGAATCATCACTCAAGATCCGGCGTAATCCTCTGCCGTCGGCCAACAATTGGTAGACGTGATTGGTTCGAGTGACAAGTTCTTCGCCGATAACAGTCGAGCGCCGTGACAAAACAAGTTGCTGAACGATGGCGACGACAGCGAAATAGACCAGTGCAACAATTGCAGTGAGTGGCTGGTAGACAACCAATGCACCGAGAATCGCGACTGCAGTGAGAGCCTCGCACGGGATGGTGACGGTATGGAAGATGACAAGGACGAGTTCCTTCGGACCGCGGTCGACGGAATTGTGAAAGTCGCCCAAGCCGTCGGATGACAGGCGCGTGCGCGGATTCATCAGCGTCGTCAATGCGCGCTCGCCGAGCCGTGTTTCTTCAGTGGCGCCTTGGCGAAGTGCAACGTACGTACTCACCGTCGACAGGATGCTGCGCAGGCAAAAGAGAAGCAGAATCAGCAACAGAGACGTCGCCGTCGTGTTGACGACGATCTGCGAGGATCCGGGCAGTTCACCCAGATTGAAAACGCGTGCAAGGAGAAACAAGGCGGCAGCGTCGAGAGCTGCAAGAAGTACCAGTGAGACGCCGTAGAGCGCCAAAACTATGCGCCCGCGGCGCGTGAACAGCCGCAGGCCGTCGCGAACGAGCGACCACACATCCCTCATGAGAGGAGTTGGTCGGCGACACGCACCGTCTCGAGCCCTTGGGCCACGGTGACAATGCCGTCCGGACGACCCGTGCGGACCGCATCACGGAAGGTTTGATGTTCGACAAGTAGCGGCTCGGTTTTCGTCAGTGCGAATCGCAATACGTTGCCTTCCGATACGCCGCGAAACGACGACACACCGTCCCACGAACCACCTTGTGTGCCGTTCTCATAGAACGTGAGATCGGCCGTGAGGGTATCGGCGACGAGAGCGCCGTGCTCACCGATGACCGTGGTGCGGCGTTCCTTGAACGGGGACAGCCAATTGACGAGGTGGTTGACGATGATGCCGCCCTCGAGTTGGCCGATGGCGACGAGCATGTCCTCGTGATTGCGGCCACTGCGGTGTGCCGTATGGGCGGCAACCGAAACATAGGGGCGTTGCATGATCCACATCGTGAGGTCGATGTCATGTGTGGCGAGGTCTTTGACGACACCGACGTCGGAGATGCGGGCCGGGAACGGACCCTGACGGCGGGTGGCGACCTGAAACACTTCGCCGAGGAGGCCCTCGGCAATTTTCGTGCGCATCGCCTGGATCGCGGGGTTGAAACGTTCGACGTGGCCGACTCCGCCAATGAGATTGCGCTCGGCAAAGGCATCGACGATTCGTTGTGCCTCTGCAGTAGTCGTGGCGACGGGCTTTTCGATGAGTGTGTGGACACCATTGGCAGCAAGTTGTAGCCCGAGTTCGAGGTGAAATGCAGTTGGTGCAGACAACACGCAGTAATCGATTCGGGTGGCGATGAGGGAGTCGAGTGACACGTGGACGGGGACAGTTCCGAGAACCACGGAGTCGGAGAGTGCGGGGTCGAACACCCCGACGAGCTCGACGCCCTCGAGCTGGCTGAGAATGCGCAGGTGGTGGCGGCCCATGACGCCGAGGCCGACGATGCCGGCGCGAAGGTTGGTCACGAGCCGGCTCCGGCGACGGCGTTGACGACCGACACGATCTTGTCGAGTTGACGTTGCTTCAACGCAGGGTGGACGGGGAGTGACAGGCAACGCGCGGCAACGTATTCGGTGTTCGGCAAATCGTCGGGGCGGCGGAACGAGTCGAGACGGTGGATAGGAGTGGGGTAGTACACGCCCGAGCCGACACTATTGTCGGCGAGTTTCTTGGCGAATGCATCGCGATCGTGGTCGGGGATGATCACCGTGTACTGGTGCCACACGTGGACTGCCTCAGGTGCAACGTGTGGAACGATGACGTTGCGCAAATGGCGGGACAAGAAAGCGGCGTTGTCCTGGCGGGCTTTCGTCCACGACTCGAGCTTGCGCAGCTGCACACGGCCGATCGCCGCATGAATGTCGGTCATACGGGTGTTGAAGCCGACGACCTCGTTGGCGTAACGCTTTTCCATGCCCTGGTTGCGCAGAAGGCGCACCGAGCGGGCCACTTGCGGATCGTGCGTGGTGACCATGCCTCCCTCACCCGAGGTCATGTTCTTCGTCGGGTAGAAGGAGAATGACGCAGCAATACCGAAACTACCGACCGGCGTGCCGGCCCAGGAGGCACCGACGGCCTGAGCTGCGTCTTCGAACAGCAGCAGGTCATGCGTTGTTGCCAATTGTTGCAACTCGGTCATGTCGGCCGACTGGCCGTATAGGTGCACCGGCATGATCGCGCGGGTGCGGGGTGTGATGAGAGTCGCTACGTGCATCGGGTCGATGTTGAAGGTGCGTCGATCGATGTCGGCGAACACGGGTGTGGCGCCCGCAAGACACACCGCGTTCGCAGTTGCGGCAAAGGAAAACGACGGAACGATGACTTCGTCACCGGCGCCGATGCCGGCGGCGAGAAAAGCGAGATGCAGTGCCGAGGTGCCGGAGTTGACGGCGACGCATTCGGCCGAGTTGACGACTGCGGAAAATTCGCGCTCGAACGCGGCGACTTCGGGACCCTGGGCGAGCATGCCCGAGCGCATCACCTTCATGACTGCACGGCGTTCGGCCCGACCGACGAGCGGCTGTGCGGCGGGGATCATGCCGACAACTCCGTCACGACGTCGTCGATAATGCGGTAGGTGCTCCCGGTCGCCGGGCAGTGCCACAGTTCGGGATCGTGCGTGTCAACGACGAGACGATGTCCGCTGCGCCCCACCCAGCCGATGCGACGGGCGGGGTTGCCGTGGACAAGCGCGAAAGGCGCCACATCACGGGTGACGACCGACCCGGCACCGACGACCGCCCACGCACCGATGGTCACCGGGGCGATACATACGGAGTGCGCGCCGATCGATGCACCCTCGTTGACGACGACACCGACGGGGATCCAGTCGGATGCGGATTTCAATGCACCGGTCGGGGTGACGGCGCGGGGGAAACGGTCATTCGTGAGCACCACGTTGGGGCCGATGAAGACGCCGTCGGCGAGACGGGCAGGTTCGTAGACGAGGGCATGATTCTGGATCTTGCAGGCGCGACCGACGTGAACGCCGATGCCGATGTATGCACCTCGACCGATGATCGCGTCGTCGCCGATGACCGCGTTCTCACGCACCTGTGCATCGTCCCACACCTTCGCCGACGCGGCAATCGTGGCTGTCGGTGCGATGTCGCCGCGGCGAATACTCGATGTGCTCACCTCGACCCCTTCGACATGCGGAAACAGACATTCAGGGTACATCGCACCCTGTTTTCGCGATGCTATGACGCCGACTGAAGTGACGGCCAGGCGATCTGCGGCACCCGAACATCTCCGATGAAGGCTGCTGCCTTCCGGCCCTGACCTGATTCTCGGGTGTCCGTTGCACAGGACCCGACCGTCACCTCACTCGACGACGTGACGTTCTCACGCTATTGGCGTTGTGGTCATGCCGATAGCGTCGGCATGCGTTCCGGTACACGGTTGCCACCGGAACGTCGTGGTGCAGCCAGGAGGGGTGCGAGAGCGGCCGAATCGGCGCGCTTGGAAAGCGCGTGAGGTGAAAGCCTCCGTGGGTTCGAATCCCACCCCCTCCGCCACCAGCCCCTATTTGCGGGCCAACGTGCGGTTATCGCTTTGGGTCGAGTCGGTGGTGGAAGCGCAGAGTGGCGAGCATGAGCACCTTGGCGATGAGCACGATCGAGCGCGCCGACGACGATGTCGAATTGCCGTGCAGTCGCGGGGCGAGCGCGGCCGGGATTTCGACGATGCGATACCCGGCGCGCCCGGCCGCAACCACCGCCTCGAACGTGTCGCCCAGGTAGTACGACGAGAAGTGTCGGGAAAATTCGCCGAGCAGAGGTTCGTGGATCAGTCGGAAGCCACTCGTCGAGTCGGTGATGCGTGTACCCGCTGCTCGTGATGCTGCTCGTGCAAGCATCCACATCGCCAGCCGGCGCAGGGCGCCCGGCTTTAGTGATGCATCGGGCGACAAATAGCGGCTACCGATGACCATGTCGGCATCTTTCGTGGTGGCATCAGTGACGAGATCGGCGATTTGGTGAGACGGGTGCTGGCCATCGGCATCGACCTGGACGACGGCGTCGTAGCCGTGGTCGCGCGCGTAGGCAAAGCCGGCGCGCAGTGCGCCACCGACGCCGAGGTTGAGGACGAGGTGCAGCACATGTGCGCCACTCGCTTTCGCGATGGCGGCAGTGTCGTCGGTCGAGCCGTCACTGACGACGAGCACGTCGTAGCCGAGCGTGCGCAGGTTGGTCACGACATGTGCGATAGATGCGGCTTCATTCAGCGCGGGAACGACAACGAGAACCTTCATCGAAAGCTCCGAGTTTGAGACCGAATCACCGGTGCTCGTCAATGCGCTGACGAAGCCGGGCGAGTTCCTCGGTGAGGGTGCGATTTTGTTGCTGGAGACCGGAGATGGAGATGGAGAGCTGAATGGAAATGGCGAGAACGAGAACTGCGGCACCGACGGCGAGAAGGGCGGCCGGTGACACACCGAGTGCACGGGCAACCGGTGCGACGAGCGGAATGGCGATACCCGCAAACACACCGAGCGCTGCAAGCACGAGCCAGCCGACGGTGTAGCGGAAACTCAGGAGTTGACGCCGGGCGAGGCGAACGATGACAGCGGCAGCGATCACGCTTGCGAGCGCGGCAAGAAGCACCTGCAGGGTCTGTGTCGACACGCCCTTCAATCTATGAGAGGTATGAAGAGTAGAATTTCATGCGATGGCGACCGTTCTCGTCACCGGGGTCGCCGGCTTTATCGGGGCGCACGTCGGCGGGGCACTCCTGCGACTCGGCCACCGTGTAGTGGGGGTCGATGATCTGTCGTCGGGTGCGCGTGAGAACGTACCCGCAGGGGTGGAGTTCATTGCCGCAGATCTCGCGAGTGCCGATGCCCTGTCGAGCCTGCCGGGCACAGTGGATGCGATCGCCCATCTCGCCGGCCAGTCATCGGGGGAGATGAGCTTCGACAACCCGGTGGGAGATCTCGAACGCAACACCGTGTCGACGCTGAACCTGCTCCGATACGCGCGCGATTCGGGTGCACGGCGGATCGTCGCTGCAAGTTCGATGTCGGTTTACGGGGACGTTGCCGATGTGCCGACCACTGAATCGACGGTTGCCCGGCCGAAGTCGTGTTACGGAATCGGCAAACTCGCCGCCGAGCAGTACCTGCACGTATTCCGCAACGAGGTGCCGTACACGGCAATGCGAATGTTCAACGTGTACGGGCCCGGTCAGAACCTCGACAACCTGCGCCAGGGGATGGTGAGCATTTACGTCGCCATGGCTCTGCGCAGCGGGGTCATTGACGTGCGCGGTGGTCTCGATCGGTTCCGCGACTTCGTCCACGTCGATGACGTCGTCGCCGCATGGATGGCGGCGCTGTGCGAGAAGGAGCCGCTCAACGACGTCGTGAACGTGGCGACGGGTGTGCGAACCACCGTGCGGGAACTGCTCGACATCATCGTCAAGCTTGTTCCGGGAACGCAGGTGCGTGAGGTGACAGGAACCCCGGGAGATCAACTCGGCATCTACGCCGACATTTCCCGCGCACGTGGGGCGCTCGGGTGGGAACCCCGTATCGCGCTACGCGACGGTGTGGCCGGGTTCGTCGAGTGGGCGCGAGGCCGGTGAGTTCGCACCCACCGCACATCGTTGCCGACTGTGAGCGTCGTCGGCGCGAACTCACCGATCGGTACGTTGCCGCGATTGCATCGCTCGGTCGGGCGGAGATCGGCGGTTCCACGGTTGCCAACCTGCTCACCGTCGACGGAATCGACGCGTGGGCAGCGAGTTCGTTGCGCGAGAGCAGTTTGTGGGGGGATGAAGACTTTTTCGCTCGAGTCACTGCACTTGCAACCGGGCACGCCGCGAAATCGCGAAAGACAAAATCGATCCGCCGTGCGCGCGTCGAAGCACTGGGGTACGCGCTGCGTTCCTTGCTGCAGGTTCTCCGTAAGCGCGATTCGCGAGTGTCTCGGCGCGCGAGCGCTGCAGACGTCATCTTCGTCGATTACGCGACACGATCTCTGACTGCGACACCGTACGTATCGCCGTACTTCGGGAAGTTGGACGAGGTTTTGCGTAGCGACGACCGCATCGTCATGTGGTTGCACCTCACATCGAGTGGTACGCCGACATCGCTCACGCCTGACGAGCGCACATGGATGCACGCGGTGGCCGGTGACCCCGCGCATGGTTTCGTTCGCCAATTCGTCACCCCATCGGTCGTGCTCAGAGCGGTGCGCAGTTGGTCGACGATGCAGCGGTGCGCCCCACGGTGGAGCGAAGTCGTCGGTGCAGCGACCGACTCCGACATGCGCACGATCGTGCCTTTGTTGGCCAACGACTACGTGCGCAGCGTGCACGGAACGGTGGCGATGCGCACGATGCTGCTCGGTCATGCGCTACGCCGTGCAGTCGCGACCGTGCACCGTGATGCGGTCGTGATCCACCCGTTCGAGGGGCAAGGCTGGGAAACGCTGCTCATCAACGAGTGCACGGCACAGGATGTCACGTGCGTCTCCTACCTTCACACGATCGTGAAGCCGTGGGACGTACGTGCTCTCACTGCGCTGACGAGTGTGAAAGCTCAGCATGTCGTGGTGCACGGCGCTCACGACGAAGCGGAGATTCGTCGAACCGGATCTGCGGTTGACGTTGCGGAAGCTTTGCGTTACCAGCACCTCGCCCGGGCAGTCACCCGAACCACCGACTCGGATGCACCGGTGCTGTTCGTTGGTGGTGCCGATTGCGAGGAGTCGTCGCGCCTGTTCGACGCACTCGTCGCGGCCAACGGCGAGTTGCCGTCGCCGATGAACCTGTGGGTGAAGTGGCATCCACAATGCGCAGTTGCCGGAGACAACCGAGCCAACGTCACCGTTGTCAGCGACGCTCTCGATGCACTGTTCTCGCGGGTTCGCGGGGTGATTCTTGCGGCCACTGCGGCACCGCTCGACAGCTACCTGGCGGGTGTCCCCACCTGCAGCGTCGTTGCGCCGGGTGCCTTCTCGACGAACCCGCTCACCGGCGATGACACGTATTTCATCGCGGCAAATGCCACGGAGGCGATCGCGTGGATGGCCACCCGGCCGTCGGAGTCAACGTCGACAGCGAGCACGACGCAGCCGGGGCCCGATATTGGACGGTGGTTCGTCATCGATCCGGACTTGCCCCGCTGGCGGGCGTTGATCGAACGACTCGTTGATCAGCGCAGCGACGCGAGGTAAACCCGC
>Ga0315901_10009508_pt1 | contig 11182 bp, 7 predicted proteins | sample LakEriMetagenome_10_FD_203761 | JGI IMG/M metagenome (GOLD analysis project Ga0315901, IMG submission 203761) | Freshwater fungal communities from buoy surface, Lake Erie, Ohio, United States - Buoy 2 MA116 | ecosystem: Environmental > Aquatic > Freshwater > Lake | place: USA: Lake Erie, Ohio...
GCAACAAATATCGCCTCCGTAAGAGCTACACCTCAAGATACTACTATTTATAAGGTGGTGGTTTCGAAAAAGGGTTGTAAGGAGGAGAAAACAATTCGTATCAATGTAGATAATGTGAATTGCGGCGAACCAAATATTTTTGTCCCCAATGCCTTTACTCCCAATAATGATGGCAATAATGATATTCTTAAAGTGAGGGGTAGATGGATTTCAAAACTTCAATTTGTTGTCTATAATAGATGGGGACAAGAGATGTTTACAACCACAGATTTAAATAATGGATGGAATGGGATTTACAAAGGAAATGAGGTGGCTCCCGATGTTTATAATTACTTCCTTCAGGTTACTTGTTTGGACAATAAAATTTTCACGAAAAGAGGAAATACAAGTCTGATTAAATGATTTTTTATTTCATTAATTGATAATCATTGGAAAATGGCAGCCTCGGTTGCCATTTTTCATTTTTCGGACATATTACATTTTCACCCTGTTTTATATTAGATAAAATTCGTATATTTGTAATTAAATTGATGATAAGCCATTAAGGTCTTTTTGACCATTATCGAGAAAATGAAAACTACAAAATGGGGAGCTTAAACAAAAGTTGGTTTTACTCTTACGCAAATGATAAGTCAACCTATCGCTTTATTATTTTGTGTTTTTCCTTTTTTCTTTTCTCAAAATCCCTATTTGCTACCCATATTGTTGGAGGTGAAATAGGTTACAGGTGTCTTGGAAATAATAATTTTGAAATTACATTACGTGTCTTCAGGGATTGTTTTAATGCTGCTGATGGCGCTTATTTTGATGATCCGGCTACCATCGGTGTTTATAACAGAGAGGGTATTCTGCTCTCTACTTTCACATTAAGTCCTGTAGGTAATGATACGCTTAGTGAAAGTTCTGGTCCTTGTCTTACCATTTCCACGCCTGTTTGTGTACATACCACCATCTATAAGGATACCATAAATCTCTTGCCGAGGTTAGGTGGATACCGATTTGTTTATCAGCGCTGTTGTAGAAATCAGACCATTGTCAATATCATAAATCCTCTGGAAACAGGTGCCACCTTCGATATTTTGCTCACGGAAGCAGCCATGATAGATTGTAATTCAAGTCCTGTTATCAATTCCTGGCCACCTGTTTATGTATGTAATAACAGACCCTTACTGGTGAATTCAAAAGCTACGGATGAAAATTTTGATTCTTTAGTTTACAAATTCTGTACCCCATTTCAAGGAGCTACTTTTGCTATTCCACAGCCAGTTCCTCCTGATGGCCCTCCCTATGACACAGTGGTCTGGGTTAATCCTACCTATAATTTGTCAAATATGATGGGAGGAAGTTTCCCTCTTGTTATTGACTCAAAAACAGGAATAATGACAGGGGTGCCTCAAACATTGGGTCAGTTTGTCGTTGGTGTTTGTATCGAAGAATATGATAAAGTAACTAAAGCGCTACTATCAGAAACAAGAAGAGATTTTCAGTATAATGTGGTGAATTGCACAGGTTCCAATGCTGCCTTTAGTATGCCTGACAAAATTTGTAGAAATTCGGAAGTTACCGTTCTTCGGGAAAATCCTGAAGCAAGCACTTTCGAATGGTATTTAGGTGAAGGGGAAGATAGAGAACTGATTAGTAGGGATTTTGCCATAAAATTGAAGTTTAACGAAATTGGTTTTTATGTTCTTACCTTAATTACCGATAAAGGTCAGTTTTGTGAAAGTATTCAGACTCGTCGTTTTCAGGTTATTGGCACTGAGGTTGATTTTTCTATCAATAAACTGGATTTTCTTTGCGAAAATTTTTCTCGCTTTTCTTTAAATAATGTTTCTGTTACCAATGATGTAACTACCCCACAATATTTATGGACAGTATCCTTTGGAAAGAGTGTACTTACAAGCACACTGAAATCGCCAGTTTTTGATATTCCTTTAGGGTCCACTGGTAATATTTCTTTAATGCTTACTGCTTCAAATTGCGTGGATAGCTTATCCAGGGTGTTTACTACCAGTCCATCTTCAGGAAGTGATTTTAATTTATCCATAAATGATGTCGATCAATGCCTCGATTCACTGTTTCTAAAAGTAAATTCAAGCCTGCCCGTAAATGAAATTTTATGGTTGAATAATGAGGATAAGGTCATAGCTTCTGGTACCCCCATTTCTTTGTCCTGGTCTACAATCAGACCTTCCAAAGTAGTCGCCATAAATAATTTGGGTTGTAAAGATACTTTGATTCTTTCTCTTAATACTTTAACACATATCCCATTTAACCTTAATTATCCTGATTCTTTAGTTTTTTGTGATTCGTTAGCTAAAAAAATATCCCCAATCTTTTCAAACCCTCCGGCTCTTTTACGTTTTAAATGGACTTCCAATGAGAAGGGAATTTTAAATGATACATCTGCTGCTCCAACCTTTGGCTATCCATTATCAGCACATTTTGCGTATGTAGCTATGGTAAATATTTTGGGCTGTGAAAAGATCGATTCAGTAAAATTGATACCTGGAAAAATTAGTTTGTTACCTCCTTTTCCTCCTGATTCTATTAAAATATGTGCGAATAATGAGTTCAAATTAGAAATAAAAACCCTTTCTTCTCCTTATGAAAATAGATATTTATGGACGCCGGTAAATGTAATTAAAGAAGGGCTAGGATCTCCAGCCATAGTTATTTTGACGGACAAATCATTGAATCTACGCCTAAACATTACCAATACAGTGGGTTGTTCAATCAATAAGGATTTTAACTTAAATGCTCAGATATTCGATTCTGCTTTAGACACATTAATTACCGCATGTTCCCAGACTCCTATCGTTTTAAATCCAGGATTTAATCCATTATATACTTATCAATGGTCTCCAGGTTTAGGTTTAAGTAGTAATTCTATTGGAAATCCAATATTTTCATCTTCCGTAAGTAGAAATTATAAAGTAACTGTAACCAATCCATTCAATAATTGTAAAATAGTTAAGGAAGTGGTCGTGAAAAAGGGGTTACTTAACCAAATTAGCCTTGGAAATGATACGACTATATGTGATATTGATAAGTATTCTTTATCGGTCAATGGTTTGACAAATGGTGTTTCCTATAGTTGGTCAAAGGAAGCAAATTTTAATACAATCATTGGAACAGGAAAATTAGTTTCTACTGTTTTAAATCAAGGATTAAATACATTTTTTGTAAAAGCAACAGATACGATTGGTTGTGTTTTGACAGATTCTATCCAAATCAGGTTATCTTCTATAATGGCGACCATGCCGTCTTCTCTCGTCCTTTGTAAACAACCAGATACTGTTGCAATTAATGTAAAGAACTTGGATTCCCTTCAAATATTAAGTTACAATTGGTTTCCTAAAGGAGGAACATTCCAGAATCCGCTGAATAGTGCAGAGGGTAAATTTTTAATGCGAGACTCGGGTAGAGTTAGCGTTTTCCTTCAAAATCAATATGGATGTAGAAAAGAACTCAATACGAAGGTTTCTCTTTCAAATAATGGAATCCCAGTAACCTTTTCAGCAGGTAGAGATAGTTCTTTATGTGCACATGGAAGTATTGAAATTAAAGTAAATACTAATATTTCGGTACAACCAACCTGGTCGAAATCACCAAATTTTAATACTATTTTATCAAGAGGAGATAAAATAAACTATACCCTTGAACGGGGTATAAATACGTTATACGTTAGAGGAGAAAATACAGATAAATGTGTGTATCTGGATACTATCAAATTATTTGTATTTCCTATTGCAGCTTCTTTGCCGGATAATTATTCTGTTTGTTTACCCTCGGATACTATAAATATTCAGGTAACTGATAGGGATACTTCTCAGTTTTTAAATTATTTGTGGGCACCAAATGGGGTAATTAAATCTGATCCTTTAGAAGGTCCCATCGCTTTGGCTCAGATCACAAAAGATACTACAGTATCGGTTTTATTAATGAATAAGTATGGGTGTGAATCTACGCTTATCACAAAATTAACCCTAATTAATCCTGAAGTAAAACTATCAGCAGATGTCGAAACATTAATTAAAAACAAGGGAGATAAGGCTGTCATAAAAGTCAGTGGATGTGAAGGCTGTCAGTATATTTGGTCTCCTTTTAATACCCTGAATAGTTTAACAGATAGTATAGTTATTGCCATGCCTAATGATACAACTATTTACAAGGTAATTGCCAGTAAAATGGGGTGTTCTGTTACAGGAACCATAAGAATTAACGTCGATGATGTTCAATGTGATGAGCCAAATATCTTTGTTCCTAATGCATTCACACCGAATAATGATGGTAATAACGATGAGTTGCTCGTAAGAGGACGTTGGATAACTTCCCTTCGGTTTGTGGTATATAATAGATATGGACAGGAGCTGTTTACCACTAATAATCAGTTAGAAGGTTGGGATGGCACATACAAGGGCAAAGATTTGGGTCCCGATGTTTTTGGCTACTATCTTACTGTTAGGTGCCTGGATGGTGGAAATTTTGCCAAACGTGGAAACGTAACGTTAATTAAATAAGACGTTGTATATTTGCAAAAATTCTCAATAAGGTGCTGAATAGATTTTTAATTTTTACTTTGTTTTTATTGCCTTGTTTTAAATTGTCTGGACAATGTACGTCGGTTAAAATAGAAACAGATGCATTTGATAGTACGAGGGTGATTTACGATAAACCTTTAAACATTGGCGGGTTGGTCACTTCTAATTTTGAAGTGGAAGAGGGAAATAAAATGGTGGAGGAAGCTAAATTATTAGTTTCTTATGCCGAAAATGATTCAATTGAGTCGTTTTTTCTTACCCTGGCTTTAATGGAATGGGAATATCAGGTGCTCGAAGCAGGAGAAAATGTAATGCTTCTGCTAGAGAATGGTAGTATTTTAAAGCTAAATACCGTTGAGGATAGGGGAACGCTGGATAAAAAAACAAACATGAGAAGATATGAGGCAGTCTGTGTCCTTCCCATCGATTTATACTATGCCTTGGCTCATTTCAAAATGGATAAAATCAGGTTACAATATAAAAGTGGCATAAAAAGAACCGTTTCTTTGTTTATCGAACAACAAAAAAAGTTTCAGCAAATCATCCGTTGTGTAGGAGAAGCAGCTGGAGTAATGCCTGTTAAGCCTTAAATTTATTTATTTGTAGGCTTTTATCCAGGAAAATGCCATATTTTCCATAACCTTCTGTAGTTCTGATTGGTTATCTTGTTCGTTCCCAAGACTTGTTAATGAAGGTAGGTTCTTTGCGTAATAAAGTTGTTGATTTGGCATTTCTGTCAATGTACTGGCACAAATTCTGGCGTAAGGGAAATCGGGATCAACCTCAAGCATGATGTCAGAAATAAAGCGGACTACTTTTTTGTAGGCTAGAAAAAATCCATTTTTATTTTCTTCGGTTACTTCCTTAATTCTATATACTTTATCCGCTTGACTTACCATGATACTATGCAAGATATCTTCATCAATGTAGGAAATTTCATCATTCTTCGTCATACTATCTAGTATGCCGGCTATGGCAATTTTTAATTTTTCAGTTGGAGAAGTAATATTTTCTAATTTATTTTGAATACTAACATACATATATTCCCAGTACCAATTAGATAAATAAACCAGAAGCAGGTGTTTGTTTTCGAAATATCTGTAAATAGATGCTTCTGTTGAATTTATTTTAGCAGCTAATTTTTTAAACGTAAAATGTTCAAAACCTAGTTCGTCAATAAGAATAATGGAATATTTTAATATACTTTGTCCTAAAGTGGTTTCTTTCGGATCCCTTAGGTATAGTCCACTATTAATGTTTACCGGCATTTTGTTTAGGAATTACAGAATTTAAAACTGCAAAATACGACTAAATTTTTTATCAAAAGGATAATTTAAATCTTTAATTTCGCAGTCAATTTTACCTAAGAAAATTTTTTTTCATGAATGAACTGGAGATTAATAAGCGGAAAACCTTTGGAATTGTAAGTCACCCCGATGCGGGAAAAACTACCCTTACTGAAAAGCTGCTCCTTTTCGGAGGTGCTATCCAAGTGGCCGGTGCCGTTAAGTCTAATAAAATAAAAAAATCAGCCACTTCCGATTTCATGGAAATTGAAAAACAGAGAGGTATTTCTGTGGCTACCTCGGTGATGGCTTTTGATTATAAGGATCTTAAGGTAAATATTTTAGATACGCCCGGTCACGAGGATTTTGCAGAAGATACTTATAGAACCCTTACTGCAGTTGATAGTGTTATTGTTGTTATAGATGCGGCAAAAGGTGTTGAAAGTCAAACCGAAAAATTAGTGAAGGTTTGCCGAATGAGAAATACGCCTATCATTGTTTTCGTGAATAAATTAGATAGGGAGGGGAAGGACGCGTTTGATCTTCTGGATGAAATAGAAAGTAAACTCGATATTCAAGTTACTCCACTGAGCTGGCCCATCGGGATGGGACAGCATTTTAAAGGCGTTTATAGTATTTTTGAGAAAAATCTAAAGTTATTTAAGCCTCATGGAAAGCAAGATGAGGAAGATACTATAGAAATTGCCTCTGTGAATGATCCCCTCCTAGAGAAAATTGTGGGTATTCAAGATGCTAAAACACTGAAGGAGGAGGTGAAGTTAATTGCTGAAGTCTATCCTGCCTTCGAAAGAGAAGATTATCTTTTGGGGATGATTTCGCCTGTATTTTTTGGCAGTGCTATTAATAATTTTGGTGTAAGAGAATTGTTGGATTGTTTTATTCAAATCGCTCCACAACCTCTACCAAGGCAAGCGGAGGAAAGAATTATTGAGCCTAATGAAGCGGGCTTTTCTGGATTTGTGTTTAAAATACACGCAAATATGGATCCCAATCATCGCGATAGAATCGCTTTCCTAAGAATATGTTCAGGCGTTTTTCATCGAAATACTAATTATTTGCATGTAAGACAGAATAGAAAACTGAAATTTTCTAATCCAACGTCCTTTATGGCAGCTAAAAAGACCATAGTGGAGGAGGCTTTTCCCGGTGATGTTATTGGCCTTTACGATTCTGGAAATTTTAAAATAGGTGATACCTTAACAGAAGGTGAAGTGCTGCATTTTAAAGGAATCCCACGATTCTCTCCTGAAATGTTCAGATACGTAAATAATGTGGATCCATTGAAAACCAAACAATTAGCAAAAGGATTGGATCAGTTGATGGATGAAGGTGTCGCTCAATTGTTCACCAAAGAATTTGATGGCCGAAAGCTAATAGGGACAGTAGGTGCCCTTCAATTTGATGTTATTCAATACAGATTGTTGCATGAATATGGTGCTTCTGTTCAATTTGAACCCGTAAACCTTTACAAAGCTTGTTGGATAAGTGCCGAAAAAGATTCAGATCTCCAGGCATTTCTTCAAAGACGAAAAAGAGATCTCGCTAAAGATAAATCTGGAAAATGGGTGTATCTCGCAGAATCTCCCTGGGCCTTGAAGTTATTACAAGAGAATAATCCAGAAATTACTTTCCACTTTATTAGCGAATTTGAGTAAAGATTTTATCTGACTTTTCTTCCTTTCCACTGATAAACTGGAAATAAACTGGCCATTATACCTACCAAGGTAATATACAGCGTATGAATGTTCTGTGATAGGAAGAAGTACTTTTCTAATTTTCCTTTGTTGAAAAATCTTATGGCTTCTCTCTGTAAAAGATAGTCGCTAAAGATTTTAAATATATAAAGTACACAAAACATTGGAAAAAAAATGCTCGCTTGTAAGATGCTGAGTATTCCCAAAATGACTATTGTGAGCGATACAATGAATAGGACGGAAAGAGAAAAATTGATTTTCATTTCTTTATAAGCATTATTCTTACTAGCCCATCTAATTCTTTGTCTTAGCAGCGATTTTATAGAATGTTCAGGTTGCGTAACTACAACGGCCGATAGTGTTTTTAAAAATCGAATACTTTTTGGGTGATATTGGTGAAAATGATGCAGTAAAAACATATCGTCTCCTGAAGCCTTTCTGGGAAATTGGTTATACCCACCCAAGTCGTTAAATACTTGTTTTGAAAAGCCCATGTTAGCCCCATTAGCTAAAAGTTGGTTGCCTGACTGATAGCCTGCTCCCGTTATAACCATCATACCAATCATATCGAGATCCTGAAATGAAGTCAAAAGGTTCTGTTTTTTATCTGAAATAATGACAGGCCCTCCAATGAATGCACAATCTTCCTTTATGAATTGTTCAGAATAGGTGGTAATCCATGAAGTTGGAACGGTACAATCTGCATCGGTTAAAAGAATATACTCTCCTTTTGAGGCGTTTATCCCTGTTTGAATGGCCTCCCTTTTATAGGATATTATATGTCCTTGCTCATTGGCATTTGAAGAAAGATACTTTAGATTCGTTACCGATGATTCAAATTTTTTAATTAATTCGGCCGTCTTATCTGTCGAAAAATCATCAACAATTATAATCTCATATTTATCGAGAGGATAGTCTTGATTAAGCAAACTTTGAATGCAGAGTGATATATTCTTTTCCTCATCTCGCGCTGCCACAACAACGGAGATCAAAGGTATATTATATAGATTATTTCTACTGGGTAAAAATTCTAAGTTATGCCAGTTTTTTAGATAGCTGGAGATAATATATAAATAAGAAAAACCTAAAACGAAACTAAGAATAATACCCACAAAAAACATTACACTAAGTCTCTTGGATCAGCTTTTTTTATGGGTATTTGACTTTCCAGCTCTTCAAAATCTGCCCAATCACTCGGTTGATTATTCCCAGTGTTCATTTGGTTCTTTTTAAATTGTCTGTTTATTAGTGCTTGGAATAGCAAATAAACTAACAAAATAGGTAGAAATAAAATAGATAACCCAGTTTGAATCAGACCTGAAATAGGATTATCCTTGATTTTTCTGCCTAAATATTTTATGTGATTGAGTATTACTTTAGCATCAAAAACTAATATCAGAATAAAGAGTACAGGGGTTAAATAATAAAGCAAAATGAAGAGTGCCCTGAGAAATAAAAAAATTACAAACAAGAACAATCCCATTATCAATAAACCCAAAAAGGGAAATTTTCCTGCGGTGTTAAAACTGCGATAAATCATGTTTAATAAATTTTGATACCAATATAATAATCATTTCCTAAATAATGTTTTATTGTTATAAAACTTTCATAACAACACTTAGTTTTATACTAAAATAAATTTAGTTTATATTTGTAAAAATTTTCAAGCATGCGTAAATTATCAGGGTTCGTTTTTTTGATTATGTTCGCTCTCTTGCAGACTGGACTATCGGGTCAATCTACCATTCAAGTAATATGTAATCTAAGTGGGGGAGGTAATTCCCTCTTTTTATATGAGTTTAATGGTTTTAGTTTCTCTCCTAAACATAGTGTAACAGCAGAGAAACCTGGGCAGTTTATTATGGATGTTCCCAAGCAAACACCAAGAATGTTTTATATTGGACAAAATTCCGATCAGGTTATTCCTGTCATTCTCGGGCAGGAAGATAAGGTAGTAATAACCGGCAATGCTGAAAATATCGGTACAGCAGTTATTTCAAATTCAAAGGAAAATGATGGATATAATAATTTAAAAAACATCATTGGTGGCCTCAATAACGAAATGGGAGAAATTTTAAGGGGATTAAGTGAAGGAAACCCAGCAAATCAAAATCAATTGGTAAATCAGCTTGCGGGTTTAGATGCTAAAAAACTTCGATTATTAGATTCCCTAAAGATGGTGAATCCTTTTCAGTATAGAGTGATGGCTTTAAATGCCTACCAAAGTTATCAATTAAATAATAAGGATAATCGTTATCCTGACGAGTTAAGTTATTTTCTAAATGAATTTTTTGCGAAAGTTGATTTCTCAGATCCTGGCTATAATCACCTGATTTGGTTGTACGAAACCTTTAGAACTTATGTGAATGTTATGGTGAATGCCGGAGTAGTAGAAAACCAGGTGGAGTATTTTATTGAGAATATTATTAGTAAAATTCCAGAAGGGTCACATGCCCGTATGCAATGTTTAGGTGCAACTATTGCAGTAATGCAATCTCTTAAACACCCTTTATTGGCAAAATATGGTAAAAGATTCGTTACTGAGTATCAAGACAAAGCGCCTGACGCCGCGATGGAAATTTCTGAAATGCTGGAAAGAACGATGCGATTGATGGAGGGAGCAAAAGCGCCTGAATTTACCCAGGTTTCCCCAGAGGGCACACCCATTAAACTATCTGATTTTAAAGGAAAATATGTATTACTCGATTTTTGGGCATCCTGGTGTGGTCCTTGTAGAAAGGAAAATCCTAATGTGGTTAAGTTATATAATAAATATAAAACAAAAGGATTTGAGATTCTGGGTATTAGTCTTGATCAAAATAGAGAGCGTTGGTTACAGGCTATTCAGGCAGATCAACTCACCTGGAAACATACCAGTGACTTAAAAGGCTGGTCCAATGAGGTGAGTAAATTATATGAAATTTCAGCTATTCCGAAAACGTTTTTGGTGGATCCCAATGGTATGATTATCGCCAGGGATTTAAGGGGTGCAGAATTGGAAAGAAAACTGGCAGAAATCTTTACTGAAAAATCTATCCAGGGAGGAAATTAACCAGATTTTTATTTTCCCTTGTAAGTTAGTACAGATTTTTGATCATCTTTTAGCCAAACCTTTGCCGCCTGTTGAATTTCCTCTGCGGTCAAAGATTGGTATATTTCTGATTCCGCATTCATCAAATCAGCGTTTCCCAAAGCTTCGAAAAAGCCTAAGTTCATCGATTTAGATTGAATGCCCATTTCTGAAAGTACTAAGGTACTTTCAGCTTTGTTTTTCCATTTCTGTAGTTCAGAGGATTCAATCAACTGGTTTTTAAGATCATTTATCTCCTTACTTATAATTTCCTCTGCATCCTGTAAAGAAATTTTTTCCGTAGGTCTTCCTTCAAATACAATAAGGCCCGGGTCAAAATCACCCGTAACGTAACAATCAATATGGTTAAAATACTTGTTTTCCCGGGTTAACCGGTGTATTAATCTGGACGATGGACCGTTACTGAATATATCACTTAGCAAATCAACAGCATAAAATGCTTTATCCGCCCGTGCGGGACATGGAAAGGTCATATATATAGCATCTACGGGAACTTCCGCCTGACTTTGTTTATGTCTGGCTTCTTTTTTAGGGGGTTCTGTGGAA
>Ga0315901_10009511_pt1 | contig 11179 bp, 4 predicted proteins | sample LakEriMetagenome_10_FD_203761 | JGI IMG/M metagenome (GOLD analysis project Ga0315901, IMG submission 203761) | Freshwater fungal communities from buoy surface, Lake Erie, Ohio, United States - Buoy 2 MA116 | ecosystem: Environmental > Aquatic > Freshwater > Lake | place: USA: Lake Erie, Ohio...
GGAAATTGGAGTGGGCTCTCAGTCAAGCATCAGCGTATTACTTCAGCCTTCCGCATCTGTTTTGTCAGAAGTAGTTGTGACGGGTTATACTGTAGAAACTCGCCGGCAGACAACCAGTGCGGTTGCCACTGTTAAGACCCGCGATTTGGCAGCTGTTCCTACGGGTAACGTGGAGCAGCAGTTACAAGGTCGTGTGAGTGGTGTAACCGTTATTACAAACGGTCAGCCAGGAACTACCAGCCAGGTTCGTATTCGTGGTTTTGGTTCGTTTTTTGGTAACCAGCCATTGTATGTTGTGGATGGAGTACCTACCCAGAACATTGACTTTTTGGCACCAGATGATATTGACAATACGACTGTCATGAAGGATGCGTCTTCTGCTTCCATTTACGGTGCTCGCGCCGCAGGTGGTGTGATTGTAATCACCACAAAGCGCGGTGCTAAGAAGCCACAGCGCATGCAAGTTTCTTACGATGCTTTGGGCGGATGGACAGATCCAGGTCAGGGTCTTGCTATCCTTAATCCACAAGAGCAGGCTGACTGGACTTGGGTTGCTCAGAAAAATGCGGGTTTGACTCCTTCTCACCCACAGTACGGTAGCGGAGCTACTCCTACCCTTCCTGACTTCATTAACGTGGGAGGTTTGGCTGGTCTTTCAGCATCTCAGGTGAATTTGGACCAGGAAGCAGCAAAATACAATGTGAACCCAGACAATGGTGGTATTTACCAAGTGGTACGTGCTAACAGAGCGGGCACAGACTGGTATGATGCGATCACGCGTACTGCTCCAATGACCCGTCACAACCTCGGTTTCCGTGGTGCGACAGAGAGCGCTCGTTACTATGTTGGTATGAGCTTACAGGATCAAGCGGGTATTTTGATTCACAATGACTTCAAGCGTTACACTTTGCGTGCCAACTCTGAGTTCGATGTGTTCAAAAACTTCCGTGTTGGTCAAAACATGCAGGTGACTTACCGCTCTGCAAACGGTTTGATGGGTGCAGGCGGTGGTGCCAACGTTGCACAAGATGAGAACCCAATTTTGGGTGCATTCCGTATGCCTTCTATCATTCCAGTGTATGATGAGTTTGGTGGTTATGCGGGTACTGCAGCAAAAGGCTTCAACAACCCACGTAACCCAGTTGCAGAGCGCGACGGTATCAAGGATAACCGCGGTATCGATATGAGAACGTTCGGTAACTTGTATGCAGAGTATGATCTGATGGATGGATTGACACTTCGTTCCAGCATCGGTGGTACTTACAATAACTACAGCGGATTTGGATATTCTCGCCGTTCTTATGAGAACTCTGAGAACAACTCCAGCTTTGGATACAACGAGTTTTATGGCAATAGCTACTCTTGGGTATTCACGAACACAGCACAGTACAAGAAAGTATTCGGCGACCACAACCTGGAAGTATTGGCAGGTCAGGAAGCACTTACAGATGGCCGTGGTCGTGGAATCTCTGCTTCTGGTTTGAATCCTTACTCTGAAGATCCACGTTATGTAACGTTGAGCACGGTTGACAACCGCGTTGTAAACAGCTTCTACAGCACGCACTGGAACTATTTCTCTATGTTCGGTCGCGTTCACTATGGTTTGAAAGACAAGTACTACATCACGGGTGTATTGCGTCGTGACGGTTCTTCTCGCTTTGGTGAGAGCACTCGTTTTGGTGTGTTCCCAGGTGTTTCTGCTGCATGGCGTGTAACCGGTGAGGAGTTCATGAAGAACATCAGCTGGTTGGAAGATTTGAAAATCCGTGGTGGATGGGGTCAAATGGGTAATGATAACCCCGTTAGCCCTGCGAACCAGTATAGCTTGTTTGCTTCTAGCTTGTTTGCTTCTGCTTATGATATCAATGGTACGAACAGCAGTGTTGCCAACGGTTTCTACCAGAGCTTGGTAGGCAATCCGAATGCAAAATGGGAGGTGAGCACTACTTCTAACGTAGGTTTTGAAGCGCTTATGTTCAATGGCAAGTTGGATGTAATCGTTGACCTGTGGCAGAAGCGCACTTCTGACTTGTTGTTCAACCCACCATTGCCAGACGTGTTGGGTAGCTTTGCGTCTGCACCATTCAAAAACCTGGCTGAGATGGTTAACCAGGGCGTTGACCTTCAGTTGGTAAACAAAGGAAAGTTGGGTGGTAAAGCTGGTTATGAGTTGACTTTGACCGGCTCTTTCTTGAGAAACGAGATTGTTAAGATTGACGAGACAATCGACTATTTCGACGCTTTCCCTGCATCGAATCGTTTGGCTGGAACCATGGTTCGTAACCAAGTTGGTTACTCAATCTCTGCATTCTATGGCTATCAGGTGGAAGGATTATTCCAAAACCAAGCTGAGGTGGATGCAGCTCCTGCACAAGATGGAGCAGCTCCTGGCCGTTTCCGTTTTGCGGATATCGATGGCTACAACGACGCTGGAGAGTTGACTGGTATGCCTGATGGCAAGATTGATGCTGCTGACCGTACCTATATCGGAAGCCCAGTTCCTAAGTTTACTGGTGGTATGAATTTCAAAGTGACCATGGGTCAGTTCGATATTGAAACCTACATGTACACTTCAATTGGCAACAAGATTTTCAACTTGTCCAAGTGGTTTACTGATTTCTATCCATCCTTTAAGGGTGCAGCAATCGGTGCTAGCGTGAAAGAATCTTGGTCTCCTTCTAACACAGGTTCACAGAATCCTATTTTTGAAGATGCCTCTAACTTCAGTACGAATACACAACCAAACTCTTGGTATGTGGAGGACGGATCTTTCTTCCGTATCCAAAACCTGACACTTGGTTATACACTTTCTGAGAGCATGATGAAGCGTATGAAGGTTTCACGTGCACGGGTATTCGCTTCTACCAACAACCTCTTTACCTTTACCAAGTATTCTGGTCTTGATCCAGCGGTGGGTGGTGCAGCAGATACAACATTCGGTATTGACGTAGGTAACTACCCAGTGACACGCAGCTTCATGTTTGGATTGGGTATCACATTCTAATCAAGTCCTTTCTTACCAATACTGTTAAAAACAAGTTTTAAAATATGAAAAATTGGATTAATAAAATCTTATTTTTTGCAGCGTTTGCCTTGACAACCAATCTGTTTTTAAGCTCCTGCAAAGATGAATTTTTGGAGGTGTCTCCTACGGCCTCTCTTACTGAGGAGGTATTGAGCTCCAAAAAAGGGATTGAGGGTCTGCTAATCGGTTCTTACAGTGTATTGACCGGTCGTGACCAGCTATTCTATTCTGGATTTGGCAACTGGGTACATGGTAGTATCCTGGGTGGTGAGGCCAACAAAGGTACTAACGGTGGTGACCAGGCAGTTGTTAATGCTGTTCAGCGCTTTGAGACCCTTCCTAACAGTGATTTGCCTGCTCAAAAGTGGTCTATCTGCTTTGAGGGTATCTCTCGGGTAAACAAAACCCTAGCTGTACTTGCTTCCAGCACAGATCCGAATTTGACGGACGCTGACCGCAAGCAGATTACTGCAGAGGCTCGGTTCCTTCGTGGTTTCTATTATTTCGAGTTGCGCCGCTTGTTTGGTGCGGTTCCATACATCGATGAGAATACCTCTGCCGATGATGCGATCAAGACGCCAAATAACACGGATATCTATCCTCAAATTGAGGCAGACTTCCAGTTTGCAGCGGATAACTTGGCTGAAACAAATTCAGCACTCGGCCGCGCAAACAACTGGGCCGCTAAGGCATTCCTTGGAAAGGTGTATTTGTACCAGAACAAGCATGCAGATGCAAAGCGCATGTTTGATGATGTCATTCAGAATGGTAAAAATACAGGGGGTGTAAAATATGGTCTGTTGACTAATTATGCTGACGTATTCAAGCCTGAGTTTGAGAGTGGTGCAGAGTCTATTTTCTCCGTACAAACAGCTGTTAATACAGGTTCTACTGCAAATGCGAATGGCGAACACGTATTGAATTTCCCTTACAACTCTGGTTCTGATGGTCCTGCAGGATGCTGCGGTTTCTTCCAGCCTAGCTTCGAATTGGCAAATTCTTTCCGTACAGATGCAAACGGTTTGCCTTTATTGGATGGTTCTTACAACAATCCTGCTAACGAACTGAAGAGCGACTGGGGTGTAAAATCAGCTGATCCATTTACTCCAGATGCTGGTCCAGTGGATCCACGTTTGGACCACTCTGTGGGTCGTCGCGGTATTCCTTATCTTGACTGGATCGATCACCCTGGTGATAACTGGATTCGCGATCAGTCTTATGCTGGTCCATACTCTCCAAAGAAGTTTGTGTTCTACAAAGGCACAATGGGTACTTTCACAGATGGTTCATCTTGGACCCGCGGTTGGACGGCCATCAATCAGCCACTTATGCGCTATGCTGACTTGCTTTTGATGGCTGCTGAGGCAGAAGTAGAAGCTGGTAGCCTTGAAAAAGCGCGTGAGTATGTGAACCAAGTTCGCGCTCGTGCAGCTAATGCTTCCTCTTGGGTGAAGCGTGGAGATGGTTCCAATGCAGCTAACTACAGCATCGGTCTGTATAATGCTCCTTGGACTTCTAAAGATGCTGCGAATACGGCCATCCGCATGGAGCGTAAGTTGGAGCTTTCTGGTGAGGGCCACCGCTTCTTCGATTTGGTTCGTTGGGGAGTTGCTGACCAAGTGTTGGACGCTTACTTGGCGTTTGAAGGCGCTCGTTTGACCAATGCATTGGGTGGAGCTCAGTTCACCGCAAACAAGTGTGAGGTGTATCCAATCCCACAGGCACAAATCGATATCCAGGGTCCAAGCGTGTTGAAGCAGAACCCTGGCTATTAATCTATGTAATTTAAAAACGCTACTTGAGCGACAGGTGTAAGATGCGATAGGCAACTGGCTTCTGTGATAAAAGTAGCTACAATAATGGAGGGGGTAGGTGGTAAAACACCCATCCCCTCCTGTTCTTTTAGATGTTTCCAAGTAGGATTTTCAATATGCTCTAATTACATTTACTGAAGGCAGTCTTCTGTTGCTACTTTTCGTCTAAATATAAAAAACACCCTTGTTTGTATCCTCAACTTGATTTTTCACAAACAATTTTTTCACAAACAATTTTTTCACAAACAATTTTTTCACTTATGAAAACAAGAAGAATCTCCACTATTTTATTGGTTGTTTCAGGGTTAGCACTTTATTCAGGCCTTTCTAACTGCAAAAAAAAGGAGCAAGAAGGCCCAGAATTGTTGTACACCGCTTTTTACCTGAAAGGCAATAAAGTAAGTGTTCGAAATCAGGCGGAACTCAATCATTGGGTGGAGCAGTATTTGAAGGATGGTACTAAGATTCAAAGTGTTGAGTTTAGGTATTCGGAAGAGGGGAAATTCCATTATCTGCAGGCCACCGGATTAATAGAGGGCCGACAAAGCAACATCGGTATTCCAATTGAGCTGGAGGAGCCAAGTACAGCTCCCGGCAATAGCCAAAATTAAGTAATTTACCTCCAAAATTCAATCTAAACCGGGTTACACTCTCAGAAAAGGAGACTGTTACCTTCAATTGTTTGAGGAAATAAACTATGGTTGAGCAATAAACGAATAAGCGTGAAGCCTCTAATCCGTTGGATTGGGGGCTTTTTTGAATGTGTGAAATACGCATCCAAGTTTAGTAAAGGGTGGAGCTATGGGTTGACTTGTTCCGTTTTTCAACTAGTTTTTTATCTGTCAGACCTAGGAGGGGCAAACTATTTATATATTTGTGAGGACTTCCACAGATAGGAATGTTCATTTTGTAAAAAAAGAAAAAAGAAGATTTTATATTGCATTTGATAAATAGGCTTCTAATTACAATCGTTGAAGGGGTGAGAATGGTTCATGCATATTCCTTCGTCTTCGGTTTACGTTAGAGGTTATTTTGGATGACAGGAGAAAAAGCATGAAAAACAGTTTTCAATTTGGTTTAATCGCAGCTGGAGCCCTTTTTTTCTTGTCGGCTTGCCGGCAGGAGTCCCTTTTATTCGAGTTGGTGGCGAGCGAAGAATGTGGAATCACTTTTAATAACGACATTACGGAATCAGACTCCTTGAATATCTTGAAGGATGAGTTTATGTACAATGGAGGAGGGGTAGGTATTGGCGATTTGAATGGGGATGGGTTGCCTGATATATACTTTACCGGGAGCCAGGTAAAAAATCACCTGTATTTGAACCGCGGGCAATTGCATTTTGAAGAAGTGGCCGATCTCGCCGGCGCACAAAAAGACCTAGGAGAGTGGTCGTCAGGCATCACTATTTTGGATATTAACCGCGACGGTCGGAACGATATTTACCTCTGCAACACGTTTGTCAAAAATCCTGCATTAAGGCGGAATCGGTTGTTGATTAACCAGGGGAATGATGAAAAGGGCGTTCCCCAATTTATCAACCAGGCGGAGCAATATGGAATTGCCGATACCACCCATTCGAGCAACGCGCAGTTTTTTGATTATGACAACGATGGGGACCTGGATCTATTTATTGCGGTCAATTATATGGACTCCAATTTCCCAAACAAGTATATTGAGAAATCAACGGATGGCAGTTCGCCCAACTGCGACCGCCTGTATCGCAATGACCTGCTGTCAGACGGACGTGTTTTTTTTACCGATGTAACCAAGGAGGCAGGCATATTGCTGGCAGGCTATAGCCATTCCTGCATCATTGCTGATTTTAATGAAGATGGGTGGCAGGATATATACGTTGCCAATGATTATGTCAGCAATGATTTATTATACATCAATCAAAAAGATGGCCGATTTGTCAATCAGATCGCTGGTATGTTTAAACACCAGGCAGGTTCGGCGATGGGTAGTGATCTGGCCGATATCAACAACGACGGTGCCCTGGATTTATTTACCACGGAGATGCTGCCCTATTATAACAAGCGGAAGAAATTATTTATTGGACAAAATAATTACTCAACTTATATCAACAACCGGCAGTATGGATATGAGCATCAGTACGGCAGGAATGTGCTTCAACTTCAACAAGGGTATAGTCCGGAAACGGGTTTGCCGGTGTACAGCGATGTCTCGTTTATAACGGGATTGCAGGAAACGGAGTGGAGCTGGGCCCCATTATTAGCCGATTACAACAACGATGGACAGCGGGATTTGTACATCACCAATGGGTTTCCGAGGGATGTGACGGACCATGATTTTACGGCTTTTCACAGTTCTATTCGGTTTTTATTGGCCCCGATGGATTTGCAGGATAAAATACCAAAGGTAAAAACCCCTAATTTTTTATTTTTAAATCATGGGGATTTGCATTTTGAGGATCAAACTTTGAAGGGGGGTGTTTCCGTTCCTTCTTATTCTAATGGGGCTGCTTATGCGGATCTTGATTTGGATGGTGACTTGGACCTGGTTGTCAACAATATTGACGATGCGGCTTTTTTATTCAAAAACAACCTCAATAATCGGGAAGAGAAGCCTCATTTTGTGCGGGTCCAACTGAAGGGCGCTCCGGAAAATCCGGATGCATTTGGGGCAACGGCTACGATATATGCCCAAGGAATTACCCAAAAGGCAGCGGTGGTTTCGGCAAGAGGTTATTTGTCGTGCTCAGAACCTACTTTACACTTTGGTTTGGGCAGCGTTTCGAACGTGGACTCTCTGGTGATTGAATGGGGAAGAGGGGAGAAGTCGGTGGTTCATTCGTTAGCCATTGACCAGGTAACTACGCTTCGTTATTCTGAGCTCCCGAAAACGCAGGCAGAAATGCGTGGTGCTCAGGAGTCAGCAAGATACCTGGCTTCTTTGCCAGCGACGGAGACTGGGTTGGATTATATATCGGACGATAATGATTTCATTGATTTTAATAACCAATGGACCCTACCGCACAAGTATTCTCAATATGGACCGGGTTTGACGGTAGGTGATGTCAACAATGACGGATTGGATGATTTATTTATTGGGGCGAGTGCGCAAAACGATGCATGGCTATTCACGCAGACTCCGGAAGGGCGATTTGATCGGCAGTCGGTAGAGGTCAAGTTGGAGCCCAGAAAAATGGAGGAGGACCTTGGTTCCTTGTTGTTGGATGTTGACCAGGACGGGGATTTGGACTTATTTATAGCTCGTGGAAGTCCTCAGCAGCAGAGCAACTGGGAGTATTATCAGGATATATTGTTGTTGAACGACGGGAAAGGAAATTTTACCCATGCCAAAGATGCGTTACCGAAGGAGGCTGCCTGCAATCAAGCAGTTCGGGCAGCTGATTTTGATATGGATGGTGATCTTGACTTATTTGTAGGCGGTCGGGTATTACCGATGAAGTATCCGCAGGCGGACCGTAGTTTTATTTTGCGGAATGATACGCCGGTTGGAGGTGCCCCTCGGTTTACGGACGTAACGGAGCAGGTTTGTCCTGAGCTTGCTTTTTTTGGATTGATCAGCGATGCTATTTGGACTGACTTCAACAATGATTTTCAGCCAGATTTGCTGGTAGCGGCGGAGTGGAAGCCGCTTTCGATGTTTGAGAATCGGGGAGGGAAATTGGTCAATATTACTGCTTCTAGTGGGCTGGTGGACCAGAGGGGCTGGTGGACCAGCTTAACATCCGCCGATTTTGACAACGATGGAGATTTGGACTATGTCGCGGGTAATTTTGGGCGCAATACCTATTTTCAGTGTTCGGATAAGGAGCCATTGCGCATTTACGCGAAGGATTTTGATGGAAATGGTTCTTTTGATCCCTTTATTACTTGTTATTGGCGGGATTCACTCGGGAAAAAACGCGAGTACATTTACCATACCCGGGATGATGTCATGAAGCAATTGGTGGTGCTTCGTAAGCGCTTTAATACGTATGGGGCTTTTGGTGAGGCGACTTTGCAGGATGTATTTCCTAAAAAGGACTTGGAGGGGGCGCAAATTATGGAAGCAAACTACCTATCGAGTGCTTATGTGGAAAATCTGGGAGGAGGAAAATTTCAGGTTCGGGCGCTTCCAACAGCGGCTCAATTAGCTCCAATTTATGGGATGTTACCCTATGATTTGGATGAGGATGGTCTGATGGATTTACTGATGGTGGGTAATGATTATGGAATGGAATTATTACAAGGGCGCGCGGATGGATTTTATGGCTTGGTGTTGCGGAATCAGGGGAATGGGCAATTTGTTCCGATGGATCGCAGGGAGAGCGGCTTTTATGTTCCTGGGGATGCTCGGGCATTGACCCGGCTTCAGCGTACAGATCAGCGGACGTTGATTTTGGCGAGTCAGAACAGTGATGCCTTGCGGAGTTTTTCGGTTAGCTCAAATAGTGCAGTCATTTCTTTGCGTGCCTCAGAGACGTACGCTCTGGTTACGCAGGGGAATGGTCGGGTTCAGCGGTGTAGTTTTTTTAGAGGAAACGGTTTTATGGGACAAGCGTCCCACAGTTTATTGGTGGCATCTTCTACCCTTGAGGTGCAGTTATTGGATGGGAAAGGGCAGTTGACCCGTAAAATCACCCCTGGGATGCTCCCTAGTGTCCAGTAATAATTTGGAGCTAATTATAAATGGTGAGGTGATAACCGATTCTTAATTAATTGACAAAAAAATATAAAACATATAAAAATTATGACCAGACGTGAATCCTTCCAGCGCATTGCCCTTTTGTTGGGCGGAGCGGCCATTGCGCCTTCTGCACTCGCTGCAGCGCTTGCACCTCCTGTGGAGTCCATGTTTTTGTCTGCTTCCGGTCGGTTAGCGTTGTTGGATGAACTCTCCGAGACCATCCTGCCTACGACTGACACACCTGGCGCGAAAGCGGCGGAGGTGGGTAAGTTTATTATCCACGCTGTCGAAAACTGCCTTCAGGCAGATCGAAAAAAACGTTTTTGGGAAGAATTAGATGCGGCAGAGGCGAGTTGTAAACAGCAGACAGGCAAATCATTTTTGGATTGCAATGAATCGGAGCGGGTTACTTTTTTAACTTGGTTACAGGACCAGAAACGCCCCGCGACGGAGCAGGATATTCCTCCCTTTTTCACAGGATTGAAGATGTTGGTGTTGCATGGATATTTCACCTCTGAGGTGGGGGCTACCCAGGCACTGAATTATGATCCAGTTCCGGGTGGATGGGTTGCCGATATGAAAGTGGATGAGCACACGAAGGCCTGGACACCTATTTTCTAATGATGGCTGCACACCTCTTTTCCATAGTTTTCGAAGTAATTTTTGGGAAAGTGTTGGTGACAGCTATTTAAAAACGACAAACAAGATGCAATTCAATATGGATTCCAAGAAAAAACGGACATACGATGCCATCGTAGTGGGCTCCGGCATTTCAGGCGGTTGGGCCGCAAAAGAACTTTGTGAAAAGGGGCTTAAAACATTGGTGTTAGAGCGCGGTAGGAAGTTGGATCACATTACCGATTACAGCACGGCTATGAAGGCCCCTTGGGAATTGGAGAACCGAAACATGCATACCGAATCGGATAGAAAGGACTACCCAATTCAGACCATTTGTTATGCTTTTAATGATGGGACTCGGCACCTATTTGTGAAAGACACGGACCACCCTTATCAGCAAGAGAAGCCGTTTGAATGGATCCGCGGGTATCATGTTGGTGGAAAAAGTTTGATGTGGGCTCGTCAGACTTATCGTTGGTCGGATTTCGATTTTGAGGCAAACAGTAAGGATGGTTATGGAACTGACTGGCCAATTCGTTACAAGGACATTGCGCCTTGGTACAGTTACGTGGAGCGTTTTGTTGGAATTTCGGGCAATAAAGATGGTCTTCCTCAGATTCCAGACGGTGAGTTTTTGCCTCCTATTGAGTTGACTGTTGCGGAAAAGCATTTGCAAAAGACCATTCGGGATTATTTCCCAGGAAGGCATTTGGTGCAGGGGCGTTCGGCTAATTTAACCCAGCAGCACAATGGACGTGGTCCTTGTCAGTACCGCCATCTTTGCCACCGGGGTTGTCCATTTAGCGCCGCTTTTGCCAGTCAAGCGGCTACGTTACCAGCAGCAGCTGCCACCAAAAAGATGACCTTGCGCACGGATAGCATCGTGCACTCGATTATTTATGATGATCAGAAAGGGCGCGCTACGGGCGTCAGGGTGATTGATGCCGTTACGAAGGAAATGGTGGAGTATTACGCAAAAATAATTTTCGTAAATGCCAGTACAGTGAATACAACCGCCATTTTACTCAACTCGGTTTCTTCCCGGTTTCCGAATGGATTGGGG
>Ga0315901_10009523_pt1 | contig 11173 bp, 14 predicted proteins | sample LakEriMetagenome_10_FD_203761 | JGI IMG/M metagenome (GOLD analysis project Ga0315901, IMG submission 203761) | Freshwater fungal communities from buoy surface, Lake Erie, Ohio, United States - Buoy 2 MA116 | ecosystem: Environmental > Aquatic > Freshwater > Lake | place: USA: Lake Erie, Ohio...
TTGGGTCTCTCCGCCACGATGGACCGAAAAGACGGGACCACGTTTGTGTTCAAGATGTTTTTGGGCGACATTCTGTACCGAATGACAGAGAAAAAACAACGGTATGTCCAGGTTCGCTCCATCCAGTACCAAAGCGGCGACCGCGAATTTGCTAAAGTAGAGTACGATTTCAAAGGCAACCCGGCTTTCAGCACAATGATATCCAAGTTGTGCGATTACAAACCCCGCAGCGATTTTATCATTCGGGTTTTGAAAGACATGTTTGTAGAGAACCCGGCACAACAAATCATGGTGATTGCGCACAATCGAAGCATTTTGACCTATATCCATGATGCCATTGCGGAACAAAAGTTTGCAACAGTAGGGTATTACGTTGGTGGAATGAAGGAGTCGGCACTCAAAGCCACCGAAGATAAACAAGTGGTCATTGCAACCTATGCAATGGCGGCAGAAGGGTTGGATATTAAAACCCTTTGCACGATTGTGATGGTAACACCCAAAACCGACATCGAGCAATCGGTGGGGCGAATATTACGTTCCGACCATGAAATGCCGGTTGTGGTGGATATTGTAGATAGTCACGAGCCGTTTCAGAAACAGTGGATCAAAAGGAAGGCGTTTTTCAAAAAAGAGAATTATCGAATTATTAAATCAAACAGCTCCACTTACCATCCAGACACAAGCAATTGGGAAGTAGTGTATGAGCCCAAGGAGAAAAAGGGACCTGTGCCCAAAGAAGAAGAAGACGAAGTGGTAATAGAGAGAAAGTGCAACATTGATTTGTCGCTTTTTGAATAATTCTCTCCATCCATAATATATAAATGCAGGAAATTTATACGTTATATACAATTCGGATGGTTGTCACCGGAATTGTTTTGTTTGGCGCCATTCATTATGGAGCAATGATTTTCGATTTTAATTTAGCCGAATATTTGAATTTGGTTTTCTTCCGTGTTTTTCGAAAACGAGGAATCGTAGACAAAATTATTTATGCTATTTTTGCCATTTGTGCTGTCATTCTTGCGTTTGACCGTACTACGTGGCTGCCCTTTTTGGGCGACTCCGTATTGCCGGCTGCAGTGGTTCCTCTCAAAACCAATGTTGGCGACACGGTCGTTGAGGTAAAGGTGGCGCCGGGGGCCAAAGTTGCCTATTGGGCGGCCAAACCGGGTTCAAATCCAGAGATTCCCGTAGAAAAAGCGTATGATGATTACAGTAATAGTGGAGTTGTTTTGGCCAATGATTTGGGGGTTGCTGTATTAACGTTTAATAAGGGGACTGAATACGTGGTTCCTTCGGGAAAACATTTGAAGAGCCATGTCCATTACAGAGAATTCAATGACAAGATGGGAATGGTTGGACCTGTTCAAAGTGTTTTTGTGTAAGTTTTACTTCTTTTTTTATATTTCTTCCTTCTTGTTTTCGTGTTCTTTTTTTTTCCACTGCCAATAAATTGATATAAATTTTGCGTACTCTCGGCATCAAGAGCATATCCCATCTTGTTTTCTGATAACATAGCATGTGTTTTTACTACATCGTATTGACGTGTGTATTCTGTAAGAAAATCTTTCATTTCCTCTGTTTTTGCATAAGAAATGGTTGTTTTTTCAGCATTGTCTTTCAAGTTTATGTCCGCGCCGTATTCTAAAAGCAGTTTTGCCGCTTCAAAATTATCGTGTTTGATTGCTATCATAAGTGGCGTTTTGCCATTATTGTCTGCCTGATTGATATTTACACTACTATATGTTAAAAGAATATCGATTACTTCTTCTGAATTATTGCGGACTGCTATGTAAAGAGGTGTCTGACCTAAATAATCTGCCACGTTAATGTCGGCTCCGTGTTCCAAAAGAAGTCGCGCAACTTCTTCGCAATCATTTCGCGCTGCTACCCACAGAGGTGTCTCTTCGGCAATACTTTTTTTATTGATATTAATGTCGGGATGTTCTAAAAGAATTTTAACAACATCGTGGTTATTATTTTTTGACGCGATATAAAGAGTCGTTGCCGTCCATTTCTTATTTGGAAATATTTTACATAGTTTGTTGATATCAATATCGTGATTTTCTTCCAGAATACTTTTAACTTTATCGACTTCATCCTCATTAGCAGCATCAAACAGTTGTTGCTCTAACATTATATATTATTTACTAAAATAATATTTATACCAATTTATGAAAGTGCAATTTGGCGTTGGGTGCAAAACATTTGCAGTTCTTGCGAGGGTTGTTGCACGTTCAGTCTTTTTATTTTGTGTCCCAGTTTGTAGATTGCAGAGAAGTCTTTCAATAAAGGCGAATTTGCAATTGATAACACTTCTAAATTTGGAAACCCTTCCAGGCCTTTCAGACTACTCATTTTGGAAGATTCGATCGTCATTTCTCTCAGCAATCCGTTTTTGAAACATGACAAATCCGAAAAGGAAAAAGAAGTGAAAACTATTTTTTGCAATTTGTACAATATACTTATTTTGTCCATTTTCAAATGCGTGTCTCCCTGAATGGTCAATGTCTGCACATTTATTGGATAAAACGCATTCATGCGCAATTCAATCTCTGCACAAGAAACGGTGTTCAACAATGTTTCTAAATGGTTGAATCGTTTTTCTTGGGCTTCAATGAGAGACGCCAATTCATTGCACCGTTTTGTCAATGTTTCAACCACGGATTCCTGTCTCTGTTCAAGTTGGTTCATAAATAGTGTGAGTTGTCCGTCATTGGACAACAGTTTCTCTTTCAACAACACATCAAAATCGATTTTAAGAAATCCACCAACAAGTGCATGGAATTTTAGTTTCATGAATCCCGATTTTACAGTGATTGCAACTTTGTATCCCGCATCTTCGGCAAAACAGTTGGTGATTATTTTGTACGTATCTTCTAAAGTGGTTGAGAGACGCAGTTCGGCAGTATCCAAATTGGTTTCGTAAGTGAGATGGCCAACCGTGTCCATCATTTTAATGTAAATTTGTGTTTTGTTCAATGAGGTCAAAATCGAATAGTTTTTAATGGTGAATGCGTCGGTCATATATGAAATTGGAGGATTGTTTTTTGTAGGTTTCCTTATAATTTGTAAAATAAAAAGAGAGAAAATAAAAAGAGAGAAAATAAAAAAAAAATAAAAAAAAAAAAATAAAAATAAAAAATGTATGCAGCCATTTTTAAAATTTTTATTTTTTTTTATTTTTTTTATTTTTTTATTTTTTATTTTTTTATTTTCTCTCTCTTCTTTCTTTGAAAAAATATAAATAGATGAATGGATTTAAAACATAAACATATATTTATTATATCCTGAATGAACGAAAACAACCACGTATTGACCATTAAGACTGTTCAAATTCAACCCATCCGAAATTTAACCACTGCAATCAAAGATATTTTAACGGATGCAACCATTACGTTTTCGAAAGACAGCATGAAAATCATTAATTTTGACAAAACACATACAATGTTGGTAAGTGTTGTTTTACATTCGAACAAATTCGAATCTTATAAATGCGTCCCCGACAAAATTGTGGTTTGCACAAATACAATGCATTTTTTCAAACTAATTTCAACTCTCTCGAATGACGATATCTTGACAATGTACATTGACAAAGAAGACTACCAAGACGGAATTGTATCTTATTTGGGAATGGAATTTGACAACAAGAATGTAGGACAAACATATGATTACAAGTTGCGACTCATTGAGCCGGACACGGAGGAATTGGTGATCCCCGACGTGGAGTATTCCACCATCATTAATCTGCCTACCGCGGATTTTCAGAAGATTGTGCGCGACTTAAACGCACTGACCGACCGCGTTGAAATTAAATCGGTGGGCGATGACTTGATTTTTTCGTGCATGGGAACTTTTGCCAAGACCAAGTTTAAGCGGTCCGAATCCGACAGCCACATGGATTTTATTGTAAAACCGGACCCGTCGGTAATTGTGCAAGGCGAGTTCTCTGTAAAGAGTCTGAACAATTTTATTAAATGCACGCCTTTATGCAGTCATTTGGAAATGTATTTGGGCAATGATTTGCCGTTAATTGTTAAATACGACGTTGCGTCTTTAGGAGAAATCAAATTGTGTTTGGCGCCTTTGCCGCCAATTTAAACCGGCACTTTATGCCGTTTTAATTTTTCGACGGTTTAAAAAATCTTTTGAATATATAAATGTCAATTCAAATGATTGTTGTGATGGCGCTTCTTTTTGCCGTGTTGAGTCCCGGCGTTTTTATTTGGCTTCCTTTTGGCGCGTCCCGAAGAGTTGCTGCACTGGTTCATGGGTTTGTTTTTGCGATTGCATGGCATTTTTTGCAGGGACCCATTTCTCAAATACGCATTTTTGAAAATATGGCAGGAGACAGATTTGTCAGTGTTTCTGCAATTGTGAATGATGATTCCAAGATAACAACCACAGAAAAAGTGGATGCATTAAAAAAACTTAACATCTCAGAGCCCAAAATTCAAGAAATACTGGATTCTGACCAAAGCAATGAAACCAAAATAAATAAAATAAAAGACGTGATCAAAAATATCACTGTTTAAAAAATGACTGTTTAAAAAATGACTGTTTAAAAAATGACTGTATAAAAAATGACTGTATAAAAAATGACTGTATAAAAAATGACTGTATAAAAAATGACTGTTAAAAAAAATAAATAATTTAAAATATTAAATTATTTATGAATAATTTTTTAACCGTAGGTTAGTTTTGGGTGGAAGCCCCCTTTTTAGCAAATAAAATCTTTAATAAGTGTATATAAAATGACCGTTCTGATGATTGTTGTTATGGCTCTCCTTTTCGCCGCGTTGAGTCCCGGTGTTCTTATTTGGCTTCCTTTTGGTGCGTCCCGAAGAGTGGCGGCTTTAGTGCACGGCCTTGTTTTTGCCGTTGTTTGGCATTTTTTGCACAGACCCATTGCCAAGTTGCTTTCTTCGTTTGAGGGTATGGATATGATGGAGAAGAAGAAATAAATGACTGTAAAAAAAATAAATAATTTATAATATTAAATTATTTATGAAGTAAAGGAAACCAAGGTTTCCTTTAAAATTCGGGCGCATGCTTCTTGAACAAACATCCGTCTTTGGGTAAATTTGGGATATCTCGAATAATATCCGGGTTCTGAAAATTGCACGTGCTCATCCAAATCTTGATGACCGAAAACCTCTTTTTCGGCGAAATGGTAATTCCGTTAATATGCAACTCATACTTAGGGGCAATTGTCAAACTGTTCCCGCACATTGCCGATAATAATTTTTTCCAAGCGGTAGAAACATCGGTGTTTGCTACACGATACGAAAAACACCCGCCGTCACGATTTTTCACGTCCTCCCACATTGGAGCAATCCCATTTTTCATGCAAAAGAACATGCAGTTGTACAACAAATACTCTGGAATTGTCTCGTTCAAAGCATTGACACTTTCAACGGAATCCATTTCTTTCATTATGACTTTGTAACTGTCGTGTGTCCAACTATTATCGGTTTGTAAATGGTAATACAGATTCCATTTACAAGACAGTTCGTGTGCTCCACTGGTTGTTTCCATTCTATTCTAATTTATAATATACTTTTAAATATCTTTAGCATATATTATAATATTTATTTCAATTTTTCATTTATAATATAAATATATAAAATAAATGAGTGAACATTGGACTCAAGTTCTTTCGGAAGATGGCATTTATTGGTGGAATCCGCTTACAAACGAAACAACTGACATTGATGTACCAAAACCAAGCGCAGCACCAAGAAAAGGAAGAAACGTAGTCGTATTGTTTCAAGGCGGAGAACTTACGTATGAAATGTCTGACAATAGTACTGTTTATGATTTAATGATAGAAATTTATAAACAGTTTGGTATCTATCCTATAAATCAGAGGTTAATGCTGAATGAAACAGAAATGGATACAAGAACACCTCTTAGTGAATATGATTTCAATACAACCAATAAAAAAATAATAATGTTTGAAGAAACCGAATCGCCACCACATAGAAGACTTAATGAAAGCGAACGAAAACGTCTTGAATGGAAAGTGAGTACCGGTGCTGGAATTATTAATATTTATATAGACAGCCTATATGACGTTATTAATTTAAAGGTTGAAATAGGAAACAAAACAGGTATTAATCCATTGAACATACGTTTAATGCACAATGGAATAGAAATGGTCGATACAAGACATCTTATGACATATGACCAAAATGTAATTATTGATTTAGAAATTGTTCCCTCCCGGTCAGGTGGTCGAAAAACACGCCGTCGGCGTGTTCGAAAAACACGCCGTCGGCGTCAAAGAACAAGAAGCAGAAAATAATTAATTGAATAAATATAAAAACAAAACTGCATAATAAAGTAAAATGGACTCCATAAAAGAATTTTATAAAAAGATTGAGACAAAAGTTGTGAATGCGTTGTTTTCACTTTTTTGGATATACAACTATTTCTTTGTGGTGATGGAAGAAAAACTGACTATGTATGGACTTTCGAAAATGTATGTTTTTAGTGAAAATCATTTGATTGAACCCAGTTTAGAAACGTGGTCGTGCATCACAAGCATTAATCCGACAAAACCCAGTTTAATGGAGCAATACAAATACGGGGTGGATGACGAAGACGTTCCAGATGATGCGCTTTTCATACGCAAATGTGAGGATTATCGTTTGTCCTTTATTACAAATGGCGAGCGTGCAGAGCCGGTTCTCAATGATACGCAATTCTTACTCATTGTGTATTCTCATAAAGATATGAAAGAGCCGGTTAAACTTTATTTGGACCCGGAATACATTCGAAACGGTAATGAAATTCTAGATAAGACGTTTGTTTTTCGAATGCTTTCTTACCAGTATAATTCCCGCGACTATGTGTTTGACGACACGTATGAACTTAATTTAATGGATGATAAAATTCAAAAACATACTTTGACTGCATCCCAGTATATTGTTTTTGACGAGACGGGTTATACGGTGATGGACCGATAATGCCAAGACCCAAAAAAAACATAAAAAAACAATATATATTTTTTATGTTTTTTCTAATCATGTGTTGTAATTTGTTGTAATCATTTTATTTTTTGTATTCTAAATGGATTGCGATCCATGCCCACGGATAATACATCGACCGAATGACATCTGGATTTTCCGGGTTTAAATATCCGGTTATTTGTCTTTGTTTTTTTTCATTCCATTCAGTTTTTTCCGTGGAAATATTATGTATATATTCAAGCGTTTGGTCGTCGGTGGATGGATTGTTTTTCATTTCTTCTAGTTGTGTGTGGTAATCTACATATATATCACGCAACGTTGAGTAGTCATCAATGTTCGTCATTTCCATTTCGCCAAAGGATACGCATTTGGGCGGGATTACGTAAGAAGTATTGATTATTTTTAATTTGGGGTATTTGTATTTGGAATCGAACAAATAAGAGAACGTATCACTCCAGGTTTCATCGGGGTTTCCAAATTTGTCGTTGATTTCTTTGTTCATGCCCAGTATTTTCTGTTTTATATCCCATAATGTGTTTTCGTGGTGGTAGGAACTGTTAAATTGCAAACTTTCGTGTGAATCACATAAATTTAAGTTTGTCATTTTAAATAGCCATTTACCGTTCATGCAAACCATGATTCCAATGTAGGGTGCAAGAACGGGAGACGTTTTGATTGGTTTGAACAGTTCAAGCGCGTATTGTTTATTGGAGATTGACATCGCATAATCATCTGGAAATGGCGTGCTGGGGCAAAGAGGGCAACAGGGGGTTTTTTGTTTTTCCATGCAGGCGAAATACCATCCGTCAATGCACTCATTGTGGAAACGGTGTTTCCAGTTGGGGCCGGAATGGAGTGTTTTGATTTTTTGGGGTAAAGCGTCTTGGTGCAATGCGTCCGAGTGCAAAGCGTCCGAGTGCAAAGCGTCCTGGTGCAATGCGTCCTGGTGCAATGCGTCGCAACAGATTGCGCATGTTTCAACAATGATTTGTTCTTGATGAACAACGGGAACAACCAGCTTGGTTAAAGCGTTTTTTTTCGTTTGGGAACGGGTTTGCATTTTATAAGATTGGGTTCGATTTTATTCAAAAGTATAATTATTATATACGTTTGAATAAATTGCAAGAAAAGAGTTCAATTTTTTATTTTTGCAAAAGTACAAGAATTTGGTCAATTTTAGTTTTTATTTCCGAAATATCTTTTTCCAACCGACTGTAATTAATAATAGAATCGTTTTTGTCAAATACATGTTCGGTATTTTCTCCCCATTGAACCTTTTTGGATGGCAATTCATCCACTGTGATTGAAATGGGTTCGGTATTTTTCAAATCCAATTTTGTGGAAGGCGGTGCTAAAGCTGAAGAAGGCGAACCCAAAGCTGGAGCTGGAGGCAAATTCACCTCACTATCTTGGTTTCTCTGTTTCATATATTCTTTGACTGCCGACCCCAGGTCTAAAATGGCCTCGTCTTTCACATTTTCAATAAAATGGGGTGTGGGAGTTTCTTTCTTGATCATTGATTCGTATTCGGCTTGTCTTCGGGTAAATTGGTCGGTTACTTGTTGTTCTCGGGTCTTATAAGGGACCGAAGGTCCTGAACCCAAAGGGTAAGGCACCGAAGCTTGCGACTGATAAGGGACGGAAGGTCCTGAACCCAAAGGGTAAGGCACCGAAGGTGCTGAACCTGAAGGGTAAGGTCCCGAAGAAACCGATTCTGACACTGTCTTTGGCGCCAAACTTTGCAACATAAAATCAATGGCTCTTTTGTTCATATCTCTCAAAGAAATATTTTGTCCGTTGTATTGATTATACACATGGCCAATGACCGTTTGAAACCACCGTTCTTTCTCTCCAGATTGTGCATTTGCAAAATAGTTAATGGTTTGCGGAGTATTGTTGATGACTTTCCACAACAAGGATTGGTTGTTGTTATGAATGAATTGGGATGCCATTGTTGTATTTTCTCTCAAAATATTTTTATATAGTTCTTAGTAAAACAATAATTAAAGAAAAAAACAAACAACATTCATTAATTAATTAAACAAAACAAAACACATAAAACAAAACAAATATACAAAACAATTAATACAACACACTCAAATCAATTCCTGCCAAGGCACACCCCACAACGTAACCATGCCCAAAAGGAAAGTTAAGTTCTTTGATTCTTTCTTTCAATAATTCCTCATTCAACTCCAAACAACTTACACTTTTATCTTCATTTCGTGGTCCATCAAAGTCATAAATTGTTATATTTTTACCACTATCCAACAACTTTTTCCAATACAAAGTTCTTTCCCTGTTCTTAATCAAGTCATAGTACTCCTTCACATATACATCTTTGCGAGCCGTTATATAGTCAATGTCTCCCATTTCCTCATATCCTTCAAAGCGAGCACATAATACCTTTTTTCCTTTTCCCTTAGGATACCTCCTTTTTGGTTCCGTTTGAGCCTTCCACCAGTCCTTAACCGTCTTTTCGTCAATTCCTTCAAATATTTTTCCAGATTGCCATCTACTTTCAAAATTCCAATAACCCTTATATCCTCCTTCAATCGGAGTCATGGGGCTAAAATCCCTCCTGTCTAAACTTAACTTTGCCTGGGCACTGGTAACATTTAAGGTTAAAGATGTAGGGTCTAACTTAACAGCCCGAACCCCCCTTAAGTTCATACTTGCAATATATATCTTTCCTTTCTTAACTTCAGTCATTTTATTAAATTTATACGATTAAATATAGTTTTATTTTAAATATATCTTTATTATTTTTGTAAAAAAAGAGTTCAATTTTAGGGGGTAAGCGAAGCGGAACTACGTTCCCTTTTGAACCCTCCTTGCTTTTAATTAATTAATAAAACTTATACGAAAACAAATTGTACGAAAACATACTTATACACAACTAAATTTTTTATTTTTCTTGAACTTGGTCTGCATTGTTTTGCTGGCCACAATTACCTGTTTGACATCCGCGCGGCAAAACGCGCAGCACGGTTTCACATTGATGAACTTTTCGGCACAGCCTCCACAAAATTCATGTCCGCATCCGAGCTTAACCATCTTGGAACAAGGGATGTCGTCGGACAAACAGATCCCACACTCGACGTGTTTTCTCGAAGTGTTTGCGCACAATTCCAGGGAAATCTTCTCTTGATAAGGCTGTTGCTGTTGCTGCTGTTGCTGTCGCTGTTGCCGATGCTGCTGCCGAGGCTGCTGCTGCACTTGCTGTTGTTGCGGCTGCATCACTTGTTCATCAAATGCCTGCAGGAATATTTGCACAAAGTGTCTGAATCCTTCAATCGACATCTGAAATATTTGCAAAATTTGTTGAGCAGAAAACTGGTTATTGAGAAACCGGGAAAACATTTTATGCATCTGTGCTAACATCTGGTCAACCACCACAATCATAAAATGGTCCGCGTCCTGCGGTTTGACTTCTTCAACGAAGATTTTGTATTTTTCACACCTGGGTTTGTAGTGGCCGGGCATACTGCAAAACGAACAGCATTTGACTTGAGTTACGCGAGAAGCTATGCGAGAAGCTATGCGAACCGTTACGACAGGAATAACGGGAACCGGACACACCGTGTGGCCGGTTTGGCGACAAGTTGCACATCTAGGTCTGAGTTCCATTTTAAATAAATTTTGGTTTTAAATTGTCAATAATATAAAAATATGCTTACAATATTTTTGCAAAAAAAGAGTTCAATTTTTAGGGGGGCGAAGCCCCCCTATGACCCCCTCCCTTATTTTTTTTTTAAATTAAACTTAAAATTATAAACATACAACTTAATAAATATACAACTTAATAAACATACAACTTAACACTCAACAAACAAACTATTTTTCTTGTACTTGGATAGAACGACCTTGCTACCCACACTTACCTTTTTGACATCCGCACGACAAAACGCGCAGCACGGTTTCACATTGATGAACATTTCGGCACAGTCTCCGCAAAATTCGTGCCCACACCCGAGCTTAACCATATTTGAACAAGGGATGTCGCCGGACAAACAGATCCCACACTCAGCGACCGTTTCACCAGAGGTATTCGCACACAATTCAAGTGCAATCCGTCCATGGAGTTGGCGCTCGTTTATGTTTTGCACTTGGCTCTCGTTTTGCACCCAACGCAAAATTGCACTTTCATAGAGTTGGCTCTCGGTTATGTTCAATTCAACGCGAATTTCTTCATCGCG